>Ga0228700_1000723_pt1 | contig 26539 bp, 19 predicted proteins | sample McNCre317_Aug_MG_FD_178019 | JGI IMG/M metagenome (GOLD analysis project Ga0228700, IMG submission 178019) | Freshwater microbial communities from McNutts Creek, Athens, Georgia, United States - 3-17_Aug_MG | ecosystem: Environmental > Aquatic > Freshwater > Creek | place: USA: Georgia...
GGTGGGCATCAATGTGGGTATCCTCGCGACCGAGCACGTGCCCTTTGGTGGCGTCAAGCAAAGCGGCCTGGGCCGCGAAGGCTCGCACTTCGGCATGGACGACTATGTGGAGATCAAGTACCTCTGTGTGGGCGACATCCTGAAGTAAAAAAATCTGTGTCTTGCATGGCTGTATACGGGCAACCCTAGGGTTTACCCGTATACACTAGCACCATGCTTGATTCCACCTCCATCGGCTTTGTTGCAGCGGTAACCACCACCTTGTCTTTTGTGCCGCAGGTGCTGCAAAGCTACCGCTCGCGCGATGTCTCCGGTATATCGCTGGGCATGTATTCCTTTTTCACGTTTGGTGTGGCCTTGTGGCTGCTCTATGGCGTGCTTACCCGTGACTGGCCGGTGATCATCGCCAATGCCCTCACGCTGGTCTTTGCCCTGAGCATTTTGTGCCTCAAGGTGGCGTCCCTCAAAAAGCCTTCAGGCCAGTCACTAGCTACCTGATTTCCCCAAGCAGCCCCCTGCCGCAATCGAACCTGGCCTGCAGGCAGGCCTGGTAATAACCCTGCGCCAATACATGCTATAGCAGTATTAGCCCAAACAATATTTGCCTAGGCATGCATAATTGCGGCATGCGCAGCAAACCAATCCAGCAAGCGTTTTACCGGGCCGCGACCTATCGCCCAGAAGACAGCGTGGGCTACCTGATGAAGCAGATCATCGGCATGGTCTCGCAGGACATCGAACGTCGCCTGGCCCACACCGACCTCACCAGCGCCCAGTGGGTGCCGCTCTTCAAGATCCATTTCGGCCAGGCCTCCACCGTGGCTGAGCTGGCGCGCCATTGCAGCCTGGACGCTGGCGCCATGACGCGTCTGTTGGACCGGCTGGAGGCCAAGGGCCTGGTGCGCCGCGTGCGTTCGGACACCGACCGGCGTGTGGTTAACCTGGAACTCACCGAAGCCGGCACCCAGGCCGCCAGTGAAATTCCGGAAATTTTGAGCGGCGTGCAAAACGCCCACCTGGCCGACTTCAGCACCCAGGAATTTGAGACCCTGCGCGGCTACCTGCAGCGCATCCTGAACAACGCCCATGCCATTGCCGGCCAAACCCCAGACAACCCAACCTCCCAAGAAGAATCCGATGCGGCACCTTGACTCCCCATCCACCCCCAAACCCTCTGCGCAAAGCCTGCCGGGGCTGCGCCCCTTGGGCTACCTGCTGGCCGGCGTGGCCCTGGCCAGCCTGGCCGCCTGCGCTAATTTCTCGGGCATAGAGCCCAGCGCCAAGCTGATGGATGCCAGCAGCCTGGGCCTGTCCAAGATCGACGCCAGCAAGGACGAAGAGCGCGTGGCCACCGACTCCGACTGGTGGCAGCGCTTTGGCGACCCTCAGCTCAATGCCCTGGTGCAAGCCGCACTGCAAAGCAACCCTGGCCTCAAAGTGGCTCAAGCACGCCTGGCCCGCGCCCAGGCCGGCAGCGCCACGGTGCAATCTGCAGGAGGCCCGCAGGTCAACGCCAGCCTGGACATGACACGCCAGCTGTTCTCCGCCAACAGCATCTACCCGCCGCCCTTTGGTGGCTCGGTCTGGGACAGCGCCACGCTGCAGGCCGGCGCCAGCTGGGAGCTGGATTTCTTTGGCAAGAACCAGGCCGCGCTCGATGCCAGCCTGGGCCAGGTGCGGGCCAGCCAGGCCGACCTGCGTGCCGCCCGCGGCCTGCTGGCTGCCAACGTAACGCGCACCTACTACCAGCTGGTACGGCTGCAGGCGCAAATGGCACTGGCCGAGCGCAGCCTGGCCCAGCGCGAGCAGACCCAGGCCCTGGTGCGTGAGCGCCTGCAAGCCGGCCTGGACACCCAGCTGGAACTGCAGCAGGCCACCAGCGCCCTGCCCGAGGCGCGCCTGCAGACCGAGCAGCTGCAAGAGCAAAAGGCGCTGGCCCTCAATGCCCTGGCCGCCCTCACCGCCCAGCCCGTGGCCAGCCTGCAGCTCACCCTGCCAGAGTTGGAACAGGTAAAGGGCGCAACGGTGGCCGCCAGCATGCCACTGGACCTGCTGGGGCGGCGCTCCGACATTGCCGCAGCGCGCTGGCGGGTGGAAGCGGCACTCAAGGACGTGGGTGCCGCCAAGGCCCAGTTCTATCCCAACATCAATCTGGTGGCCTTTGCCGGGCTGACCAGCATCGGCTTTGACAAGCTCTTCAAAAACGACAGCGCGCAATGGGGCGTGGGCCCCGCCATCCGCCTGCCCCTGTTTGACAGCGGCCGCCTGCGCGCCCAGCTTCAGGGCAAGACGGCCGAGCTGGATGCCGCCATCGAAAGCTACAACGCCCAGGTGCTGGAAGCCGTGCATGAGGTGGCCGACCGGCTCAGCTCGGCCCAGGCCGTGCGCCGCCAGCAGGCCGAGCAGGCGGCCGCACAAAGCAGTGCAGAGACTGCCTATGCCATTGCCCAGCAGCGCTACAAGGCGGGCATTTCCAGCTACCTGAGCGTGCTGAGCACCGAGGCACCGGTACTGGCCCAGCGCCGCCAGGCGGTGGACCTGGCGGCACGCGCCATTGACACGCAGGTGCAGATCCTGCACGCCATCGGCGGCGACCTCTGAAACCTATCTTGACGAGCAAACACACCATGACCCAAGCCAACACGTCCAACAACAGCACCCCGGCTCCTGTACCCGCCGCACCCCCGGCTGCCGCAGCCACCCCCAACAGCAAGCGTGCCAAAGCCCTCAAGGGCGTGGCCCTGGTCGTGCTGCTGGGCCTGGCCTATGGCGGCTACGAGTGGTACCTGGGCCGCCACGAAGAGTCCACCGACAATGCCTATGTGCAGGGCAACGTGGTGCAGATCACCCCCCAACTGGGCGGCACGGTAACGGCCATCCTGGCCGATGACACCGACTTCGTGAAAGCCGGCCAACCCCTGGTGCAGCTGGACCCGGCAGATGCCAAGGTAGCCCTTGACCAGGCCGAGGCCAACCTGGCCCAGACGGTGCGCCAGGTGCGCACCCTGTATGCCAACAACAGCACCCTGGGCGCCCAGGTGGCGGTGCGCGAGGCCGACATCACCCGCGCCCGCACCGATCTGGCACGTGCCAATGACGACCTGGCCCGCCGCCAGGCGCTGGTGGGCAATGGCGCGGTATCCAAGGAAGAGCTGGACCATGCGCAGTCGCAGGTGAATGCGGCGCAGAACGCCCTGGCCGCTGCCCAGGCCGGCGTCACTGCCGCACGTGAGCAGCTCAGCAGCAACCAGACCCTGACCGAAGGCACGCGGGTGGAGTCGCACCCCAGCGTGCTGGCTGCGGCGGCCAAGGTGCGCGAGGCCTACCTCGCCCTGCACCGTGCGGCCCTGCCCGCACCGGTGGACGGCTATGTGGCCAAGCGCAGCGTGCAGCTGGGCCAGCGGGTGGCGGCCGGCACGCCGCTGATGTCGGTGATTGCGCTCAACCAGCTCTGGGTGGATGCCAACTTCAAGGAAGTGCAGCTGCGCAACATCCGCATCGGCCAGCCGGTCAAGCTCACCGCCGATGTCTACGGCACGCGCATGGAATACAAGGGCACGGTCTCTGGCTTGGGTGCCGGCACCGGTGCCGCCTTTGCCCTGCTGCCGGCGCAAAACGCCACCGGCAACTGGATCAAGGTGGTGCAGCGGGTGCCGGTGCGCATCAGCCTGGACGCCGCGCAGCTGGCACAAAACCCCCTGCGGGTAGGCCTGTCCATGGAAGCCTCGGTGGACATCAGCGACCAGAGCGGCAAGAGCCTGGCCGAGGCCGCCCATCCCGCGTCAGCGGTGCAGACCGAGGTCTATGCCGGCATGGACCGCGCCGCGGACGCCACAGTGCAGAAAATCATTGCGGCCAATGCCGGGCGTGTGGCCAAGGCCAGCACCGCCAGCACCAAGGCCGCCCTGTAAACCATGGCTGCCGCACCCGCCCACATCACCCACCCACCACTGCAAGGCGCGGCCCGCCTGTGGGGCACGATTGCCCTGTCGGCCGCCACCTTCATGAATGTGCTGGACTCGTCGATTGCCAATGTGTCGCTGCCGGCCATTGCCGGTGACCTGGGTGTGAGCCCCAACCAGGGCACCTGGGTCATCACCAGCTTTGGCGTGGCCAATGCCATCGCCCTGCCCCTGACCGGCTGGCTCTCGCAACGCTTTGGCCAGGTGCGCCTGTTCGTGGCCAGCGTGCTGCTGTTTGTGATCTCCAGCTGGCTGTGCGGGCTGGCGCCCAACATGGGCACGCTGATTGCCATGCGCGCGCTGCAGGGCTTTGTGGCCGGCCCCATGATGCCGCTGGCCCAGACCCTGCTGCTGTCCAGCTACCCACCGGCCCTGGCGGGCATGGCCATGGCGCTGTGGGCCATGACCACGCTGGTGGCGCCGGTGATGGGCCCGCTCTTGGGCGGCTGGATCACCGACCACACCCACTGGGGCTGGATCTTCTTCATCAACATCCCGGTGGGCGTGGCAGCTGCGGCCATGACCTGGACGCTGTTCCACAAGCGCGAGACCCCGATCCGCAAGCTGCCCATCGACAGCACCGGCCTGGCCCTGCTGGTGGTATCGGTGAGCGCCTTGCAGATCATGCTGGACAAGGGCAAGGAGCTGGACTGGTTCCACTCCACCGAGGTCACCGCCCTGGCAGCCGTGGCGGCCATTGGCTTTGCCTTCTTCGTGGCCTGGGAACTCACCGACGAGCATCCGGTGGTGGACCTGCGCATGCTCAAGGTGCGCAATTTCTGGACCGGCACCCTGGCCATGACCGTGGCCTATGGCCTCTTCATGGGCAACCTGGTGCTGCTGCCGCTGTGGCTGCAGCAGTTCATGGGCTATACCTCGACCCAGGCCGGTGAGCTGATGGCCCCGGTGGGCCTGTTTGCCATCATCCTCTCACCCGTGGTGGGCAAGAACATCCAGAAGGTGGATCCGCGCACCGTCACCAGCTTCGCCTTTCTGGTGTTTGCCCTGGTGCTGTGGCTGCGTTCGCACTTCAACACCCAGGCCGATTTCGCCACGCTGATGCTGCCCACCATCATCCAGGGCGTTGCCGTGGCCTGCTTCTTCATTCCGTTGACCACCATCACGCTGGGCGCCATGCCCCCGGCCAAGATTGCCGCGGCCTCGGGCCTTTCCAGCTTTGCGCGGGTGGTGGGCGGCTCGTTTGGCACCTCGATTGCCGTGAGCATCTGGCAGGACCGGGCCGTGCTGCACCACGCGCAGCTGACCGAGCTGGTCAACCGCGGCAGCATCGCCACCCAGGCTGCGCTGGCCAACTTTGCCAATGCCGGCATGGACAGCACCCAGGCCCTGGCGCAGATCAACCGCATGATCGACCAGCAGGCCGCCACCCTGGCGGCCGATGATGTGTTTCTGGCCTCCTCGCTGGTCTTCATCCTGCTCATTCCCATGGTGTGGCTGGCGCGCCCGGCACGCAAGGCTGGCAGTGGCGCCGCCGACGCGGCGGCCGGTGCGCACTGAAGCCCGAAGACGGCGCCCAATAGCGCTTTGTTGGGGGCCCCGGGCAATGCCATACTCGGGGCCCGGACACTGGTGACGCCCGCCACAGGGTGAATCCGCACCAAAGTCCGCCGCCCCGGGTTCTTGCTTTCCAACTACATACACCGCATGCGCAGCGTCAACAGGTATCTGACCGACCACTTGGGCCTGGGCCCGCAGGAGCCTGGCGCGACCGACGGGCCGCTGCGTCCCCTGCGCCGCCTGCTGCTGCTGGCCTGCTTGCTGGGGGTGGCCGCGCTCCTGGTGCTGGGTGGCCTGGCCGGCAGCGGGGTGCTATGGGCCTTTGCCGCCCCCTTCGTGTCGTTCTTTCTGGCCGGCCAGCGCCGTGGCTGGCGCTACAGCGTCGGCTTTGCGCTGGCCAGCATTCTGTACCTGGGCACTCTGGCGCCGCTGCTGCCTTGGGCCCATGCCTACCCTGCCGGTTACACACCGCAGTTTGCGCTGGCCCTTGCCTGTTACACCCTGATCGCCGCTGCCTGCAACCAGATGCGGAACCGCTTCGAGCAGCAGGTGCAGATGCGCGTGGCGGAAAAGACGGCGGACTCCAGAGCCCTGCTGGAGCAGTCGCAGTTCCTGGCCACCCACGACGCCCTCACCGGTCTGCCCAACAAGGTGCTGCTGCAAGAGCTGCTGCTGGAGGAGATGCGCATTGCCAATGAGAGCGGACGCGGCCTGGTGGTCTGCAACCTGCACCTGGAACGTTTCTTTGAACTGGGCAATGTGCTGGGCAGCGTGGGCAGCGACAAGCTGGTGCGCCATATTGCCGAGCACCTGGCCCTGCTCGCGGATGGCAAGGGCGCGCTGGCGCGCACCGGACGCGATGAATTTGTGATCGTGCACCGGCTGCTGGACAAGTCTTTGGTGCCGCGGGTGGTGCAGAAGTTTGTGTCTGAGCGCCAGTTTTCGGTACGCGAGCAGGGCTACACCCTCTACATCGAATTCACCCTGGGCCTGGCGGTCTTCCCCGAGCATGCGCAAAGCCCTGCGCTGCTGCTGGACCGGGCCGAGCAGGCCATGCTGCAGGCCCGCAACGACGGCCAGCCCTGGACCATGTACAACGCCGAGCAGGAACAGGTTTTTGTGCGCCACCACCTGCTCTTCGGCAAGCTGCGCGAGGCGCTGGTCAAGCGCCTGCTGCAGGTGCACTACCAGCCGCAAATCGATATGCGCACCGGCCGCCTGCTGGGCGCCGAGGCGTTGGCACGCTGGATCGACCCGGAGACCGGCCCCATATCCCCGGCGGTGTTCATCCCGGTGGCCGAGGAATCGGGCCTGATCCGCCAGCTCACCAACTGGGTGGTGGACGAAAGCATGCGCGAATGTGCCCGCTGGCACCAGCAGGGGCTGGACCTGACCGTGTCCATCAACCTCTCAGCCCTCAACCTGCTGGACCCGGCCTTGCTGGGCGTGCTGCAAAGCGGACTGGCCAAGACCGGCCTGCAGGCGCAGTACGTCAACCTGGAAATCACCGAGAGCTGCTTCATGGCCTCGCCCGAGCGCTGCATGGAAGTGATACGCCGCATCCACGAGGTGGGCTTTCGATTGTCCATCGACGACTTCGGCACCGGCTATTCCTCGCTCTCCTACCTGAAGAACCTGCCCATCGACGAACTCAAGATCGACCAGTCGTTTGTGCGTCGCCTGCTGGAGAGCAGTGGCGACCAGGCGATTGTGTCCTCCACCATCGACCTGGCCCACAACCTGCGCCTCTCGGTGGTGGCCGAGGGCATAGAGGACACCGACACCGCCGACTGGCTGCGAACCCGTGGCTGCGACATCGGCCAGGGCTATTGCTACGCCCGTCCCGCCACCAGCGCCGCCGTGATGGCCATGGCCTTGCGGCTGGGGACGGGGACGGAGCTGGTGGCGTAAACCACCCGCACTTCAGAAGCGGCGGATAAAGGCGACTCCGGCAAAGGCAGCCTGCTGGTTGGGACTGCTGACCGTGGTGTTGTCAGAGTAGACAAACGGGATGCCGTTGTAGGCCCACTGCCAGTCATCCGACTTGAACTCCTGATAGGCCACGTTGACCCGGACTTCGGTGCGCTTGTCCACCGCATACACGCTGTACATGTCGAGCTTGACCGTGTTGTAGCTGATCTGCGGCAGGAAGTTGCCCGGCAGGGTCTGCTGGGTCCAGCCGGCGATATTGCCCACGCCCCCCACATTGGAAGTGGTCACAACGTTCTGGAAAACCAGCACATCGTTGGACACGGTCAGGCCCATGCCAAGCGTCAGGCGGGAGGATGCCTTGCCACTCACACCCAGGCCATAGGTGTCGGTGCGGTTGCGGGTGTCGTCGCCGAGGTCCTTCTTATTGACTTTCCACCGGTTCTCGGTGTGGGTCCAATAACCGTTGAGGCGCCAGTTTTCCGAGAACTTGTAGCTGGTATCCAGCGTCAAGGAATCCATGCTCATGGTGCGTGCACCTGCGATGTTCTCGATAAGCTGCGTGGTCACCTTCTTCCAAGCGCGCTGGTAGTCATCTTGCGCATGCTCCAGCACCATCTGTACGGACAGGTCTTCATTGGCGTCCCAGTCCAGGTTGGCGCGCACTTTGGTGCGGTCGCGATCCATGTACATATCGGGCAGCACGAAATTGCCGTCGCTGGCTGCGGTCACCACCAGGTTGCCCGCTGCATTGGTTCCAGTCTTCCAGTCGTCGCCGCTGCGCCGCTGCTTGAATTCTAGGCTGAGCGCACCGTTGAGGTCTTCGGACATGGCCTTGCGCAGGCCCAGGTGCACACCTGACTCGTCCATGGTCTCACGTACCAGCAAGCCACCGGTGCCAAAGATGGCGGTGTTGTCGGGCATCTGCGGATACTTCCTGCGTTCCCACTCCACACCAGCAAGCGTGGAATATCCATCGGCCATGCGGTAGACAGCCTCCACCTTGGCATCGGTGCGCTGTTGCGAGCCGGACGGCCAGTTGTTGGTGTGGTCCAGGGCCTGGCCAACCTTGCCCAGGTTGTAGACATTGACCTCCGTGCGGTCGGCGCGGTTCTCAAATCGGAAAGTAGCGTTGACTGAAAGCGCCTGGATGGGGCGCATGCTCAAGCCGAGTTGCAGCAAGGTGGTATCCAAGGCACCACTCAGGCTGGAAGGTGCTGTGGCTGCCGGTGTGAGACCTATGCTGGTGAAACCCTCGTCCTGGGTGGCATGGGTGTAAGACAGCTTGAAGTTGGCGCGCGTGGTGTCGCTGTAGGCGTAGGTTCCACTGAGGTAGAACTGATGCGCCTGGTTGTCCGGCGGCAGTGCTACCGCCGAGGAGGCAATCTGCTGCACGGAAGACGAGGCGCCCACCGCCGGGTTGAGCGTACCGCGGTTCAGGATGTTGGGCACCACTGGTGTCAGGCTGCCAACATGGTTGGTATAGAACGAGGCATAGTAGCCCCCGGTCACCGCCAGCTTGTCAAGGTGGTAGTTGAGCCGTGCCTCCAGGGTTCGGATATTGGAGTCAATCGGCTCGGGGGTCAGCAGCAGGGCTGCATTCCCAGCACCGGTGGTGCTGGGCGTGGCCAGCATGTCGCCGGAACCAATACCAACCCGGCCGAACATGCGTGCGCCCTTCTTGTCTTCGTCACGGAAGTTCACCTCCAACTGCAGCGACGAAGAAATCCACTTGTCGCCACTGAGGCCAAGGGCGGTGCGCTTGAGCTTGAGAGTCTCGTCGTGGCCTTCCACACCATTGCTGGCGGCCAGGCCTGTGGCAGTGATCCAGGCCGCCGGCATGACCGGGCGATTGATCAGGCGGATCACCGGGCTGCTGGTTCCAATGCCGGTCATGCCGGTGTGAATCACATAGGGATCGTTGCGCACGATCTCGTTGTAGTCCAGACCGTAGCGCCAGTCACCCTGGCGGTTCTGGGAAACGCTGAATTCGCGCGTGTCCAGACCGAGGTCGCGGCCCACGAGGCTGGTCCAGGTACCTGTTTCCTCGTCGCGGCGGATCGCCTCAAAATCCAGCTGCACCGCACCATTGCCCTTGAGCCCTGTGTATTGCCCCATGCGGCGTGTGTTGGCTTCGCCGTTGAGCGCAATACCGCCCATGGTGACCTGGCTGACTTCAGGCGAAGTTAGCTCCTTCACCTCGTCCGTCGACTGGGCATAGGAACTTCCAAAAGCCAGCAGCAGTGCTGCAGTCAGAGGAGCCAATTTCATATTGATTACATGTTGCTTGGACATTTTTCGCTCCGTTCAACGCAGGAAGAAGGCAGGTGGCAGCAGGTTCTGGCCGCCATTGGGGTTGTTGCTGCCATGGATCTCGGTGTGGCAGTTCAAGCATCCCCGTGCCTGCTCGATGTAGGTATTGGCCTTGCCAATGGTCAGTGAGGGCGGAGCAATGCCGGCCACACCAGGCGTACCGTGACCGCTGTGGCACTGGTAGCACACCATGGGCGGACGGGCCTTGAGCAGGTTGTCGGCCGTGGCGCCGTGCGGCTGGTGGCAGTTGGTGCAGTCATCGGTCACCGGGCGGTGGTTGTGCACGAAGGGGCCACGCTTTTCCATGTGGCAGGTGTAGCAAGTCTCCACCACGTTGTCGCGCTTCATCAGCTTGGGCCCGGCCGAGCCGTGGGGGTTGTGGCAGTCCGAGCAGGCCACCTTGCCTTCAGGCGTCGGATGGTGGCTTTGCTTGTTGAATTGCGAACGCTGCTCCTTGTGGCAGGCATAGCACACGGCGGGCTGGGTGCGCTTGTCACGCACTTTGTCGTGGCCCGCGTGCACTTCGTGGCAGGACGTGCAGGCTACATCTGCCATTTCGTGTGCACTGCCTTGCCACAGGTGGCGTTTGGAATCGCTCTGGTGGCAGCTCTGGCAAGCGGTATTCTTTTCCGCCGCAGTGTTCTTGCTCTTCTTTCCAAACGTGCGGTCGGGCGACGGCGGCTTGCCGCTGCCCTTGTAACCCACGTGGCCTTCGCTCTCACCGTGGCAGCTGGTGCAGGTGGGGGTGCGGCCGTCGGCCTGGGTGCCGTGCTTGGTCTTGCCGATGGCCAGCACGCCGGGGGAGTCGCCCTCGTCGTGGCAGACCGTGCACTTCGCGTCACCCTTGAGCACCAGGTCATCGCCTGCCAGCGCTGCGGAGCCGCCCAGGAGGGCCGTACCCAGCGCCGCAACTTGCACGGCAGTTGCCAGCAGTTGCTTGATTCTTGAAATTTTTGTCATAACTACCTCTGTTCTTTCAATGGAACCACTTGCTCTTTTGCTTCACGCCTATCGGTGCAGACCGCTCACGAAACCGTTGATGACCAGCACCAGGAGCGTCAGGCCAGCAGCGATCAAGACCAGTCCCAGGATCTTGGATCTGCGGGTCATGGGCTGCGAGGGGCCATCCACCAGCAGTTTTTCCAGCTCGCCCGAATCCAGCAGGCGCTGGTACTGGGCCGGATGGTCGGCACGGAACTCTTCCAGCGACTGCAGACCGGTGAACATCACGATGTCCGGCGGGGGCAGCTTGTCGGGACGGAAATGGTTGTTGAAGAAGTGCACGGTGAACAGGAACACCGCAGCCAGGAAGGCTTCCTCACCGTGCACCACGGTGGCGATGTTGAAGATCCAGCCAGGCAGGAACTTGGCGGTCACCGTGGGGAAGGCCAGCATCAGGCCGCTGCTGCCGATGATGGACACACCCCAGAACACGGCCCAGTAGTCGAACTTCTCGAAGTAGGTCCAGCGGTCGAAGCGGGGCTTGGGGCCCAGGCCCAGGAACCACTTGAACATGCCCACGCAGTCGGTCAGATCCTTCCAGTTGGGGATCAGCGAGTTGGGGCCGAACCAGCGGAAGCTCTTGTCGCGCAGCAGGCTTTGCATCACGTACACGAAATGGATGGCAAAGATGCCCACGAACAGCGAGGCCGCCACACGGTGGATGATGGCCAGCCCCTTGGTGCCGCCCAGGGCCGAGGCCACCACAGGGGCCCAGGCGGTGTGCGAGAACAGGGCCGAGGTACCGGTGAGCACCAGGGTCATGGTGACCAGGGCAAATGCCAGGTGGGCAATGCGCCAGCCCACGGGGAAGCGCTGGAAGTACTTCTTCTCCAGGTCCAAGCCTTCGGTGCGCACATGGGGCACGGCAACGCGTGCCTTGCGGTCCTGCCACTCGCGGTAGTACCACAGGCCGGAGTGCGCCCAGAAGAAGGCAAACACCATGATCAAGAGACCCTGCATGAACTTGGTGGCAATCCACATCTGCGGGTACTTGTCGAAGTCATGCGCATTGGCGTGCGGCGCAAAGGTGACAAAGCCGGCGGTGGCAAGCTCGCGCTTCTTGCCATCGTGGCAGGACTGGCAGGTCTTCAGGCGGTTGTCCACATGCACCTTGGAAGCCGGGTCGCTGGCCGGCAGGATGCCGTGGCTGCCGTGGCAGTTGAAGCACTTGGCGGTATCGCCGCCGCCCAGCTTGCTGACCTGGCCGTGGTAGGTGTCGCGGTAGCTTTCCAGGCGGTCCTTGTGGCAGCTGCCGCACTCTTCGGTGACCAGCAGCTTGAAGGACATCAGTGAGGTGCTGGTGATCTCATGGGTGGTGTGGCAGTTGATGCACACCGGTGCCTTGTCATTGCCCTTGTCCAGCAGCTCCTTGCCGTGGATGGAGCCCTGGTAGGTCTCCAGCTGCTCGTCGTGGCAGCTGCCGCAGAGCTCGGGCACGTCCTTGCGCCAGGCGGCATATTCGGGGCTGCTGCGGTCGGCCGGCACATTGAAGGCATGGGTGTCATGGCACTGGGTGCAGCTGGCCTTGGGCAGCGAGGGAGTGTCTTTGTCAGGCTGGGCGTGGAATGACTTCTTGTAGGCCTCGATGTTCTTGACCACGGTCTCCAGGCGGGCCTTCTCGCCGGCAACACCGGCCTTCTTGGCCTCTTCCCACAGGGCGGTGTGGCAGCTGGCGCAATCGGGCGACTTCTCGGCACTGCGCTTGTGCGGTGCTGCGCTGTCCACAATGTCCTTGTGGCAGGCCACGCACTGCATCTTGGCGTGCACGCTCTTCTCAAACTTGCTGTGGTTCACCGCGCGCACCGTGTGCGACTCGCCGCCAATGCCGGGCATTTCCAGCTTGCCCTTCTTGCCATCGTGGCAGGACAGGCAGCTGGCGTTGTCCAGCTGGGGCTCGGCCGGCTCCGCAGCGGCCGCCTTGGTGGCGGCAGCGGCGCTGCTGGCGGGTAGCACGGTCAGGGCGCCCAACAGGCTGAACAATGCAGCCATGAGCCATGAAGTCAGTCGGTTGGTGCGCATGTTGTCCTACCTGCAGCAGCGGATGAAGAGAAGCTTTCGCAGACCCAAAGGCCTTATTGCGAAAGAATCCAGTCGATCAGGTTCTTGATGGCCTTGGGATCTTTGCTGTCGATGATCTTGTGCTCTTCTTCCGTGCCATCCTCCAGCTTGACCTTGGGTCCGGTGGTGATGTTCTTCAGAATCTTTTCCTCGCCTTCAGCCGTCTTGCCCTTGTATTTGGCGGCCACCTTCTTGTAGGACGGACCCTTCTTGGTCTTGTCGATGGCATGGCACTTCAGGCAGTCGTTCTTTTTGGCCAGGGCCATTGCGGCGTCGGCGTCAACATCGGCAGCCATGGTGGCGCCAGACAGGCCCAGCAGTGCCACAGCGGCCAGCGGTGCCAGCAGCTTCACAAGGGTGGACGGGGCGGCAAAAAGCGATTTCATAGCGAGTTCCTTCCAAGCGGTGTTCAATGCGTGTTTCACAAATGTTTACACACGGGCATTGTTGCTTTACCGGCACGAAACCGATATAGGAACTCTCGGAGATTGCGCATAGGAATATTCCTATATGCGCACCAAACCGCAGCAGATCAGCGGTCGGTCAGGCCTTGCTCGATGGCGTAGCGCACCAGGTCAACCTGGGATGTCATATTCATTTTTGCCAAAATGTGCGTTTTGTGCGTACTCACGGTTTTGACGCTGAGATGCAGCTCATCGGCAATGGCGGTCAGGCCCATACCGCGCACGATGCGGCTGAACACATCAAACTCGCGGTCGCTCAGCAAGGTGTGGGGCAGGCGGTTGTCCTGCGGCGCAATGTCACTGGCCAGCAGCTCGGCCACTTTGGGGCTGATGAAAATGCCGCCAGAGGCCACCTTGCGCAGGGCCGGCAGCAGCAGGTCGGTATCGCCCTCCTTGGACAGGTAGCCTGAGGCGCCAGCGCGTATGGCACGTACCGCGTACTGCTCTTCGTGGTGCATGCTGAAGATCAGGATCGGCAGGCGCGGCCGCTCGGCCTTCACCATCTTGATCAGATCCAGGCCGTTGCGCCCGGGCATGGAGATGTCCAGCACCAGAAGGCTCCAGTCACGGGCACGCACCTTCTCCAGCACTGCCACACCGTTGGCGGCCTCGCCGGCCACCTCCATGTCGGGGGTATCGGCCAGAATTTTTTTCAGTCCGTCACGGATGATGGCGTGGTCGTCGGCCACCAGCACTTCCAACTTCATTGCACTTCCTCCTCTTGCGCCTTCGGCGGCTTCCGGGCCTGCAGCGGCAGACTGACCACCAGCGTGGTGCCCTCCCCGGCCCGGCTCGTGATGTCGAACACCCCGCCGATGGCCAGGCAGCGCTCGCGCATGCCCACCAACCCCACACCGGCCACGTGGCTGCTGCTGTCAAAACCAGCGCCGTCATCGTGGATGCGCAGCACCACCATGCCCTGCTGTGCCTGCAGGCTGATGTGCACCCGGCTGGCATGGGCATGGCGCACCACGTTGGTCAGCGCCTCCTGCACGATGCGAAACAGCCCCGTGGCCACATGGTTGTCAGTGACCAGGTGGCCGGCCGGCAGGTCCAGCGACACCTCCAGCCCGCTGTGGCGGGTGAACTCGCGCGTCTGCCAGGTCAGGGCCTCGGAGAAATCGCGGTCATCCAGCACGCGCGGGCGCAGCTCGGCGGCAATGCGGCGCACCGAGGCAATGGCCGAATCCAGCTGGTGGCGCATGTCATCCACGTTCTGCGCCGCGGTCTCGCGCCCTTCCTTGATGCGGTTGCCCAGCCACGAGAGGCTGAGCTTGAGGCCGGTGAGCTGCTGGCCCAGGTCATCATGCAGCTCGCGCGAGATGCGGGTGCGCTCCTGCTCGCGCACATTGGTCAGTGACTTGGACAGCTCGCGCAGCTGGCGGTTGGCTTCGCGCAGCTCCAGCTCGGCCTTGTGCTTCTCGCTGGCATCGCGCAACACCGCCGTGAGCTGCAGGTGGCCGTCCACCACCGACTTGGAAAAGGTGGACTCGATCGGAAACACCGTGCCGTCGGCACGCAGGCCCTGGATGTCACGCTGCGGCACCACGGTGCGGGGCAGCTCATGGTCCGGTGCTGAAAAGTTGTGCATGTGGTTCTGGTGCACGCCGCGCAAATGCTGCGGGATGAGCACATCCAGCGGCTGGCCCAGGGTGTCTTCGGCCAGGCGCCCGAACATCAGCTCGGCGGCCGGGTTGAACAGCAGGATGACCATGCGCTCGTCCACCGCCACGATGGCATCCATGACCGAGTCCACCGTGTGCTGGTAGCGGTCGTTGGCCGAGTTCAGCGCCAGCGTCAGCGCCTCTTTGCGCTGCATCTTGTTGATCAGGTAGACCGCCACCAGGCCGGTGAACAGGCTGATCAGCAGCACGCCCACCGACACCGGCAGGGCTGTCTCGCGCCAGGACTCCAGGCTGCGCTCCTCAGGGTCGGTCACCGACAGCATCAGCGGGTAGTCGGCCAGCTTGCCCAGCACCAGGAATTGCGGCCCGCCCTGCGCCCGCGCCTGGTCCTGGCTGACCAGTTGCTTGGGCTTGGTGGGAAATGCCAGCCCGGCCAGCTCCGGGGCGCTCTGTCCGATCAGCTTCTCGCGCGGCGGCATGCTGGCCACCAGGGTGCCGTCTGAGCTGTAGAGGCCGATGGCGCGGGCATGGTCCAGCTGCACACTGAACACGCTTTTCTCGAAGTCGGTGATATTGATCGAGGCCACCACCACCCCGGCAAAGCGCCCGTTCGGGCCTGTCAGGCGGCGCGACAGGTACAGCGTCCAGGTGTTGTCCAGGCGGTTGCGCAGCGGCTTGTCGACAAAGACAAAATCCGGGCGCCCCAGGGCAAAAACCTTGTAGTAGTCCCGGTCTGCCAGCGAAATCGACGGAATGTTCGGGTCGCGCGAGGAGTTCACCAGGTTGCCTTCGGCGTCCACCAGAAAAATGGAGGCGATGTTCTTCAGGCCCGACACCCGCGCGTTCAGCAGCAGCTGCACCATGCGGCTGTCCAGCGCAAACTGGCGCCCAAAGGGCGAGGCCAGGCGCTCCTGCACTCCCTGCAGCACCAGGTCGGCACTGTTGAGGCTTTTCTCGGTCTGCTCCATCAGCATCTGAACGAGGCTGAACGACTCCTGCTGCGCATGCTTGAGTTCGCGCACCCGTAGGCTCAGCAGCAGCGAGGCGGTGGACAGCAGCATGGCCACGATGGTGATGACGGCCAGAATGGCCACCGAGCGCACGGGCTTGATCTGCATGGGCATGGTTAGACGCTACAGGGAGGAGTTGGGCGGGCCTACTTGCCGGACTGCAGCTGGCTGTCGAGCCAGCGGCCGGCTTCGGCGCTGTCCCACTCGCGCGCGCCATAGAACTTGGCCAGCACACGCCCTTTGGCGTCCACCAGCACGGTCAGTGGCAGCCGCTCGGCGCCCAGCATGTTTTCCAGCTCCAGCGCGTGGTCCAGGTAATGGTTGAGAGTGGCGTTGGCACTCTTCAGATACGCCTTGGCCGCGGTCTCGCTGTCGTCGGTGGAGATACCAATCATCGTGAAGCGCTGGCCCTGGTCGCGCCAGGCCAGGCGCTCCAGCGAACCCATCTCGGCCCGGCAAGGGCCGCACCAGCTGGCCCAGACATTGATCAGCAAGGGCTTGCCGCGCAGCTGCGAGAGCTGGCGGTCCGGGCCATTGAGCCCGTGCATCCTGGCATCGCGCAGGACCGCCCCCTGGGTCACCTCACCCGGTGTCTTTGCCCAGGTGGCTGGCACCTGCAGCAGCAGGCACAGCAGGCCCAGGCGCAGTCCCCGCCCCCAAAAATGCATGTTCATGGGGCGAGAACATAGCAGAACTAGAGCAGGGGTACGCCCGTTTTGCTTTGGAGCTGCTCGCGGGTGACGCCCGGCGCCAGCTCAACCACCTTCAGCCCTTCGGGGGTGACGTCCATGACGGCCAGGTCGGTGATGATGCGGTCCACCACGCCCACGCCGGTCAGCGGCAGGGTGCAGGCCGGCAGAATCTTGAGGTCTTCGGTGCCGTCCTTTTTCTTGGCCACATGCTCCATGAGCACGATGACGCGCTTCACGCCCGCCACCAGGTCCATGGCGCCGCCCATGCCCTTGACCATCTTGCCGGGAATCATCCAGTTGGCCAGGTCGCCCTTGGCGCTCACCTGCATGGCACCCAAAATGGACAGGTTGATCTTGCCGCCACGAATCATGGCAAAGCTCTCGTGGCTGCCAAAAATGCTGGAGCCCGGCAGCGTGGTCACGGTCTGCTTGCCGGCGTTGATCAGGTCGGCATCCACCGCATCGTCGGTGGGGAATGGGCCAATGCCCAGCATGCCGTTTTCCGACTGCAGCCAGACTTCCTTATCGCCGGTGTGGTTGGCCACCAGGGTGGGAATGCCAATCCCCAGGTTCACATAAAAGCCGTCTTCGAGCTCTTGCGCCGCACGCGCGGCCATTTGGTCTTGGGTCCAGGGCATGTTCAAACTCCTGCTTTCTCGGTAATGGTGCGTTTCTCAATGCGCTTTTCAGGCGTGGCATTGAGCACGATGCGGTGCACATAAATGCCAGGCAGGTGCACGCTGTCCGGTGCCATGGCGCCGGTCTCCACAATCTCTTCCACCTCCACCACGGTGATCTTGCCGGCCATGGCCACGGCCGGGTTGAAATTGCGCGCGGTGTAGCGGAACTGCAGGTTGCCCGACTTGTCGGCCCGGTGCGCCTTGACCAGGGCCACCTCGGGCACCAGGCCACGCTCCATCACATAGGTCTCGCCATCGAATTCGCGCAGTTCCTTGCCTTCGGCCACCAGGGTGCCCACACCGGTCTTGGTGAAGAAGGCCGGAATGCCAGCGCCACCTGCGCGCAGCTTTTCAGCCAGCGTACCCTGCGGTGTGAATTCCAGCTCCAGCTCGCCGGCCAGGTACTGGCGCTCGAACTCCTTGTTCTCGCCCACATAGCTGGAAATCATCTTCTTGATCTGGCGCGTCTCCAGCAGCTTGCCCAGGCCAAAGCCGTCCACGCCGGCGTTGTTGGAAATGACGGTCAGGTCTTTTACGCCGGTGTCCTTCAGCGCGTCGATCAGCGCCTCGGGAATGCCGCACAGACCAAAACCGCCGACGGCCAGCAGTTGCCCGTCGGCCACGATGCCTTCAAGCGCGGCCGCCGCGCTGGGGTAAATCTTGTTCACTCTCAACTCCTCATGAATGGGCGAAAGCCGTACCATACTACGTAATTGCATACGTAGTTTTTCGTAGTGGCCAACCCTTGGCTACCGCATCCAGACCGACCGCGAACCGGAACCCGCAGCATGGACACCGACTACCGCCTGGCCTTCGACCTGGCCCCCGTGGGCCTGGCCCTGTCCAGCAACCGCTTCATCACCGACTGCAACCAGCACCTTTGCGACATGTTCGGCGCCGAGCGCACGCAGCTGCTGGGCCAGTCCTTCCAGATTTTGTACCCCAGTGCCGACGAGTACGAACGCACCGGCGCGCGCATCGCCCCCATCCTCAACCGCAAGGGCACCTATGCCGACAACCGCATCATGAAGCGCCTGGGCGGGCGCCTGGCCGGTGAGCCCTTCTGGTGCCATGTGACCGGGCGTGCCCTGAACCAGCTCGCCCCGCACGAGGCCGGCATCTGGTGCTTTGAGGACCTCAGCGCCAGCCGCCCGGTGCGGGCCGAGCTGACCGCACGCGAACGCGAGGTGGCCGCCTACCTGCTGCAGGGCATGACCTCCAAGCTGATCGGCCGGGCGCTGGCCATCAGCCCGCGCACGGTGGAAATCTACCGGGCCCGCCTGATGCGCAAATACCAGGCCCGCACTGCCGCTGACCTGGTGCACAAGCTGACAGCCGGCGCGTCTGGCTGAACGGAATTTCCACAACCCTGGCGGCCCGGTGCTGCCCAAGCCGGACAGCCCAGGGGGACATGGTGTTGCAGGTACAGTTAGCACCCAGCGTCTTGCCCAGACGTTTCAACTGACCATTGCTATGCCTTTTTCCGTGAGCCCCGGCACACGCCGCCCCCTGCCCGAAGCCTTGCAAGCCGCCAGCCGCTGGAGCGCCCTGACGCTGGCCTTCCTGTGCAGCGCCTGCAGCCTGCTGGCGCCTACCCCTGCAGAACCCCCGGCGCAAGTGCTGGCCGAGGCCGCGCCACCGGCCTGGAACGTGCCCCTGCCCCACGCCGGCAACATGGCCAGCCTGCAGCAGTGGTGGCAGGCACTGGGCGACCCGCTCCTGGTGGACCTGATCAACGCAGCCCAGGGCGTCAGCCCCAGCGTGGCCAGTGCCAGCGCGCGTCTGGGCCAGGCCCGCGCCGCCCTGGGCACGGCAGAGTCCGCCAACCGGCCCAGCCTGGTCGGCTCGCTGAGTGCCCAGCGCGGCGTCAATGCCAGCAGCCCGGTGGTGGCAACCGCCCTGCAATCCAGCCTGGACGCGTCCTGGGAGATCGACCTGTTCGGTGCCAACCGGCAGGCCGCCAGTGCCGCCCAGGCCCGCCTGGAAGGCAGCGGTGCCGCCTGGCATGAAGCCCGCGTCTCGGTGGCCGCTGAGACCGCCAACCTGTATTTTTCCTGGCGCAGCTGCCAGCAGCTGCTGGCCGTGGTGCAGGCCGATGCCACCTCGCGCCAGGAAACGGCGCGCCTGGCCGAGCGCAGCGCCCAGGCCGGCTTTACCGCACCGGCCGTGGCGGCACTGGCACGCGCCAGCGCGGCCGAGGGGCGCGCGCGCACCAGCCAGCAGCGCAACCAGTGCGATGCCCAGATCAAAGCGCTGGTGGCGCTCACCGCCATGCCGGAAGCCACCCTGCTGCAGCGCCTGCAGGACAGCGCACCGCCCGAAGGCGCCAGCGACCCGGTGCTGGCCATGCCCGGCGTGGCCCGTGTGCCGGCCGAAGTGCTGCAGCAGCGGCCCGACCTGTATGCGGCCCAGCGTGAAGTCGCTGCCGCCAGTGCCGACCTGGGCTCGGCCCAGGCCCAGCGCTACCCGCGCCTCACCCTCAATGGCCAGGTCGGCAGCCTCAACTACAGCAGCCAGGGCACGACCACCGACCTGAGCACCTGGTCGATCGGCCCGCTGACCTTGAGCCTGCCCATCCTGGACGGCGGACGGCGCGTGGCCAATGTGCAGGCGGCCCAGGCCCGCTACGAAGAAGCCGCTGCCCTGTACCGCGCCAAGGCACGTCAGGCGGTGCGCGAGGTCGAAGAATCGCTGCTCAACCTGGCCAGTGCCCAGCTACAGCAGCAAGAGGCGCAGACGGCCGCGGCGGGCTTTGCCGCCTCGCTGCAAGCCACGCGTGCCCGCTACCAGGCCGGTGCGGCCAGCCTGCCCGAACTGGAAGAATCGCGCCGCAGTGCGCTGGCGGCCCAGACCAGCGTGCTGCAGCTGGGCCTGCAGCGCAGCCAGGCCTGGCTGGCCCTGTACCGCGCCCTGGGCGGCGGCTGGGATATCCATGCCCAGGCCGAGCTGCCCCCTTCTGCCGCTGCCGCTGCGCCCAGCGCTTCCGCCAAAGCCCCCTGAACCCCCAGAAAAACACATTGCCCATGCGCCCGAACCTGATCCCCTCCCCGCGCCCCGCTGCCCTGTGTGCAGCGGCCTTTGCTGCCAGCCTGCTGGTGCTCAGCCTGGGCACCAGCAGCCAGGCCCAGGACGCCAAAGATGCCAAGAGCGCCAGCCCCAAGGCCGCCATGACGGTGACGGTGGCCAAGCCCAGCCAGAGTGCCCTGCCCCTGCGCCTGGCGGCCAACGGCAATATCGCGGCCTGGCAGGAAGCCAGCGTGGGCTCGGAATCGGGTGGCCTGAAGCTGCAGGAAGTGCGCGCCAATGTGGGCGATGTGGTCAAGGCCGGCCAGGTGCTGGCGGTGTTTGTAGCTGACACGGTGCAAGCCGACCTGGCCCTGGCCAAAGCCAACCTCGCCGAGGCCCAGGCCCAGGCCAAGGACGCCGCAGCCAATGCCGAGCGCGCCAATAGTCTGGCCGATTCGGGGGCCTTGAGCAGCCAGCAGATCAGCCAGTACGCCACCGCCGACCTGTCAGCCCGCGCGCGCGTGCAAAGCGCCGAGGCGGCCCTGCAATTGCAGGAGCTACGACTTCGCCATACCCAGGTGCTGGCCCCCGACAGCGGGGTCATCTCGTCGCGCACTGCAACGGTAGGCGCGGTGCTGGGCGCCGGCACCGAGCTGTTCCGCCTGATCCGCCAGGGCCGGCTGGAGTGGCGCGCCGAGGTAACGGCCAGCGAGCTGGGACGCATCAAGCCCGGCACGCAGGTGCAGGTGACGGGTGCCAATGGCGCGCTGGTGAATGGCCGGGTGCGCATGGTGGCGCCCACGGTGGACCCGCAAAGCCGCAATGCCCTGGTCTATGTGGACCTCCCGCAACACCAGATGGATGGCGGCAACATGAGCACCGCCGGGCCGTCCCAAGGCGCGAAAGCCCCCTCGGGGGGCAGCGCAGCACGCGCAGCGGCAAGCGTGGGGGCCCTACTTCCGGGCATGTTTGCACGGGGTGAGTTCGGCCTGGGTAACTCGGGGGCTTTGACGGTACCCCAGCAGGCCGTGGTGGTGCGCGATGGCTTCAGCTATGTGTTTGCCATCGGCGCCGGCAACAAGGTGAGCCAGCAGAAAGTGGCTGTGGGACGCCGCGTGGGAGATCAGGTGGAGATCCTCAGTGGCCTCAAGCCCGATGCCAGCGTGGCCGTGGCTGGTGCCGGCTTTCTCAATGACGGCGACACCGTGCGCATAGGCAGCGCCCCATGAACGTTTCGGCCTGGTCGATCAAGAACCCCATTGCCGGGGTGATGCTGTTTGTCATGCTCACCTTTGCCGGCCTGATTGCCTTCAAGAGCATGAAGGTGCAGAACTTTCCGGACCTGGACCTGCCCACGGTGGTGATCTCGGCCTCGCTGCCGGGTGCGGCACCAGCCCAGCTGGAAACCGAGGTGGCGCGCAAGATCGAGAACGCCATTGCCAGCCTGCAGGGCCTGAAGCACATCTACACCAAGGTGCAGGACGGCGGCGTCACCATCACCGCCGAATTCCGCCTCGAAAAGCCCGGTCAGGAAGCGGTGGACGACGTGCGCTCGGCCGTGGCCCAGATCCGCGCCGACCTGCCCTCGGAGCTGCGCGACCCGGCGGTGAGCAAGATCAACCTGGCGGGTTCGCCGGTGCTGGCATACACGGTAGGACAGTCCGTCGCCGGGCCTGGGGGCAATCCCCAGATGGATGACGAAGGCCTGAGCTGGTTTGTCGACAACACCATCACCCGGCGCCTGCTCTCGGTGCGCGGTGTGGGGGCCATCAACCGCGTGGGCGGAGCCGACCGCCAGGTCGAGGTGGCGCTGGACCCGGCGCGCGTGCTGGCCCTGGGCACCACCGTGGCCGACATCTCGCGCCAGCTCAAGCTGACCCAGCAGGAGTCGGCCGGCGGCCGCGCCGACCTGGGTGGCAGCGAACAGCCGGTGCGCACCCTGGCCACCGTCAGCTCGGCCCGCGAGCTGGAGGCGCTGGAGATCAGCCTGCCGGATGGGCGGCATATCCGCCTCGACCAAGTCGCCACCATCAAGGACACGGTGGCCGAGCTGCGCTCAGCCGCCATGCTCAACGGCAAGCCCGTGGTGGGTTTTGAAGTGGCGCGCAGCAAGGGCGCCAGCGAGATCGAAGTGGGGGCCGGCGTGCGCGCGGCCCTGGACGAGCTGCGCCAGCAGCACCCCGACATGCAGATCACCGAGGCCTTTGACTTCGTCACCCCGGTGCAGGAAGAGTACGACGGCTCCATGCACCTGCTCTATGAGGGCGCCCTGCTGGCGGTGCTGGTGGTGTGGGTGTTTCTGCGTGACTGGCGCGCCACCCTGGTGTCCGCCGTAGCGCTACCGCTGTCGGCCATTCCAGCCTTCATCGGCATGCAGCAGCTGGGCTTTACCGTGAATGTGGTGACGCTGTTGGCGCTCTCGCTGGTGATCGGCATTTTGGTGGACGACGCCATCGTGGAGGTGGAGAACATCGTGCGCCACCTGCGCATGGGTAAAACCCCGTACCAGGCGGCCATGGAAGCCGCCGATGAAATCGGCCTGGCGGTGATTGCCACCACCTTCACCCTGATTGCCGTGTTCCTTCCCACCGCCTTCATGGCCGGCATTCCCGGCAAGTTCTTCAAGCAGTTTGGCTGGACCGCTTCGCTGGCCGTGGCCGCCTCGCTCCTGGTGGCACGGGTGCTCACGCCCATGATGGCGGCCTACCTGCTCAAGCCCATCGTCACCGCGCCGCCCGAGGCGCGCTGGATGCGCGTCTACATGCGCTGGGCCGCCTGGTGCGTGCGCCACCGGCTCATCACCCTGCTGGGCGCGGCGGCTTTCTTTGTGGGCTCATTGATGCTGATTCCCCTGCTGCCCAAGGGCTTCATCCCGCCCGACGACAACTCGCAGACCCAGGCCTTCCTGGAACTGCCACCCGGCTCCACCCTGGCCCAGACCCGCGCCGTGGCCGAGGATGCACGCCTGCGCCTGATGCAGGTGCCGCATGTGAAGAGCATCTACACCACCATCGGCGGGGGCTCGGCCGGCAGTGACCCGTTTGCCCCGCAAGGTGCCGCCGAGGCACGAAAGGCCACGCTCACGATCCTGCTCGACGAGCGCCATGCACGCCCACGCAAGCAGGGCATAGAGCAGCAGATCCGCGAGGCCCTGGAGCCGATTGCGGGCATCCGCAGCAAGGTGGGCCTGGGCGGCTCCGGCGAGAAATACGTGCTGGTGCTCAGTGGTGAAGACCCGGCCACGCTTAACAGCGCCGCTCTTGCCGTGGAAAAAGACCTGCGCACCATCCAGGGCCTGGGCAATGTGGCGTCCAGCGCCAGCCTGGTGCGCCCGGAAATCGCCGTGCGCCCGGACTTTGCCCGCGCCGCCGACCTGGGCGTGACCAGTGCGGCCATCGGCGAGACCCTGCGCATTGCCACCCTGGGCGACTATGACGCGGCCCTGCCCAAGCTCAACCTGAGCCAGCGCCAGGTGCCCATCGTGGTCAAGCTCGACAGTGCCGCGCGCAGCGACCTCGATCTGCTGGGCCGCCTGACGGTGTCCGGCGCACGCGGGCCGGTCATGCTCAGCCAGGTGGCGCAACTCGATGTGGCCGGCGGCCCGGCGGTGATCGACCGCTACGACCGCTCGCGCAATGTCAACTTCGACATCGAGCTTTCGGGCCTGCCCCTGGGCGAGGTGGCGCAGGCGGTGCAGAACCTGCCGTCCATCAAGCAGCTGCCCCCGGGTGTGGCGGTGCGTGAAGTGGGCGATGCCGAGGTCATGGGCGAGCTGTTTGCCAGCTTTGGCCTGGCCATGCTGACCGGGGTGCTGTGCATCTACATCGTGCTGGTGCTGCTGTTCAAGAGCCTGCTGCACCCCGTCACCATTTTGTTTGCCCTGCCGCTGTCGCTGGGTGGCGCTTTTGTGGGCCTGCTGCTGGCCGACAAGAGCTTTTCCATGCCCTCGCTGATCGGCCTGATCATGCTCATGGGTGTGGCCACCAAGAACTCCATCCTGCTGGTGGAGTACGCCATCCTGGCCCGCCGCGAACACGGAATGACACGCGGGGAGGCCCTGCTGGATGCCTGCCGCAAGCGTGCCCGCCCCATCATCATGACCACGCTGGCCATGGGCGCGGGCATGCTGCCCATCGCCATCGGCCTGGGGGCTGCCGACACCAGCTTTCGGGCGCCCATGGCGATTGCGGTGATTGGTGGCCTGATCACTTCCACCTTCCTAAGCCTCTTAGTGATTCCGGCCGTGTTCACCTATGTCGATGACCTGGGTCAATGGACGGCTGCGCGCTTCAGAAAACAAACGCGCATGGCGCCCCAAGCCCCCGGCAATTCCAAGTAATATTTGCCCCCACAGCGACTCGGTACAACGATTGAAAAAGGGGATGGAATGCCAACGATAGCTACTGCGCGCGCGCACTGAGAGCCGAGCCGGCCTGCCCATCACAGTATGCAGAGTCCCCCGCCAGTGCCCGCCTCCTGGAACCAGGCCGACACCGATTCCGAGGAAGAAAACCCCTGGAAGCTCGCGCTGGAAGGCTCGGGCCTGGGTGTCTGGGACTGGGACCTGCGCACCGGGCGGCAAACCCACTCGGCCCGCTGGGAAGAAATGCTGGGCTATGCCGCAGGCGAGATCAAGCAGGGATATGAGGCCTTTTCCTCGCGCGTGCACCCGGACGATGCCGGGCCGCTCAACCAGGCGCTGCAAAACTACCTGAACGGCAGCTCCAAGACATATTCGGTCGATATCCGCCTGCGCAACAAGGCGGGCGAATGGAGCTGGATCATCTCCCGTGGCATGGCCGTGCGGCGCGACGCCGAAGGCCGCGTGCTGCGCATGATCGGCACCCACACCGACCTCAACCAGCGCAAGGCCGTCGAGGCCGAGTTGCAGGCCCGCACGCGCCTGCTGCGCGACACCCTGGGCAGCATCAGCCAGGGCGTGTTCCTGCTGGACGCCGAGCAGCGCATCATCTCCTTCAACAAGCGCGCCTGCGAGCTGCTGGATCTGCCCGAGGAATTGCTGCTGCGCCGCCCCATGCTGCGTGAAGTCCACGACCTGCAAAAGCAGCGCGGAGACTTTGGCCCGGAGGCCAGCCTGGTCAACGCCCAGGGGCGCGACTATGTCATCAGCGACGGCCAGGCCGCCGTGCCGCCGCGCTACCTGCGCGTGACGCGCCACGGCCACACCCTGGAGGTGGTCTCGCGCCAGCTGCCCGAGGGCGGCATGGTACGCACCTTCAGCGATGTGTCCGACTACATCAAGGTGCAAAAAGACCGCGAGCGCCTGGACAAGCTGCTCACCGCCATGCAGTCGCTGGCGCAGGTGGGTGGCTGGGAAGTCGACGTGCTGTCCGACCGGGTGTACTGGACCGAGGGCGTCTACCGCATCTTTGAGACCTCGCCTGAGGAATACACCCCCACCAGCGCCCGCGAAACGGCCGAGCGCTTCTTCACACCGCAGTCCATGCTGCTGGCGCGCGGCGCCTACTATGGCAGCGGCGATGCGCCCGGCAGCCATGACCTGGAGCTGGAAGCCATCACCGCCCGTGGCCAGCGCATCTGGCTGCATGCGGTGGGCACCTCGCGCGGGGAACATGGGCAGCTGGTGGCACGCACCTCGGTGGTGCAAAACATCACCGAGGCCAAGCTGGCACGCGCTGCGCTGCGCGAATCGGAAGAACGCTGGAAGCTGGCCCTGGAGAGCTCGGGTGACGGTGTCTGGGACTGGCACATTCCCAGTGGCGAGGAGTATTACTCCAAGCGCCTGGTCGAGATGTATGGCTTTACCGAGGGCGAGATCGCCAACCGCTCCGTCGAACTCGACCAGCGCACCCACCCCGACGACCGGGCCCAGATGGACCAGGACCGGCTCTGGCACTTCCAGGGGCTCACCCCCACCTACCACAACGAGCACCGGGTGCGCTGCAAGGACGGCAGCTGGAAATGGATTCTGAGCCGGGGCATGGTGATCAGCCGGGATGAGGAGGGCAATCCCCTGCGCATGATCGGCACCCACACCGACATCACCGAGCGCAAGGACGCCGAGGCGCTGATCCGCCAGCAGGCTTTCTTTGATGCCCTCACCGGCCTGCCCAACCGGCGCATGCTGCGCGACCGCCTGGAGCAAGAGATCAAGCGCTGCAGGCGCGACGGCCAGCAGCTTGCGGTGCTGTTCATGGACCTGGACCACTTCAAGGAAGTCAACGACACCCTGGGCCATGACAGCGGCGACCAGCTGCTGGTGGAGGCGGCCCGGCGCATCAAGGGCTGCGTGCGCGAG
>Ga0228700_1000726_pt1 | contig 26377 bp, 25 predicted proteins | sample McNCre317_Aug_MG_FD_178019 | JGI IMG/M metagenome (GOLD analysis project Ga0228700, IMG submission 178019) | Freshwater microbial communities from McNutts Creek, Athens, Georgia, United States - 3-17_Aug_MG | ecosystem: Environmental > Aquatic > Freshwater > Creek | place: USA: Georgia...
ATGACCGACAAGAGCCCGAAGCACGAGCGTGCTGCCGTGCGTCAGGTGGCAAGCCTGTTCGTGCTGTCGTTCCTCGGTTCGGCATTCTCGATCTACGCATACTTTGCATTCCCGATCACCGACGACCTAGGCAGCGTTCGCTCGAACACCCTGTTCCTGGGCCTCGGCATCACCCTTGGCCTCATGGGCATCGGCATCGGTGCTGTGCACTGGGCCAAGACCCTGATGCCAGACGCCGAAGTTAGCGAAGAGCGCCACCAGGCTCGTAGCTCAGAGGCCGACCGCGCTCGTGCGCTCGAAATCATCAAGCTGGCCGACGAGGAGTCGGGCTTCAGCCGTCGCAAGCTGATCCGCCGCAGCCTCTACACCGCTCTCGCTGCGTTCCCAATCCCAGCGATCTTCTTCTTCGCCGACCTTGGCAAAGACCAGACCAACAACCTGCGCCACACCATGTGGAAGGCCGGCACTCGCCTGGTCAAAGACCCAACCGGCACCCCTATCAAGGCTTCAGACGTCACCGTTGGTTCGGTTTTCCACGTCGTTCCAGACGGCCTGGTTGAACTCGAGGAGCACATGCTCGAAGAGAAGGCCAAGGCTGCGGTTCTGCTCGTTCGCCTGGACCCAGCCGACCTCAAAGAAGACCCTGCCAAGGCAAGCTGGTCGTATGACGGCATCGTCGCCTATTCGAAGATCTGCACCCACGTTGGTTGCCCAGTTGCTCTGTACGAGCAGCACACCCACCACCTGCTCTGCCCATGCCACCAGTCGACCTTCGACGTAACCGAGCACTGCAAGGTCGTCTTTGGTCCGGCATCGCGTCCGTTGCCTCAGCTGCCTATCGCAGTTGACTCGGAAGGCTACCTGGTTGCTCAGAGCGACTTCAACGAACCTGTCGGCCCTAGCTTCTGGGAGCGCTAAACCATGAGTACTACTACCGCTAAAAAGCAAGGCTTTCTGGCCGACCGCGCTAATTTCCTCGATGAGCGTGTTGGCGTCGCCGGCATCCTGAAGGAATTCGGTCGCAAGGTATTCCCTGACCACTGGTCGTTCATGCTTGGTGAGGTTGCTCTATACAGCTTCCTCGTGCTGCTGCTATCGGGCACCTTCTTGACCTTCTTCTTCCAGCCTGCGCAGACCGACGTTATCTATAACGGCGTGTTCGGCCCACTCAAGGGTGCTCACATGTCGGTGGCCTACGAGTCGACCCTGAACATCTCGTTCGAGGTTCGCGGTGGTCTGCTGATGCGCCAGGTGCACCACTGGGCAGCGCTGCTGTTCGTTGCTGCAGCCGGCCTGCACCTGCTGCGCGTGTTCTTCACCGGCGCATTCCGCAAGCCTCGCGAAATCAACTGGGTTGTTGGTGTCGTTCTGTTCGTTCTTGGTATGGGTGGCGGCTTCACCGGTTACTCGCTGCCTGACGACCTACTCTCGGGCAACGGTCTTCGCATCATCGACGGCATGATCAAGGGTGTCCCTGTGATCGGTGCCTACATCTCGTCGCTGTTGTTCGGCGGAGAGTTCCCTGGCGAGGCAATCGTTGCTCGCCTCTACGGCCTGCACATCCTGTTGATTCCAGCAATGATCCTCGTGTTCATCGTTGTTCACCTCTTCATGGTTGTCATTCACAAGCACACCCACTACTCGGGTCCAGGCCGCAAAGACACCAACGTCGTCGGCTACCCACTGATGCCTGTTTACGTTGCCAAGGCTGGCGGCTTCTTCTTCATCGTGTTCGGTGTATTGATGCTGATCGCAGCAACCATCACCATCAACCCAGTGTGGAACTACGGCAGCTACGACCCATCACCTGTTTCGGCTGGAACCCAGCCTGACTGGTACATCGGCTGGGCCGACGGTGCTCTGCGCCTTGCTCCGAGCCACATCGAGACCTACTGGTTCGGTTACACCTGGTCATGGAACATCCTGCTGCCAATCCTCGTGCTGCTTGTGTTCCTGGTCTTGGTGGCCGTCTACCCGTTCATCGAGCAGTGGGTTACCGGCGACGAGCGTGAGCACCACGTGCTTGACCGACCTCGCAACGCACCTGTGCGCACCGCTATCGGTGCGGCCGGCGTAGTGTTCTATGCGGTTCTCTGGGCCGGTGCTGGCACCGACTTGATCGCGACCAACTTCAAGTTGTCGCTGAACCAGGTGCTCACCAGCATGCAGATTCTGTTGTTCGTTGGTCCGGTTGTGGCATTCATCGTCACCAAGCGCGTATGCCTCTCGCTGCAGCGCAAGGATCAGGCCATCGTTCTGCACGGTCGCGAGACCGGTCGCATCATCCGACTGCCACACGGCGAATACGTTGAGGTTCACGAGCCTCTGAACGAATTCGAGATGTGGAAGCTGGTTGACTTCAAGGACTACAAGCCGACCCTGGCTCGTCCAAACGCCGAAGGCAAGATCACCGTTGGTGCTCGAGTTCGTGCCGCGTTCAGCCGTTTCTACTTCGAGGACCGCATCGCGCCAGTAACCGCTGGCGAGCTAGAGGCTGCTCACGAACACCACGGCGGTCACGACGACCACGCAATCGAGGCTCCTAAGGCCGAGAAGAAGGCTCCTGCTAAGAAGCCTGCGGCCAAGAAGGCAGCGCCAAAAAAGAAGTAATCCCACGGGATTGAAAGGGTCGGAACTCAGGTTCCGGCCCTTTTTCTTTACCCATAGCCGCTGCCACTCCCCTGGGCTCCTGCCCCAGTCCCGTTCATCGCAGATGGGGGCTTGCAGACACTACAGGTCTGCTAGGGCGAATTCGGCTATGTAGTCTGCGTGAAGTCTCGCGGTTGCAAGGTAGGGCACTCCTAGATCCCGAGAGGCTTCGTCATTGGTGACCAGCTGCTCGATTTCGGTGCAGCCTGCAATGACTCCCTGAGCCCCTTCATCGACTAAGCGCCGCATTACCGCCAGCATCTCGCGCCGCGACGCATCCGTAAAAATACCCTGAACCAGCTCGTCATAGATGATTCGGTGCACGGCATCGCGAGCTTCGGGCTCTGGAACGGCAACCTCGAGTCCGAATATTTCCCGAAGTCGATCCTTCATGAATGGCAGTTCCATGGTGTAACGAGTGCCCAGCAGGGCAACCCTTGTGATGCCAAACCTCTTTGCTGCGGCACCAGTTGCATCGGCTATGTGGAGCAGCGGAACCGACAGCGCGCCCTCGACCTGCTCGGCAACCCGGTGCATTGTGTTGGTGCAAATGGCTATTGCCTGCGCTCCGGCGGCCTCTAGCGCCATTGCGGCCTCGGTAAGAAGCCGTGCGCATCCGGACCAGTCACCGGCGGCCTGCAGGGCCTCAATTTCGGCAAAATTGAACGAACGGATGAGCAGGTCGGCCGAAGCCACTCCCCCTAGGCGCTGCGCAACGCGTTCATTGATTGCGCGTTCGTATTCGATTGATGATTGCCAGGACATGCCGCCGAGAAGGCCAATAGTGCGCATTTCTCAAGTCTAGGTGGGCGGCTCAAACACGAAATGCCCCAACCTTGCGGTCGAGGCATTTCGTTTGGTTTAGATCGCCTAGTGCGCGAAGTGGCCGCGGCTGCGCTCGAAAACGAAACCGATGATGGCAACGAGTGCGAGTGGGAAAGCGATGAAGAACAGCCACCAACCCACTGCGAGAGCAGCAAAGCCCATCGATGCAAACAGACCTAGGAAGAACGGCCACCAGCTCCAAGGCTGGAAGAAACCGATCTCGGTTTCGCCGTCTTCGATGTTGGCGTCTAAGCGGTCTTCAGGAACCTCGCCCTGCGACTTGTTGGTCTTCGAGATGTAGAAGCCGAGGAACGCCGACATGATGCCCAGCATGGCGATTGCAGCGGTTCCGATTGGCTCGAATGCGAACGATCCAGGGCCAAACAGGTGCAAACCAGTTGTTGGGTCACCGGCGTTGGTGTTGGCGAACCAGACCGCATAACCGACTGCGTCAATCAGATAGAAAGCGGTCAAGAACCAGAGAAGGTTTCCGTTGAACTTCATTTGAGTTAGCCCTTCTTTGCTGCGGCCTTGGCCTCAGGCGCCGCGAACTCCGGGTGGTGGAGGTCGAATGCTGGCGACTCTGAGCGAACGCGTGGAATCGAGGTGAAGTTGTGACGAGGGAATGGCGATGCGGTAGCCCACTCGAGCGAGCGGCCGTAACCCCATGGGTCGTCGAGGTTGGTGCGCTCACCCTTGCGGTGGGTGATCCATACGTTCCAGAGGAACGGAAGGAACGAGACCGCGAGAATCATCGAGCCGTAGGTCGACAGCTGGTTCATCCAGGTGAAGCCATCCGAAGCCAGGTAGCTGGCGTAACGACGAGGCATGCCGATGATGCCAACCCAGTGCTGAATCAGGAAGGTTGCGTGGAAGCCGATGAACAGCAGCCAGAACTGAATCTTGCCGAGACGCTCGTTGAGCAGCTTGCCGGTCATCTTTGGGTACCAGAAATAGATACCAGCGAACATCGCGAACACGACGGTGCCGAAGATTACGTAGTGGAAGTGAGCAACCACGAAGTAGCCGTCGGACAGCTGGAAGTCGAGGGTTGGCGAAGCAAGGATCACACCGGTCAAACCACCGAAGATGAAGGTGGTCAAGAAGCCAAGTGCGAACAGCATCGGGGTCTCGAAGGTAACCGAACCGCGCCATAGGGTGCCGATCCAGTTGAAGACCTTAACGCCGGTAGGCACAGCGATCAGCATGGTGGTGAACGCGAAGAACGGCAGGAGCACCGAACCGGTCACGTACATGTGGTGAGCCCATACGGTCATCGAAAGCGCTGCAATCGAAATGGTTGCATAAACCAGAGTCTTGTAACCAAAGATTGGCTTGCGGCTGAAGACCGGGAATACCTCCGAGATGATGCCGAAGAACGGCAGCGCAAGGATGTAAACCTCTGGGTGGCCGAAGAACCAGAAAAGGTGCTGCCAAAGCATTGGGCCACCGTTAGCTGGGTCAAAGATGTGCGCGCCGAAGCGGCGGTCGGCACCGAGTGCGAACAGCGCCGCAGCCAGCGGAGGGAAGCACATGATGATGAGGATCGAGGTGACCAGGGTGTTCCAGGTGAATACAGGCAGACGGAACATGGTCATGCCCGGAGCACGCATGGTCAGAATCGTGGTGACGAAGTTGACACCACCCATGATGGTGCCGAAGCCACCGAGTGCCAGACCGAAGACCCACAGGTCGCCGCCGATGCCCGGCGAGAAGGTGGTGCTCGAAAGCGGTGCATAGGCGAACCAACCGAAGCTAGCGGCACCCTGAGGGGTGAAGTAGCTCGAGACGGCCACGGCCGAACCGAAGAAGTAGAACCAGTAGGCGACGGCGTTCAGACGTGGGAAGGCCACATCCGGTGCACCGATCTGAACTGGCATGAGGATGTTGGCAAACGCCGCGAACAACGGGGTTGCAAACATCAGCAGCATGATGGTGCCGTGCATGGTGAACAGCTGGTTGTACTGTTCCTTGTTCTGAACGAGCTGCATGCCAGGCTCGAAGAGCTGACCGCGGATCATCAGGGCCATCACACCACCAATAAGGAAGTAGATGAAGCTGGTGATGAGGTAGAGGTAACCGATCTTCTTGTGGTCGGTGGTAGTAACCCAGTCAACTACTAGTTGACCCTTCGACTTCTTGCGAGTCGACATTGCGTTTGCCGTTGCGGTTGCCATGTTGCTTAGCCCTCGTTCGATGGGGTGATACCAGGGAGGTTCTGGTTGCGGTTGTACTTGTCGTCAAGCTGACCGACGTTGCCGGCTGCCTTGAGGTCTGCCATGTGGGTGTCGTACTCGGCCTGGGTGACCACCTTGACGTTGAACAACATCATCGAGTGGAACTCGCCACAGAGTTCGGCGCACTTGCCCTTGTAGGTGCCGAGCTTCTCAGGGATGAAGTACATGTGGTTGGTCTTGCCAGGCAGCATGTCTTTCTTGTAGAGGAAGTCGATAACCCAGAAGCTGTGGTCAACATCGCGCGATACGAGGTCGATCTGAACCTTCTTGTTGATCGGAAGCCACAGGGTTGGCAGCGCGGCTTCGTCTTTAGCGGTGACGCCCTGACCCTGGATGCCCGACTCGAAGGTCTGGTCCTTGACGTAGTTGAAGTCCCAGCTCCACTGCTTGCCGATGGCCTCGATCTTGACATCTGGGTTGGTGAAAGGCTTTTCGATCTCGGTCATGGTCTTGGCGGTGAACGCAAAGAAGCCGACGACGAGAATCAGCGGGACCACTGTGAAAAGGGTCTCGATCGGGTTGTTGTAACGCATCTGCGATGGCGGGGTGGTGTGACCCTTGCGACGGCGGTATGCGATCAACGCGAAGAACATTAGGCCCCACGCGATGATTCCAACGCCCCACAGGACTGCCCACGAGCCAGTCCAGAGACCGACGATGGTTCCGACATGGTTGGTGGCTTCGTGACCGGCGGCATCAGCAGAGCCTGGCTCGAGGCCGCGGCTTAGTTCCTGCGGCGAGCAACCGGTGAGCATGAGTACTAGAGATGACGCAAGTGCGGCTGTTGCCCACTTCGCTCCACGCTTTTGACGCACTTTCGACCCTTCAGGTTTCGAATTGTTACAGCGCTAAGTCTATTCCCAGGTCGGGCTGGTAGTCGCCAAAAAACACGGCAAAACGGCACAAAAAAGCGAAATTCCCGAGGCCCGTAATTGGGCACTCGGGAACTCGATTAGAAATAAGTTCTAGTTGAACGAATCGCCGCAGGCGCAGGTGCCCTGAGCGTTCGGGTTGTCGATGGTGAAGCCCGACTTTTGGATCGTGTCTTCGAAGTCGATGGTCGCGCCGTCGAGCAGCGGAACGCTCATGCGGTCAACAACAACCTCAACGCCGTCGTAGTTCACAACCGCATCGCCATCCTCAAGACGCTCGTCGAAGAACAACTGGTAGCGAAGACCCGAGCAACCGCCAGGCTCGACTGCAACGCGCAGACGCAACTGCATAGGGTTGCCGTCGGCGTCGACCGGGTTTTCGGCCGAAATCAGAGCCTCGACCTTGGCCTTGGCCTCGTCGGTTAGGTTCACACCGTGTTCAAGAGTGCTAGTCATGTTGTTGCCTTTCGTTTGCTCTAACAGGATAAACGGCGCCGTGGCCGCAGAAATTCCTAGTGGGCCAGAATGTCGTTCGCCTCTAGCAAAACCAGCGCCTCGGCCAGGATTGCCCGGCGCAAGGTCTCGATGTGCAGCGACTCGTTAGGACTGTGGGCGCGTGAGTCTGGATCTTCGACGCCGGTGACCAGAATTTGCGCTTGCGGAAAGACCTCGACCAGGTCGGCGATAAACGGAATCGAACCTCCAATGCCGATATTTACTGATTCGTGGTTCCAGGCGGCCGACAGGGCCTGCGAGGCCAAGCGGTGCGACCAGGTGTCGCCCTCGGCAGCGTGCGGCTTGCCGAGTTCGGTCTCGCCAAACGAAAGCCGAGCGTTGAATGGCACGTTTGCCTCGAGGTGACTGCGCAGGGCAGCCAACGCCGATTCCGGGGTGTCGCCCGGCGCGATACGCATCGAAATCTTGGCGCGGACGCTAGGCAGCATGGTGTTAGACGACAGCGCCACGGTCTGCGCATCGATGCCGATCACGGTAATGGCTGGCTTGTTCCAGATGCGGTCTAGAGCCTGACCGGTGCCCAGTTGGGCAACCCCATCGAGGAGCCCCGAATCGGCTCGCAGAGCTTCATCGGAGTAGTCGAGGCCCGATGCTGGTGCTGTGTGAAGGCCCGCAACGGCAACGTCGCCGGCTTCGTCGTGCAGCGACGCCAGGAGGCGCAACATTGCGGTCATGGCGTCGGGAATCGCGCCGCCGAACATGCCCGAGTGAACGGCATGGTCGAGTGTCTGCACCTCGACGACCTGCGAGACCAGGCCGCGAAGCGAAGTGGTGAGTGCCGGAATTTCGGTGCTCCAGTTGGCCGAATCGGCCACCACGATCAGGTCGGCGGCGAGGTCTGCGCGATTTTGCTCGAGGAAGCTGCGGAACGAGGGCGAACCGGCCTCCTCCTCACCCTCGATGAACAGCGAGATGCCGAGGTCGATGTCGCCCTCAAGCGCGATGGCCATGGCCTTAAGGGCAGTCAGATGGGCCACGATGCCGGCCTTGTCGTCGGCCGCACCGCGACCGTAGATTCGACCGTCAATCAGCGTCGGCTGAAAAGGCGGCGTGTTCCATTGTTCGTCGTCGCCGGGCGGTTGAACATCGTGGTGCGCGTAAAGCAGAACGGTTGGTCGGCCGTTGCGAGCGGCACGCGTGGCAACTACGGCTGGGGCGCCGACCTTGCTCGGTTCATACTCGGCACGACGAATCTCGACCGACTCAAAGATCGCCAAATCGGTGAGCAGTTTGGCTACGGCCTGAGCACTCAGTTCAAGGTTGTTGGCGTCGAAGGCATCCCAGGCGATGCCAGGGATTCGAACCAGGCGACCGAGTTCGGCGATGGCACTTGGAAACTGCGAATCGACGATGTCGCGCATCAGAGGAACATGTTCGGGCGTGAGCGACACTGCTTCAGGCGAGGTAGTCATACGGGTAATCTTAAGTCGTTTGCCCCAGCGGCACCCCCGAAACCACACCGAAGGATCGACATGGCAGATAGCGCATCGAAGCCAACCACCACCGAGTCGGCAACTGCCGGCAAGGGCAAGGCAACGCCAAGCCGCAAGTCGCAAGAGGCCGCGCACCGCAAGCCTCTGGTTGGCGATCGCTCGGCAGATGGCCGCAAGGCTCAGCGCGCCGCGATGCAGGAGGACCGCCGCAAGGCTCGCGAGGGCATGATGGCTGGCGACGACCGCTACCTCACCGCTCGCGACAAGGGCCCACAGCGTCGATTCGCGCGCGACCTCGTCGATTCGCGCTTTACCGTTGGCGAACTTGTCATGCCTGCACTGTTCGTGGTGATTCTGGTTTCGGCAATTCCGAACAAGGTAATCGAGACCATCACCCTGCTGTTCATGTGGGCACTGTTCATCGCGATTGCGATCGACGGCATCCTGATTGGTCGACGCGTGCAGCGTCGCCTTGAGCAGAAGTTCGGTGCCGACCGTGTCGAACGCGGCCTTCGCTGGTACGCAGCAATGCGCTCGATTCAGATGCGTGCAATGCGCCTGCCAAAGCCACAGGTTAAGCGCGGCAGCAAGATCTAAGCGCTAAAGATTCAGTAACGAAGGCCCGGCTTGATGTCGGGCCTTCTTCTTATGCTCGAGAATTGTTTGCGTCCAAACAAAGGAGTATTCGGATGTCTCAAAAGGAAACCGTCCACCTGCGCGATTTCATGCCCGATGTTCTAGAGCGCATGGATGCGCTGAAAGCCAGTTTTGGCCACTTCGAGACACACGAATCACAACAGGTCGATCGAGCCAAAGTTGAATCTGTTCTTCAGGAGCTGACCGACCGTCTCGACAACAACTTTCCCTACTTTCACCCGCAGTATGCGGCGCAGATGCTGAAGCCGCCACACCCGGTCGCGATGGCCGCATATATGGCCACGATGATGATCAACCCCAACAACCACTCGATCGACGGCAGCCGCGCAACAACCGAGATGGAGCGCGAGGTACTGGTTCAGCTCAAGCAGATGTTTGGTTATCCGCAGGAATCGCTCGGTCACCTGACCTGGAGCGGCACGACGGCGAACCTCGAGGCTCTCTGGATTAGCCGCGAAATCAATCCAGGCAAGGCTGTCGCACACTCGAAGGACTCGCACTACACGCACTCGCGCATGGCCGAGGTGCTCAACATTCCAAGCGTCGCAATCGCGACAGAGGCCGATGGCCGCATGTCGCTCGAGGCTCTCGAAGTCGAGCTCAAGAAGGGGCAGATCGGCGTAGTCGTGGCGACCCTAGGCACCACTGGCCTTGGCGCGGTTGACCCTCTGGCCGACATTTTGCCGATCGCTCGCAAATACGGGGCACGCGTGCATGTAGACACTGCATACGGCGGCTTCTTTACTCTGATTCAGGATGAGCTCGATGCCGAGACCGCGCGCCACTATCAGGCGATCAAGGATTCGGACTCGGTGGTTGTCGACCCGCACAAGCATGGGCTGCAGCCATACGGCTGTGGCGCAGTGCTGTTTCCGACTCTCGAGATTGGCAAGTACTACAAGCACGACTCGCCGTACACCTACTTTGCAAGCAAGGATTTGCACTTCGGCGAGATCCAGCTCGAGTGCTCGCGCGGTGGCGCATCGGCGGCCGCACTCTGGGCGACCCTGAAGGTGTTCCCGCTGACCCGCGATGGGCTCGGCGCGATCATCGCTCCGGGGCGTCGTGCGGCATTGAACTGGCACAACCTGATCAGCGAATCAGACGTGCTGCGGCCATATCAGCGACCAGAGCTCGACATCGTTACCTACCTGCCGCGAGTCGCATCGATGTCGCAGCTTGATGAGGTTTCGCACAAGTTGTTTGAGATGGCGGCAGACACCACCCGCCCGCAGCAGACGCACCTGGCCACCTATGTGACTACACGCGCAAACCTGGAGCCTCGTGGAATCGAGCTCGACTGGGATGCCCCACACGCACGCGTTATGCGCAGCGTGCTGATGAAGCCTGAGCAGGAGCAACTGGTGCCCGAAATGCACTGGCACGTGCAGATGTGGGCTCGCCGGGCGATGGGACTGCCCGACGTCGCATAACGCCCCTAGAGGTGTTTGGGCAGGTCGCGGTTAACTCGACGCGCCCAGAACGGGCCGGCATAGATGAAACCGCTGTAGCCCTGAACCAGGGTTGCTCCGGCTTTCAAGCGTTCGGCGGCCTCGGCCGCTGTCTCGATGCCACCGACAGAGACAATGGCGATTCGCCCGGCGATTCGTTCGGCGAGCAGGCGCAAAACCTCTAGCGAACGCGTCTTGAGCGGGGCACCCGAAAGTCCACCGGCACCAATGGCCTCGACCTTGGCGGCCTCGGTTTTGAGGCCGGCGCGCGAAATTGTGGTGTTGGTTGCGATCACGCCGGCAAGGCCAAGCTCAATCGCCAGATCGGCAACGGCCAGCACATCTTCGTCGGCCAGGTCTGGCGCAATCTTGACCAAAACGGGCTTCTGGGCGGCCTCGGCCAATACGGCCTCGAGAATCGGGCGCAGCGCCTCGACCGACTGGAGCGAGCGTAGCCCTGGCGTGTTCGGCGACGAAACGTTCACGGCAAGGTAATCGGCGTGTGGCGCCAAAAGTCGCGCGCTGGTGCGGTAATCATCGACCGCGTCTTCAACCTCGACAACTCGGCTCTTGCCGATGTTCACACCAATGACCGGCAGCTTTGAACCGCGACCAACCTTTGCCGCACGCAACGCGGAAAGACGCTCGGCAACGACCTGGGCGCCCTGATTGTTGAAACCCATCCGGTTGATCAGGGCACGGTCTGGAATCAAGCGGAACAGGCGCGGCCTAGGGTTGCCGTCTTGCGCGATGGCAGTTACGGTGCCAATCTCGACGTGCGAAAAGCCAATTTCGCCAAGCGCCTTGATCGCCACGGCATTCTTGTCGAAGCCAGCTGCAAGACCGAACGGCGCCACGAAATCTAGGCCGAACGCGTTCACGTGGGCCTTTGGGTCGGCCTTGAGGCGCATCAGGCGAGTGAGACCCAGCTTGCTCGCCACGCGAATGCCGGTCATTCCAATGTGATGGGCAAATTCGGCGTCAAGCGGCGTGAAGAAGACTTTGAAAAGGATGCGGTAAAACACGAACCAAGGTTAGCGCTTCAGGCCTGACAGCTCGGGCACCAATAGAGCTTTCGACCGGCCAGCAGCCCGATCGCCACGTGTGTGCCACACACGCGGCAGGGTTGACCTTCGCGCTTGTAGACAAAGTGACGCTCGGGCTTGCCCGGGTCTGCTCCCCTGTGTTCATCGCGGGTAATCATGACTCCCGTGTGCACGCCGTCTTGCAGGAGGTGCACCGAGTCGTTCCAGATCTCGCTAAGTTGCTGCGCCCTAACCAAATTGCCCGGCGTGTGCGGATTCAGTCGCGCACGGAACAGCAATTCGGCACGGTAAACGTTGCCAATGCCACTGATAACCGATTGATCCATGAGCAGAAACGCGATGGACTGCCGTGAGCGCGCAACGCGCTCGGCGAAACGCTGCGCCTCTGCACCGTCGGGGTCAGGGTTTAGCGGGTCGGCGCCAAGCCTTGACTCGACGCTGCCAGCCTGTTCGGGGGTCAGCACCTCGCACACTGTTGGCCCACGCAAATCGGCTAGCCACCACTGGCCGCGTTCATCACGGGCCCAAAAACGTGCACGCACCTCGCCCACGACAGCCGGCAGCACGGGCTTTGCCGCGTTGCCTAGCGCATACCAACGCCACTTGCCATAAATGCCAAGGTGAATGCGCACGACGAGGCCATTTTCGAAATCTAGAAACAGTTGCTTGCCGATTGCGCGCGCAGCCACGAGAACTCGCCCGTCGACCAGCGCGGCCGATGGCGCAAATCGACCCTGTGGTGAGTCGATGCGAAGTTTGGCCCCAACGAAATGCTCGGCAAAATCGTTGGCGGTTCGATGAACGGTATGACCCTCGGGCATTGCTGCTGCTCGGCTCGCTGCCTATGTTTCGGCTAGAGAATCTCGCCCGACTGCTCGTAGATGCCGATCTTGCCGATGCGGCGAACGTGGCGTTCGTCGTTACTAAATGGCTCGGCAATGAAGAGCTCGACCAGGTGAAGAATCTCATCCATTGAGTGTTGACGAGCGCCGAGTGCGATCACGTTGGCGTCGTTGTGCTCGCGAGCAAGCTTTGCGGTTGACTCGTTCCAGGCCAGCGCCGCGCGAATGCCCTTGACCTTATTGGCGGCGATTTGCTCGCCATTGCCCGAACCACCAAGAACGATGCCTAGCGCCTCGGTTCCGGCATGTTGGTCGGCCACGACGGCAAGCGCAGCATTGATGCAGAACGACGGGTAATCGTCGAGCGGGTCATAAGACTGCGGCCCGTGATCGAACACCTCGTGACCCTGCTTGGTCAACTCGCGAATCAAAAAGTGACTCAGGTCGAGGCCGGCGTGGTCGGTGGCGATGTGGATGCGCATGCGTCGATTTTACCTTTTGCTACTTGATCTTCTTTGGGCGGGTGAGCACGAAAAAGGTCAATGAAGCGGCGACCAGTGCCGAGAAGAAATAGATCATGCTCATCAGGATGTAATTGCGAGTCAGCGGTTCGTTATGCAGTCGGGAGTCGACCATCACCGGAACGACGATTGCGAAAACTGAGGTAATCGTCAGGTTGACGAAGAATCGAAGCGTGTGCGGCTTGCGCTTTACGGCGAGGCCGGCGAGCACCCAGAGTGTGTAGCTGAACATCAGATACAGAATCGCGATTCCCGAAGCCATGCCCAGCGCGGCGTTGAAATCATTGGTTACGAACACCGAAATAATCAGCGACAACAACCAAGAAATCGAAAAGATAAGTGATGTTTCGACGAGTGGGGTTGGCTTCAATCTCATGCGTTTAGGCTAGTTGAAGTTTGGCTACCCACCGACGAAGGAGTCACCGTGCCAGGAGAAAACCTAACCCGCATCGAAGCCCGCGACCGCGCCGAATTGATTCAGGTGCACAGCTACGACGTGATGCTCGACCTGACCACTTCAGAGCGCACCTTCAAGTCGGTGACCACCGTTCGTTTTTCGAGCAACAAGCTCGGTGCATCGACCTTCATCGATGCGATCACCGACAAGGTGCACCGCGTGGTGCTCAACGGTGTCGAACTCGACCCGTCGGTTGTCGCCGACAACGTACGCATTCAACTGGACGACCTTCAGGGCGAAAACGAACTAACCGTCGAAGCCGACGCGCTCTACATGAACACGGGCGAGGGCCTGCACCGCTTTGTCGACCCGGCCGACAACGAGGTCTACCTGTATTCGCAGTTTGAGGTGCCAGACAGCCGCCGCATGTTTGCCGTCTTTGAGCAGCCAGACCTCAAGGCCACCTTCAAGTTCAGCGTCATTGCACCAAAGCACTGGAAGGTAGTTTCGAACCAGACCTCGCCTGCACCGCGCGACCTGGCCGACGGCAAGGCCGTGTGGGAGTTCGCCCCTACCCCGGTGATTTCGTCGTACATCACGGCCCTGGTGGCCGGCCCATACACCGAATACCGCAGCGAGCTCACCTCGAGCGATGGCCGCGTGATTCCGCTGGGTGTCTTCTGCCGCGGCTCTCTCGCCGAGTTCATGGACCAGGCCGATGCCGACTACGTCTTTGAAAAGACCCGCGAGGGTTTCGAATACTTCGAAAACGCCTTTGGTGTTGCCTACCCGTTCGAAAAGTATGACCAGCTCTTTGTTCCAGAGTTCAACGCTGGCGCAATGGAGAACGCCGGCTGCGTGACCTTTACCGAGACCTATGTGTTCCGCTCGAAGCCGGCCGATGCCGTGCGTGAGCGTCGTGTAATCACAATTCTGCACGAGTTGGCTCACATGTGGTTCGGCGACCTGGTGACCATGCGCTGGTGGAACGACCTATGGCTGAACGAATCGTTCGCAGAGTATGCGTCGCACCTGGCCGTAGCCAACGCCACCGAATGGAAGGGCGCCTGGGTTACGTTCTCGGCACTCGAGAAATCGTGGGCATACCGCCAGGACCAGCTGCCTTCGACCCACCCAATCGTGGCCGAGATCAACGACCTGGCCGATGTGCAGGTCAACTTTGACGGCATCACCTATGCAAAGGGAGCATCGGTTCTGCAGCAGCTGGTGGCGTTCGTTGGCGAGGCCGACTTCTTGAAGGGTGTCGGAAACTACTTCAAGAAGCACGCCCACAAAAACACCGAGCTGAGCGACCTGCTGGTCGAGCTCGAGGCAACCAGCGGCCGCGACCTGCGCACCTGGTCGAAGCTGTGGCTCGAGACCGCCGGCGTAAATACCCTGCGCCCCGAGTTCGAGGTCGATGCAGCGGGCAACTTTGCCAGCTTTGCGGTGCTGCAAACTGCGATCGCCGAACACCCGACGATTCGCCCGCACCTCATGGGTATCGGTCTGTATGACCTGATCGACGGCAAGCTGCAGCGTGTCGAGCACATCCGCGTTGACATCGATGGTGCACGAACCGAACTAGCCGAGCTCGTCGGCAAGAAGCGCCCGGCACTGGTGTTGCTAAACGACGAAGACCAGACCTATGCCAAGATTCGACTCGACCAGGACTCGCTCGCCGTTGCGCTCGACCACCTGAGCGACATCGACGACCCGCTGACCCGCGCAATCATTCTGGGTGCCGCGTGGGATGCGACCCGCGATGCCGAGGTGAATCCTCGCGACTTCGTCAAGTTGGTTCTCGGCAACATCGCCAGCGAGACCGAATCTACGACCATGTTGACCCTGCTTCGTCAGCTTTTGACTGTCGGTCGTTTCTATGTCGACCAGACCCAGCGCGAGGCGGTGCTAGCCGAGATCGCCGATGCACTGTTGCAGTTGGCCAAGGGTGCCGCCGCGGGCAGCGATGCTCAGTTGCAGTTCACCAAGTTCTTCACTCAGTTTGCTCGCACCGCGGCACAGCTGGACTCGGCCGAGGCCCTGCTGAACGGAAGCCTGACCCTGACTGGCCTCGAGATCGATGCCGACCTCAAGTGGGAACTTTTGACGGCGCTGGTCGTTGGTGGCCGTGCTGGCGAGGCCGAGATTGCCCAGCTGGAGGCGACCGACAACACCGCAAATGGGCAGAAGGCTGCGGCCCAGGCTCGCGCCGCGATCGCAACTGCCGAGGCCAAAGACTCGATGTTCCGTCTGCTCACCGAGACCAAGGACTACTCGAATGCCCTGGTCAGCAGCGCTTCGCTCGGCTTCACTCGCGTGATTGACGTCGAACTGTTGCGCCCATACGCCAGCCGCTATTTCGACATCGCCCTGCAGGTTTGGCACAGCCAGACCTTCAAGATTGCCGAATACCTCTTGGTAAACCTCTATCCGCTGCCACTTGCCGACGAGTCGCTTGCCAAGCTAAGCCGCGAATGGGTCGAGAAGGCCGAGATCAAGGCGATCCCAGCGCTGCACCGAATCCTGGTTGAAAACCTGGCAAACCTGGAGCGCGCCCTCAAGGTTCAGCAGCAAGACCGCTAAGGTTTAGCCATGTTGAGCAACGTTTGGACCGACTTTGACCTGTGGTGGGCAACCACCTGGTCGCACTGGCAGACCCTGATTCGCATTGTGCTGATTTTGGTTGGCGCGCTGGTGTTGCGGTCGCTGTTGCTCTTGGTCGTGCGTCGCACCGTCAAGCAGATCATCAGCGGCGTAAACAGCAAACTGGCCAAGAGTCCACTGTCGCCGGTATCGAACGCGCGCGTGGTTCAGCGAGCAAACACGCTTGGTTCGGTGTTGAGCAACCTGATTACCTGGAGCGTCGTGGTTGCCACGATCATGTCAGTGTTGAGCGAACTCGGCGTGGCCGTTGGGGCCATCATCGCCGGCGCGGGAATCATGGGCGCCGCCATCGGTTTTGGTGCGCAGAGCCTGGTTCGCGACCTGATTTCGGGTCTATTCATCGTGTTTGAAGACCAGTATGGCGTTGGCGACTCTGTCGATTTGGGCCAGGCCACGGGCGTGGTCGAGTCTGTCGGCCTACGCGTTACCCAGGTGCGCGACGTGTCGGGAACCCTCTGGTACGTGCGCAACGGCGAGGTGGTTCGCGTTGGCAACCAGTCGCAGGGTTGGTCGCGAGTCGTGCTCGACATCGCACTGCCTTACGAGGCACGAGTCGATGTGGCCCACGCCGCGATTCTCAAGGCGGCCGAGAGCATGGTCAACGACGTCGACTTTGGCGACTCGCTGATTGGCAGCCCCGAGGTCTGGGGTCTCGAGGTGCTATCTGGCGAACAGGTGGTGCTGCGACTAGTACAACAGGTTGGTCCAACCGCGGCCGATGTGGTCGCGCGCGAACTGCGCACCCGAATCAAGCGTGAACTGGATGACGCCAAGATCAAGCTCGCGGATCGTCGCCAGCCGATCTATGTTGAAGTGGCCGGAAACGCCATCGCCTAGCGGTTCGCCGACTCTGAATTCTGCAACGTAACGTAACTAGGCAAGAAGAGCAAAATGGCAAATGGCTTTGAAGAGGCCGGCAAAATCGAGCCGGTGCGCATACGTGTTGGTCGCGACGGCGAGACCACCGGAGGCAACTTTTATGAGCTAGTCGGTGGTCGGGCCACGTTCGCGCGTTTGGCCGCCAAATTCTATGAGGGCGTGGCCGACGACGAGGTCTTGCGACCCATGTATCCCGAGGGTGACCTTGGGCCGGCTGCCGAACGCCTGCAGTTGTTTCTCGAGCAATACTGGGGCGGGCCGACCGACTACCAGGATCAGCGCGGCCACCCACGCCTCCGCGCTCGTCACATGCCGTTTCGAATCAATGCGGATGCCCGCGAACGCTGGCTGAAGCATATGCGCGCCGCGGTCGACAGCCTCGAACTTGCTCCCCTGCACGAGGCCGAGCTGTGGGGCTACATGGAGCGTGCGGCCACCGCGATGCTTAACGCATCCGACTAAAAGACGGTCGCCTCGCGAGCCAAAACATGGCCATGTTCGCTACTTAGGCGCACCCAACCGGCGGTGTGGAACAGTCCGACCTCTTCGTTTTCGGTCAGGAAACCTAGGCCTGCTGCAACGAACGCGGCACCCATCGGAACACGTGACTCGAGGTCGATTCCGCGACCCCAGATCTCGCCACGAACGCGGGCCGCAATCGGCCCACCGACCGACTCCGGCAGGCTGCTGCGAACCTCTTCGATGCCGTCGCGGGCAATCTGTGTGAGGCGCGGTTCGGCGATGGTTCCAGTGGCCTCCCAGCCAACGCGGGGCGGAGCGATTCCCGCCCAAGCTGCGCGGCCGGACTCGGGTAGTTCGAGGCGCAACGACTCTAAGCTGCCATCGCCAGCCACGATTCGCGCCAAACGATCTAGCACGGCCGAAATAGGCACAACCACATCGAGTTCTCCATCCTGGGCAAGTTCACTGGTGCGAAGCCCGATGATGGTAGGCCCGCCCTCGATAAGCGAACCCGAATAGATCGGGGCAACATATGCGGCCAACACCGGCCCGAACGCGCGCAGGCGCACCATGCCGTCTTGATCGAGTCGCTTGGCGCGATTTAGAAAAGCCTGAAGGTCGACGGCGGTTTCGCGGTCGGCAAGCACACAGAAAGGGTTCATACAGGTGTCTAAACTAGCCTGTGTCGACCCAGCAAGCCACATTAAGACGAGGCGAAATCATGACTGCACAGCTGCCTAGCGACCCGGTGGCCCAAATGATTGCCACCCTAAACCTTGCCGACGCGGGTGGCGCACGCACCACCGAAGACATATTCACCGGTCCATCGCAGTGGATGCCCCACGGTCGCGTTTATGGCGGTCAGGTGCTAGCCCAATCGGTCGTGGCCGCAACCCGAACCGTTGCCGACGACCGATTCATCCACTCGCTGCACGGCTATTTCTTGCGCCCGGGCGACATCGACCTGCCCATTACCTTTTCGGTCGACAGATTGCGCGACGGCCGCTCGTTCTCGACTCGCCGAGTTCAGGCGTTTCAAAAGGGCGAACCGATTTTTTCGATGATCGCATCGTTCCAAATTGCCGATGCTGGCCTAGATCACCAGCTCGATATGCCAACCGATTTGCCCCAGCCCGAAGATCTGCCGAGCGCAGCCGAGCTGGTTGGGGCAATCGACCATCCTCGCGCACAGTATTGGGCCAAGGCACGGCCGTTCGACATGCGCCACGTTGGCAGCCCTATCTATTTCAAGGTCGAGGGCGAACACGTGGCATACCAGGCCGTTTGGCTCAAGGCGCTGTCGCCTCTGCCTGCCGACCAGGCGCTGCACACCGCGGCACTGGCCTATGTCAGCGACTACACGATCCTTGAGAGCATCTATCGCAGGCACGGCATTTCGTGGGCGCATCCAGGTCTCAGTTCGGCCAGCCTCGATCACGCGATGTGGTTCCACCGCCCCGCGCGAGTCGATGAATGGATGCTGTATGTGCAAGAGTCGCCGTCGGCCCAGGGCGGCCGCGGGCTTGCGCTCGGTCGAATCTATTCGCGTGACGGGTCGTTGTTGGCGACCGTAGCCCAAGAGGGCATGGTTCGCGTGCCGGAATTCCGGCCAGCCGACTAGCGTCGCGCGGGCAACGCACGGCTGCTGAGATTGAGCCATATTCGTGGCAAACTAAACACAATTCCTCTGGTTACCGGGCAGTAGTCGAATCGAAGTTGATTCGACGGGGGACCCAGAAAGGCGGCATTTGCCATGGCAAACCTAGACCGCACCAAACTCAACGACCTGTTCGATCGCGAACGCGCGACCTTTGCCGCAAACCACCCAAAGTCTGCTGCCGCATACGCCAATGCCGAGCACCTGTTTGGCCGAGTGCCAATGACCTGGATGAACAAGAAGGCCGGCGGCTTTCCGATCTATTTCGATGGCGCCAAGGGCAACCGCGTGCGCGACATTGATGGCAACGAATACATCGACTTTGCTCTAGGCGACACCGGCGCCATGGCGGGCCACTCGGCGCCAGAGGTGGTCAAGGCAATCACCGACCGCGTGGCAGTCGACGGCGGCCTAACCACCATGTTGCCAACCGAAGACGCCGAGGCGGTTGCTGCCAATCTGAGCGAGCGCTTTGGCATGGCCAAGTGGAGCTTTTCGCTGACCGCGACCGACGCCAACCGCTGGGCGATTCGCCTGGTTCGCGCCATCACCGGCAAGCCTAAGATTCTGGTGAACTCATACTGCTATCACGGCTCGGTCGACGAGGCGCTGATCGTGGTTGGGCCAGACGGCGAGGGCATGAGTCGCCCTGGCAACGTTGGTTCGCCTGTCGATGTGACCATGACGTCGCGCGTGGCCGAATTCAACGACCTTGTAGGCCTTGAGCATCAGTTGAAGAAAGGCGATGTGGCCGCGGTGCTTATGGAGCCTGCGATGACCAACATCGGCATCGTGCTGCCAGAGCCGGGTTATCTGGCTGGTGTGCGCGAACTGACTCGCAAATACGACACCCTGCTGATCATCGACGAGACCCACACGTTCTCGGCCGACTGGGGCGGCATGACCCGTCGCGACGCGCTCGAGCCGGATGTGTTCGTTATCGGCAAGGCCATCGCGGGCGGTATTCCGATCGGTGCGTATGCGCTGAGCGAAGACTTCGCGGCTCGCGTGCTCGAGCGCACCGACCTCGACCTTGTCGACATGGGCGGAGTCGGCGGAACCCTCGCGGGCAATCCCCTATCGATGGCTGCGGCGCGCGCGACCCTCGAACAGGTTCTCACGAAGGAAAACTTCGAACGCATGATCGACCTCGCGACCGAGTTCACCACCGGTGTTCAGGAGTTGTTCGACAAGTACGACCTCGACTGGTCAATCAACCAGCTGGGCGCACGAGCCGAATACCGGTTTGCCAAGCCATACCCAACCAACGGTACCGATGCCTACAACTCGGCCGACGGCGAACTCGAGGACTTCTTGCACCTTTACCTAGCCAACCGCGGCGTGCTGTTGACACCGTTTCACAACATGGCACTCATGTGCCCGACCACCACGAAGGCCGATGTCGACCGACACAACGTGGTGTTCGACGAGGCCCTGGCCGAACTGTTCGGCTAGGTTCGGCGAGCGAATCGCTCAGGCTATTGCGAAACCCCCGACCTATTGGTCGGGGGTTTCGCAGTTCCGGCGCCTAGCCGTCGCGGGTTAGGCGACGGTAGGTCGAGCGGTGTGGCTTGGCGGCATCTGGGCCGAGGCGCGCGATCTTGTTCTCTTCGTAGGCCTCGAAGTTGCCCTCGAACCAGTACCACTGGTCAGGCTTGTCGTCGTTGCCCTCGTAGGCAAGGATGTGGGTCGCGACTCGGTCGAGGAACCAACGGTCGTGGGTGATGACCACGGCACAACCAGGGAACTCAAGAAGCGCGTTCTCGAGGCTGGTGAGGGTTTCGACATCGAGGTCGTTGGTCGGTTCGTCGAGCAACAACAGGTTTCCGCCCTGCTTGAGCGTGAGCGCGAGGTTCAAACGGTTGCGCTCACCACCCGAGAGCACTCCTGCCGGCTTCTGCTGGTCTGGACCCTTGAAACCGAAGGCAGCAACGTAGGCACGCGAAGGCATCTCTTGGTTGCCGACCTGCATGAAGTCGAGGCCACCCGAAACGACCTCCCAGAGGGTCTTGTTCGGGTCGATGCCCGCGCGTGACTGGTCGACGTATGAAATCTTGACGGTCTCACCGATCTTCAGGTCGCCGCCGTCGAGGCTCTCGAGGCCGGTGATGGTCTTGAACAGCGTCGATTTTCCGACACCGTTAGGGCCAATGACACCGACGATACCGTTGCGCGGCAAGCTGAAGGTAAGGCCGTCAATCAGCGAGCGACCATCGAAGCCCTTCTGGAGGTTGTTGGCCTCGAGAACGATGTTGCCAAGACGAGGACCAGCAGGAATCTGGATCTCTTCGAAATCCAACTTTCTGGTGCGGTCGGCCTCGGCGGCCATCTCTTCGTACTTGGCCAGACGAGCCTTCGACTTGGTCTGACGAGCCTTTGGCGACGAACGAACCCACTCGAGCTCGTCGGCCAGGCGCTTGGCAAGCTTTGCGTCCTTCTTGCCCTGAACCTCGAGGCGCTCGCGCTTCTTTTCTAGGTAGGTCGAATAGTTGCCCTCGTATGGGTAGGCACGGCCGCGGTCGAGCTCAAGAATCCACTCGGCAACGTTGTCTAGGAAGTATCGGTCGTGGGTTACGGCAAGAACCGCACCCGGGTACTTGGCTAGGTGTTGCTCGAGCCACAAAACAGACTCGGCGTCGAGGTGGTTGGTTGGCTCGTCGAGCAGCAGCAGGTCTGGCTTCTCGAGCAAGAGCTTGCAGAGTGCCACACGGCGACGCTCACCACCTGAGAGGTGGGTAACCGCCATGTCGCCAGGAGGGCAACGCAGGGCATCCATGGCCTGCTCGAGCTGGTTGTCGAGATCCCAGGCGTCGAGGTGGTCGATCTGCTCCTGCAGTTGGCCCATCTCTTCGAGCAGCGCATCAAAATCGGCGTCTGGCTCAGCCATGAGGGCCGAAATCTCGTTGAATCGGTCTACCTTGGCCTTGGTCTCGGCTACGGCCAGCTGCACGTTGCCCAGCACGGTCAATGAGTCGTCAAGCGGTGGCTCCTGCATGAGCATGCCCACGGTGAAACCAGGGCTCAGGCGCGCCTCGCCGTTGCTAGGGGTGTCAAGGCCAGCCATGATCTTGAGCACAGACGACTTGCCGGCGCCGTTAGGGCCAACTACACCGATCTTGGCGCCCGGGAAGAACGCGAGGGTCACGTCGTCGAGGATTACCTTGTCGCCGTGCGCCTTGCGCGCCTTGATCATCTGATAGATGAATTCAGCCATGAAACTCTGTTCGCTTTCGCTTGATTGGAAGGCGTCTGGCATGAAGTGCGGTCGAGAAACCGAGGCCAAATGACGCTTTGGGCTCAAGTTTAGCCGACCGCACTTCGACCATGTTCGGCTATTTCTTCTTGGGCGAAGGTTCGGCGGCGAGCGCATCGGCGTCGGCACTCGAATCGACCAGATTGCCGGCGGCCAAGACCCCGTTCTCGTCGGCGGAATCGGCACCATCGTGTTCGCGCACCAGCACGGTACGGGTGAAATTCGAACTGCCCCAGCTCAGGTCGTGGCCAATCGATTCGGCCTCGACCTCGACAGCGGTGCCGCTTCGTTCGCCGTTCTCCCAGTCGCGCACACGCAACTTGCCGGCGACCAAGACGCGGTCGCCCTTTGAGACCGAGCCGGATGCGTTGATCGCCAACTGACGAAACGACGTGACGGTGAACCAGTTGGTCTCGCCGTCGATCCACTTGTTCTGTGCGCGGTCGAAGCGACGCTGCGACGATGCCAGGCGGAACGAGGTGATTGGCAGCCCGTCTTGGGTCACCAGGTGGCGCGGGGTGGTGGCAACCAGGCCGGCCACGGAAAGCATTTCACTCATTAGAGCTCCTTCGTCTGGGCAACCGCCTATCGATTGCCTCAGAGCGATGGTGCTCCCCTTCAGCCTCGGTTTGCGCCGCGCAGGCCCACTCCGTGGAAAACCTAGAACTACCTGGCTCGGCTAGCGCGAATACTGCGCAAACTTGGCTCGCGTCTTGGCCATCTTTGGTGCGACGACGGCGTTGCAGTAACCCTGCAACGGATTCTTAGCGAAAAAGTCTTGGTGGTATTCCTCGCCGGCCCAGAAGGTCGAAGCAGGGGTCAACTCGGTCACAATCGGGTCATCCCAGATTTGCTTGGCACGCTCGATGGCAGCCGCAAACAGCTCGCGCTGGGCCTCGTCGGCATAAAACAGCGCCGACCGATACTGCGGACCAACGTCTTCACCCTGACGATTCAGGGTGGTCGGGTTGTGCAGCGTGAAGAACATGTCGAGCACTACATCGGCCGCAATCACCGTTTCGTCAAAGATCACCTTGGCGACCTCGGCGTGACCCGTGGTCTTTTCGCAGACCTGCTCGTAGCTCGGGTTATCGACGTGCCCGCCCATGTAACCAACGACGACGTCTTGAACACCCTTGAACTGCATGTAGGTGCTGTCGAGGCACCAAAAACAACCACCGGCAAGTACGAACTCCATCATGCGACTAGCCTAGGCTGAATTCATGAGCTACCAGCCAGCAGAAGACCGCTACAACAGCGCTCCATACCGTCGCACGGGTCGAAGCGGCCTGCTATTGCCCGAGGTTTCGCTAGGCCTGTGGCACAACTTTGGCAACACGAATGACTTCGATGTGCAGGCCCAGATTTTGCGCCGCGCATTCGACCTCGGCATCACCCATTTTGACCTGGCCAACAACTATGGCCCACCGGCCGGCTCGGCCGAAACAAACTTTGGCAAGCACCTCAAAAATGACTTTGCCAACCACCGCGACGAGCTGATCATCTCGTCGAAGGCCGGCTTCGACATGTGGCCTGGGCCATATGGCGAATGGGGTTCGCGCAAGTACCTGCTTGCCAGCCTGAACCAGAGCCTGTCGCGCATGGGCCTCGACTACGTAGACATCTTTTACAGCCACCGCCCAGACCCAAATACCCCGATCGAAGAGACCATGGGCGCCCTCGCGACCGCCGTTCAGCAGGGCAAGGCGCTCTATGTGGGCATCTCGAACTATTCGGCCGCCGAGACACTGCGAGCAAAAGAGGCGCTGGATGCCCTTGGCGTTCCCCTGCTAATTCACCAGCCGCGCTACAACATGTTTGACCGCTGGGTCGAAGACGACCTGCTCGACGAGTTGGGTCGTCTGGGTGTTGGCGCAATCGCATACTCGCCGTTGGCTCAGGGGCTTTTGACCGACCGCTACCTCAATGGCGAAGTTCCGGCAGACTCACGCGCGGCTCTTGGCCATTTCTTGCGCCCAGGCGTGCTGACCGACGACTACCTCACCCACGCGCGTGCGCTCAACGACATAGCAGCCGGCCGCGGCCAGACCCTCGCTGCCATGGCGATCAGCTGGATTCTGCGTCACCCGCAGATGACCAGCGCGCTCATCGGCGCCTCGAGCGTGCGCCAGCTTGAGAGCTCGTTCGCGGCCGTCACGGCGCCAAAACTGACCGCGGCAGAGCTGGCCGAGATCGACAAGCATGCGATCGACGGGTTGGTTCGCGGCTAAGCCTGCGCAGTTTTCAACATGCACATCACCGATAAGACCAAGGGCACGACGCTTGCGCTGCTTGGCACCCTGCTGTTTGGCCTGAACGCCAGCACATCGAAGGTGTTCATGACCACCGGGATGCTGCCGGGTGAACTGGTCGGCTTTAGGTCGATGTGCAACGCGCTGCTTGCTGGTGCGTTCCTGCTGGCCACCAACCCGAAGGCGTTTCGCATTTCGGCCCGCGAGCTGCCCGGCTTGCTGGCCTTTGGCCTCATCGGGGTCGCTGTAATGCAGTGGGCATATTCGATTTCGCTGCAGTTGCTGCCGGTGGGCATCGCGCTGCTGTTCGAATACACGGCAATCGTTTGGGTTCCGCTGGCTTCATACCTGATTTTCAAAGAGCGCTTCAAGCCGCGCCTGTGGCTGGGTGTGGTCGCGGTTCTGGGTGGCCTCGCGGTCGTGTCGCAGGTGTGGGCGTTTAGCCTCAACGTCACGGGTGTGCTTGCCGGTCTGTTGGCTGCTGTCTGCACCACCACGTTCTTCATCATGGGTGAACACACGCAAAAGGGTCGCGATGTGTATTCGACGCTCTTTTACACGATGCTGTTTTCGGCTGTCTTTTGGGGCATTCTGAGCCCGTGGTGGAATACCGACCTGAGCAAGTATTCCCACGCAGTGAACCTGGGCGGCTCGCTCGCCGGCGTTGACGTGCCCGGCTGGCTGCTCATGATCTGGATCGGTGTTGCGGGTTCGTTCCTGCCGATGCTGTTCAGCTATTCGGCGATGCGACTCGTTCGACCAACGGTCATGGGCATCATCAGCACTTCTGAGGTGCTGTTTGCGTTCCTGTTCGGCTTCATCTGGCTTGGCGAACAGCTGGGCTGGCTTCAAACCCTCGGCGGCATCATCGTGCTGGCCGGCATCGTCATTGCACAAACATCGAGAGGCAAATAAATGGCAACCATCGAACTGACCGAACAAACTTTTGGCGATGTGCTCGCCAAGGATGGCATCACCATCATCGACTTTTGGGCAGCCTGGTGCGGCCCTTGCCGCCAGTTTGCGCCGATTTTTGAGGATGCCTCGGAGCGCCACAGCGACATCCGTTTTGCAAAGGTCGACACCGAGGCCAACCAGAACCTTGCGGGCGGGTTGGGCATCACCTCGATTCCTACTCTGATGGTGGTGCGCGATGGCGTGCTGCTGTTCAATCAGGCCGGCGCTCTGCCTGGCCCTGTGCTCGAAGACCTGATTGAAAAGGTCAAGGACCTTGACATGGACGCGATTCGTGCCGAAATTGCCGAGCAGCAGGCCTCGGCGGCGACCGAAACCGAATAGTCTTTTTTGGCTAGCAATAGCACCCCCAAAACGGGAGTAGCCGCGTCCTCGCCAACCGACCCAAATGACGCGGGCAGAAGGTAATGCAACGATGCACAAGCCGACCGTTGAGACCGCCGCTTTGCGCGAGCACATTCTCACTTATGCACGCACCCGAATGGGCTACGAGACTCCCCCGCTCGACCGGCCGCAGACACTCGACTGGTTGCAGTCGCACGCCGGTCAGACGATCACCGAGGATGGCCTTGGTGGCATGCGCGCGCTCGGTGTTTTTGCCGACGTGCTCGCGCCCGCAACGATCTCGACCGACCACCCCGGCTACCTGAGCTTTATTCCGACGGCGCCGACCGAGGCGTCTTCGCTGTTTGATCTGGTGGTTTCAGCCAGCTCGATCTATGGCGGTTCGTGGCTCGAGGGCGCCGGTGCGGTTTATGCCGAGAATCAGGTGCTCAGCTGGCTGGC
>Ga0228700_1000727_pt1 | contig 26342 bp, 24 predicted proteins | sample McNCre317_Aug_MG_FD_178019 | JGI IMG/M metagenome (GOLD analysis project Ga0228700, IMG submission 178019) | Freshwater microbial communities from McNutts Creek, Athens, Georgia, United States - 3-17_Aug_MG | ecosystem: Environmental > Aquatic > Freshwater > Creek | place: USA: Georgia...
GCATCACCATGCAACGCAAGGTGCACACCACCGCCGAAGAAAAACTGGCCGAGGCCACACAAAAAGCCACGCAAGCTGCGCACACCCTGAGTGAGCGCGCCACCGGCCAATGGGGCAAGCTGGAAGGCATTTTTGAAGAGCGCGTGGCCAAGGCGTTGCATGGCTTGGGTTTGCCATCTGCCGCCGAGATGAAAGCGCTGCATGCGCGTGTGGCGGCACTGGAGGCGCAGTTGGGCGTGAAGCCTAAGGCTGCGGCAAAAACCGCGACCAAGACAGCCGCGAAGAAAGCCCCCGCCAAGAAAGCGACTAAAAAATAATTGGTTTCTGACCCCGATGAAGAACCATGGCAAAGAAAGCGCCACGCCGTACCGCAGAGCGGATTTTGGAGGTCACGCTCGACCTGTTTAACCGCTTTGGCGAGCCCAATGTGTCGACCACGTTGATCTCGTCTGAGCTCAACATCAGCCCCGGCAATCTGTACTACCACTATCCCGCCAAGGAGGAGTTGGTAACGGCGCTGTTCAACCGCTATGAGGCGGCGTTGGATGATTTGCTAGAAGCAGCCCCCGGCGTGCATGACGTGGAAGACGCTTGGTTTTTCATGCACACGCTGTTTGAGCTGGTGTGGCAGTACCGCTTTTTGTACCGCGATTTGAATGATTTGCTGAGCAAAAACCGCAAGCTTGAAACACATATCAAAGACGCGCTGCTGCACAAAACCACAGCGTTTCGCACGCTACTCGACAGCCTAGAACACGATGGCGCATTGGCCATCACCGTGAGCGAGCGCGAAGCGACGGCCACGCACATGGTGGTCATGCTGACGTGGTGGCTGAGCTACGAATACGTGCGCGACCCGCGCCATGCATTAGAGCCCGAAAGCGCACAGGCGTCTCTGCTGCGCGGGGCGAAGAGTGTCTTGGGTTTGTTGCTGCCTTATACGACGGTGGAGCACAAAGAACATCTGAATGCGCTGCTTTCGGCTTACTGAACTCAAGCCCCTATTGCAACAAATACGGGATGCGGGCAAAATATGCGCACCGAGACTGCGCACCCATACATCATGCATACAGAACACCATTCTCCAAGCTCAAAACGAGCAGCAAACTTAACCTTATCTACCGAAGTTCTAGCGGATGCCAAAGCGCTGGGCATCAACATCTCCAAGGCTTGCGACCTACATCTGCGCGAGCTCGTCCGCAAAGAAAAAGAAGCCAGATGGAAAGCTGAGCACGCAGATTTCATCCAGGCCTATAACCAAACCGTAGCCGAAGAAGCACTGCCGCTTGATGCCTGGAGAACCTTTTAATGGCGCGGTTTGATGTGTACCGAAATTCGGGCCCACTTGCCACATCCACACCTTACCTACTTGATGTTCAATGCGCCTTGCTTGACGGGTTAGATACGCGCGTTGTGATTCCTCTACGACGAGTTGATAAATTTCCCACCGTAAATTTGGCTAAGGATTTAACGCCTGTTTTTGATATTGAGAGTGTTTCTTGCATTCTTGAAACACCCAAACTTGCGGCTGTTCCCACGCGACTCTTAAAAGCCTATGTCATGAGCCTGAGCGAGCAACAAAGCTTGATCTCGAATGCGCTTGACCGCCTATTTCACGGCTATTGACTACCTAGTTAATTGGAGTCTGACCCCAATTAACTCGATTCCAATTCACTGCTCAACGCAACGCAGCTTCCACGAGCTTCACCCAATACGTCGCACCTAAGGGGATGAGCGCATCGTTGAAGTCATAGTTGGGGTTGTGCAAGGTGCATGGGCCTTCGCCATGGCCCATCTCTCGGTGTACGCCGTCGCCATTACCGATGAAGCAGTACGCGCCTGGCTTGGCTTGCAGCATGTACGAGAAGTCTTCTGCGCCCATGGTGGGCTCTTGTGACACCACGTTGTCTGCGCCCACGATGTCGGCCATCACGTCGCGCGCAAATTCAGACTCAGCGGGATGGTTGATGGTGGGTGGATAGTTGCGCTCAAACTCAAACGTGCAGGTGGCACCAAAAGCGGCACTGGTGTGCGTGGCGATGTCGCGCATGCGTTGCTCAATCATGTCGAGTACGTCTAGGCTGAAGGTGCGTACGGTGCCTTGTAGCTCGCAGTGGTCGGGCACCACATTGGTGGCTTCGCCTGCGTTGATCATGGTGACCGAAATTACGCCAGCATCGACTGGTTTTTTATTGCGGCTGATGATGGTTTGAAAGGCTTGCACCATTTGGCAGGCAATCACCACAGGGTCAATGCCGTTATGCGGCAGCGCTGCATGGCAGCCTTTGCCGTGGATGGTGATTTTGAATTCATTGCTCGACGCCATCACAGGGCCAGCGCTCAACGCGAACTGACCTTCTTTGAGGCCCGGCCAGTTGTGCATGCCGTACACAGCTTGCATGGGAAATTTGTCGAACAATCCATCGCGCATCATTTCGCGTGCGCCACCACCGCCCTCTTCGGCGGGTTGAAAGATGAAGTACACCGTACCGTCAAAGTCTTGGTGCTTGGACAAATATTGCGCAGCAGCCAAGAGCATGGCCACATGCCCATCGTGGCCGCAGGCGTGCATCTTGCCCGCATGCTTGCTCGCATGAGCAAATTGGTTGAACTCTTGCATGGGCAGGGCGTCCATGTCAGCACGCAGACCAATGGCTCGCTCGCTGGTGCCGCATTTCAAGATGCCCACCACGCCTGTTTTGCCCATACCGCGATGGATGGGGATGCCCCACTCGGTCAGCTTTTGCGCCACCAAATCAGCGGTGCGAATTTCTTCAAAACACAGCTCAGGGTGGGCGTGAATGTCGCGGCGAATGGCCGCGATGGAGGAAGCTTGCTTGGTGAGGGAATCAAGGACTTTCATGGACAGCAGTCTAGCGCGTTCAACGCGCCCCTGCTAGTCATGTAATACGCCAGCAAATCATCCAAATTGACTGGGAAACGGATAACACCTAAAGTAGATGTATGGCTATTTAATCATTTTCATGTATGGATACGATGGCTTTGTTCACAACAGGCAAATGCGCAAAGTTTGCAAACATCAAAAAAGTTGCAGAACGAAAATTGGCCCAACTTGATGCGGCTCCATCCATCAACTTCATGAAAGCGCCACCAGGCAATGACCTCAAAGAGTATGACGGTGCATGGCATGTTCGAATTAACGGTCAGTGGCGATTAACGTTTAAATGGGGACCCGCTGGCCCATACGACGTTTTGATTGAAGACCCGCACTAAAAAAGATCAGGAGTAGATCATGTTTAAGAACGGTATGCGTCCAATTCACCCAGGTGAAGTCTTGCTAGAAGACTACATCAAACCTATGGGCATAAGCGTGCGAGCCCTGTCCCTTGCTCTGCACGTCCCATATTCACGCTTGCGCGAAATCGTAGATGGGAATCGTGGCATCTCGGCCGATACAGCGCTGCGGCTTGAGCGTTACTTTGGAAGTGAAGCGCAAGGTTGGCTCAATCTTCAAGCCTCTTATGACCTGCGCGTTGCACACAAACAAAGCGCAAAAATCATTTCGAAAGAAATCGCACCGCTTGCGATGGCCGCATAACAATTCAACCTAGGCTACTAAAAGGCGCACCGACTCTGGCCAATCGTTGCTGAGCAATTTCAAGCAAGCCATCAAAGATGAGCGAGTCGACCAACTCAAACTGCACAGACATGCTAGGCGCCATCTTCCAACCGGCGCCACCGGTCATGTAGCACGCAGGCTCTGCGCCGCAGTGTTGACGCACGTGCTGCACCATGCGCTCAACCGCGCCAGCAATAGCGTAGGTGCCACCACTGGTGAGCGCATCGCTGGTGTTGGTGGGGAATTCGCACACCTCACCCGTTGGTACGCGCAAGCCTGCAGTGCCCGACTCCAACGCTCGCAGCATGATGCCGTGGCCGGGCAGGATGAGGCCACCTAAAAATTTGCCATGGGCATCGATGGCTTCTACCGTCACCGCCGTGCCGACCATGACCACCACCATCGGCTTAGGCGCCGCACCGTTGATTTGCTGCAACATGCGCGCATGTGCGCCAATCATGGCCACCCAGCGGTCTGCGCCCAGACGCGTGGGATGGTCGTAGCCGTTGGTCATGCCCGCCTCAGCGGCTGACGACACAGCCCAATGCGGAGTGATGTCCCACAGCTCCATTTGCTCTTCCACGCGTCGGCGAATGGCCTCACCCGCCACGATGCAACCCAGCATGTGCGTGGGCTCAGGCAGCTCGCGCCAGTCTTCGTCGGCCAGACGGTCGATGTTTTCTAAAAACACCGCACCATGGCCCAGCAGTGTGGCGCCGGGCGCGGGGCTGTCGTACAGGCCCCACTTGAGGCGTGTGTTGCCCACATCGAGTGCAAGGAATGTCATAGGTGTGTGAATTAGTTTTGACGCCAAGGCAAGCCGCGCATGCGCCAGCCGCCTTGGGTACCGCGATGGCCATCTGCATTGGCATCGCCCTCGAAACCTTCGAGGATGTTGTAGGCCTCAAGGCCCAGCTCTGTGGCGCGTTTGGCAGCAGCGATTGAACGCACACCACTGCGACACAACAGCACAATTTTTTTGCCGTTGGCAGCCGCACGCACTGCGTCGTCAAAGGCAGGGTTCATGGCCATGCCTGGCCATTGCTTCCAAGCAACAGGCACCGCACCCGGCACAAAACCGACCCACGCGAGTTCGGCATCTGAACGCACGTCAATCATCACAGCCGCGCCAGACTGCATCCATTCGTTGGCGGTTTCGGGGCTGATATCGCCCGCGTAACCTAGCTCGTTGTTGCTCATATCTATAAAGCGATTAAAGGTTAGTTCTCAGTATAGAAGCGGCTCGTCCCCGAGGAGACAAATTCAGGGCTAAATGCCTTTATCTCGGGGGAAAACCCTTGTCAATAAAACGCAAGTGAGGATAAGAATCGCGACTCCCATTCATGTCTTTGACAAAAACCAGGAGACTTCCCATGACAGATAGCAAAAAGACAACCGCACGCCGCAATGTACTGAAAGGCGCAGCTGTTGCAGCCGGTGCCGTTTCAGCACCGATGATCGCCAAGGCCCAAACTGGCCCGATCAACATGCGCTGGCAAAGCACTTGGCCCGCCAAGGACATCTTCCATGAGTACGCACTGGACTATGCGAAGAAAGTCAACGACATGACCGGTGGCGATCTGAAGATCGAAGTGCTGCCTGCAGGTTCTGTGGTGCCCGCGTTCGGTTTGTTGGAAGCCGTGTCTAAAGGCACCTTGGATGGCGGCCACGGCGTGTTGGGCTACCACTACGGCAAGCAAAACGCTTTGGCGCTGTGGAACTCTGGCCCTGCTTTCGGCATGGATGCCAACATGGTTTTGGCTTGGCACAAATACGGCGGCGGCGCTGAATTGCTGCAAAAGCTTTACGCATCGATTGGCGGCAACGTGCAATCGTTCCTGTACGGCCCCATGTTCACGCAACCTCTGGGCTGGTTCAAAAAGCCCATCACCAAGACCTCTGACTTCAAGGGCTTGAAGTTCCGTACCAACGGTTTGGCCATTGACTTGTTCACCACCATGGGCGCGGCTGTGAACGCCTTGCCAGGCGGCGAGATCGTGCCAGCGATGGACCGCGGCTTGTTGGACGGCGCTGAGTTCAACAACGCCACCTCTGACCGCGTGTTGGGCTTCCCCGATGTGTCCAAGGTCTGCATGTTGCAAAGCTATCACCAAAGCGCGGAAACGTTCGAGATCATGTTCAACAAGAACAAGTTCGACGCACTGCCAGCCAAGATGAAGTCCGTCATTGCCATCGCGACAGAAGCTGCTTCTGCAGACATGTCATGGAAGTCGGTGGACCGCTACTCCAAAGACTACGCTGAGTTGCAAACCAAAGACAAGGTCAAGTTCTACAAGACGCCCGACTCCATCTTGCAAGACCAACTGAAAATTTGGTCTGAAATTTTGGAGAAGAAATCTGCCGAGAACCCCATGTTCAAAGAGATCGTGGCCTCACAAAAAGCCTTCGCACAGCGCGCTGTGAAGTGGGAGCAAGACACCGTGATCAACCGTCGCATGGCGGTGAACCACTTCTTCGGTGCCAAGAAGGCGTAAGCCCATACGACTGAGATAGGTTGACCCATGGGACTGAATTCTGTGCATCACAGAACTTCAGTCCCTTTATTTTTAAGAACGATATGAACACACTGAAACTGCTCCATACAGCAGACAACATCAGCACATGGGTGGGCAAAACCTTCGCATGGTTGATCGTTGTACTGATGGTGATGGTGATGGGCGAAGTCTTCAAGCGATACGCCTTGAACGCACCCACCGCTTGGATTTTTGAAGCCAGCAACATGCTGTACGGCACCGCGTTCATGATGTGCGGCGCCTACACCCTGAGCCAAGACGGCCATGTGCGTGGCGACTTCTTTTACGGCAGCGCCAAGCCCCGCACACAAGCGTCGCTTGACTTTGTGCTGTACATCCTGTTCTTCATTCCAGGCGTGATCGCCTTGACATGGGCCGGTTGGACGTATGCCGGCGACGCCATCACCATTCGTGAAATGACCAACAGCGCCGACGCGATTCCCTTGTACCCCTTCAAGGCCATCATCCCGCTCACTGGCTTCATCGTCTTGATGCAAGGCTTGGCAGAAATCATTCGATGCGTGGTGTGTCTGAAAACAGGTGAATGGCCTGCACGCTTGAAAGATGCCAACGAGATTGACGTGGTCGAGCAGCAGTTGTCTGCCAGTATTTATGTCAGCGAAGAAGACAAACGTGACGCCATTGAGCGCGCACACCACATTGACGAAGAGGCCCATCAGCGCGGTGGCCACGCGATGGGAGAAAACAAATGAGCGATCCAGCACTCGGACTAACCATGCTCTGCATGATCATCGTGGTGATCATGATGGGCTTTCCCACAGCGTTCACGTTGATGGGCTTGGGCATGGCCTTTGGCTTCACAGCCTTTTACGACCCCAGCCAGCCTTGGCTAGACAACCGCGTATTCAACCTGATGGTGCAACGCACCTATGGCGCGATGACCAACGACACCCTGCTGTCCATTCCGCTGTTTGTGCTGATGGGCTATGTGATGGAACGCGGCGCCTTGGTGGACAAGATGTTCCACAGCGTTCAGTTGGCATTCCGCCGCTTGCCCGGCTCATTGGCTGTGGCCACGTTGGTGATTTGCACCTTCTGGGGCATTGCCAGCGGCTTGGTGGGCGCCGTGGTCGTGCTCATGGGCGTGATTGCGATGCGCCCCATGTTGAATGCGGGCTATGACACACGCCTGGCAGCAGGCGTGATCACAGCTGGCGGCACTTTGGGTATTTTGATTCCGCCGTCGGTGATGATCATTGTGTACGCCGCAGTGGCCGGACAGTCTGTGGTGAAGCTCTATGCCGCAGCCATGTTTCCCGGTTTCTTCTTGGCGTTCTTGTATTTGGTGTATGTGATCGGCTGGGTGTTGATTGACCCATCCATTGCACCTAAGTTGCCTGAAGACCAAACCAAAGCGCCTGTGTCGCCTTGGTTAGAAAAACTCGGCGAGCAGTACTCCAAACGCATGTTGCCCGCCTTGGCCAAGGCCGTCGTGATGCCCGGCCGTGCGCTGCAAATCAGCACGTCAGAGGTACGCGTGACCTGGGGCCTGTTGGTCCGCAGCTTCAGCATGGCATTGGCACCTGTGTTCATCGTTTTAGCCATGTTGGCCACGTCTTGGTGGTATGTGGTGATTTATTCGCAAGCCACTGCCAACGCGCAAGCTGGCACTGAAATCGTTCAGATGTCCACCGACATCGTGACTGAGAAAACCACCACTGCAGAACCAGAAGGTTTGCAAGAAATGGGTGGCGACACGGTGGCAGATGCCCCCGAAGCCAACGACAACGCCGTGTCGTTGGGCGATGAAGTGGTGGAAGCAGACAAGGTGATCGAGGTGCCTGAGGGCTTCTACACCGGCTTCTGGGGTACAGCATTGATTTTGTTTGGCTTGCTGGCTTGGTACTACAAAGGCTTTGATGCTGAGCAGTATGAGATTTTGAACATGCTGGTCAAGTCGGTCATGCCACTGGGCATCCTGACGGCGGTGGTCCTCGGTGTGATTTTGCTGGGACTCGCCACAGCCACTGAATCGGCAGCGGTAGGTGCCACAGGCGCGTTCATCATGGCGTGGTGGTCAGGCTCTTTGGACTTTGACAAAACCAAGCAAGCCGTGTTCTTGACGGCCAAAACCACCTCCATGGTGTGCTGGTTGTTCGTGGGCTCTGCTCTCTTTTCTGCGGTGTTTGCCGTCTTGGGCGGCCAACGTTTGGTGGAAGAGTGGGTCATGGCCATGGACCTCACGCCCTTGCAATTCATGCTGCTGTCACAAGCCCTCATCTTTGTACTGGGCTGGCCTTTGGAGTGGACCGAAATCATTGTGATTTTTGTGCCTATCTTCTTGCCACTGCTCACCCACTTCCAGATCGATCCGATCTTGTGGGGCGTGCTGGTGTTTGTGAACCTGCAAGCCGCCTTCTTGTCACCGCCTGTGGCCATGTCGGCCTTCTATCTGAAAGGGGTGTCACCGCCACATGTGACCCTCAATCAGATTTTTGCGGGCATGATGCCTTACATGTTCATCGTCATCATCTGCATGGTTTTGATGTACATCTGGCCAGGACTGACCCTCTGGTTGCCTGACTACCTGTACGGTCCGAAGTAAACCGCACACGGGTTTCAGACAAAGCCGCAGCGCCTTTTGGCCCTGCGGCTTTTTTATTAGGGCAAATCCTCCCTAAATTCTCGACACAAAAGCTGCCAAATCGCTATGATTGACGTTTACGTAAACGTAAACTCCATCTTTTCCGCTTCACTCCCGTTTTTTCGGAGCCTTCGATGTCAGAACTTTCAGCCGAATTCCAAGCCCTCGCCAACTACAAGCCCACACAAAAAGTGCGCTTCGTCACCGCCGCCAGTTTGTTTGACGGCCATGATGCGGCCATCAACATCATGCGTCGCATCTTGCAAGGCATGGGCGCCGAGGTGATTCACTTGGGCCACAACCGCTCGGTGGACGAGGTGGTCACCGCCGCGCTGCAAGAAGATGTGCAAGGCATTGCCATCAGTTCCTACCAAGGCGGGCATGTGGAGTACTTCAAGTACATGGTGGACTTGTTGCGCGAACGCGGTGGCGAACACATCCAAGTGTTTGGCGGCGGTGGCGGCGTGATCGTGCCACCAGAAATTCGCGAGCTCCAAGCCTACGGTGTGACCCGCATTTACAGCCCAGAAGACGGCCAGAAGATGGGCCTGCAAGGCATGATTGGCGAGATGATCATGCGCTGCGACAAAGACTTGTCGGGCTACGCGCCCAAGGCCGTGAAAGAGATTCAAGGCCACGATGAAATGGCTTGGCGCAAATTGGCGCAGCTCATCACTGCGCTCGAAAACGAGAAGGCCGATCAAAAGATGGTCGAGGCCGTGCGCAAAGAATCGCTCAAGCACAAGGTGCCAGTGCTCGGCATCACCGGCACAGGCGGCGCGGGCAAGTCGTCGCTCACCGACGAGTTGGTGCGTCGCATCCGTTTAGACCAAGGCGATGCCTTGCGCATTGCTGTGATTTCGATTGACCCCTCACGCCGCAAGAGCGGTGGCGCACTGCTGGGCGACCGTATTCGCATGAATGCGATTTCGCCTTGGAGCAGCGGCTCACGCGTGTTCATGCGCTCACTCGCCACGCGCGACTTTGGCAGCGAAATCAGCGCGGCCTTGCCCGATGTGTTGGCCGCTGCTAAGTGCGCGGGGTTCGATTTGATCATTGTGGAAACCTCAGGCATTGGCCAAGGCGACGCGGCCATCGTGCCGCACGTAGACGTGCCCATGTATGTGATGACGCCTGAGTTTGGCGCAGCCAGTCAGTTGGAAAAAATCGACATGCTGGACTTTGCCGAGTTCATCGCCATCAACAAGTTTGACCGCAAAGGTGCCAGCGACGCGCTGCGCGATGTGGCCAAGCAAGTGCAACGCAACAAAGAAGCGTGGCACACACCGACCGAAGAAATGCCCGTGTTCGGCACCATGGCCGCGCGCTTCAACGACGACGGTGTGACCGCGCTGTACCAAGCCCTCAAAGGCCGTTTGACCGAGTTGGGCCTGAGCTTCAAAGAAGGCCGTTTGCCCTTGGTGAATGTGCGCCACAGCAGCAACCAAACGCCGGTAGTGCCTGCGGCACGCACGCGCTACTTGGCAGAAATCACCGACACTGTGCGCGGCTACAAAAAGCGCGCACGCACACAAGCCAAACTGGCCCGCGAAATTCAGCAACTGCGCGAAGCCGCACGCATGTTGTCCGAAGGCAAACCTGACCGCGCCAAAGCCGCAGAAGCTGCGATTGACTTGGCCGTCAAGCGCGAAGACAACCTGGGCACTACCGAACGCAAGCTGTTGGCCCAATGGCCCGACATGCAAGCCGCCTATGCAGGCGACGAGTACGTGGTGAAGATTCGCGACAAAGAGATTCGCACCGCGCTCACCACCAAGTCCCTCAGCGGCACGGTGATTCGCAAAGTGGCGCTGCCACAGTACGAAGACCACGGCGAAATCTTGAAGTGGCTCATGCTCGACAACGTGCCCGGCAGCTACCCCTACACCGCAGGTACCTTCGCATTCAAGCGCGAAGGCGAAGACCCCACCCGTATGTTTGCGGGCGAAGGCGACCCCTTCCGCACCAACCGCCGCTTCAAGCTGGTGAGCGAGGGCATGGATGCCAAGCGTTTGTCTACCGCGTTTGACTCGGTCACGCTGTACGGCAACGACCCCAACCCACGTCCGGACATCTACGGCAAGGTGGGCAACTCCGGCGTGAACGTGGCCACGCTGGACGACATGAAGGTGTTGTACGACGGGTTTGACCTGTGCAACCCCACCACCAGCGTGTCGATGACCATCAACGGTCCAGCGCCGTCAATTCTTGCGATGTTCATGAACACGGCCATCGACCAAAACATCGACAAGTTCAAGAAGGACAACGGCCGCGACCCGACCGAAACCGAGACCGCCAAGATCAAAGAGTGGGTCATGCAAAACGTGCGCGGCACTGTGCAAGCCGACATCTTGAAAGAAGACCAAGGCCAAAACACCTGTCTCTTTTCAACCGAATTCAGTTTGAAGGTGATGGGCGACATCGCCCAGTACTTTGTGCACAACCAAGTGCGCAACTTCTACAGCGTGTCGATCAGCGGCTACCACATTGCCGAAGCCGGTGCGAACCCGATTTCGCAATTGGCCTTCACGCTCTCGAACGGCTTCACGTTTGTGGAAGCCTACTTGGCGCGTGGCATGCACATTGACGACTTCGCGCCCAACTTGAGCTTCTTCTTCAGCAACGGCATGGACCCCGAGTACACCGTGATGGGCCGCGTGGCACGTCGCATTTGGGCCGTGGCCATGAAAGAGAAATACGGCGCAAACGAGCGTTCACAGAAGCTGAAATACCACATCCAAACCTCGGGCCGTTCCTTGCATGCGCAAGAGATTCAGTTCAACGACATCCGCACCACCCTGCAAGCGCTGATTGCAATTTACGACAACTGCAACAGCTTGCACACCAACGCGTTTGACGAAGCCATCACCACGCCCACCGAAGACTCGGTGCGCCGCGCCATGGCGATTCAGCTCATCATCAACCGCGAGTGGGGCTTGGCCAAAAACGAAAACCCCAACCAAGGCGCATTCATCATCGAAGAACTCACCGAGTTGGTCGAAGAAGCCGTGCTGGCCGAGTTCGAGCGCATTGCCGAGCGCGGCGGCGTGTTGGGCGCGATGGAAACCGGCTACCAACGCGGCAAGATTCAAGACGAATCGATGACTTACGAAATGCTCAAGCACACCGGCGAGCTGCCCATCATCGGCGTCAACACCTTCCGCAACCCGCACGGAGAGCAAGTGATGGACAAGCTCGAACTGGCCCGCTCCACCGAAGAAGAAAAACAAAGCCAGCTCAAACGTTTGAACGACTTCCACACCCGCCACAAGGCGGAAGCCGAGGTTCAACTCAAACGCCTGCAACAGGCCGTCATCGACAACGCCAACGTGTTTGAGGTGCTGATGGACGCGGTGCGCGTGTGTTCACTCGGCCAAATCACCAACGCCTTGTTTGAGGTGGGCGGGCAATACCGTCGCAACATGTAATCGGTAATATCGGGGGATGAGCATTCGTCCCCCCTTCATCGCCCCCACCCGTCACACCGACGCCGACAGCGCGCTTGCCCAAGTGCAAGCGCTGTACCAAACCAGCCTCAACCACTTGCGCAATGCCATGCGCGAGTTTGTGGCGGGCACCAATTTTGAACAACGCGTGCGGGCGTTTTATCCGTTTGTTCGCATCCACACCAAACACGGTACGCTACAAGCCGGCAGCGATGCGGCACACCTGAGCTACGGCTTTGTGGCCGAGCCCGGTCGCTACGAGACCACCCTCACCCGCCCCGATTTGTTTGCCGCGTATTACCGCGAGCAGTTCCGCTTGCTGCTGCAAAACCACGGCGGCACGTTAGAGGTGGGCGTGAGCCACCAACCCATCCCTGTGCATTTCTCGTTCGCCGACCACGACCATGTGGAAGGTGAGATGAGCGCCGAGCGACGCCAACTCATGCGCGAGGTATTTGACCTGCCAGACCTCACCGCCATGGACGACGGCATTGCCAACGGCACGTTCGAGGCCAAGCCCAACGAGCCACAGCCTTTGTCGCTGTTCACTGCGGCACGCATGGACTATTCGTTGCAGCGACTGCGTCACTACAGTGGCACCAGCCCCGAGCATTTTCAAAACTACGTGTTGTTCACCAACTACCAGTTCTACATCGACGAGTTTGTGCGCTTAGGGCTTGAGACCATGCAAGACCCCCACAGCGACTACATCGCCTTCGTGGAGCCCGGCAATGTGGTCACACGCCGCGTGGGTTTGCCCGCAGAAGCCAACGACGCACTGGGCAAAGTGCCGCCCCGTTTGCCGCAAATGCCTGGCTACCACTTGGTGCGCGCCGACCACACTGGCATCACCATGGTGAACATTGGCGTGGGCCCCGCCAATGCCAAAAACATCACCGACCACATTGCCGTGCTGCGCCCGCATGCGTGGCTGATGCTGGGCCACTGCGCGGGTCTGCGCAACACGCAGCAATTGGGCGACTACGTGCTAGCCCACGGCTATGTGCGCGAAGACCATGTGCTGGATGAAGAACTGCCACTGTGGGTGCCGATTCCGGCCCTGGCGGAAATTCAAGTGGCGCTCGAACAAGCGGTGAAAGACGTGACCCAATGCCAAGGTGCCGAGCTCAAACGCATTTTGCGCACCGGCACCGTGGCCAGCACCGACAACCGCAACTGGGAGCTGTTGCCCGACAACACCCCGCAGCGCCGCTTCAGCCAAAGCCGCGCCGTGGCGCTGGACATGGAGAGCGCCACGATTGCCGCCAACGGTTTTCGATTCCGCGTGCCCTACGGCACGCTGCTGTGTGTGAGCGACAAGCCGCTGCACGGGGAAATCAAACTGCCGGGCATGGCCAACCACTTCTACCGCGAGCGCGTGGACCAGCATTTGCGCATCGGCATGCGTGCCATTGAGCTGCTACGCCAGCAAGGGCCAGCGCAACTGCACAGCCGCAAGTTGCGCAGCTTTGCAGAAGTCGCATTCCAATAAACCCCAAAAAAAGCCGCCTCAACCGAGGCGGTTTTCACGTGTGTTGATCACTGCATTTACGCGTGCACAGCTTCACCCATCTTCTCGCCCAAACGCACACCTTGGGCCGCTTGCCAAGCAGGGTTGAACGCAATGGTGTTTTTAGGCCAGAGCAACACCACGGTAGAACCCAGCAAGAAGCGGCCCATTTCCTCACCTTGCTTCAAGTGCAGGTCTTGGTCGTCATACGTCCACTCACGCACCGTGCCAGGACGGGGTGGGTTGACCACGCCATGCCAAGGCGTGGCCATGCTGCCCACGATGGTGGCCCCCACCAACACCAACACAAACTGTTGCGGCGCTTGGTCACCCGTAGCGGGCATGTCAAACACACACACCACGCGCTCGTTGCGCGCAAACAAGCCGGGCACACCCCGCGCTGTGGCAGGGTTGACCGAGAACAAATCACCGGGCACATGGATCATGCGACGCAAGCGACCGGCACTGGGCATGTGGATGCGGTGGTAGTCCTTGGGGCTGAGGTAAATGGTGGCGAACTCGCCGTCTTGGAACTGGGCAGCCAACGTGGCGTCCCCCCCCACCAGCGCTTGCGTGCTGTAGCTGTGGCCTTTGGCTTGAAACACTTGGTCGCCATCGATGTGGCCCAGCTGGCTGATGGCGCCGTCGACCGGGCACACAAACGCCGCATCGGCCAAGGGGCGTGCACCGGGCTTTAAGGCGCGGGTGAAGAAGTCGTTGAAGCACGCGTATTGCGTGATGTCGGGCTGTGCCGCCTCGTCCATGTTGACGTGGTATTTGCCCACGAACCATTGGATCAAAGCATGGGTCCATTTGCCGCAACGCGCACGCGCCACAGCGCCGGCGAATTGCGTGAGCAATTGTTTGGGCATCACATATTGGGAAAGAACAAATAAGGTATCAGACACGTCGTCGCCTTGTCATAAAGTTGCTCAGATTTTAGGCGCTTCACCTCGGGCTCAAGAGTGACACTTCCGGCTTACGCGGTGGTCACACGCAGGCACAATGGCACCGTATGAGCACCTCACTTTTTGAATGCAAGCACCTCCTCAAACGCTACGGTGACAACACGGTGGTGAACGATGTGTCATTTCGCATCGCCCCTGGCGAATGCTTGGGCGTCATTGGCCCCAACGGCGCGGGCAAAACCACCACGTTGCGCATGTGCCTCGGCCTTGCGCAACCCGATGGTGGCAGCATCCAAGCCTTTGGTTTGTCCATGCCCGACGACGCGTTGGCCATCAAAGCACGCTTGGGCGTGGTGAGCCAATTCGACACACTCGACCCTGATTTCACCTGTGCTGAAAACTTGTTGGTGTTTGGCCGCTACTTCGGTATGAAGAAGGCGGACATGCAAGCGCGCATTCCGCAACTGCTGGAGTTTGCAGCGCTCTCGCACAAAGCCAACGCCAAACCCGGCGAGTTGTCAGGCGGCATGAAACGCCGCTTGAGCCTGGCCCGTGCCCTCATCAACAACCCCGACCTGCTGCTGCTCGACGAGCCCACCACCGGCCTTGACCCGCAAGCGCGCCACCTGATGTGGGAGCGTTTGCAGCAACTCTTGCAGCAAGGCAAATCGATTCTGCTGACCACGCATTTCATGGACGAAGCTGAGCGCTTGTGCAACCGCCTCCTGGTGCTCGACCACGGCAAGAAAATTGCCGAAGGCACCCCGCGCGATTTGATTGCCCAGCACTTAGAACCCGACGTGGTGGAGGTGTATGGCAGTGGTGCATTGGCATTGGTAGACAGCCCCATCGCGGCATTGGCGCAGCGTGTAGAGACCAGCGGTGAGACCGTGTTTTTCTACACGCAAAATGCCGCGCCTTTGCTGCAAGCCCTCAGCGCCCACGCAGGCCTGCGCACGCTGCACCGCCCTGCCAATTTGGAAGACTTGTTTTTGAAAATGACCGGACGCCAAATCCGCGAGGAAGGCTAACAGCGATGCACACCTATTTCCGTTTCTGGCCCGTCTTCTTGCGCAACCTCTTGGTGTGGCGCAAGCTCGCCATTCCCAGCTTGGTGGCCAACATTGCCGAGCCCTTGATGTGGCTGGTCGCGTTTGGCTACGGTCTAGGCGCACTGGTGGGCGATGTGACCCTAGGCGCAGACAAAGTTCCCTACATCTTGTTCTTGGCGAGTGGTTCCATCTGCATGAGTGCCATGAACGCGGCCACGTTTGAAGCCTTGTACTCTGCCTTCTCGCGCATGCATGTGCAAAAAACATGGGACGGCATCTTGAACGCGCCCATGCGTTTGGACGATGTGCTGTTGGCCGAAATGCTGTGGGCCGCCTTCAAATCGCTGTTCACCATCACCGCCATCTTGGGCGTGATGTTTGCGCTAGGCATTACACAAAGTTGGAAACTTTTGGCAGCATGGCCCATCCTCTTGTGCGTGGGCATCACCTTCAGCTGCATCGCGCTCATCTTCAACGCCTTGGCCAAAGGCTACGACTTCTTCACCTACTACTTCACGCTGTTTCTCACCCCCATGATGTTTTTGAGCGGGGTGTTCTTCCCACGTGACCAACTGCCGGGCATCGTGCGCGACATCTCTGCATGGCTGCCCCTCACGCAAGCCATTGCCTTGGTGCGCCCCTTGTTCATGGACCAGTGGCCAACGGATGCAGCGATGCACTTAGGCGTGCTGGCCATCTACACCGTGGTCGCTTGGAAGATCGCGCTGCACCTCACGAAAAAACGTTTCAAAACTTGATTTCAGTCAGCCAATCGCAACCCTTGCGCAGCTAATATTGTTTTTTTGATTCAACCCAACGACAAGGATTTCCCAATGAGCATTCAAACCGTAGGCATCATCGGCGCCGGCACCATGGGCAACGGCATTGCACAAGCCTGTGCAGTGTCTGGCGTGAACGTGGTGATGGTCGACATCTCAGACGCCGCCGTGGCCAAAGGCCTTGCCACTGTGGCAGGTAGCTTGGACCGTTTGATCAAGAAAGAAAAAATCACCGAGACCGACAAAGCAGCCGCCTTGTCGCGCATCAAAACCAGCACCCGCTACGACGACCTCCAAGGCGCGCAGTTGGTCATTGAAGCGGCCACCGAGAACTATGACCTGAAGGTGAAAATCGTCAAACAACTCGATGGCATGCTGGCCCCTGACGCCATCATCGCGTCCAACACATCGTCCATCTCCATCACCAAGCTTGCCGCCGTCACCACACGCGCCGATCGTTTCATTGGCATGCACTTTTTCAACCCAGTGCCCATGATGGCCTTGGTGGAAATCATCCGTGGCTTGCAAACCTCAGATGCCACACACGCGGCCGTGCATGACCTGTCCACCCGTTTGGGCAAGAGCCCCATCACGGTGAAAAATGCACCAGGCTTTGTGGTCAACCGCATCTTGGTTCCCATGATCAATGAAGCCTTCTTTGTGTTGGCCGAAGGTGTGGCCTCGGCCGAAGACATCGACGCAGGCATGAAGCTCGGTTGCAACCAACCCATCGGCCCCTTGGCCTTGGCCGACATGATTGGCCTGGATGTGTGCGTGGCGGTGATGGACGTGTACTTGCAAGAGTTTGGCGACAGCAAATACCGCGCTTGCCCATTGCTCAAAGAAATGGTCGCCGCAGGTCAGCTGGGACGCAAAACCGGCAAAGGCGTTTACACGTACTAAACCCTGCGTGGCTTTGCGTTGACATGAAATACGCCCTGCTCTCCGACATCCACAGCAATTTGCACGCACTCGACGCATGCTTGGCGCACGCGCAAACGCAAGGCGTTGAACGCTTTGCGCTGCTGGGTGATTTGGTGAGCTATGGCGCATTTCCGGCCGAGGTGGTGGCACGTTGCCAAAAGCTGCAACAAGACGGTGCCATCGTGCTGCGCGGCAACCACGAAGAGCTGATTCAAACGCACCACATCAACTCGGCCAACCCCCATCCATCACTGGGCAGTCAAACGGCTGAATGGACGCACGACCAACTGTCGCCGGCTCAGCGGTTTTGGCTAGAAATTTTGCCGCTCACCGCTCAGGTCGAGCACATGCTGCTGGTTCATGCCAGCGCCGATGCGCCCGAGCGTTGGCGTTATGTGGAAGATGAACGCACCGCAAGCCTTAGCCTGGATGCGGCATGTCGCCATCCTGATGTTCGTTATGTGTTCGGCGGCCATGTGCATCACCAGTCGCTGTACTACCGAGGCACGGGTCGCCAATTGATGGCATTCAAGCCAACGTCTGGTGTGCCGATCCCCACCCCCACACACCGTCAGTGGATTGCCACCATCGGATCGGTGGGCCAGCCACGCGATGGCAACCCACGCGCGATGTACGCCGTGTTTGACAGCAGCGCCGCCAAGCTGACATTTCACCGCGTGACCTATGACCACCGCGCAGCCGCTCGCGCTGTGCGCGAAGCAGGTTTGCCCGAATACTTTGCCCAACGTCTGGAGACCGGCAAATGAAACGCCTAGAAGCAGGCACCGAGCTGGACGGGTTTCGCATCGGTGCTTGCTTGCATGCGGGAGGCATGGCACACATCTACGAAGTGACCTATGCCGACGCTCGCTCAGCGCCATTTGAGATGGTGATGAAAGTGCCGCGCATGACGGCCGGCGATGGTGCAGAAAACATTGTGGGGTTCGAGGTCGAGCACCAGCTCTTGCAAGTGCTACAAGGCAGACATGTGCCACGCTTTGTGGCAGCGGGTGACCTGGTGAGCCTGCCTTATTTGGTGATGGAGCATGTGCAAGGGCAAACCTTGCAGCAAGTGCTAGACGCGCACATGCACAACCGCACGCCCGTCGACGTGATGGACATCGCACGCCTTGGCGCAGCCATTGCTCGCGCAGCCCACAGCCTGCACCAACAAAACACCTGCCATCTCGACCTCAAACCTGCCAACGTGCTGTTGCACCCAGACGGTCACGCCGTGTTGTTGGACTTTGGTTTGTCGTGCCATGCGCACTACCCCGACTTGCTGGCCGAAGAGCTGCGCCAAGCCGTGGGCTCGCCCGCGTGGATTGCACCAGAGCAAGTGGTGGGCGTGCGCGGTGACCCGCGCAGCGACATCTTTGCCATAGGCGTGATGCTGTACGAACTCGCCACCACCGAATTGCCGTTTGGCAACCCGCAAACCCGCGGCGGCATGCGCCAACGTTTGTGGATGGACCCCACGCCACCTCGCCGTTTGCGTCATGACTTACCCGAATGGTTGCAGGAGGTGGTGCTGAGATGCCTCGAACCCGAAGCGGCGAAGCGTTACCCGTCTGCAGCGCATTTGGCCTTTGACTTAGAGCACCCCGAACAGGTGAAAGTCACCAAGCGCGGCAAACAAATTCAAGGCACGCCGTTTTTCACGCACTTCAAACGCTGGCTCAAAGCAGCGGGCATGCACTACCAACCCAGCCCGTTGCCTTCGCAACAAATTGATGAAGTGCCCATTCTGATGGTGACTGTGCCCAACCAAGAGGCGAGCGACGCCACCTTGTACTCGTTGCGCCAAGCCGTGGCTCGTTCGTTGGGCATTCGCCCGGGTGCACGCTTGGCGGTGGTGACCGTCATTTCGCCCAACCTCAGCAGCACCTCCGAGCATGACAAGAGCGAAACCACACTGCATCGCCAATACCGCACCCTGCTGCAACAGTGGGCCCAACCCCTCGATCTGGACGACCACCAAACCTCGTACCACGTGCTCGAAGCCAGCGATGTGGCCAACGCCATCGTGCGTTACGCAGAGGGCAACAACGTGAGCATGATCGTCATGGGCGCCGCTACACGCGGCCTACAAATGCAACGCTTTGTGACGACTGTGCCGATCAAGGTGGCCATGGATGCACCTTGCACGGTGATCTTGGTGAAGTCAGCGCTGCCGTTTGAACACCTGATGGGCTGAGCACGCGCGTCAGTCAACTTTGGCGCCAGACACCTTCACCACTTGCGCCCATTTTTTGTGTTCTGCATCAATGAATTTGGCAAACTCTTCAGGCGTATTGCCACCGGGAATGGCGCCTTGTGCCAACAACTTCTCCTTGACAGCAGGCGTGCCCATGGCTTTGGCGGTCTCTTGTTGAATGCGACGCACCACCTCGGGTGGTGTACCCGCAGGCGCCAACAAACCAAACCATGAACTGGCTTCATAGCCTTTCAACGTAGGACCACCTGCTTCTTCGATCGTGGGCAACTCAGGCATGGCATCGGAGCGCTGGCTGCTGGTGACCGCCAACGCTTTGAACTTGCCAGACTTGATGTGCGGCATTGCCGCGGGCAAGTTGTCAAACATCACATCCATCGAGCCACCCAACATGTCCAAAATCGCGGGACCTGAACCTTTGTAGGGGAAGTGAACCATGTAGGTGCCGCTCATGCTTTTGAACAGCTCACCGGCCAAATGAATGGAAGTGCCATTGCCGCTGGATGCCATGTTGAGCTTGCCTGGATTGGCTTTGGCATACGCGATGAAGTCAGCCACAGAATTGATGTTGCGAGCCTTTGCCATGTCGGCATTGAGCACCATCACATTGGGCACACCCGCCACCACCGTGATCGGCGCAAAGTCTTTGATGGGATCAAATGGGAGCTTGTTGTACAACGCGCGGTTGATGCCATGCGTGCCCACGGTTCCCATGAGCAAGGTGTAGCCATCGTTGGGCGATTTGGCCACGATGTCAGCACCTAAATTGCCACCCGCACCTGCTTTGTTTTCCACAAAAAAAGTTTGACCAAATGCACGTGTCAACTCTGGCGCAATCGCACGGGCCAAAATATCGGTGGTGCCCCCTGGTGCGAACGGCACCACGATGCGCACCGGCTTGCTGGGCCATGTCGGCTGCGCCTGAACCACACCGTGCAATAGACCTAATGCGCTGAACAAGGAGGCTTGCGTGAAGCGACGCCGGCGTAATGTCATAACAAGTCCTTGCCCTGAAGGGCTGTGGGTTGGATCAGTCAGCGTACACGCCAGCGGCCTGAATGACAGGACCCCACTTGGCAATTTCAGCGGCCACAAATTTCTTGTGCTCGGCGGGGTCTGAACGCTTGTCCGTGACCACCACCGCACCCAAGGCTTGCTGTTTCTTGATGAACTCTGGGTCTTTCAACGCGGTCTTCAACGCCTTGTTGATTTTGGCAGTCACATCAGCAGGTGTGCCTTTGGGGGCATACAAACCATGCCAAATGCTGACCTCAAAGCCTTTGAGACCTGACTCGTCCAGTGTGGGTAAATTTTTCAACGCAGGGGTGGTCAAACGCTTCAAGGAGGTGACGGCAAATGCTTTGACCGTTTTGCCTTCAATTTGGCTGCTGGTGTTGGTGGTTTGGTCACACAACAAATCAATTTGGCCGCCCATCAAATCATTCATCGCAGGCGCTGTGCCTTTGTAAGGCACGGTGGTCATGTCGATCTTCAAAGCGCTTTGGAACAACAGGCCGCACAGGTGTGAGGCAGCGCCTAAACCTGCATTGCCTAAGTTGATCTTGCCTTTGTTTTGATCAATCCAAACGGCCAACTCTTTGTAAGTGTTGGCAGGCAGCGTGGGGCGACCAATCAAAGTCATGGGCACATCATTGACCATGCCCAGGTATTCAAAATCTTCCAGCGTGTTGTAAGGCAACTTGCGATACAGAGCAGGCGATGTCGCCATGCCGATGTGGTGCAAGAAGAGGGTGTGACCATCTTGCGGGGCCTTGGCCACTTTGTTGGCACCAATCGTGCCACCCGCGCCTGCCACGTTCTCGACCACCACAGTGGCGCCCAATGGCTTGCGTAAAGACTCGGCCAAATCACGCGCCACACGATCTGTGGGCCCCCCCGCTGCAAATGGCACAACGATGGTGACAGGTTTGTCTTTGATCGGGAAGTCTGAAGCATTGGCCCCCGTCAACGCAGCCACAGCCAACAGACTCAAAGTGAATAGTTTTTTCATGAGGTCTCCTCTAATTAAGCACCCATACTAAAGCACTATTGACATTTCTGTCATTTCGGTAATCCCGTAAGGGCATTCCTTGATACATGTCAATCGGAATGACCTCAAAAGGTTACTGATAGGTACGCGCGTCCTCAATGACCTTGCCGTCGTTGGGCAAACTGCCGACGGCCACAAAATTCACTTCGGCACGAAGCTTGGTGATATCGCGCACAGCATCGCCCAACTTTTGCGCCAAATCCCCAGCTTCTGCACACTCAACCTTGAGGCACATTTGGTCATTGGCCATTTCACCTGTCACCACCAAGCGCGCGCGCTTGATTTCTGGGAAACGCTTGACCACCTCAGCCACTTGGCCTGGGTGCACAAACATGCCACGCACTTTGGTGGTTTGGTCAGCACGGCCCATCCAGCCTTTGATGCGCACGTTGGTGCGACCTGTGGGGCACTGACCGGGCAGCACCGCCGACAAGTCGCCAGTGCCAAAACGGATCAGCGGGTAATCCGGGTTGAGCGATGTCACAACCAACTCACCCACTTCGCCTTCGGGCACAGGGTCGCCGGTACCGGGACGCACGATTTCCACAATCACGCCTTCGTCCAACACCAAGCCTTCGCGGGCTTCGGTTTCATACGCAATCAGGCCAAGGTCTGCGGTGGCGTAGCACTGGTAACCGGCAATGCCGCGCTCTGCCAGCCAATCGCGCAAGCTGGGGGGGAAGGCTTCGCCCGACACCAAGGCTTTGGTGACGCTGGGTAACTTGACACCCATCTCGACGGCTTTTTCCACAATGATTTTCAAGAAGCTGGGCGTGCCGATGTAGCCCGCGGGCTTCAACTCGGCCATGGCGCCGACTTGCTGCTCTGTTTGCCCTGTACCACCGGCAAACACAGTGCAGCCAATGGCATGTGCGCCCGTTTCCATCATTGAGCCTGCAGGCGTGAAGTGGTAACTGAAGCAGTTGTGAATCAGCTCATTGGGGCGAAAGCCTGCAGCGTAAATGGCACGGGCCATGCGCCAGTAATCTGGGCGTGCACCCTCGGGTTCGTAAATGGTGCCGGGGCTGGCAAACACGCGGGGCATGGCTTTGCCAAACCCAATCGCAGCAAAGCCGCCAAACACATTCGTGGCACGTTGTTCTTGCTGCTGCGCCAACAACTCGTATTTGCGAATCACTGGCAACTTGGCCAGCGCCTCACGCGTGGTGATGCTGGCCGCATTCACACCGGCCAACGACTTGGCGAATGCAGGAGCGTTCTTTTGTGCGTGAGCAATCTGCGCAGGCAGCGCAGCCATGAGTGCAGCTTCGCGCTCGACAGGGTTGCGGGTTTCAAGCGCGTCGTAATGTTTGGACATGCAACGCTCCTTTTACGCCAACCAACGCTTGCGGCGTTTGTAGCTCTTGGCGTCTTTGAAGCTCTTGCGTTCGCCGCCGCCCATGCCGAGGTAGAACTCTTTCACGTCTTCGTTGTTGGCCAAGTCAGCCGCAGCGCCGTCCATCACGATGCGGCCCGACTCCATGATGTAGCCGTAGTCGGCGTACTTCAACGCCATGTTGGTGTTTTGTTCTGCGATGAGGAAGGTGACTTTTTCTTTCTCGTTCAAATCTTTCACGATGTTGAACACTTCTTCGACGATTTGTGGCGCCAGGCCCATGGAGGGCTCGTCCAGCAACACCATGTTGGGATTGGCCATGATGGCGCGACCAATCGCACACATTTGCTGCTCGCCCCCAGAGGTGTAGGCCGCTTGCGAAGTGCGGCGTGTTTTCAAGCGTGGGAAGTAGTTGTAAACCTTCTCCAAGTTGGCTTCAATCTCGCCTTTGCTGGTGCGTGTGTAGCTGCCAGTGAGCAAGTTTTCTTCGATGGTCAAATGGGCGAAGCAGTGACGGCCTTCCATCACTTGCACCACACCACGCTTGACCAACTCGGCAGGCGTGAGGTTTTCAATGCGCTCACCACGGAACTCGATGCTGCCTTTGGTCACCGCACCGCGCTCGCCTTGCAGCAAGTTGGAAATGGCACGCAAGGTGGTGGTTTTGCCAGCGCCATTACCGCCCAACAAAGACACGATGCTGCCCTCAGGCACACTGAGCGACACGCCCTTGAGCACCAAGATGACGTGGTTGTAAATGACTTCAATGCCATTGACGTTGAGAACGATGTTGTTGGCGCTCATAACTTACCTTGCTAAAAAAACGTTGTTGGATGGGACCAAACCGCAAGCCCCTGTGGAGCCTGTGGTTTGGCGGCTCTTGCGAGCCACCAAACTGTCACGGTGTGACGAGGGTCAGATTACTGTTGGCAATCCGCAGCCGTGCGACGTGTGAGTTTTTTCTCAGCGGCGTACTTGTCAGCGAATTGCTTCACGAGTGGTTTGATGATGGTGTCATCGGCTTCGATCCAGTCAGAGCTGAACACCCACTTCTTGCCATCCCATGTGTGCAAACGTGCAGAACGTGAACCTTCGTGGTCCAAGCATGAGGTGCTCAATGGACGCATCACCGTACCCAAGCCCAGCTTGTCGAGTGCTTTTTGGTCCAAGCTCAAGTTCTCCAAACCCCAACGGATTTGTTCGCCGTTCATGATCTTGCCTTTGCCATAGCGTGTTTGCGCTTGACGCACACCTTCCACGGCCAATGCCGCGCTGACCAAACCACGGTTGTAGAGCGTGCCGCCCACTTCTTCGATCGGGCCAGTGCCTTGTTTCTTACCGTGAATGAGGGCCTTGATGTCGGCAATGACTTTGCCACCTTCGCCTGTAGCCACCAAACCGTTGTAGCCCTTGGCAGCTTCGCCCACGTCTTTGACGTCTGGCTCAGCCGCAGACCACCACACGCCGTACATTTTTTCGCGTGGGTAACCCGTGGCCACAGCTTCTTTCAAAGCGGCAGAGTTCATCACGCCCCAGCCCCACAACAACACGTAGTCAGGACGGGCTTGACGCACTTGCAGCCACGTGGCTTTTTGCTCCACGCCGGGTGCCGTCACGGGCAAGAGTTGCAAGTCAAAGCCTTGGATCTTGGCGCGCTCTTGCAAGAGTGGGATGGGCTCTTTGCCAAAGGGGCTGTCGTGGTAGACCAAAGCGATCTTCTTGCCTTTGATGTTGCCGCCTTCTTTTTTGGTGATGTGCTGCATGATGATGTCAGCGCCAGACCAGTAAGTGCCTTGCAGTGGGAAGTTCCACTTGAACACTTGACCATCGCTTGATTCTGAACGGCCATAGCCGCCAGTGATCAATGGGTTTTTGTCGTTGGGTGCTTTTTCTGTCAAAGCGAACGTGATGCCCGTTGACAAGGGTTGGAACACCGCGCCTTGTGATTTACCTTTCAAACGCTCGTAGCACTCCACGCCGCGGTCTGTGGCGTAAGCGGTGTCGCACTCTTCAAAAGAAATCTTCACGCCATTGATACCGCCGTCACGCGCATTGATGAGCTTGAGGTAGTCCACATAGGCATTCGCCCATGGCACACCGTTGGGTGCATAAGCGCCTGTGCGGTAAGGCAGCACAGGGAAGAATTGCTCTTTGGCTTGGGCCTGAGCAGATGTGGTGACCAGCGCGCTGGCCAAACCAGTCGCTGCGACGGCCACAGCCATCATGAGGGAACGGATTTTCATTTGAAGTCTCCTTAGAAAATTTATGCGAACACCAGAAAAACAAAAAACGGATCAGTGAGGGAAAGGCCACAAACGCAGCTTTTGCTTACCCACACTCCACAACTTGGCCAAGCCGTGAGGTTCCACGATCAAGAACCAAACAATCAAAGCACCAAAGATCATTTGCTCAGCATGTGTGAGCGCAGCTGTGCTGACAGGGATACCCACCAACTCACCCAACCATGGCAAGGCGTGGTTGATGATGACGGGAAGAATCACGATGAAGCCAGCGCCAAAGAAGCTGCCCATGATGGAGCCCATGCCCCCCAAAATGACCATGAACAGCAACTGGAACGAACGGTCCACCGAGAACGCCGCAGGCTCCCAAGAACCGAGGTAAACAAAGGCCCACAACGCGCCCGCCACACCCACGATGAACGAGCTGACCGCAAAGGCACTGAGCTTGGCGTACATGGGGCGAATACCGATCACCGCGGCTGCCACGTCCATGTCACGGATGGCCATCCACTCACGACCAATGGCGCTGCGCACCAAGTTTTTAGCGAGCAAACCAAACACCACCAAGAAGCTCAAGCAAAACAAGTATTTTTCGAAGGGCGTGTTGATAGGGAAACCAAACACTTGCAAATCAGCCACCGAGGCGGTGCCTGATGCCGAATCATTCGTGAACCACTTGATGCGCAAAAACGCCCAGTCACAAAAGAACTGCGCGGCCAAGGTGGCCACCGCCAAGTACAAGCCCTTCACACGCAAACTCGGAATGCCAAAGAACATGCCGACCAAGGTGGCAAAGAAGCCGCCCATCAGCAAGCAAACGATCAAGGGCAAGCCTTCTACACGCACAAAGAAGTTGTAGGCGGCATACGCCCCCACCGCCATGAAGGCACCTGAGCCCAAAGAAATCTGACCGCAATAGCCCACCAAGATGTTCACACCCAAAGCGGCGAGCGACAAGATGAGGAAAGGAATCAGAATCGCACGCAACATGTATTCGTCAGCGAGCATGGGCACGCCAATGAATGCGAATGCAATGAGCAGCAACACACCGATGCGGTCTTGCGTGATCGGGAAGATTTGTTGGTCTTCCTTGTAAGTCGTTTTGAATTGACCGTTTTCTCTGTAAAACATGTTTCTTTTCCTTACACGCGGTCGATGATCTT
>Ga0228700_1000729_pt1 | contig 26332 bp, 28 predicted proteins | sample McNCre317_Aug_MG_FD_178019 | JGI IMG/M metagenome (GOLD analysis project Ga0228700, IMG submission 178019) | Freshwater microbial communities from McNutts Creek, Athens, Georgia, United States - 3-17_Aug_MG | ecosystem: Environmental > Aquatic > Freshwater > Creek | place: USA: Georgia...
AGCAACGCTATCCGGAACAAACATATTTCTATTTACATGCTCAGGTGGATGTGATGCCTTTATATCGTTCTTTAGGTTTTGAGCCTTATGGGGGAACTTTTATCGAAGCAGATATTGTTCATCAAGCCATGGAACTTCAATTAAACTAAATTCAAATGGCTATTAAAGCGATTGAGGCAGTATATCCTCCTGGTCCCGCACATTTTGTTGGGGATGGTTTCCGAGTACATAATTTTATACCGAGTCGGCATGGTTTAGACATGCATCGCATGACTCCATTTATCATGATGGATTATGGTGCCAAATTTCATTTCCCTCCATCTGATTCATTGAAAGGAGTAGGTGTACATCCGCATAGAGGATTTGAGACAGTCACGATTGCCTATAAAGGCCGCGTAGCACACCATGACAGTGCCGGTGGTGGTGGAGTCATTGGTGAAGGCGATGTCCAATGGATGACGGCGGCATCAGGTGTATTGCACAAAGAATATCACGAAGAGTCGTTCAGTAAAACGGGTGGTGATTTTCAAATGGTGCAATTGTGGGTGAATTTACCTGCCAAAGATAAAATGTCAGCACCTAAATACCAGGCTATCGATAATGCGAGCATTCCTAAAGTACCTGTTGAAAATGGCTATGTGGAAGTCATTGCGGGTGAATTTCAAGGAACTAAAGGCAAAGCTTCAACTTTCACCCCTGTGCATCTATTTAATGCACATTTGCAATCAGGTGGTAAAGCAGAATTCTCTTTCCCTGCGGACTATAATACTTGTATAATCGTTGTTGAAGGGGAAATTCGAATCAATGATGCTGATGAGCATGTGCCTGTAGATCATTTTGTGCTCTTCGAAAATGAAGGCGAAACCTTTCACATCGAAGCAACTGAGCATTCCAAAATATTAATCCTGAGCGGCGAACCTATTCGCGAACCGATTGCTTCACATGGGCCTTTTGTGATGAATACCCGACAAGAAATCATGCAAGCGTTTCATGATTTTGAGGCAGGGAAATTTGGAACACTTAACTAAGAGGTAAGAGTGAAGAACTAAGAGGTTGGTGGTAAATTTAGCTATTAATATAAATTCTAAAGCATAAAAAAGAGGTAAAAGATTGGCTGTCAAACAACCAAACTTTTACCTCTTAATTCTTATCTCTTACCTCTTAAAAAGGTAAATCATCCCCACTCTCCGCCGCTAATGGAGGAAAGTTGTTTGCAGGAGCTGCACTTGTAGCAGCAGCTGCTGGAGCTGAAGGAGCCCATCCAGCATTATCTTGAGCTGGAGAAGGTGCCGATGCACCAGAACGATCTAATCGATAGGCACGAATCTCTGTGTACCAACGCTCATTATATTCTCTTGATTCCACATTGAATTGCACTTTCACGATTTCACCTTCTTGAATAGGTGCTAAATCTTGGGTCTTATCGCCCCATACTGACATGCAAACTTTTTTAGGATATTGATCTTGTGTCTCTAAAACAAACTCTTGTTTGATCCAGTTTGTTCCGTTTCTGCCTGTTCCCGTAACCTCAGACATTTTCTTAATAAGTTTTCCGCTTAGTTCTAAAGCCATTACTTGATATTTTTTGAATGATTGAATTGTTGGCAAGTAAGTAAATATTTGGTAATTTTACTAACCGTTTTTGGCGATGTGGTGAAATTGGTAGACACGCTACTTTGAGGTGGTAGTGCCGCTTTAGGTATGGGAGTTCGAATCTCCCCATCGTCACGAAATTTTTTGTTTAATCTGTAAATCATGTTGAAGATGAAGCCTTACAGTGTGTTACTTTACTATAACTATACTCCTATTTCGAATCCTGAGGAGTATCGTATCAAACATCACCTTTTTTGCATCGAAAACAATCTGCTTGGACGTGTCATCGTGGCTGCAGAAGGTTTAAATGGAACAGTTTCGGGACTAAAAGCCGACTGTGATGCTTACATGTCTTGGTTAGAACAGGATCCCATTTTTGCAGGTACCGATTTTGATTTCAAAGTTGAATCTTCCGAAACTCACACGTTCAATAAACTTCATGTTCGCGTGAAAGCTGAAATCGTGCACTCAGACCTTCCTGTTGACCCTCGAGTGAAAACAGGTAAACACCTCAAACCTAAAGAATTCAAGGAAATGTTGAAAAACGATCCCGATGTCGTTTTGGTAGATATGCGTTCCAATTATGAACATGAATTAGGTCGTTTTAAAGGTGCTTACACCTTTGACATGGAAAACCTGCGTGATTTGCCGAACCACGTTCAAGAAATTGAACATCTGAAAGGGAAAAAGGTTATTACGTATTGTACCGGTGGTATCAAATGTGAAAAGGCTTCTGCCTATTTGTTAGATCAAGGATTTGAAAATGTATATCAATTGCACGGAGGAATCATCAAATATGGCCTAGAAGAAGGCGGTGAGGATTTTGATGGATCTTGTTATGTATTTGATAATCGCGTGGCAACTCCGGTTAATTCAGTCAATCCTGAGGTAATTTCTAAATGTCATGTATGTAATGATCGCTCAGACCATATGGTCAATTGCGCTAATCCAGAATGTAATGAGCATTTAGCGATTTGCCCAACTTGCTTGAAGGAAATGGAAGGTGCTTGTTCTAAGGAATGCAAAGAACATCCGCGCAAACGCCCTTACAACGAAAAAGGATATTATTCCAAAAACTCGGTGGGATACTCCCCAGAACTGGGTTTTAAATCCTTTGGTAGAAATGAAAAAATCGAAAAGAAAAAAATGGCTCAATCTTGAGCCATTTTTATTTACTGACTTCTTCCACACGAAATCGCGTGATATCCTTAATTAATTCGATAGGCATGGGTAAATGATAAGGAAACTTAACTGCTCCTTTGGAGCCCTCATAGCCACTTAATCGTTCTTGAAAAACGACTAATGGTTTTGGTGTTGGATAAAATCCCAAGTGATTATTCCACGCAGCAAAGTGAACCAAATTTTTCTTGTATTTGAACGTTGGCATCCCATAGGCCATCGTTTCTTCGGTACCTTCCGGTACGACTGAACGAATTGCTTCACGCACCTCGCGCAAGATTTTCTGTGTGGCTTCAGGAAATGTATTGATGTATTCTTCCATAATTTTAAGCTAATTGTCGATGTCTAACGAATAGAAATAATGGGAAAGCAAATGCAAACCCAATTAATAGAGTTGCCGCTAAATATAAGTAAAGGTATTTCATTTTGATTCGAATACCTTCCACCAACATAAATAAAGTCCCAGCAATGGCACCAGTCCAAAAATCGAAGGTCAAACTTTTGGCATATGGATTGGAAGTCCACGTACTTTGGATGAAATTCATGACATCAAAATGACCATGATTCGCTTGCATGCCCATAAATACGTAATAAGCCGTGATTGATCCTCCTACGATTGAAAGAACTAAATATAGGTAATGTGCATTTTTCATGATAGTTGCTTAATGTTGATTTGCCGACCTCGTAATTCGACAGGATCTCCTACCCTTTTTCCCATCAATAAGGCACCTAGGGGCGATTCCGGTGAAATAACATAGATTGTTTCTGAAGCGATCTGCATCTGCCCCATCCCAATGGTCATATAATATGTTTCGAAATTTGTTTCAATTAATGAGCCTTGTGTGACAAAATCAGTAGATTTAAGTGGATCTAAGGCTTTTAATTTCAATAATTGTTGTTGGGAAATATCCACACTTGCGCTCAACTTATCCATTTCGCGTTGCATCATTTCTCGTCCCGTTTCATACTTATCTCCTGCACTACTTTTCGTATCAGAGTCCCGTGATTCTTTGGCTAGACTCCAATCGTGTTTTGCTTGTTGAATCTGGACAGCCAATTGCTCCATGAGCTTTTGATGTATTTCTTTTTTGTTACAATTCATGTGAAGGATATGAATTCGAAAATTATCGATAATTTCGCGAATGACCTATTTCTCACCCACCGACTTAATTATTAATCCCGACGGAAGTTCCTATCATTTGGCGATTCGGCCGGATCAAGTGACTGACCAAATTATATTAGTGGGTGATCCGGAACGTGTGCCTAAAGTATCTCAGTATTTTGATCGAATCGATACGAAAATACATAAGAGGGAGTTTGTGAGTCATTTTGGGGAATTGAATGGAAAACGAATTGGTGTAATTTCTTCAGGCATAGGTGCGGATAATGTGGAAATTGTATTGAATGAATTGGACGCACTTGTCAATATCGATTTTGAAACGCGTCTTGAAAAAGCGACAAAAAAATCGCTGGAATTCATTCGAATTGGTACTTCAGGAAGCATTCAAGCAAATATACCCGTTGATTCGTTCTTGGTTTCAGAAGCTGCGATTGGATTTGATAATTTAGCGCAGTTTTATGGTTTTACGGGTGAAAATATGTTGGAAGCTGATGCATTAAACCAATGGGGGAATTTAATTCATTATCCACTCCCACTTTATGGTGCCAAAGCGAGTTCAAAACTTCTGAATAAGTTTGCATCTATCCCATTTCGTGGCTATACGCTCACTGCACCAGGTTTTTATGCTCCACAAGGCAGAACTGTTCGAATGAAGTCTTTGTTGCCTAATTTCTTGCAGGATGTTTCTGCGCAGCCATTTCACGGGAATCAAATAACCAATATCGAAATGGAAACGGCAGCATATTATGCATTTGCTTCATCCATGGGGCATGACATGATTTCTTTGAATGCGATTTTAGCTAACCGAATCACGCATGAATTTTCAAATAATCCGGAAGGTCAAATACAAGCTCTTATTGAGTTGGCGCTAGATTCAATTGCATAACATAATCATCCATCACATAGCCATGCCCGATGTCTAAAACCATTTCTTTGGCCCGAATGAAACCTAGTTTTTCATAAAATTGAACCGCTGAATTGTATTTGTTTACATTTAATTCAACATGCTTCACTCCTGCCTGCAAGGCATTCTCTTTTACAAACTGAATGATTTGTCTGCCCGTACCTTTTGATTTTTGGTCAGGATCCAAATAGATTTTATGCAATTTCATTCGATCGGGTTCCGTTATTTCAAATGAAAAATAACCGAGAGGCTGCTGTGCATTAACTACCAAATAAAAGGCTATCGAAGAATTTATTTGTTTCTGTAGTACCTCACTTGAATACATCATGTCCAACATGTACAAGGTCTGTTCCTCAGATAAAATATGTCCATAGGTTGGACGCCAAGCTTTTTCAGCGATTTGTTGGATCACAGGAATATCAGAAATGTCGGCTTTTCGGAATTGCATAGGCTAAATTTGTGCGTTCAAATTTGTAAATTGCTTACAAATATACAATCTATGAAGCCACTTATTTTAATTGCCAACGATGATTCTATTTCTTCCAAAGGAATTCGGGTTTTAACCGAAATTATGTCGGAAATGGGTGAAGTAGTCGTGATTGCGCCTGATTCACATCAATCAGGTATGGGCCACGCCATTACCATGGGAGTCCCATTACGTGTGACTGAAACGCATGATTTTGGACCGAATGTGAAGTCATATAAGTGTTCAGGTACTCCTGCAGATTGTGTGAAAATAGGAAAACACTTGATTTTAAAGGATCGCAACATTGATTTAGTTGTATCTGGAATCAACCATGGTTCTAATGCTTCTATATCCGTTTTGTATTCTGGAACGATGTCGGCTGCCATTGAAGCAGCCATGGAAGGCATTCCGGCGATTGGTTTTTCTTTGTGTGACTTTAAATCAGATGCAGATTTTAGCCATTGCCATGATTACATAATAAAGATAAGCCAACAAGTATTAGTGCATGGTTTACCCAAAGGATTGACCTTAAATGTAAACTTTCCTGCTAAATCAGATGTCGCACCTAAAGGAATTAAAGTAGTAAAACAGGCCGATGCGGTATATAGAGAGCGTTTTGCTGAACGCAAAGACCCTTATGGCCAATCTTACTATTGGATGGACGGTGATATCGAGCATTTTGATAAAGGCAATAATACCGACTTAGACGCTTTGGAGGAAAATTACGTGAGTATCGTTCCAATCAAATACGATCTAACCGACTACGATGAATTAAAGGAGATGCAATCCTGGGACCTTTAATGCATAGGTTAACAAAGTCGTAATTGATAATACATCCTTTATTTCCCCGTTGAGTGCCATCTGGATGGCTTCTTGAACGGGGATTTTTTTAATCTGCAATTGTTCCGTGTCTTCCGGTTCTGCTTCAGTGAATTGTAAATTGGTCGCCAAAAACATCATCGCTTTTTCATCCGTCACGGAATTGGACAAATAATTTTCTCCTAATAGAGTCCATTGTGACGCCATTAAACCCGTTTCTTCTTTCAGCTCTCTTTTCGCTGCATCTAAAGGTGATTCGTCTTGGCATCCTCCCTCTGGTAACTCCCATGAATAGGCATTAATTGTATAGCGAAATTGGCCTACAAGGTATGTATTTCCTTCAGCGTCAATAGGTAAAACAGCAATTGCTTGGTTTTTGAAATGTACTTTACCATAAATTCCGGGTTCGCCATTCGGTTTAATGACATCATGATGCTCTACACGGATCCAATCGTTTTCGTATGGCGTACTGATTTGTATTGTTTTCCAAGGGTTTGCTTCCTGTTCCATCCAACAAAAATACTATCTTTGTTATGATTTTACGCGCATGAAACAAAGGCTTATTATTTTTTCGTTTGTATTGAGTTTGCTCATCATGGCGGCAAAGTTTTATGTCTATTATCTTAGCGGTTCCACGGCGATTTTGACAGATGCGCTAGAATCCATCATCAACGTGGTTGCTGCAGCCTTTGCGTATTATTCTGTGTATTTAGCTTCCTTGCCACGCGATTTAAACCATCCTTATGGGCATGGTAAAATTGAATTTTTCGCTTCTGGTTTAGAAGGGGTGCTTATTCTATTAGCATCTGCTTACATATTTCTACATGCATCCCAACATTTAATTTCCACACCTACGTTAACTCGCCTTGATTTAGGTATGTACGTTTCTTTAGGTTCGGCTTTATTGAATGGCCTCATGGGATTTTATTTGGTGCGTATAGGTAAATCGTCTCATTCACCAGCGCTTATTGCGGATGGGAAACATTTGACCTTAGATGCTTATAATGGGTTATTAATCGTATTTGCATTAGGATTAACTTTCTTCACCCAGTGGATTTGGGTGGATGCAGTGGCTTCAATCGTTTTTGCCCTGTTGATGTGTTGGCAAGGTATCCGACTAATTCGAGAATCGGTAGCAGCTTTGATGGACGAAGCCAATCCCGCTGTTTTTAATAAGGTGATTGATTGGATCATGCAACACCAGAAGGCCACTTGGATTGATCTACACAATCTGCGTATTCAACAATATGGTGGAGATTTACACATTGACTGCCATCTAACACTTCCACGTTATTGGGATTTAAGTCGCGTTCACGATGAAATACATGATTTTGAAATGACGATAGGTAAAGTATTACCTACTGAGATAGAAATTTTTGTACATGTAGACCCTTGCCTAGATGCTTGTTGCTCACATTGCGAAATTTCAGATTGCCCGATTCGTACAAAAGAATTCTCCAAGAAAATAGAATGGACTGCCAAAAACATGGCCATGAATCAAAAGCACTTTAACGAGCTTTAAGCAGGTTTTAAGCTACTCATTCCTCCGTCAACTCCGATAACTTGACCTGTAATCCAAGTGTTTTCTGGGCTTAATAAAAAGGCTGATAAATTGGCTACGTCACTCGACTCTCCTACCCGACCTAATGGATGGCGTTTTCCTCCTGCCTCAATTTTTTCAGGGCTATTTAATAAGCCTGCGGCTAAAGGCGTATTTGTTAGGGATGGTGCGATTGCATTCACACGAATTTGTTGGCTTGCTAATTCAGCGGCTAACGAGCGTGTTAATCCTTCGATGGCCCCTTTGGAACTCGCAATGGATGCATGAAATCCCATACCCGTTTGAACGGCAACGGTACTATATAAAACGATGGATCCGCCCCCATTTTGTTTTAGATTAGGTAAATATGCTTGAATGACTTTAACTGCACCCAGAACATTGAGTTGGAAATCAGCTTTAAAATCCTCTTGACTCAAACGGTGAAAAGGTTTTAAAACAATACTCCCGGGACTATATACGATTCCAGCTATGGGACCTTCAATTGTGGGTAAAGCCTCATTAGAATTAGCATCCCATGTATGATTTTCACAAGAAGGGTTTGCAGTACGCGCAATATTCACTACCTGATGTCCTTCCGATATAAGTTTAGCTGCGGTTGCTTCTCCTATTCCATGGCTTGCGCCCACGATGATAAATGTTCCCACAGTTTCTTAGTTATGAAGTGAATCTAAAAACTCACGTTTAGTCGTTTCCTCTTGGAATTTACCACCATAAAATGAAGTAATGGTTGATGTTGCATCATCTTTAACACCGCGCGAGGAAACACACAAGTGTTTTGCGTCGATGAATACCGCAACGTGCTCGGTCTTCAATACCTTTTGCAAGTATTTTGCAATTTGCATCGTTAATCGCTCTTGCACCTGTGGGCGTTTAGCAAAATACTGCACGATTCGGTTTAATTTGGACAAACCAATCACCTGGCCAGATGAGATGTAAGCAATGTGCGTACGTCCCACGATGGGTACAAAGTGATGTTCGCAATTCGAATAAAAACTAATGTTTTTCTCGATCAACATTTCATTGTAGCCAAATTTGTTCTCAAACAAGGCGATTTTAGGTTCGTTGGCTGGATTTAAGCCACTGAAGATTTCCTCGATGTACATTTTAGCCACACGCTTAGGTGTGCCACGTAATGAATCATCTGTCAAATCTAGACCTAAGGTCAACATGATTTCACGGAAGTGAGATTCTATTTTAGTGATTTTTTCTGCATCAGAAAGAACAAAAGCATCCTCCCTCATCGGTGTTTCGATCGAGGTGGCTACGTGATTGTCTCCAATTTCTTCGTCGGTCAACAAGAAACGGTCAGTATCAATTAGCAGGGAATTCAACGAAATTTCTTTCTGTTTCATATAATTTGATTTTTAAATTTAATTCAGTGGCAATGTTTGGTCTTAACTTATTGTAAATCACTAGAGCGATATTCTCGGCTGTAGGATTTAAACTGGCGAACTCAGGTACATCTAAATTTAAATTTCGATGATCAAATTTCTTACAAACTTCACGTTGTACTAAATCCGATAAAACTTTTGTATCGATGACATAACCCGTTTCGGGATTAATTGTTCCCGTAACTTGAATAATTAATTCATAATTATGTCCATGATAGTTCGGATTGTTACACAAACCGAAAATTTCTTTGTTTTTTTCTTCGCTCCATGCGGCATTGTGCAAGCGGTGTGCTGCATTAAAATGCTCTTTTCGAAAGATGCTTACTTTGGGTGATTCGCTCATTTTTTTATAATTCTTATAAATTTACAAGAGTAATTTCATTAAATTTCAATTTCAACATCTAATAACCTATTTAATCATACTATGAAGCGAAGAAATTTTATCGCTAAATCACTCATTTATTCTTCAGGAGCAGCAATACTGCCCCATTTAGCTCAAGCGCAAAATATACAACAAACGAAAGTACGTTTAGGTTTCATAGGCGTTGGACTTCGTGGACGAAATCATTTAGAAATGGCCTTGTATCGTGATGATGTTGAGGTGGTTGCTATTTGTGATGTTGATCCTCAAGCCATTCAGATTGCACAAAAGATGATTACCGACAAAGGTCGCAAGCCTGCAGTTGCTTATCAGAAAGGAGATCATGATTTTGAAAATTTGGCGAAACGTGCTGACATCGATGGTGTTGTGATTGCGACACCTTGGGAATGGCATGTTCCCATGGCTTTGGAAGTCATGAAACAAGGGAAATATGCTGGAGTTGAAGTATCTGCTACGGTAACGCTACAAGAATCTTGGGATTTAGTCAACATGTACGAAAAGACTGGATCACATTGCATGATTTTGGAAAACGTATGTTATCGTCGGGATGTGATGGCAACCCTAAATATGGTTCGACAAGGAATGTTCGGATCTCTTTCTCACGTACAATGTGGATACCAACATGATTTACGCGAGGTGAAATTTAATGATGGAAAACAAGCCTATGGCGGTGGAGTAGAATTTGGGGATAAAGGGTTTTCTGAGGCCAAATGGCGCACGCAACATTCCATCGATCGGAATGGAGATCTTTATCCTACGCATGGTTTAGGACCTGTTGCGGAAATGTTGAACATTAACCGAGGAAATCAATTTGCGTATTTGACATCGATGGCCTCTCCTGCGATGGGCTTACATCAATACATCGAGGAAAAAGGTGGTAAAGATCATCCCAATGCGAAGGTCAACTTCAAATGCGGAGATGTGGTTCAAACGATGATTAAATGTCACAATGGTGAAACTATTTTAATTACCCATGATACGAATTTGCCTCGTCCTTATTCATTAGGTTTCCGTGTTCAAGGGACCAAAGGGATTTGGATGGATGATAATAAATCCATTTACCTGGAAGGAGTTTCTCCAAAACCGCATCGCTGGGAGGATTTCAAGCCTTATCAAGAGAAATATGACCACCCATTATGGAAAGCTCATGCTGCCGATGCAGAAAATGCTGGACACGGGGGGATCGATTATTTTGTTTTGAGAGCCTTTATTGAATCAGTGAAAGCAAAAGTTGCTCCACCGATCGATGTATATGATGCTGCTGCTTGGTCAGCGATTTCGCCACTCTCAGAAGAGTCGATTGCGAAGGGCTCCGCTCCTATTCAAATTCCGGATTTCACGCGTGGAAAATGGAAAACTAATAAACCTATTTTTGCATTAAACGATCAATACTAAATCTATGACAAACGCTAAACAATCCAATGGCCCATTAATCATGATCGGAATACTCTTTTTTGTATTCGGATTTGTTACTTGGGTCAATTCAGTTCTGATTGCTTTTTTTAAGGAGGCATTCCAACTAAATAATTTTCAATCTTTACTCGTTACGTCTGCCTTTTTCATTTCCTATTTCGTAATGGCAATCCCATCTTCTTGGGTTTTGGCCAAAACAGGTTTCAAAAATGGCATGTCATTCGGTCTTTTGGCCATGGCGATGGGTACTTTGTTATTTATTCCAGCAGCTAAGGCAGAGAATTATCCACTATTTTTATTAGGACTTTTTGTCATTGGAACAGGTTTAGCCTTACTTCAAACAGCATCCAATCCTTATGTAACCATATTAGGTCCTTCTGAATCTGCGGCACAAAGGATTTCGGTCATGGGAATTTGCAATAAAGTGGCAGGTATTTTGAGCCAAGTAATTTTTGGTGGATTATTGTTATCATCTGCAGCTGGTGCAGCCAAATTGGAAACAGTTATTTTGCCTTACGGAATCATGACGGTTATTCTAATTGCATTAGCTGTATGGGTACGCTTATCTAGTTTGCCTGAAGTGGAAGCTGAAGAATCAGAAGCTGAAAATAGTGCATCTAAATCAAGTGTATGGGCTTATCCTAATTTAGTTTTGGGATTGGTTGCTTTCTTCCTCTATGTAGGTGTTGAAGTTATGGCGGGTGATACAATCATTAATTATGGTGTTTCTAAAGGTTTTAGCATGGATATCGCTAAGTCCTTTACTAGTTATACACTCTATGGAATGTTGGCTGGATATGTCGTTGGTATTTTATTTATCCCAAAATACTTAAGCCAACAAAAAGCCTTAAACTATTCAGCCTTATTGGGTATTTTATTTTCGATCGGTGCCGTTGTATTAGATGGTTATTTGTCAGTTTTATGTATCGCCATGTTGGGTCTGGCCAATGCGCTAATGTGGCCTGCTTTATGGCCTTTAGCGCTTCAAGGATTAGGTAAGTTTACCAAAATTGGCTCCGCTTTGATTATCATGATGATTTCAGGTGGAGCGTTGATTCCTTTGGTTTATGGTTCGATTGCTGACCGTTTAGGCGATACGCAACTCGCTTATTCAATTATGATTCCATGCTATTTATTTATTCTTTATTATGCAACAATTGGGCATAAAAAGAGTTCATGGTAGTAGAAAGATAAGTTTGAAGCAGCCCCATCTTTCCATTGGTAGATGGGGCTTTTCTTTGTAATTTTGTTTTATGGCGCGACTCCTCGATTCTCCAAATGCTCATTTGATTGCCGATGGCAATCAGTATGCTCCCTCCCTTTGGTCTTATCAACGGCGGGAAACAATTCCGGTACAAATTGGTGATTTGTACATGGGATCTGATTTCCCGATTCGGATTCAATCGATGACGACAGTTGATACGATGGATACGCAAGGTTCTATCGAACAAGCCATTCGGATGATTGATGCCGGTTGCGAGTTGGTTCGTATCACTGCACCATCCGTTAAAGAAGCACAAAATTTAGAGAACATTCGGAAAGGCCTTCGAGATAGAGGTTATACGACGCCTTTAGTTGCAGATATCCATTTTACGCCTAATGCGGCAGAATTAGCTGCACGAATTGTTGAAAAAGTTCGAATTAATCCGGGTAATTACGCGGATAAAAAACGCTTTGAAACCATTGATTATACAGATGTCTCTTATCAAGCGGAATTAGACCGTATTCGTGATAAATTTTTGCCTTTGGTGAAGATTTGCAAAGAATATGGAACTGCAATGCGTATCGGAACTAATCATGGATCATTATCGGATCGTATTTTAAGTCGATATGGCGATACTCCGCTTGGGATGGTCGAATCTGCTTTGGAGTTTTTGCGTATTTGCGAGGATGAAAAGTATTCGAACATTGTCCTTTCGATGAAATCATCGAACACGCAAGTCATGGTAGAAGCGTATCGTTTGCTTAGTAAGAAATTAGCAGACGGAGGTTTTAAAGCTTACCCGATGCATTTAGGTGTGACGGAAGCGGGCGAAGGCGAAGATGGCCGTATTAAATCGGCGGTTGGTATTGGTACCTTATTGGAAGACGGATTAGGTGATACGATTCGAGTTTCTTTAACGGAAGATCCTGAATTTGAAATTCCTGTCGCACAAGAATTAGTTCGTCGGTATGAATTCCGTAGTGCTCAAAGTTCGCCAATTCCGCCTATAGCGATTGAAAAACCCTTTGTTTCGCCGATAAACCCGTTTGCGCATGAGCGTAGACAAACCAACGAGTTATTGAATTTTGGTGGACATCAAGTTCCTCGTGTTATTGCTGATTTTTCTCAAATGACACGCATTCACATGGAAGATTTGAAGGCCATAGGCCACTTTTATCTACCTGAGCCTGATAAATGGGCAATGAACGATTTAGGAGCTGATTATATTTATACGGGTAAGCATTCGGTGGATTTTATGTTGCCAAATGGATTAAAGCAAATCGTTAATTCAGAATCTTGGAATGGGAATCCTCAAGTTTTTCCCTTATTTACAATGGAGGATTGGAATTCAGCGAATGAAAAACACGATGAATTGAATTTCGTCTCGATCGAAGCAGAGGAACTAACTAATGTCCAATTTGAAGGTTTGACTAATGTTGTGTTGGTCTTACATAGTAGTAACGCGCACCAAATGGCAGCTATGCGCCGAGGATTTTTTGAACTCGTGCAAAGAAACTTACCTATTCCTGTTGTCCTTAAAATGTCTTATCCCAATGTGGATGAGAATCAATTGCAATTATTTGCGCCTACTGATGCTGGTGGATTATTAATTGATGGTTTTGGTGATGGCATCATGTTGTCGATGCCTTACATGACTGACAAAAATGCATTATTAAATGCAACAGCCTTTGGAATCTTACAGGCTAGTCGGGTTCGAATTTCTAAAACAGAATATATCTCCTGCCCTTCTTGCGGTCGTACTTTATTTGATTTACAAGAAACGACGGCGAAGATACGCCAAGTGACAGATCACCTAAAAGGAATTAAAATTGGCATCATGGGTTGTATTGTCAATGGCCCTGGTGAAATGGCCGATGCGGATTATGGCTATGTAGGAATAGGAAAAGATAAGATCGCCTTGTACAAAGGGCAAGAAGTTGTTAAAAAGTCTGTCCCAGCTGATTCTGCTGTGGATGAATTAATTACCTTGATTAAAGAAAATGGAGATTGGCGTGAACCGTCTATAAACGAATAATTATGAGCAGATTAACAGAACTTTTTAAAATTGGCGAAGTTTTCACATACTTTGTTCGTGTATTTCAAAAGCCAAAACCAGGTGCTCCTACCAACTTTAATATTCGTACGATGCACACAATTAACAAAATCTCCATTGTGATGTTTTTGTTTTGTGTTTTGGTTATGCTGTATCGAGCATTCCTTCGCTAATTATTTCAAGCCAAATTTACACCAATTCGTCTGTGCGAATTTTAGTGCCGCTTTGTCCTTGGTCTTTGATTTAACAAAATCACATAGATATTGATATTCCTTTGGCCCAGGAGCACTAGGTAATTCATTGATTAGGTTCTCAATAACCTTAATCGCAGCCATCGCCTTCTTTTGTTTAAATAAGAGCGTGCTTTCTGCCATCCAAGTTCTTCTAATGATGGATCCTTTATCGATCTCGCATTTAGCCATTTGGTCTTTCATGCGTTTGAGATCGGCACTTGATATTTTATTGATCTGTGAGCTTGTCATCACGATTTGAAAGACATTTTCATAAATCATTTTAACTAAGCCAGGATCAGCAATACGATTATATTGGGCTAAATGCCCGACGAAATAATCAAATAAGGCATTGTTATTGTTCATCATCACCATTTGAATGATGTTCAAAGCGCTCTGACTGACATATTGATTCGTAGGCATTACTTTCACCAACTCATTCACAACCTTAATGTTAGTTGCCGTGTCAGCTGTTAGGCGAGCATATTGTGCATAGTTTAAAAGGAAAGCGAAACCTCTGTCGCCCGTCTTGAATTTTGTGGCAAAATTGTTTGCTTGTTCTGCCGGGTTTGCAGCCTTCTGAGCAATACTATTCACATTTAATATCGAATTTTCGCGTTCTCCAAAAGCTTTAGCCTGAACGAGTTTCATCGTTTTTGGTTCAAAAAACAAGAAAGTTGGTGTTGCATTGATAATCACCTTCAATTGTTGGAGGATACGTTGGCTTTCAGGTTTACGAATATCTAATTGAAAATTGACAAAATTCGTGTTGTATAATGTCCCTACTTGCGGTTGGGCAAACGTACCTTTGAACGAATTGCAAATGTGGCAATCGGGTGCGTAAACTTCCACAAACAACAATTTATTTTGTTGCTTTGCTGCAGCGATTGCTGAATTTAAATTGCTGGTTTTAAGGAAGTTAATTCCTTTTTGCGCAAACGCACTTGAAGCAATTAATGTGCAGAATACAATAAATTTGATTGAACGCATGCTCAGAGTTTATTGGCCTTTTGAAGCCGCTGTAATTTCTTTCTTTAAATTTTGGGATAGTTTTTTGCAAACCTGTTCCACTTCGAGTGCAAATTCTGAATCCCCCGTAGCTTGCAATGCGGCATCACCTACTGTCCCCATGATTTCAATGAAGAATCGCTTCATATCCAATACTTCCATGTCTTTTGTCCATAATGGCAAAGTTAAAGTTCCCTTATGATAGGGATCCCAAGTTGCCACTAAAATGGCTTTAGTTTCTTCAATGCCTTCGTTTGGGTTATCGGTTGCTGACCAAGAAATTTGTTCAGGAATACTATTATCGTCTAATTGGATTTTGAAATTGATTTCAGAATGTTTCATGGGGGCTATTTGTTTTTCGATTCATCCATGTGTTTCCAAACGAATTAAATCGTATTTTCGTACAAAAGTAAGAAAACTAAATGGTTCGAGCAGAAATAATTACCATTGGCGACGAGATTCTCTACGGTCAAATTTTGGATACGAATACCCAATGGATTAGCTTGGAACTCGATAAAATCGGTATCAAAACCGTCAGGAAGTCCTCTGTAGGTGACCAGCGAGATGAGATTGTTCAAATTCTACAAGAAGCGCAAAAGCGAGCCGATATCGTATTTATTACAGGTGGACTTGGACCTACCAAAGATGATTTAACGAAAAAAATCTTAGCTGATTTTTTCAATTGCCCCCTCGCCTATCATCCTGAGGCTTTGCAAGATGTGACTGATTTCTTTGCCAAAAGAGGTCGTGAACTAAGTGATATTAATCGCGATCAGGCTTTATTACCTACAAAATGCACCTTCATTCCCAATAAACAAGGAACTGCGCCAGCAATGTGGTTCAACGAACAAGATACAATATGGGTTTCTATGCCGGGAGTTCCTTTCGAAATGAAAGCCATCATGGAAACAGAGGTATTGCCACGGATTACCCCGCATTTCAAACTCCCTGTTATTGTTCATCAAATCAGAAAAGTTGTTGGGATCGGTGAATCCTATTTATCAGATTTAATTCAGGATTGGGAATTACAATTACCATCCCATCTGAAATTGGCTTATTTGCCTTCTTTGGGGATAGTAAAACTTCGATTGACTGGTTTTGGGCAAGATAAAGTACAATTACATGCCGATATTGAGGCTGAGTTTGAAAAGGTTATGCCTTTAATCAAGAGCTATATTTTTGGCCGAGAAAAAGATGAATTGGCAAGTGTGGTGGGTCAGTTGCTCGTAGACCAACAAGCCACATTGGCGGTTGCAGAGAGTTGTACTGGAGGGTATTTAGCGCATCAATTTACCCAGCATGCGGGAAGTTCCGCTTATTTTCAAGGTGGGATTATTAGTTATGCGAATGAGGTAAAAGTGAAACAATTAGGTGTTTCTCAAGATATTTTAGATACCGAAGGAGCCGTAAGTGATACTTGTGTGATGGCTATGGCTGCAGGCGCGCGGAAGAATTTAGGTACGACCTATGCGCTAGCCACTTCGGGGATTGCAGGACCTGATGGCGGAACGGACGAAAAGCCTGTTGGTACTATTTGGATCGCATTAGCACATCCGAACGGTGTAATAGCTCGTAAATTAACGCAAGGTGGAACACGTATTCAAAACATACATTTGAGTTCATTAACAGCAATTAATTTGCTGCGCAGATATTTATTAAACGATTTGGCAGAATAATATGGCAATCACAGAAATCACGATGCCCAAAATGGGAGAAAGTATCATGGAAGCGACCGTTTTAAACTGGTTAAAACAACCAGGTGATTACGTGGAAGCCGATGAATTTATTCTAGAGGTTGCGACCGATAAAATAGATACAGAAGTTCCATCTCCGGTGGCAGGATATTTGAAACAGATTCTCATTCCTGTAGGTCAAGTGGCTACTATTGGAAAAGCCATCTGCATCATTGATGCCAACGATGATGTGCCTGTTGAGAAAAAGTCATTTGAAGCATCCGATGTTTTTCACCCCGAACCTGAGTTGGCGGCATTGACCGACTTAAGTTTAGGTCAAAACATCGACACGAGCACTGATAAGTCTAATCCGTGGGTTTCTCCGTTGATTAAGCAGATATGCCAACAAGAGAAGGTGTCCCAAAGGGAATTGAGTGAAATTCGGGGTTCGGGCATGGACGGTCGGGTTACAAAAAAGGACGTGTTGAATTTTATTGCCGTTCGAAATTCCAAGCGGATGGTGGCCTCAGGTACCTTGAGTCAAGGTCCCGGTTTACGTTTACCTGGTGATGAAGTTATTGAAATGGATCGTATGCGTAAGATGATTTCTGAACGTATGTCGGATTCAAAACGTATTTCTCCCCATGTTACATCGTTTTTAGAAGCTGATATTACCGCTTTGGTTCAATGGCGTGAGAAAAACAAGGCGAAGTTTTTGGAGAAATATAAAGAGCCCATAACCTATACGCCACTCTTATTTATGGCCACTGCGCAGGCGATTAAGGATTTCCCTGGGATTAATATTTCTGTCGAGGGAAATTACATCGTGCAGCATAAGCAAATTAATATTGGAATGGCAGTTGCTTTACCTAATGGTAATTTAATTGTGCCCGTAATTCATAATGTTGACGAGTTGTCATTAGTCGAATTGACGAAAAAGGTTAACGATTTATCAAATCGTGCCCGGAAAAATAAATTAACACCTGCTGATTTAGAAGGAGGAACTTATACGATTTCAAATATAGGTGGATTTGGGAATTTGATGGGTACACCAATTATTGTTCAACCGCAAGTAGCGATTATGGCTTTTGGGGTGATTGAAAAGAAACCTGCCGTTATTACTGGACCGAATGGTGAAGATCAAATTGCCATCCGTCAAAAGATGTTCATCTCACATTCGTACGATCACCGCGTTGTAGATGGATCTTTAGGCGGAGGATTTGTCAAACGCGTTTCTGATTATTTGGAGCGTTTTCAAATCGACTTAGATCTATAAATAAAAAAAGGCTATCATTTCGATAGCCTTTTTTTATTTATGCTAGAATTTAGCATTCGGATCTTTTACGTTTGGACGAATAATATGTAGCCAAGTCAATAATTTGATTAATGGATATGTAGGGTCAAATTCAAACCATTTGGTTGCAAAATTTACTCGATTTGGTAATTTATGGTGATTGTTTTGGAACAACTCTCCCATCATGACCACATCAAATACCAATGAATTTCTTGAGTGATCGTGGTTGTCATAATTTTGATAACCATATTTATGTCCAGACCAATTGACAATTGCTCCATGTACAGGTCCCATTAAGAAATGAACAGGTAATAAAAAGAAAAATGCCCAATGCATATCAAAATAGATGAATGCAACGATGTATAATGAGGCATAAGCGACACCCCAACCAATACGTGAAATCCAAGAATCACCGATGCGTTCAATCGTTTTAGATACAGGGTAATCATGTTCAAAGCGTTCTTCTACTTTTTGCTTACGATTTAATACAGCATTATAGATATCCTTCGTTTTCCACATCATCGTGAAAACATTACTTGAGAACATGGGTGAATGCGGATCTTTTGGAGTATCTGAAAAAGCATGGTGCATGCGGTGTAAAATCGCATAGGCACGCGGACTTAAGAAGGAAGAACCTTGAGATAAATATGTCAAGAAGTAGAAAAATTTCTCCCAAAATTTACTCATCAAAAACATTTTGTGAGCTGAATATCGATGTAAAAAGAATGTCTGACTAAATAAGGATACGTACCAATGAATAACAAATGCGGGAAGTACTAATTGCATAAATTTTAATTAAAGTTTCAGGCTGCAAATTTACACATGAAAATCTCCACTTCGCACAATTCAATCGAATACTTTTCTGATTTTAGTCACTTTCGTATTTACTCGTGAGCTAGGTGAATGGCGTGTGTCGTAGCAATACAAGCCGTTTCTGTCCGGAGTATAGCTTTTCCTAAACTAAAGGGTATATAATTCTTGCTAAAGAACATGTTTGTCTCTTCGCCCGAAAAATCTCCCTCTGGGCCAACAAATAAATAATAGGACTTATTTAACTCGATTTGCTTACTTAAAGTTGGCAAAGGAGGGTCACTAATGTGTGCAAACAAAGCTTGATCATCAGAACCTAATTGAATCGAATCTATGACTTGCTTCAAAGGTGCTAATGCCTGAATTTTAGGTAAAAATAGGTTTTTAGATTGCTTTAATGCAGCAATGGCAATTTTCTCTAAGCGAATTACCTTCATTTCTTTGCGCTCGGAGTTTTTGGAAACAAAAAATCCAATACTGTGAATGCCAAATTCACAACATTTCTCAACCATCCATTCCATGCGTTCCATTTGCTTAGTTGGTGCCACAAATAAATGGATTTGATAAGCTGGTTTATCTTGTTTTTCGATTAATTGAAGATTTCTAAAGCTTGTCTTTTTAGAATCGATAGTATCAATAACTGCTTCATAGAGCCCTCCTACACCATCTAAAATTCGAATAGCATCACCACTACGTAAACGCAAAACCCGACAAGCATGGAAGGATTCCTCTTCATTTAAGAAACCTATGCTAGTCGGGTTAGGCGCATAAAATACATATTTGCTCATGTATTACTCAGGATCTTCAGAACGAAATGAAAAACGAGATGGATCTAATGAAAGGGTTCCGCCATTGAAATCTGAAATGAACTTTTCGATAACATCATCTTCTAAAGAAGGAACATAAAGTGCTACTTCAAGACCGATTCCATATTCAAACTCCTCATCAATCTCAATATATTCATTGACTTTGATTTCGTCATTTTCTTCAAGTTCGTCTATGATTTCAAGAATCATTACTTCAACTTCTTCGTCCAATGATTCATTTTCAACGTATGTTTCATCTCTATTTTCAATAGGAACGTACAATGGAAAATGATGGATCGCTTCTTGTTCTGCAGCCTCATAAATTGCACTTGCATAATGTAGTTGCAAAGTGCAAAGGATTGCATCGTAAATCACTTCTTGTTTGTTGAATTGGCCCACAAACTGTATGTGGACCATTTCTTTCTCATTTCCTGTTGGTAAATCGTCATCCTCAATAACGATAAAGGGCTTGTTAGCCTGTTTGCACTGGTCTTTTAGTTGTTGGATTTCCTCCTTCGAAAAGCCAGGGTTTGCGTTCGTTGTCATGTAGGATTATTTGATTAATAATAATTCGCGGTATTTTGGAAGCGGCCACTCATCGTCGTCAACGATTAATTCAAGTTTATCCACAGCGTAGCGAATCTCCTCGAAATAACCTTTAACCTTAGTTCCATATAATGTTGCTCTTGCTTCCAACTCTTCTACGTTATTCGCTTCCTTCCGAGCTTCAGTCATTTCACTTTGTAAGCGAACAATGCTTGACGTATATTCAGAGATTTTCTTAATCATTTCGATTGTTGGGGCAAAATAATGCGGATCAATACCGATTTCTTTTTGACCTTTCACGTTTTCAACCAATTGTGTTTGGTATTTCAAAGATGTGGAAACAATGTGATTGATTGCCATATCTCCAATGACACGTGATTCGATTTGAATTTTCTTCACATAGTTTTCTAATTCAATTTCGTGACGCGCGTGTATCTCTTCTTTTGAATAGATTCCATGTTTGGTAAATAAATCAATGGATTCTGGTCGAGCATATACAGCTAAAGCTTCTGGAGTTGTTTTTAAATTAGACAAACCTCTTTTTTCTGCCTCAACGACCCATTCATCAGAATATCCATTACCCTCAAAGCGAATTTTCTTCGATTCTTTCACATATTGTTTAAGAACTTCCATGATTGCTAATTCCTTTTTCACTCCTTTTTCAAGGATTACCTCAACTTCCTTGCGGAATTTGATTAATTGATCCGCAACGATTGTATTTAAGACAGTCATCGGAGCAGCTGAATTCGCAGATGAACCTACGGCACGGAATTCGAATTTATTTCCTGTAAATGCAAATGGAGAAGTTCTATTGCGGTCCGTGTTATCTAAAATCAATGAAGGTATTTTATTGATACCTAACTTAAGATATACGTTATCTCCTTTTTCTAATGTGATATCATCGATATCACTCATGTTTTCTAAATCGTCCAACACCTGGCTCATTGTTGAACCTAAGAATGCTGAAACAATCGCTGGTGGAGCCTCATTAGCTCCTAAACGATGTTCATTTCCTGCAGATGCAATTGAAGCACGTAATAAATCAGCACGGTCATGTACTGCTTTCAACGTGTTTACAAAGAATGTTAAGAAACGTAAGTTTTCTTTCGGTTTCGAAGATGGTCCTAATAAGTTAACTCCGGTATCCGTAGCCAATGCCCAGTTATTGTGTTTACCAGATCCATTGATGCCCGCGAAAGGCTTTTCGTGGAATAATACTTTGAGTTTATGTTTTGATGCTACTTTATTCATCAAGTCCATCAAAAGCGCGTTGTGATCGCATGCTAAGTTGGCCTCTTCAAATGTTGGCGCCACCTCGAATTGAGCCGGTGCAACTTCATTATGACGCGTACGAACTGGCATACCCAATTTCAAGGCTTCTATTTCGAAATCTACCATGAATGCATTCGCGCGATTTGGAATAGATCCAAAATAATGATCTTCTAATTGTTGGCCTTTAGCTGGAGCATGTCCAAATACCGTTCTACCTGACATAACTAAATCTGGGCGAGCATTGAATAATGCTTCGTCTACCAAGAAATATTCTTGCTCTGCTCCGAGTGTAGGGATAACTTTACTTACATCACGGTTGAAGAATTCTTTGACAACAGCCGTAGCAGCTTTATCAATTAATTCAATGGATTTCAATAAAGGTGTTTTATAGTCTAGGGCTTCTCCTGTGTAAGAAACAAATACGGACGGAATACAAAGTGTAGCAGTTCCTGCCGCATTTTCCATAATGAAAGCTGGAGATGAAGGATCCCAACCTGTGTAACCACGAGCCTCAAAAGTTGAACGAATACCACCATTAGGGAATGATGATGCATCAGGTTCTTGTTGTACTAATGCGGATCCTTTGAATTTCTCAACAGCCTTCCCGTTGCTTAGATCAATATCGAAAAACGAATCATGTTTCTCTGCGGTTGTACCCGTTAAGGGCTGGAACCAGTGCGTGTAGTGCGTAGCTCCTTTGGATATAGCCCAAGATTTCATCGCTGCTGCTACTTCATCTGCTGCGTCACGATCTATTTTTGAGCCTGTTTGAATGGCAGTATTGATTTTTAAATAAGCTTCAGGTGACAATAATGATCGCATGACTTCATCGCTAAAGGTCATACTACCATAGTAATCACTTACTTTTTCGGTAGGTAGTTTAACAGGTGTTCCTGCGCGCATTTGAGCTAATTCAAGTGCTTTAAATCGAGTTATAGCCATAATTAATCTAGATGAATTGAAGTTTAAAACTAACCAATATTGTCTGAATTTCCATAGCTGTAAGAACTGTTTTTAAATTGTATTTGGGTAGGTATAAATTTGATTTTTTGCGGATTTTGCAAATAGTCGTTTGATTTTCTGTGTTTTTTCGAAATTTTCTGTTGTTTTTCATTAAATCTCGTTTAAATTTGTATCAAGTTTTCGTACAAAAGTATTTTTATTATCATATTAAGTATAAAATCATGGCTAAATCAAAATTGGAGTACATTTGGTTGGATGGCAATAAGCCAACACAGAGTTTACGTTCTAAGACAAAGATCGAGAACAATTTCAGTGGAAAATTAGAAGACTTGGATATGTGGTCTTTCGATGGTTCTTCTACGCAACAAGCTGAAGGTGGTTCTTCTGATTGTTTGTTGAAGCCCGTTTACGTTTGTCCAGATCCAGCACGCCGTGATGGTTTTTTAGTAATGTGCGAAGTTTTGAATGCTGATGGTACGCCACACGTAACAAACGGTCGTGCAACAATTGAAGATGATGATAATGATTTCTGGTTCGGTTTTGAACAAGAATATTTCCTTTGGGATCCAGAAACAAATAAGCCTTTAGGGTTTCCAGCAAATGGTTTTCCTGAGCCTCAAGGACCTTACTACTGTTCAGTAGGTGCTAAAAATGCGTATGGTCGTGAGATTATTGAAGAGCATATGGACTTGTGTATTGACGCAGGTTTGAATATTGAAGGTATTAACGCGGAGGTAGCTGCTGGTCAGTGGGAATTCCAAATGTTTGCCAAAGGTGCAAAACAAGCAGGTGATGAAATCTGGTTAGGTCGTTATTTGTTAGAGCGTTTAGGTGAGAAATATGGTGTAGCAATTAACTGGCACTGTAAGCCTCTAGGAGAGTTGGATTGGAATGGTTCAGGAATGCACGCGAATTTCTCGAATACAGCATTACGTACAGCAGGTAAGAAAGAGACATATGATGCGATTTGTAATTCATTTGCCCCATTTGTTAAGGAGCACATTGAAGTTTATGGAGCAGATAATCATATGCGTTTAACAGGAAAGCACGAAACTGCTTCAATTCATGACTTCTCTTATGGAGTTTCTGATCGTGGAGCATCAATTCGTATTCCGATTGCAGTTGTAGAAAAAGGATGGAAAGGTTGGTTAGAAGATCGTCGTCCAAATTCGGCGGCAGATCCATACAAAGTAGCAGCTCGTATCATCAAAACGGTGAAAACTGCGAAAGTTTAATATGTTTTAATCTTGCATTTATATACTTTATGATTAAAAATGGCGGGTTTTCCCGCCATTTTTGTTTTATTTTGTGTCCTGAATTGGTTAGATGAAAAAGGTTGCTTTTTATACACTCGGTTGTAAGTTGAATTTTGCTGAATCAAGCTCCATCGCACGGTCTTTAGAACCTGTTGGTTTTGTACGTGCGGAATTTCAAGATAGTCCTGATTTATTTGTAATCAATACATGTAGTGTTACTGAACAAGCGGATAAGAAATGTAAAAAAGTAGTTCGTGAAGCAAAAAAAATCAATCCAGCGGCTGCCGTAGTCATCATTGGTTGTTATGCACAATTGAAGCCCGAAGAAATTGCTGCAATTCCTGGGGTGGATTTGGTACTTGGGGCAAATGAAAAATTTCAGTTGCCGGAATTGATTCTCCCCTATCTCGACAATACTGTTCAGGACTTACCCAAATTAATTGCCTCTGAAATTCGATATGATTTAGATTATCATGCTTCTTACAGTGTAAATGATCGTACAAGGACATTTTTGAAGGTTCAAGACGGCTGTGATTACCCTTGCTCCTATTGTACGATTCCATTAGCTCGAGGACAATCTCGTTCGGATTCAATTGCGAAAGTATTAGGGCTGATTGAGGAAATTGCGGCGAATGGAGTAAAAGAAATCGTATTAACAGGTGTTAATATTGGAGATTTTGGAATCCAACAAGGTAAGCGTGTAGAAACATTTTTTGATTTGGTTCAAGCCATTGAGGAAAAGTCTTCGATTGAACGTTTTCGTATCTCGAGTATTGAGCCCAATTTATTGACGCCTGAAATGATTTCATTTTTGGCTACTTCTAAGCGCTTTGTTCCACATTTTCATATTCCTTTGCAATCTGGGTCAAATTCAGTGTTACGTTTGATGAAGCGTAGATATCAACGAGAGTTATACCAAGATCGGGTTGCTCTGATTCGTTCCGTTATGCCAAATGCATGTATTGGAGTGGATGTTATTGTTGGGCATCCGGGCGAAACACCTGAATTATTTTTGGAAACCTATCAGTTTTTGACTGAACTTGATATTTCATACTTACACGTTTTTCCTTATTCAGAACGCGCGAATACCTATGCTGTCGACATAAAACCGAAAGTTGATGGTATGCAAAAGGCTGAACGCTCTAAGATGCTTCACATTTTGTCTGATAAAAAGCGTCATTCCTACTATGAAAGTCAATTGGGAAATACTGGACTTGTGTTGTTTGAGGAGTCATCTGAAAATGGCCAAATGGAAGGTTTCTCAGAGAATTATGTGCGTGTTTCTGTTCCATATGATCCATTGTTGATCAATACGATTCAGCCTGTCCGTTATAAATCATTGACTGAATCTGGTGATGTAAAGGGGGAAGTGATGTTAGTCGTCAGTCGCTAGTCGCTAGTCGCTAGTCGTTAGTAATTAGTCCGAAGTCCGGAGTTTATGTAAGTTTTGCTAGAACTTTTTTCCAACTTTATTCCTTATTTCTATCTGCAAATTAGGAATTATGTTAATTAGGTAAGAATTGTTATTTCTTTGAAATTGTTCGAATAAATAATATTCCCTAAAGACTCGTTGATAAAGTTATTGCTTCATAACTTACTCTTCGCTCTTCACTCTTCACTCTCAGCTAACGTCTAACGTCCATCAAACAAAAAAGCCAGCAACTAAAAGTCGCCGGCTTTCCGATTGAAACAAAACCACAAGAACCATTACTTGCGGCTTTGTTGTGTGAACTATTCTGCAATCGATTCGTCGTGTTGCGAGATGTCCAATCCTAATCTTTCTTCTTCTTCGTTAACACGTAATGGGATGATTTTATCCGTGATGATTAACAATAAGTAAGATAAACCGAAAGCAAATGCTGAAACGATTGCTAAGGCTAATAAGTGCTTAAAGAATAATGCAGTTTCTCCGTAGAATAAACCTTGTTCTGCTACTGCCGAGTTTACTGCTGTCGTTGCGAAAATACCAGTCATCAACATACCTACCATACCGCCTAAACCGTGGCAAGGAAATACATCTAACGTATCATCTAAATTTGAACTAGCTCTCCAGTGTGCTGCTATGTTAGAAACAATCGCCGCAATTACACCAATAAAGATTGCAACTGGCACTGTAACAAACCCTGAAGCTGGTGTAATAGCTACTAAACCTACTACAGCTCCGATACAGAATCCTAATGCAGAAACTTTTTTACCACGAGTTACATCAAATAAGATCCATGATAATCCAGCCGCAGCTGCTGCTACGTGTGTTGTTGCGAAAGCTGTTACGGCTAATCCGTTTGCTCCTACGGCAGAACCTGCATTAAAGCCGAACCATCCGAACCACAATAAACCTGTTCCTAATAACACATATGGAATGTTTGCTGGAGGCAAAATGTTTGACTCG
>Ga0228700_1000730_pt1 | contig 26319 bp, 25 predicted proteins | sample McNCre317_Aug_MG_FD_178019 | JGI IMG/M metagenome (GOLD analysis project Ga0228700, IMG submission 178019) | Freshwater microbial communities from McNutts Creek, Athens, Georgia, United States - 3-17_Aug_MG | ecosystem: Environmental > Aquatic > Freshwater > Creek | place: USA: Georgia...
TTGGCGCTGTTGATGCGCAGACCTGTGGAGAGACGCTCCATGGTCGTAGCAGTCAATTTCTCCACATTGCTCAAAGAAGCTTGAGCAGTGAGAGCTTTTACGTTGGTGTTGATTACGGTCATGGTGTTTCTCCTAAAGATCCGTCACAGGGGGTTGAATAAAACAGGAATTTCATTTCCTGATAGCCAGTGATTCGGAAGGATTGGTTTTTACTTGAGCAATATTTTTGAAATATTTAAAAAATCACACATCTTTACGTTAGATGTTGCGCTCAGATAGATTGGTTGTGCAACAGACCTTTGAAGTCTTCGATCCCATGCGCCACACGCACCACCACATCGCTAGGGATTTGGCGCACCACCTCTCCTGTCGACAAGTTCTTCACAAAGATGATGGGCTGCCCCAACTTGACGTCCATTGAAAAGCTCAAAGTACGGCCACTGTTTTTCATCATGTCATTCAAGTTTTGAATGGCTTCTTCCAGGTTCTTATGCGCCTTCTCTGCATCGAACTGAATTTCAGCCTTAGGGACAGGTGCCAACGCAGGTTTTTGCTCAGCGCCTTGGGGATTAGGTGCGACCTTTGCACCAGAAACAGCAACATCTACTCGAACTGGTGTTGGAGTAGAAGATTTCGATTGAATTTCTGAAAACATATGTCCGCCTTTTCCACCCAATGACGCATGGACCGCAAGCGCCTTTTAAGGGGTTCGGACTGGAATCGGACGGACGTGACAAAACTTGAATAAAAAATTTAAATTTTTTGAAATCGAATCTGAAACTACGCTGAAGAAATTACTTTTTAAATATTAGTAGTCATTTTTAATACTTAAGCCGTCTTACCGGTGGCAGTTGCCATCATGCCGTCAAACGTGGACTTCAAGCTGGCTTTTTGACTGTTGACGCTACCCACCAAGCTATTCATGGCGGCAAACTGCTTCTGATAGCGCGCCAACAAGCTGTCCATGCGTGTACCCAGTTTCGTTAAATCTTCTTGGTACCGCGTGTTTTGTGTGTTGGCATTCGTGCTCTGGGTCAATAGCGGGCCCGTGGTACTCAGCAATTTGGTCAGACTTTTGATCGCATCGCCTGCAATGCCTGCAGGTGCCACGGTGTAAGCACTCGTGTTGTTTTGATTGCCCGTGAATGTTTTCACCACATCATCAAAGTTGTTCGTCAAGGCTGCGTCAAGCTTTGTGGCATCGGTAGCCATGACACCTGATGAGTCAATGCTGATGCCCATCTGCCACATCGCACCCACACCCGTACCAGGTGTACTAGATTGATTGACAAACATCGCGCGCAATTGCTGCTTGACCATGCGCACAGTAGAGTCGCCCACCAAGGTTGCGCCATAGGTGGTCACGGTCGATTTAGGGTCAGACACCACATTGAGCATACTCACAGCATCGTTGTACGAAGAGACCAAAGTATTGATCTTGTCTTTGATCGCTGTCGTGTCACGCGTCAGGTCAACAGAGGCGGGAGAACCTGTGGGCGTGATGCTCTTTAAATTAAATGTCACACCAGCCACCACATCGCTGATGGCATTGGAGGCGCGGGTGTAAGTCACCCCATCGACTTTCACCTTGGCATCACTAGCGCTTTGGTTATTGGGATTGGTGGATGAAAAGTTAACGCCGGGCGAACCACTGCCAGTACCGTAATCGGCTGCCAAAGAAAACACACCTGCGGCGCCCGTAGGGCCTGACAAAACGACTTGATAGGGTGAGGCAGACCCGTCTCCTGTATTGACGAGTTTGGCAGTCACACCCGTTTTGGCGGCATTGATGGCGTCGACCATGTCTTGTGGCGTATCTTTTCCAGCAGCTAAGCTGATGGTTGGCGACACGGTGGAGCCCACAGTTAACCTGAGGTTCATGGCAGCCCCGCCATTCAACGATGTCGTCGCAGCAGGAAAGCCGTTGCTGGCACTGCGCTGGTACTTAGCAACTTGAAGTACTTCCACATCGTGTGAGCCTTCTGCCGCATAGGCGCCCGTTGTCACAGTAAAGGCAGATGTATTCGAACTCGTAGCCGTGAGTGAGCTGAAACTGGTTTGATCTTTCAGCGCAGTGAACGCTGTTTGCACTTGCGACATCACATAAGAAATGGCTGAATAGCCAGAGACACGTGCTTCGTTTTTAGTGATCTTCGCGTTGATCGCTGTTTCTTGAGGAATACGCTCAGCATTGACCAAGTTTTGAGCCAAGGAAGCCGTGTCTACGCCAGAGCCTGCACCCAGCGATGTCATGATCGACTGCGCAGCAGCCTTGCTGGCAGCTGCCGTCTGAGCAGTCACCGAATTGGGATTAGTTGCTGCAGAGGTAGCAGTAGACGTCGTCGCAGTCGATGGCGTGCTGGAGCTTACGGAGGTGGTAGCCATATCTGAACTTTCTAATGCTTAACTCGGAAGTAACTTCAAATACTTGAGTTAATCAACCCAAAAACTTAAACAAACTCAGCTGAGAAATTTTGGCAAAGCTACTTTGAGCAGCTTCGAGGGCAAGCTGGTCTTTGTTCATCTTGGTTACTGCAGCGGTGTAATCCAAATCCTCTGTATCAGATTTGGTCGTCTTAAGACCCAAGGTCACCGCGTCCAATACGTTGTTTTGCAAATCCACCACATTCATATCCGCACCTATTTGACCTAAACCTTCACTGATGCCGTTTTGCAAGGTGTCCACCTCGCTAACACCACGTTGCATACCCACATGGTCAGAAGATTTCACAGCGGCTACCAAATCATCAAGCGCTTGGAAAAAATCCACGCCTGTTTTATGACCTTTGCCATCATCACGCACGACATGCGTGAAGGCATCTGTTCCAGGCATATTCAAGTTCATTTGACGACTGTCACCCACATTGACCTTCATGCGAGCTTGATCGCCTTGATACATGATGTGCCCCGTCGCATCTTTGCTAAAAGCAGGCTGAGAGGTGCGGCTTCCAGAAAACAAATAGTTGCCATTGCTGTCCTGACTATTGGCCAGACTGAGGACTTGGTCGCGCAATGTACTAATTTCTAATGCAATGCCTTGCCGATCTTGATCGCCCAAAGTATCACTGGCTGCTTGAACAGCCAATTCCTTGATCCGCGCCATGACATCGCTTGTGTTTTTAAGCGCCGTTTCTTCTGATGTCAAACGCACGTTGACAGTTTTCAATGTATCTTGATAGCCAGTCTGACGAGACAGCTCAGATTGCAAACGGGTGACCAGCGCCGCCTTGTCTGGCGCATCACTGGGCTTGACAATTTGCAACCCGGTTGACAATTGTTCTTGTGTCTTTGCTAAGTTGGACTGAACGTCACCGAGCTGTTGCGTCGAACGATCAAAAAATAAGGTGGTAGAAATTTTCATAGAGATTCACCTTTAACGAATTTGTTGAATGGTGTCGAACAATTGACCCGAAATTTGTAACGCCTTAGCGCACGCTTGATAGGCTTGCTGATAACGAATCAAAGCAGACGCTTCTTCATCCAAGTTCACTCCCGAGACCTTGTCACGCGTCGCCACTGCTTGATCATTCACCACTTTTAAAGCTTGTTGGGTGATCGTGGCTTGTTGCGCCAGGTTACCCACCGAGTTGATTTGATCGATGTAATTGTTAGCAATCGTTTTTCCATCGGCCATTGGCTTTTTATTCAAGCTCACCATGTCAAGCATATTGACGTTATTGCCCAAGCCGTCATAGTTGCCATCGATGTTGTAACTGTCTCCCACCGCCGGTGCATGTGTGAGCTTGATGCTCAAACCGTCATACGAAATAACCGGCTCTAAAACATTCGGATCAAAATGTCGATCCGCCAACTGTGTGCCAGTTTTCGCATCGGTGATCGTGTAGCGATCTAACGCGGTAAAAGTCACCTTCAGCGTTTGGCTGCGTAAACTGTCGCGGGTGTCATTGGGTTTTCCGCTGTAACCCACCGAAACATTCGCGGAGCCTTTGCCTGTCACAAATAGCAGCAAATCATCAGGGCATCCACCTTCAATATATGCGCCGGTTCTAAATCCGATTTTTGACAGCTCCGAAGGATCGCCAGATTTGATAACAGGTGGTGTGCCCTCTGTGTACGTACCAAATGAGAGACGAATATCCGATTTTTCTGAATGCTCAGTAAGCAAACTTTTCAAACGGCTAGTCACGTCGTAATCCAAAGGCTCTAAGCCTAAGGCATTGACTGAAAATTTACCCAGCGCATCTTTGCCAGGACCAATCGAAATTGACTTGGTTCCTGCGGCATCTGTGACACTCAGCTTCAAATCACCGTTTTCATCCAAAGATGCAACAACGCCTGTGTCTGCATTTTTAGAGTTGATACGATTGATCAAGTCATTCATGGAAGTCAGACCCGTCTGAGGCGTCAAAACTTGTGCACCAGACTGAACTGTGAAAGCGTTGGCAATTTCATCATCACTCACACTTGAGCCAATGGCTGAAATCACCAAGCGCCCCTGAGAGACTGAGGCTTTATAGCTATTGCAAAAATCTGTTGCAGCAGGTGGCGCTGAGGGCGTATTTAAACTTGTGGCTAAAGCTTCAGGTGTTGCACCCGATACTGACTGCGGGGGATATCCAAATGAAACTGTATACAGCGAAGAAGGAGTCGTTGTGGGCATGTCATATGCAGCCTCACACAAATTCACGCCATTGATTTGCAGTGGTTTTTTCACGTCAATACTCGTGGCAGGTACCCGCATATCGCGCACCTCTTGCACCATTCGCATTTGAGGACTGTAGGTCCCGGCTTGCACATTCAAGGCATTGCCGTCTGGCGTGGAATTGATGTGAATGGGACTTCCCACTTGGTCTTCAATGACCAACTCACCCTGTGGGTTGATGCTAGCGGTCAAGCCGATAGGTGCATCATTGATAGCGGCCACCAAATCCTCTGGCGTTTTGTAGCCGGAGAGCTCTTTACCATTCAACACCAAGCGTTTTAACAATTGCAACTGTGAAACAGGGACGCGCACTTCAGAGAAAACTTCTGCGCGGACATTGGTTTGAGATACGTTACTGTTGGATACAACAACGCCGCCACCATTTGCATCAGAGCCATTGCTAGGCACTAAACCGAAGTTTTTGAACTCACGTCCAGCCAAGTCGGTCACCACTAGATTGCCGTTTTTAGCCACAACACTGATATTCGTACTTTTATCTTGTGCGCGGATTTGATCTTGCAGTGTGGCTGCAAGATTTGAAAGATTGTTGGGCGACAGGGTGGTTAATGAAACATTAAATCCAACGCCACCAATGGATGCTTTGAAATTGCTAAAACTGCCGGATGTTAAAGATCCAAAGGATGGCGCAATCACGGTAGCCTCTGAAGCACCATTCATCCAATCCACGACTTTAGATGCCGCAGACTGCACCGACACAGTGCCACCTGCATCGCCATCGGATGCAGCTAAGGAAACACCACTGATGTCTCTTCCTTTTTCATCAGTGATTTGAATGTCTCTTCCGTTGTTAATTAAAGCAACCGAGAAGCCTTGCGAGCCTAATTGCGCTTGCAATCCAGCGACCAAATCTGCCAAGGTAGCAGGCGCTGTGACACTGACGGGAATCGCCTTATCGTCCACAACAGCTTGGAAATTGAAGTCGGCTGCGGGCACTGTGGATGGAATTTGTAGGCCCGCAATGGTGATCTTGTTGGATTGCTCTGGCTTGAATTCGCCTAAAGCCAAACCATTGAGCTTCATGGCACCTGCAGGAATAGAGAAGTCAGACGAATTGATGCGCGCGCTTTCCATCACTGCTGGGCTTGGCAACGCGGGACCAGTCGCACCATATTGGTCGTAATTTTGGCCATACAACACCGTAGCTTTCGCGCCATAGAACATGTCAAGGCCGCGGTAAGCGTTGCTACCGGATTGATTCAAATACGTATCACTGAACGTAGTATTGGGAGAAAAGCCATTTGCTGGTGTCAGTAACTGATATTTTTCGGTCTCACTCAAGCTTTGGCCCAGCACTTGCCGACCATCACGTGTCAACACTTGAAGTTGTTGGCCGGGCTCTGCTTGATCCAAATAAAAAGTCGCTTTAGCACCCGCGCTCAGTGAGGTCACAGGTGTGTACACATTCGCACCATCCACCTTGAATGTCAGACCTGCACTGGCGTTAGGGTTGTTTACCAGTGCCGAATTACTCAATGCAGTGGTCGGTGTTGTGCCATGGAAGGAAACAGAGGCTTGGGTGGTTGTGACATTGGTGGCACCTTCGCTCACACGGAATTGCGCTGCCGTAGCAATGCGCATACCGTCGCTGATGACCATATGAATACTGGCGGCATTGTCTGTAGCACCTGGATCAATCGCAAAAATATCTGCGCCTGTTTGACCGTAACCATCGATGCCATTTTTCTGAATGTTATTGGTTTCGTCAGCGAATGTCTTGGCCAACGCAGACAAATTTTTCTGTGCTGGTTCTAACACTTGGCTGATGAAGCTTTGATAGCCACCAATTTGGCCACCACTCACGCTAGACAATGACTCGGTATTCCCATAAGGATCCAATACCAATTCAACTTTATCTTTGATTTGACTATTGATACCAATCGGTCTTGCCTTGTTGCCATCGACCACTAAACCTTGCGTCATGGTCGAACCCAAGCTCACAGTGACAGCGCCGTTGGAGGCAAAGACCACTTTGGTTCGGACCAAGTCTGAGAGCTGACGCAAAGTCAGATCACGGCGATCTAACAACTCCGCAGGTTGCCCTTCAAGCGTTGGCGACTTCGTCATGCTTTGATTAATCAAAGCCAATTGGCTGGTCAGGGTGTTTACTTGTGTGGCAACGCTGTCTAAGCCTTGACGCGTCTCTGTTGAAATCAAATTCAACTGATTTGACAATTCACCAAAACGAGATGCAACGCCGTCGGCGCTGCGCATGAAACTTGTTCGTTGCACCGTAGATGCAGGGTCTGCAGACAGTGCCCCTGCTGCCGTAAAAAAATTATCAAGCGCAGAACTCAAACCAATGCTCTTGTCGCCCATGATGTCCATCACACGCTTGGTGTAATCCACCATCGGTTTCTGACTGGACAAATCACTGGTGCTGCTGCGCAAATTTGATTCTGCAAACGCATCGTATTGACGTTTGATGGTTTGCAAAATGACACCTGTACCGACGTACATGTTTGCCATTTGTTTTGGTGCAGAATCCTGCAGCACGACATCTTGTCGTGAATAACCTTCGGTATTCACGTTTGCAATGTTATTGCTGACCGTGCTTAACGCACGTTGATATGCACCAATCGCATTGCTGCTGATGCCAAGCATGTCACTCATTTAACACCTCCAGAAAAAGGCATCTTGAACTCTTGCAAGCTCTTGAGTGGTGCAGGTTTTTCCATGAGGATGCCTCGAGCCAGATCGGCCGCTGTGGGCAATGCCATGGGTTCTTGTTTGGGGTTCAACGGGATCGACTGACCACGCGCTTTGAGCAACGCTTGGGTACTGGGCTGAGGTGTGCCTTGCTGACGCACAGCACGTTCCATATAGGCACCCACGCCCATGGCACCACGCTTAGACATTTGCAAAGACACTTCTTTGTCAAACATGCCTTCAAACGTTTCCATCGCGTGTGATTGGTTGTCCTCGTCCTTCATGGGCGCATTGGCTTCACGCATGGACTTCATCATCATTTGGATGAACAGACCTTCAAACTGTTGCGCTGACTCTTTCAGCGCCTTGTCTTGGTTTTGCTGAGCCTTGCCGCGCAATTCGCCCAGGCCCGAGAAGTCCATGTAGGACTTGGAGGTGGAGGTATCGACGGGCGTGCTCATATCAAAACTCGATTAGATGATGACCAACTCAGCGCGCAAGCTGCCCGAGCTTTTCAAAGCTTCAAGAATGGCGATCAACGCAGAGGGCGTGGCGCCCACTTGGTTGACGGCATCCACAATTTGACGCAGCTCCACACCGGGCTGGAACAAGAACATCGGCTTGTTGGGTTCAGCCACTTTGATGTCGGCGTTTTGCACCTCAGTGGTTTGACCACCGGCGAGCATGTTGGGTTGTGACACTTCATTGGTCGCGGTGATGGCCACCGAAATGGTGCCGTGCGATACCGCAGCGGCCGTGACGCGCACCGAGCGGTTGATCACCACCGTGCCGGTGCGTGAATTGATAACCACACGTGCAGGGGGTTCACCTGGTGTGACTTCTAAACCTTCCACCATGCTCATGAATGCAACGCGTTGATTCAAGTTTTGAGGGGCTCGCACCGATACCGAGGTACCGTCAATGGCCTGTGCCACATCACCGCCAAATTTTTTATTGATCGCGTTGACGATGGCCGTTGTGGTGGAGAAATCGTTTTCACGGATGTTGTAAATCACGTTTTCCGATGTATCGAAAGGCGTGTCCACAATGCGTTCCACAATGGCGCCGCCAGGAACGCGGGCTGAGGTTGGCACACCAATTTGCACCTTAGAGCCTGCAGCGCTGGCATCAATGCCCGTGGCGGTCAAAGCACCTTGGGCCAAGGCGTAAATCTCACCATCGACGCCGCGCATGGCGGTCATGATCAAACTACCACCGCGCAAGTTGGATGCCTTGCCGATGGCAGACACATTGATGTCAATGCGTTGACCTGGTTTAGCAAAACCTGGCAAATCAGCGGTCACCAAAACGGCAGCCGTGTTTTTGATGTCCACACGTGCAGCCGTGGCGGCTTGTTCAAAGTCGGTCAAAGGACCGTCAATGCGCACGCCCATTTGTGCCAGCATGGCTTTCATGCTTTGCGTGGTGAAGGGCACAGAAGCATCGTCGCCCGTGCCTTGCAAACCAACCACCAAACCATAACCAATCAATTGGTTCGGACGTTGGGCAGCCAGCGTGGCCAAATCTTTGACGCGATCGGCTTGCGCCGCACCTGCGGCCAAGAGGCACAGACTGGCCAATGCGATGCGCCAAAGTGTAGACAGTGTGTTCATGATTAAAACGGCCAGTATTTGTGCATCAAGCTGGTGCCCCAGCCGGCTTTGGTGGCATTGGCCAAATCACCCGAACCACGGTAAGCGATTTGGGCATTGGCCAAGCGACGTGATTGCACGGTGCTGTTGGGACCCACGTCTTCTGGGCGAATGACGCCAGAGACTTGGATGACTTCGGTGCCTTCAGAAAGTCCGAGTTTTTTCTCACCACGGATCATCAAGTTGCCGTTGGCCAAAATTTCAACCACAGTCACGGCCACAGAGCCAGACAAAGACGCTTGTTGATCGGCTTTGCCTGCGCCTTTGGAGCTGTTGTTGTTGGCTGTCACATCGATGCCGTTCAAGAACGGGGACATCGCCCCGATCTTGGTGTTCATGCCGGAGGGCAATGAGTTTTTAGACTCACGACTCACATCGGTGTTTTGTGTGCGTGCCGCTTGGGTGGATTCATTCAACAAGACGGTGATGATGTCACCCACCTGGTAATTGCGGCCACGGCCAAACCAGGCATCACTTTGCCGGTTGCTGTAGATGCCGCCGGTGGCAACTTTTTGCCGGTCAGCGGCAAGTGGGTACACCGGTTGGAATTCGGGCGAAGGACGAAGCACCATGTCGACAGGTTCGGCGGCACAGCCTTGCAACAAATAAACGATGGCGACAAGCGCGAGAAGACGAAGGGCAATCATGATGAACCTCGATCAGATGTTTTGGTTCAAGAACTTGAGCATGCCGTCCACCGCCGAGATGGCCTTGGAGTTGATCTCATACGCACGTTGGGTTTCGATCATGTTGACCATTTCTTCCACCACGTTCACGTTCGAGGCTTCGAGTGAGCCTTGCTTCAAAGCGCCTGCGCCGTTGAGGCCCGGCGTGAGGATTTGAGCCACGCCGCTGGCTTGTGAGGCTTCGTACAAGTTGTTGCCGATCGGCTTCAAACCACTGGGGTTCACAAAGCGCGCAATTTGAACTTGACCAATGTTTTGCGAGCCTGCACCTGCATCCAATTCAGCCGACACGGTGCCATCTTGGCCAAAGGTCACGGCCGCAGTGTTGGCGGGAATGGTGATGGCAGGAATCAGCGGAAAGCCAGAGGCCGTCACGACTTGACCCGTGCTGCTGATCTTGAAGTTGCCGTCGCGGGTGTACGACGTGGTGCCGTCTGGCATTTGAATTTGGAACATGCCATTGCCCATGATCGCCAAGTCGAGGGGCGATTGGGTGTTGATCAAGTTGCCCTGCAAGTGCAGTTTTTCTGTGGCATTGATCTTCACACCCGTACCCAGCATCAAGCCGGTGGGAGACAGTGTGTTGTTGGTGGTTTGACCACCGGGTTGTTTGACGTTTTGATAGAGCAAGTCTTCAAAAACGGCACGGTCGCGTTTGAAGCCAGTCGTATTCACGTTGGCCAAGTTGTTCGAGATGACGTTCATGCGCGTTTGCTGCGCGTCAAGACCCGTTTTGGCTACCCACAATGATGCGTCCATGGCTAATCGCCCCCTTTAATCTGTCAAATTCAGGACACCTTCATCATGGAGGCGCCCGACTCATCGTTGGATTTGCTTTCTTTGATCATTCGAATCTGATGCTCAAAAGAGCGACTCTGTTCAATCAGCTTCACCATCGATGCCATTGGATTGACACTGCTGCCCTCGAGGGCCTTCGGTGTCAAAGAAACTGGCTCAGGACCAGTTGCAAAGTCCGTGCCAAGTGGTTTTTCGTCAACTCGGAATAAACCGTCTTCGCGTTTGATCAGATTGGTCGTGCTCGCATCGCGTAACAACAAGGTGCCGATCAGCTGTTCTTGTGGGACGCCTTGCTGTGTGGGGTCTGAGGCGTAAATTTGACCCGTATTGGTGATGTTGACCACTGACCCCACAGGAATGGTGATGGGGCCGCCATCAGCGCCCTGCACCATGTGGCCAGAACCCGTTTCGAGCACGCCATTGGGGTTGACACGCAAATCACCGCGGCGCGTAAACGCCAGTTTTCCGTCATTGCCGGTCACGCCCAAAACTGTTTTGTGGTTGAAAGACACATCCAGGTCGCGGCCTGTGACCATCAAAGGACCGGCATCCAAACGCACACGGTCTGTGGTGTACAGACGGGGTTGCAAGCGAGAGTCGAAGCCCTCACCCACCGCTTGGTGCGGCTGGATGGTGGCTTCGAAGGTTTGCTTGAAACCGACGGTGGTGACGTTGGCAATGTCGTTCGACAGCTGTTGTCGAATGAGGCGATCTTCGTTGATCGCCGCCATTGCGTTAAAAGATAAGCGGTCCATATCAGGCTCTTAGTGCAACTTATTAGTTACGAATCTGAATGATGGTGTTGGTCATCGAGGTGCTGGTTTCCATGGCCTTGGCGTTGGCTTGGAAGTTACGCTGCTCGGTGATCAAGTCCACCAATTCTTGGGTCAAGTCCACGTTGGCACGTTCGGTCGCACCTGAGCGCACAGTGCCGTAGCCTGCTGAACCGGCTTCACCGTACTTAGGCGTACCCGAGTCAGATGTTTTGTAGTAGTTGGTGTCACCAATCTGGCGCAAACCCGATGAGTTGGAGAAGTTCACCAACACGACTTTGGCCAATGATTTTTGCGATCCGTTGGAGTAACTGGCTTGCACCAAACCGTCATCCTTGATCGCCAAACCAACCAAATCACCTTCGGGTGCGCCATCTTGTGACTGCGAGAGCACAGAGAACGGTGATGCAAACTGGGTGGACTTGGAGTAATTGATGTTGATGGTCAAAGCGCCCTTACCGTTTGGCAAGTAAACCGTGTCCAACTGAGCACCTTGTTTGGGTGACACCAAGTTACCCGCCGTGTCAAATGTCAGCTCGCCTTTGTCAAAGTAAACAGGTGACCAAGAAGGCAAGGTGTCAAAACCCGTCGCAGACGATGTCTCATTACCGAATCCATCAATGTAAACGGTGGCACCCTTTTCATCCTTGAACGGTGTGGGCTTGATCCAAGTGGTCGTGGTACCAAACTTAGCGTCCAAACCGTCTAAGCCCCAACGTGCATCGCCCGTGATTTTGACGTACGAATCGGTCGAGGCCGTGCCTGTTGTGAACTCAAGCGCGTTCTTGGCGGCGTTGTAGCTGACCTTTACGCCGTTCACAGATTCAGGCGTCAGGCCATTCTTTGAAGGACCTTGCAAATTGTTGATACCGTTTTGCAATGCCTCCATGAAAGTACCCATGGTGTAGGTATCTTTGGGAGGGATCACCACCGTGCCCGTGATACCGTTGACCGACACCACGAATTGGTTGTTGGTCGCATCGACCGAGAAGTTGTTGTCCACGTTCACGGCCAGTGCGTTGCCTGTCAACACAGCAGGTAATGAAGCCGTTCCACGCAAGGCATCCACGGTCGAGGGTGCAACCACATAACTAGCAGGGTCACCCGTCATGCCCAAGCCTTTGACACCTTGGGTAGCCAAGCTACCAGGACGAATATTTTCAATCAGCAAGCTCGAGTTATCACCTGTGGTGCCAGACTTAAACACAAAAGACTGCTTCACCGCGTCGTATTCGACCTTCATGCCATAGCGCTGATCATTCAATTGCACGAATGGTGATGTCGCCACCGAGGGAGACATGGGAAGTCCAACAGATGAGTCATTCACACCTTGAACCAAGGGATCAGCCAAGCTGATGCCTGTTGTTGGATCGCTAGACACCGTGATCTTGTCACCGGTTTGCGTTGGTGTGAAGACCAACTTTTGAAGCACGGGGTCATAAGAGACCACCACGCGACCAGGATAGCCATGTGTGACATCGGCATCAATTTGGTCTTGTACGACGCGAACCATGTCTTCAGGACGCAACTTGCCTTCACCTGCCAAGTTAATTGGCACTTTGCCCAAATCACTTTGACCTGAAGGTGTCAAGTCCACATAAAAGGTTGGATTGCCATAGGAGGAAAAGTCAAACGGTTTTTCATCACCGTACGCACGTCGAATGACGTTCGTGAGTTCTGCCGCGATTTGCGTACCAGAAAGCACTTTCGAACTTGCCGGTAAACCTTTCATGGATTTAATCAAGCCGTCCAGACCAACAGTGACAGTTTTTGATGAACCATCGACGTTGATAGAAAAGAGGTTTTTGAGTTCATCCACACTTTTCTTAGCCATGTCGTCTGCACTTGTCGAATTTGCCGTTGAAGCGTTTTCAAAAGTTGGCGAAATGGGTGTCGCATCTGCAGAAATAGTCAAGTTGCCGTTTACTGCATCTAAACCATAAGCAGAAGGATCTTTGGCAGTAACAAGGATGCCCGTGGGTGTAGTCGTGACGCTATAACTAGCCGTGAAATCTGCGGAAGCTTTTAAACGTTCAGCAAATGCTGCAGGAGATTCAGACACATCGCTTTGAATAATTTTTTGCGATCCACCAGTACCAATCGTCGCTTTAAAAATCGCATTCGTACCGGCAGGGGCGGCGTAACCAATTTCAGTACGGACGAACTTGGATGGAATAGGCGTGCCGCTGATCAGCGTCGCGCCAGTTCCTTCCGTTGAAAAACTGCCCTGTGTGATGGTGAAGTTTGACTTGATATCAGCGCCAGAAACACTCGGATCTAATGCTGTAATGCGCAATCTGCCATTCACAATGGGATTTGTTAACGGATCAGCGCCTGGCTGAGTCGTCACAGTTCCTGGCGCTGTACTAGTCAACGAAGAACTCTTGATCTCACGCCCCGTGTTATCTGTCACCTCAAGATCAAACGCACCTGTTGTGGCATCGATATTCGTCGCAACGACATTGATGTCACTTCGACCACCATCCAATTTGCGTAAAGCCACTTGAATTTCATTCGCCAAACTAGAACCATCCGTCGACTTAAAGCCAGACAATGAAAATGATTGGCCGCCAGCCATGACCAAATCAAAACCAGAAATGCTTCCAGCTGCAAGTGGTGTGCCGTAGTTGGCTCCTTTGACAATGGCCTCAGACTGCGCCTGAGCTACGTAGGTACTTGCAAAGTTAGCGTTATTATTCAAAGCGGCGGCAAAATCTGAAACAGATGGTGCTGCAGACGGAGTTGACGATTGAATGCTCACTCGTTGCGTCACACCAGCCACGGCAAAGCTAACGTTGACAGCGTCACTGGCACTAACGCCAGATGTCGCAAGACCAAAGGTGGTGGAGCTGCTGCCTTGAAGTGTCAACAAATCGGGTTTGTTCATATCGACGTAACTACCGATGTTCACACCATCGTTCGATGCCGTACCTAACCCTGTGGCACTACCACCCGCTACAGCAGCGGGTTGTGAAGTGCGCACATCGGTCAAGTTATCCAAAGCGAACTTCACAGTTGTTTTAGAAAAGCTGCTGTTTAGTTCTGAAATTTCTTGCGGCGTTTTGAAATCACTTTTCGCTTTGAGTTCACCGTATTTGTTGACATACATGGGTTCACCCACGTTGTTCGTCGCTTGCTGCAAGGACGCGTTCACCAACTTGTCACCCACATACACATAGGTTTGCCATTTGTTGTTGGGGGTGGCTTGGCTCGCATCCTGTGTTTTAACGTAGTAAACAGAAGCAAGGTAGGAGTTACCACCCGCGTCATACACAGTCAAAGCAGTACTCTTGTTGTATGTAGTTGGATCGTTGCGGTTGAATGCTTTCGAAATCACCGTCGCATCCGCTGGGAAGTTCAAACCCAGTTGAACTTTGCTGGTTTGCTGCGCCATACCCGTGGTTTTTTGCGGAATGGTCAAGACGTTCATGTCGTTCAAGTTCGCTTTGCCGGACGAGTCGACTGACGCGGCCATCAATTTCTGCCCAGCTTGGTTCACCACGTTGTATTGGTCGTTCATCATGAACACACCGTTGCGTGTGAAGATGTCCTGGAATCCGTCTTGAGATTTCAATGGAAAGAAACCGTCACCGCTGATCGCCAAGTCCAAGGTGTTCGACGAGAACACCAAGTTACCTTGACCGAACTCTTGCGTCACTTTCTTCAACGCAACACCTTGACCGATGGTGGCCGACGCTTTTTGCAACGGTGAGGTCGCAAAAATATCGCCAAAGTCGGTACGGCTGCGTTTGAAACCGGTGGTTGAAACGTTGGCAATGTTGTTGGACGTGACGCCCATTTGGGCAGTGGCTGCGTTCAAACCTGTGAGTGCGGTATAGAAGGACATGGTGCTTTAGCTCCTGAGAGAAATTCTTAAATCTGAAATTAATTGACGATGCGCTTGACGTCGGCCAAGTTGACGGTCTTGCCGCCTGCAACTTCAAGCAACATGGCGCCGTCTGCCGTACCGGCACTCTTGACACCTGTGACCGTGGCATAGGTGTTGACGGTTGGTTTGCTCATCGTGCCTTTGCTGTTGACAGTGGCCACATAGCGGTAAGTGCCGTTGGCAGCGGCTGTGCCGCCATCGGTCATGCCATCCCAAGCCAAGGTGACGTCACCTGGAGGTTGAGCACCCATGATTTGCGAGCGAACCAAAATACCTTTGTCGTCGAACACTTGCAGCTGAATACCATCTGCGCCGGCAGGCACATTGATGGTGCCTTGGGCCACGGTGGTACTAGTGACTTGTACAGGACCATCTGGCACCGCCACTTGCTTGCCCATCAATGAAGCAGCACCCAACATGCGGTCGTTGGACATGCTGCTGACCAACCCTTCCATGCTGGTCTTCATGGCTGTGGTCGCTTCGAGTTGAGAGAACTGCGCGAGCTGGGCCACGAAGGCTTCGTTCTTCACCGGGTCTGTTGGATCTTGGTTTTTCAACTGCGTGGTGAACAGCGTCAAGAACTCCGACTGACCCATGGTTGTTTTTTGCGGGGTGGCTGCTTTTTGCGCGTTGTATTGCGCCGTGGTCATGATGCCGCTAATAGAAGATGATGTATCGATAGCCATGTGAGACTCCTAATTAGCTCTTGGTAATTTCAAGGGTGCGCATCATCAGTTGACGTGCGGTGTTCACCACTTCGACGTTGTTTTGGTAAGACCGCGAGGCGGCCATCATGTCGACCATTTCAGACATTTCATTCACGTTGGAATGAAAGACGTAGCCTTCTTTGTCGGCGAGTGGGTTGCCTGGTTCCCAAGTCTTGCGAATGGGGGCTGGGTCGTTGACGATCCGATCGACCTTGACACCACCGACGAACTGCGCGCCAGCATGGGTCATTTCTTCTTGCATCAAAGCTTTGAAGAGTGGACGGCGACCACGGTAGGCTTCTTCTTCAGAGCCCGCGACCGAGTTGGCGTTGGCCAGGTTAGAGGCGGTGGTGTTCATGCGCACGGCTTGCGCATTCAGCGCGGTGCCTGCAATACCAAAGACGTTATCGAGTTGCATGGTTTATTACTCCCCGCGCATGGCTTTACGCAAGCCGCCAATGCGGTTTTGCAAGAACTGCAAGGTGGCTTGGTAGTCACCTGCTGCCTTACCGTATTGGGCTTGTTCGACGTTCATCTCAACGGTGTTGCCGTCGAATGAGCTGTTAAAAGGTGTGCGATAGCGCATGCCGTTGTCTGGCGCTTCGGTCAGACCCGCATAGTGCTTCTCGTTGGTGGCGGTCAAATACTCCGTCTTGGCTTCTTTGAGCATGGCCTTGAAATCAACGTCTTGTGCTTTGTAGTTAGGCGTGTCAGCGTTGGCGATGTTGCGCGCCAGCACTTCCATGCGCTGACTCCGCACGCCGAGCGCACGCTCATGGATGCCGAAAGCTGAGTTGAAAACGTCCATCACAAGACTCCTGTTTATTGACACATGGCCTCAAGTTGTGAGACCTCGTGTCGATTAATGCAAGAGCCGTGCCACGGCAGTTTTGACGGTGTGAGCGGCAAACTGTTGCCGCTTCCATGAAATTAACGCGATTCCGTCACCGCCGCTTGTGCGGCATAGGCGCTCAGACGAGCGGCCTGCATGGAGGGGCGTTGCGCCACCTCCGTCCCCAAACGTTCATTGGCGTTTTGGTGCAACCCCGCCAAGATGGAATTACGCGTGATGGGGGCACGCATGTCGCGGTTCACATGCAAGTAAGCCGCTTGCTGACCTGGAATATTCAATGCCGCATTTGGACGCGTTTCATTACGCGCAGCAGGAGTGAGCACTGTTAAATACAGATCATCCAAACCGACTGGGCCAAAATTTTTGAGGCCAGTGTCTTCAAAATACTTGCCCACCATGTCGAGTTGCTGCAACACACTGTGGCCCAGAATTGCTTTGGGATTCGCGCCAAAGCCAGCACTCGCCGCACCACGGTCAGGCCCATCACAAAACTGGATGATGCCGTGACAACGGTTGTTGGTGGCTTTGGGGTTCATGCCATCACTCTCCATCAAGGTGAGGCGTGCAAAGTCATCGGGGGCAAAGCGGTGTTCTTGTGAGAGCTGAACAATCTTGTTCATCACGGCTTGCTTGTCTTGCGCGGGAATGAAACCTTTTTCAATGGCACGGTCAATGGTTTTTTCTAACACCACATTGCCACTGCGGTCAGAGCGCGCCAGCAATTGCACCTGTGCCGTCCCTGCCAAAGCAGAGGCACCCATTTGTGTGTTGGGACTCAGTGTGTTGACATTCGCTGCGGGCGTGACAGCGGGCGAGGCGGCAGCCAGTGCCGCGGCTTTGTTGGCTGCGATGGCTTGGTTCACAGCCAAGGCCTGCTGCAAAGAAAAATTCAAACTCTCCAGATTCAAGGGTTGACCTGGATGGATCATGTTGGCATTGGCGATGTTGTTTGAGCGCGCCACCGTTTGCGCCAAGCGCATCGCTTCATTGTTCGAGATGTTCACACCACGCGAGGCCATCTGTTCACGGACGATGCCTGTCAAGGTCTGACCTGAGCGCACCGCTGTGCTCCACGCCGCCGTGCTGCCCTCAGGAGCCAAAGAGCCAGACATGCTGGCACTGGCCATCGCGCGCGTGAAAGCGGGCGCGGTACGGGCATACGCCAACTGACTCCTGGGCAGCTTAAGGCTGACAGAGGCGTCGGTGGTGTTCACCTGAGGGTTGAGAGACGGGTCGAGTCGCATGGATGGCTCCGTTTAGTCGGTCCGTGAAAAAGTTGGCTTCGTTCTTGCATGAAGGCTTGGGTCTGAACACATGTCAAAACACCAACACCGACCCGTATGACTATGCAAATGCTGTGCCTAAGAAAAGCCGACACCCAACGCTTCAAGCGCTGGGGCGTGTGGCTGGCCGCATGCGTACTAAGCCACGCCCAGCTTGGGTTTGCGGCTGACTCAGGGGTGAACGACAGCGCTTTCGAAGCGCTGCAAAAACAGGCCCAGCAGTGGGCTGCCACACACCCTTCTTTTCGCGGGAAACAGTTGCAAGTCGTGCCTGTAGACCCACGCATCACGGTGCAACAGTGTCAACAAAACCTGCAGTTTGACCACCCCTTCCCGAACCAACCGGCCGTTCGCGTGCGCTGTGCTCAGCCCACATGGCAGCTTTTCGTCAATCTCACAACAGGCCCCACGGCCACACGCGAGAACACGTCAGGCGCCCCCGTCTACAAAGTGCTGGTGTCCAAAGAGCTGCTCAAGCGCGGGACGGTGATTTCACCGTCAATGTTCAGCGCCGCTGAAATGCCTGTGGCAGGCATGGAAAACCAAATCATTTCTGATGCTAATTTATTAAAAAACATGGAGTTGGTGCGTGATCTCACGCCCAACACGCCTCTGCGTTCGTATGACGTGAAGACCGCTGTGCTGGTCAAGCGCGGACAAGAGGTACAGGTCACAGCAGGCGAAGGGCAAGGCTTTTCCATCACCATGCGCGCAGAAGCGTTGCAAGACGGTGGTTTAGGTGAGCAAATTCGCTTAAAAAATGTCGAGTCGGGTCGATCACTCTCAGGCGTGATTACCGGACCGAATGCCGCGAAACTGAGGTGAAAAGTGGTATTTAAAAAATATTTCAAAAAAACGCTCAAGTTCTAGAATTTGAGGTCGATTGAAGTGTTGTGAAAAAGTTTGACTCGCCTAACGAGTTAAGAAAGTGAAAACATCATGAATGACGCTATTTCAAACTACGGTCGTATGACGCAATCGAACGCTGCCCTTCGCAGCGCCATCGATAAGGTCGAGAAACGAAGCCCTTCTGCCGCGCAAGCCAAAGAAGACTTGGCTCCGTCTATGGAGAAAGCATCTTCCGCAGGAGCAGATAAAGTGAGCTTGAGCAACGTCGCCCAAAAAGTCATGGCACAGCCTGACTTCGACCGCTCCAAAGTAGAGGCCATCAAGCAGGCAATCAAGGATGGCAACTACCCTGTCAATCCTCGCCGCATTGCCGAAAACTTTGTGGCACTCGAAAAAATGATTTCGAACTGATAGGTCATTGCCCTACATGACGACCAACGGCATTGCCATGGAAAGCTCCCCACTGGAGCAGGCATTGGCATTGGCGAAAACACTGGAAGACATGCTCGAACTGGAGTTCGAGCAGCTGAAAGTGCAAAACTTAGATGCGTTCGAAGCGTCGCAAGCCAGCAAGAATGAGTTGCTGCAACAACTCGCGCAGCTCGCAGGCATTCAAGGCCCCGAATCTGCGGATGAGTTAGGTCCCGAATGGGATGGATTCAAAAACCACATGGCCCACTGCCGCGACATGCATCGCCGCAACGAGGTGCTCATTGGCCGAAAAATTGACGCCATCCGTGGCGCGCTACAAAGCCTGCAAGTCGAAGATCCCACCAGCTCTGTCGAAATTTACGACCGACTCGGCAAAGTCTCGCGCGGTGGCCGACGCGGTGGTCGCGGCTACGCTGAAGCGTAAGACGCCCGCCCCTTCTCGTTCAAGCCAAATTAGGCTTTTGGTTTTTCATCACCGGGCTGCATGCCCTTGAGCCAATACACCCACGCCAAAATCACGGCGACAGCGGTGAACATGTCCTCTGGAATTTCTTGCCCCACATCGAGTCGGCTCAACATGGCCAACAAACGTGGGTCTTCGGCCACGTACACCCCTTGTTTCTTGGCTTCGGCAACGATACGGCGCGCCAACTCGTCATCGCCTTTGGCCGTGAGCACAGGCGCTTTATGACGGCCGTATTCCAAGGCCACGGCTTGCGTGTAGTGCTTGTCGGTCATACGCGGGTGTCAATCAAACTGCCATGTTCTGGCGGCGGGTGTTCTTCTTGCGCCTCAGGCCTTGGGGCGTTGTAGACCTGAAAGCTGCCCATGCGCAGCCCCGCGCTTTCGAGCTCATCGGTCAGCTCCGTCGCGTTGAACTTGGCCAGATCAGCCACGTCTTTCTTCAAGGCCCACATGGTGAGGTCCACTTGTGAATTGGCAGAGATGGTCGTTTTCAGCCACACCTCACCCAGCACACGGCTTTGGGTATGCATGTTCACCACCAGCGGATGCTTGGGCTGGCCTGGTTTGTTGCCTTTTTGTTCGAAATGCAGTTCGACCGGATCCGCATCCCGAAAAGGAATCACCAACGCAAAGTGCAAGTCCCCTTTGTTGACCCCCTGTGCGGACTGCACTTGCGCAGCTTCTAGCTCGTCTAAGGCGTGTTTCAAGCCATCGAGCGAGTCGGTGCTGTCTTGTTCTTCTACGCGTTCGCGCTCGGCCATGAGCAAGCGCAGCAACACTTTGGTGTTGTCCGCCACAGGCTCACCATCCGCCAAGCTGCTTTCTGAAGTTTTGGTGTGCCCCAACACAAAGCGTTTGAACGCTTGGGGCTGCAAGCTACCCATGCTCAACCGTTGCGCGCTGATGCGTTTTTTAAGCTCTGTGGCGTCCTGCACAGGGGGTATGAGGCTCTCCAACACACCAGGACGCAACAACGCGAGCAAGTTGGTGAAACCCGGCGGCTGAAACAGCAAGGTGTTCAAGCGCGTCGGCATCGCTGCATGGGGCGTTTCTGGCCCCGCAAAACTGCCGCTGTGCAAAAGCTGCAACGCCCACTTGCCTGACGGCAAAAGCTGCGCGCGCAACTGGGCGACATCGCCTTCTTTGATGTAGGGGAACAAAGGCACATTGAAGGCATGCTCGTTGAGCACCAGTTTGAGCTGGTCGTTGCGCATCGCCGCAACCGCCTGCACGACTTGGCCATCGTGCAAACCCAGCTGCCGTGCAACCGAGGCTTCCACATACACCGCGCGCATCTCGGGATGAATGGGCGCGGTGCGCACAATGGCGCTGATGCCCTCAGGTCCTAAGATGGCCATGCTGACCTTTTAAGGGAAACGCACCCAGTTTTTGCGTTCGTTCATGTTCATGTCTGCGGTGGAGTAGCCACCGCCGCGGTTCATACCGCTGTTGCCAGCTGAATAGCCAGGCACCATGTAGCTGCGCAACAAATCGTCATGGTTAGGCACGTTCAACACGGCGCCAGCCATCAAAGAACGCGGGGGCGACTTGGTAAAGGCTTGTGGGTTTTGTTGCACAAACGCGTTGCGCAAAATATCGGCTCGCAAAGGGCTGTCAGGCATGGTCTTGCGAATCACTTTGTCAAGGGTGTCACCCGATTCCACGATGTAAGTGCTGCGCACGGTGGGTTTGGCTGCCAAGGCCAGCATGGGTGTGCTCATCACCAAGCAGCACAACAAAGCACGAACGGAAGTTATAGGCGTTTTCATGGTCGGTTCTCCCGTCAATCTTTAGTACGTGTAAGGCCAAGCAACCCAAGCCCCATTGAATTTTTGTTTGCGCCCAGCCACTTGTTTGATTTCAGCTTGATAGGGCGTGACCGATTTAACTTCGGCCAGCACCGCAGCGTCAAGGGCACCGGGTTCCAAGGTATGACGCGGCAACACGGATGGGTCAGCAATCATGAGCTTGTCGCCCACACGCAAACCAGCATTGCTGCCTGCATTCAAGGCCAATCGGCCTTCTTTTTGCTCGACCGCAAAAGTTTGCGGTTCACATGCCAATTGTTTTTCGAGTTGCTGCGTCATCGCGGCCACAGCGCGCGCGATGGCTGCATGGGTTTCGCTGTCCATCTTGGGCGTGCCATAGGTTTGCGTGGGCAAGCTCGGGACAATCACTTCTTCTGCGGTGAACCATCCTTGGCGTTGCTCAGGGCCACTCACGTGCAAAGCGAGGCTGAACACCGAGTAGTCATCGGACACCCCACTCAAAGGCGCTGGCGACACGGTCAGCTGGGCATGCCATTTCACATGTTCTTCGCCATGGCCATGAATCAAACGGTCATAGGTGCGCGCTTGAGCTTGGGTGCTGATGAGACGCCAGTGTTCAGAACGGGCCGCAGATTGCATGAGGCGGGTTCGTGCAGCAAACCCGAGTTGCTGCGCTTGGTAGCGCTGCGCAGGCGCTAAGCCTGAGGACAAATCCAAATCCACCGTCATCACCTGACGCAACGGTGCTTTGGCCTGTGGTGCGTCGCAGCGTGAAGGTTGAACGGCATCTACCTGCGTGACGGCCAACTCTGCTTGCGGCTGTTGACCTGCATCACGTGTGTATTGCGCAACCTGCAAATCTCGGAGTTTGATTTCCGACGAAAAGCGGTTGAGTTCGCGCAGCTTGCCATCGCTCTCCATCCAGCTGGTCGCGCTGACACGGGTGTTGGACTTCATAGCGGCCTCAACCATCGCACTGCGAATGGCTTTGAGGCGATCTTCCGCACTCAGGTCAGCAGCCGCAGCGGAAAAGTTGACACCTGCCCAACCCAACAAGGCAAGCATGCATACACGTTGTCGCGACACAGTCCACATAAACACGATCTCTTCAACGCAACTTAGTTACGCTTGTTGCTCAAGCTGGCGATGTACAGCGCGCGCAAATCGTTCACCACATTGCGGTCTAAAGACATGGTGGTTTCATAAGTGTCATCGCCCACAGGCGTGATGCTCACCAAAACAGCGCCGTAAATCACGCCTTCCACGCGGGCACGGAAGGTGTCGCTCATCACCGTCATGTCAGCCACGGTGGTGCTGGCATCGAGCTGCTGGCCGTAGACCTGTTCGGTCAACGCACGATAAGCGTCAAGCTTAGAGGCGCGAATCGCCAGCAAGCGCTGCTGGGCTGGGTTGCGATGATTTTGAATACTAATGACCGCATAGCCGGTCGCCACCAACGTCTCACGCTTTTGGGTCATGGGTGTGATCATGTTGGCACTGTCATCCACGCGGGCTTGCGCTGGCATAGGCGGAGGCGTGTTGGCACAGGCGGTCAACAAGATGGCGGTGGCTGTTACAGCCCAAAAGGTAATGCGGTTCATGTCTATGTCCTTGAGAGGTCTCCCCCTTGATTCGACACCGACTCTGTCTTCTTTAATAACTTGCAAGACGAATACTTTTTCTGTCTTGTGAAATATCCACAGTGGCCGACAATCATGTGTAGGAATTTTTGACATGAAGACCACCACACACTTTATTGGCTCCAGTGAGTCAGCAGCCACTTTGCGTCAATTGATCGCAACCATGGCCAACTCCAACGCCACAGTGATGATCACGGGCGAAAGCGGTACAGGCAAAGAGCTTTTGGCTCGGCTGCTGCATGAGCAATCAGACCGTTGTGGCGCCAACTTTGTGCCCATCAACTGCGCTGCCATTCCTAAAGATTTGCTGGAAAGCGAGCTGTTTGGCCACCGCAAGGGCGCATTCACGGGTGCTGTGGCCGATCGCATTGGTCGCTTCGAGTTGGCGCATGGCGGCACGATCTTCCTCGATGAAATTGGCGACATGTCGCTGGACATGCAAGTCAAATTGCTGCGTGTCTTGCAAGAACGCACCGTCGACCCCATTGGCGGCACCCGCCAAGTGCAAGTCGATGTGCGTGTGGTGGCCGCAACCCACCGCGACTTAGAGAACGAAATTGCTGCAGGTCGGTTCCGTGAAGACTTGTATTACCGACTCAATGTGTTGCCGATGGTGACCCCTCCGTTGCGTGAACGCAACACTGACATCCCCGAATTGTTGGCATTTTTTGCAAAAAAATGTGCCAACTTTGGCAAGCAACCGATTCGCTTCAAACCCGATTTCATGGCGGCTTTGCAAAAGTACCCATGGCCTGGCAATGTGCGCGAGCTCTCCAACGTGGTCGACCGTTTCAGCACGTTGTATGCAGGCCAAGAACTCGATTTACGTGCCATCCCCCCGACCCTGCTCCCCAAAGGCTTGGTGTCGGCTCAAGCCGAGTTGCAAGCGCAAGCGCCTTTGCTTGCCAAGCTCGAGATGACGCCACCACCTGAAGTGCTGGCGGAAATGCACGGGGAACAAGAAGAAGAGGAAAACGAGATCGAAGGCCTCATCATGTTGGCCCAAGGCATGCCTCAATTGCCACCTGAAGGTTTGTCGCTCAAAGAGCGCATGGCGCAGATCGAACGCAGCATCATTGAACAAGCGTTGAGCCGCAACTCGGGCAATGTGTCGCGCACGGCCAAGCTGCTGAATTTGCAGCGCACCACGCTGATTGAAAAGATCAACAAGTACGACCTGCGATCAGCCGCTTAAACGCGGATGAGCGCTCCATGAAAAAGGCAGCTCATTGAGCTGCCTTTTTTGTACTGACGCCACACGCTTAGTCTTGATCGTTGTAGAGCACCGTGATACTCATACGGCGGTTGCGCGGATCACGTGGATCTTTGGGATTGAACGGGTCCGTATCAGCCACGCCCTCAATTCGGGCGAAACGGCTTTCTTTGATACCGCTCTTTTCCAACAAGGCACGGGTCACTTCGGCACGCTCAGCAGAGAGCGACCAGTTGTTGCGACCTTCTTTGTTGTTGAAAGGCACACTGTCGGTGTGGCCGCGGATGGCAATCTTGTTGGGCATTTCTGCCAACGAGGCGGCAATTTCGCTGATCAAACTCGACGCTTTACCTTGCATGCTCATGCCGCCACTGGGGAACATCGCAAAGTCAGCTTTGTCGATGATTTCGATACGCAAGCCTTGCTTGTCACGCGTCACAGACACTTGGTCTTTCAAACCACCCAGCTTTTTGTTTTCAGACAGTTTTTGCTCAATCTCTTTTTCAAGCTTGTCAAAATCCGCTTTTTCTTGGGCTTGGGCAATTTCTTTCTTCTGCTCAGGCGTCAACTTGTCGGGGTCTGAGTAGGGGTTGTTGTTTTCTTGACCGGGATCGGTGCTGGGGTTGGGCCCCCCCTCCGAACGAGGTGTCAAACGTTCGAGCAAGCCCGTTTGTTTGGCAGCAAACGGAAAGCCGTCTGGATCAATGATGGAGCGACCACCCAACACACCGTTGGAGCCAGCCAATTGGCCAATCGCCACCAAGCTTTGCGACGTGGGCTTGAAGTAATCGGCAATGCTTTTGCGTTGGTCTTCGTTGGACGCACCCAACAACCACATCAACAAGAAGAACGCCATCATCGCCGTCATCATGTCGGCCAACGCAATCTTCCAAGCGCCACCGTGAGCGCCGCCGTGGCCATCATCAATGATTTTCTTGATGATGATGACGGGCGCGGGGGCTTCTTCTTTTTCTTCTTCCGCTTTCGCAGCTTCCACTGCGGCCGCAGCCGCAGCTGCCGCAGCGTCTGCAGCAGACTTTTCAGCGTCTTCCGGCGCTGCGGCGGCGTCTTTTTCGTCAGCCATTATTTCCTCAATGCGTCAAAGAGTTCGCCAAACGTCGGTTGTGCATGGTGGTTGATACACACGCGCGCAGCTTCGATGATCAGTGGAACAGGGTAGCCATGCATGTTACCAATGATGACTTGCTGAGCGACCTTCAGGCATTCACTGTCTTCGTCAATGATTTGCACCAAACGCTTACCAAACGGTTCAAAAATACCGTAGGCCAAGAACACCCCCAAGAACGTACCCACCAACGCGCCACCAATCAAGGCGCCCAGCACAGGCGGGGGTTGGTCAATCGCACCCATGGTCTTCACCACACCCAACACGCAAGCCACAATACCCAGCGCAGGCAAGGCGCCCGCTAAGGTTGACAAGGCATCGGCGTTTTGCATTTCGCTGTGGTGGTGGTGCTTGATCGCCGTGGTCATCACGTCTTCCACCGCATAAGGGCTCAAAGTGCCTGAGGACACCACCATCAAACGGATGGTGTCGCAAATCAAACCGACCAAGCCATGGTCGGCCAGCATCTTGGGACATTCACCAAAAATGGCACTGGCTTCTGGGTTCTCCACGTGCGATTCCATCGCCACAGCGCCCTCGGCCTTGAGTGTTTTCATCAACTTGGAGATCACGGCAATGATGCCGATGTAGTCTTCTTTGTGGTAGCGAGGACCTTTGAGCACACGGCCCATACCAGCCCAAGCGCCTTTGAAAATAGAACCTGAGTTACCCGTGATCATGCCGCCAACGCCAGCACCACCAATAATGAACATCTCATAGGGAGTCGATTTGATAATGGGCGCCAAGCTACCGCCGGCGATCACGAAACCGCCGAACACGCAAATGAACAGAACGACCAAACCAATAATTGCTGACATCTAACACTCTCCCCAAGCAGGTTGGCGCACCCAAGT
>Ga0228700_1000732_pt1 | contig 26254 bp, 21 predicted proteins | sample McNCre317_Aug_MG_FD_178019 | JGI IMG/M metagenome (GOLD analysis project Ga0228700, IMG submission 178019) | Freshwater microbial communities from McNutts Creek, Athens, Georgia, United States - 3-17_Aug_MG | ecosystem: Environmental > Aquatic > Freshwater > Creek | place: USA: Georgia...
GCGGCTTGCACGGCGTGGGCGTGAGCGTGACCAATGCGCTGGCCAAACGCATGGAAGCCTCCTCGCACCGCGAAGGCCAAGTGGCCCGCTTGGTGTTTGCTGGCGGCGATGTGGTGGAAAAACTCAGTACCCGCAAGCAAGAAAGTGGCGACCGCAAACAAGGCACCACTGTGCGCGTGTGGCCCGATGCCAAATACTTTGAATCCTCAGTCTTACCCATGGGTGAGCTGGTGCACTTGCTGCGCAGCAAAGCGGTGTTGATGCCCGGCGTGAGCGTGACGCTCATCCATGAGAAAAACAAAGAAACCCAAAACTGGCTCTACAAAGGCGGCCTGCGCGACTACTTGATGCAAACGCTCCACGGCGACCCCGTGATTCCTTTGTTCGAGGGCGAGGGCTATGCCGACAAAAACAGTGACAACTTTGCCGAAGGCGAGGGCGCAGCATGGGCGGTGGCCTTCACCGAAGACGGCCAACCCGTGCGCGAGAGCTACGTCAACCTGATTCCTACCAGCGCCGGCGGCACGCACGACAGTGGCTTGCGCGATGGTTTGTTTAACGCCGTTAAGAGTTTTATTGAGCTGCACGCCTTGCTGCCCAAGGGCGTCAAGCTCTTGCCCGAAGACGTGTTTGCACGTGCCAGCTATGTGCTGAGCGCCAAAGTGCTCGACCCGCAATTCCAAGGCCAAATCAAAGAACGTCTCAACTCACGCGATGCCGTGCGTTTGGTGTCGAGTTACGTACGCCCCACCATGGAGCTGTGGCTGAACCAGCACGTGGACTACGGCAAAAAACTGGCCGAGCTGGCCATCAAAGCTGCACAAACGCGCCAACGCGCCGGCCAAAAAGTCGAGAAGCGCAAAGGCTCTGGCGTGGCGGTGTTGCCCGGTAAGTTGACCGATTGTGAAAGCCGCGACATCAGCCACAACGAGGTTTTCTTGGTCGAGGGCGACTCTGCGGGCGGTAGCGCCAAGATGGGCCGCGATAAAGAAAGCCAAGCCATCTTGCCGTTGCGCGGCAAGGTGCTCAACACCTGGGAAGTCGAGCGTGACCGCTTGTTTGCCAACAACGAAATTCACGACATTTCGGTAGCCATTGGTGTGGACCCACATGGTCCCAACGACACGCCTGATTTGAGCGGTCTGCGCTACGGCAAGGTGTGCATCTTGTCGGATGCGGACGTGGACGGTTCGCACATCCAAGTGCTGTTGCTCACGCTGTTCTTCCGCCACTTTCCCAAGCTCATCGAAGCGGGTCATGTGTTTGTGGCGCGTCCACCGCTGTTCCGAGTGGATGCACCCGCACGTGGCAAAAAGCCAGCCACCAAGGTGTATGCCTTGGACGAGGGTGAACTCACCGCCATCCTCGACAAGCTGCGCAAAGACGGTGTGGCCGAGGGCAAGTGGAGCATCAGCCGCTTCAAGGGTTTGGGCGAAATGAGCGCCGAACAACTGTGGGACACCACCTTGAATCCCGACACCCGTCGCCTCATGCCCGTGCAACTGGGCATGTTGGACTTTGCTGCCACCGAAGGCTTGATCACCCAGCTCATGGGTAAAGGCGAAGCCGCCGCCCGCCGCGAGCTGATGGAACTGCATGGCGATTCGATTGAGATTGACGTATGACCGATTTGTTAACCCCCGAACTGCCCGCCGCTGACAACGACGGCGACATCGCGCTGGGCCACTACGCCCAACGCGCCTATCTGGAATACGCGCTCAGCGTGGTCAAAGGCCGTGCCTTGCCCGATGTGTGCGATGGACAAAAGCCCGTGCAGCGCCGCATTTTGTATTCGATGTCTCGCATGGGTCTCGGCTTCAGTGGCAACTCAGGCGCCAAGCCCGTCAAGTGCGCCCGCGTGGTCGGTGACGTATTGGGCCGCTACCACCCGCACGGCGACAGCGCCGCGTACGAAGCCCTCGTGCGCATGGCGCAAGACTTTGCGCAACGCTACCCCCTGATTGACGGCCAAGGCAACTTTGGCTCGCGTGACGGCGACGGCGCTGCGGCCATGCGATACACAGAAGCCCGCTTGGCCAAAATCACTTCTCTGTTGTTGGACGAGATTGACGAAGGCACGGTGGATTTTCAGCCCAACTACGACGGCTCCACCGAAGAGCCCAAGCAGTTGCCCGCCCGTTTGCCTTTTGCCTTGCTCAACGGCGCAAGCGGTATTGCGGTGGGTATGGCCACCGAAATTCCAAGTCACAACTTGCGCGAAGTGGCCGATGCCTGCGTGGCCCTCATCAAGTCGCCCAAGATGAGCGACGAAGAGCTGATGCAAATCTTGCCTGGCCCCGATTACCCCGGCGGCGGCCAAATCATCAGCAGCGCGTCTGACATTGCCGATGCGTATCGCACAGGACGCGGCTCGCTCAAAGTGCGCGCACGTTGGGTGATTGAAGACTTGGCCCGTGGCCAATGGCAATTGGTGGTGAACGAGCTGCCACCCGGCGTGAGCAGCCAACGCGTGTTGGAAGAGATTGAAGAACTCACCAACCCCAAGGTCAAAACGGGCAAGAAGGCGCTGAGCGCCGAGCAAACCCAACTCAAAGCCACCGTGCTGGCCGTGTTGGATGTGGTACGCGATGAGTCGAGCAAAAATGCGCCGGTGCGCTTGGTGTTCGAGCCCAAAACCAGCCGCATTGAGCAGCAAGAACTCATCACCACTTTGCTGGCGCACACCAGCTTAGAAACCTCGTCGTCCATCAACCTCACTATGGTGGGCATTGATGGTCGCCCTGTGCCCAAGTCGCTGCGCGAGATGTTGACCGAGTGGATTGAGTTCCGCTCGGCCACCATCCTGCGCCGCTCGCAGCACCGTTTGAACAAAGTGCTGGACCGGATCCATATCTTGGAAGGTCGTCAGTTGGTGTTGCTCAACATCGACGAGGTGATTGCCATCATTCGTAACAGCGACGAGCCCAAGCTGGCGCTGATCGAGCGCTTCAAACTCAGCGAACGACAAGCCGAAGACATCTTAGAAATTCGCTTGCGACAGCTGGCGCGTTTAGAAGCCATCAAGATTGAGCAAGAGCTCAAAGAGCTGCGCGACGAACAAGCCAAACTCGAAGACATCGTGGGCAACCCATCGGCGCTGCGCCGTTTGATGGTGAAAGAAATTGAAGCCGACGCCAAAACCTTTGCCGACCCACGCCGCACGTTGATTCAAGAAGAGAAAAAAGCAGTGGCCGAAGTCAAGGTGATTGATGAGCCAGTGACTGTGGTGGTTTCTGAAAAAGGCTGGGTGCGTGCACGCACCGGTCACGGCCACGAAGCCAGTGCCTTCGCATTCAAGTCTGGCGACGGTTTGTATGGCACGTTTGAGTGCCGCACGGTGGACACCTTCATCGCCTTTGGCTCCAACGGTCGCGTGTACAGCGTGCCCGTGTCGGCCTTGCCCGGCGCGCGTGGCGACGGCCAACCTGTGACCACCTTGATTGATTTGGAGTCAGGTACCCAACTGTTGCATTACGTGGCTGGTCCCGCTGGCGCGACATACTTGCTCAGCAGCTCAGGCGGCTATGGTTTCATGGCCAACATCGAACACATGATTTCACGCAACAAAGGCGGCAAAGCCTTCATCACCGTGGGCGAGGGCGAAACCGTGTGCCGTCCATCACCTGTCAGCGGTGGCTCGGGGGCTCAGCCTTTTGCACCCGCCACGCATGTGGCTTGCGCCTCTACCGGTGGCCGCTTCTTGACCTTTGAGTTGTCTGAACTCAAAGCGATGGAAAAGGGCGGTCGGGGCTTGATGCTGATTGACCTAGAAGCCAAAGACACCTTGGCCGGTGCCGCTGCGTACACACGCAGCGTGCGTATCGAAGGCATTGGCCGTGGCGGCAAAGTGCGTGAAGAAACGCTAGAAATTCGCAGCTTGAACAACGCCAAAGCCGCACGTGCCAAGAAGGGCAAAGTGGCTGACTTGGGCTTTAAGCCTAATGCGGTCGTGCGGGTGGAATAACGCACAGCTTTCCCAATAGAAACGGCCCTTGCTTGCAAGGGTCGTTTGCATTCGAGGAATAAAAAAAGCGGCTCAATAAGCCGCTTTTTTTGTGGGGGTGCCGAAAATTAAGCTTTGGCTTTTTCTTTGGCCGCTGCCGCTGGTGCTGCTGGATCAGCTTCTTTCTTGGGGGGACTGCAGTCAAAGCACACAAACATGGATGAACCCAAGATGCGCTTGAACGAACCGTTGTTGCGGGGCTTGTGAACGCCGCACTTGATGCAGCTCATGGTGTCGCCAGTGCGGCCTAGGCCTTCGAAGGGGGAACCGCCTTTTTTCGACTTGTAGCGCAAACCATCGTTGGAGATTTCTGTTTTTTCTGGGCGTGACATTCGTTGTAGTTCTCGAGGCAAAGATGATATTTTCGCAAATTTATCAACCGTTCTGCGAAGCAGCCTTCAAAAACCTCAAAATTCACCTCAAAAATCGCTTTGAAAACTTCAAAACACGGGGGCCAATGCGTTTTGAGAGGGCTTGGCGGTGTTTGGCAAACAGCACATAGGTGGGTTGCAGCACAGGCATCAGCCAGCGGCGTGATAGCAGCCATGCCAAAACAGGTACTTTGGCCAGTCGGTAGGCGTTGGCAAACACAGGCACGCCCACCAGCACTTGGCCGTCGGCGGTGCGACCATGAATCTGCGCCATGGCGGCTTCGCACGAAATGTTGTGACCCGCTGCCTCAAAGCCTGTTTGGGTGACATCGACAAAAGCCAACTGGCCCTGCGCATTGCGGCTTTGCAAAAATTCCACCTCGGCGACGCACAACGGGCACTGGCCGTCGTAATACATCGTCAGTTCGGGTGTATGGGTGGCAGAGGTGGTTTGCATCGGGACGTAGGCTAGCACGGTCACACAGGGAAGGGCCTACCAAAGGGTAATCGGGCAGAATTCAACGCATGACCCAAGCCTGCTTTGATACCGCCACAACCGCTGCACAGCGTGTCGCTCATGCCTTAGAAGGCGCAGCCAGCCCCGCTGCGCAACATGTGTTCACGCAGCTCTATGCCGATGCCGCACGCGCCATGGCGCAACACTGTGATGTGCAGACTCAAGCAGGCCGCAGCCTAGGTGCCTTGCACGGCGTGTGCCTCACCCTCAAAGACAACATCGACGTGGCGGGCGAAACCACCATGGCCGGTGGCGTGGTGTGCGCAGGCGAAGCGCCTGCTTGGCATGACGCACCCGTGGTGCAACGCTTGCGCGAGGCAGGTGCGGTGGTGCTGGGCAAAACCAATATGAGCGAGTTTGCGTTTTCAGGCGTGGGCATCAACCCACACCACGGCACGCCGGTTAACCCCGCTGATGCGGCACACGCACGTGTTCCCGGCGGCTCGTCGTCGGGGGCGGCGGTGTCGGTGGCCTTGGGGTTGGCCGAGGTGGGCATTGGCACAGACACGGGCGGCTCTATTCGCATTCCCGCTGCGCTGTGTGGGCTGGTGGGCTTTAAGTCCACGCAAGCGCGTATTCCGTGCACAGGCGTGATGGAGCTGTCACGCACGCTGGACACGGTGGGCAGCATCACCCGCTCGGTGCGGGGGTGTTTGGCGGTAGATGCGGTGCTGTCTCGGCAGCCGTTACCCACCGATGCCACAGAGTTGCGCGGTCTGCGTTTTGCCGTGCCGCAAACCTTGATGCTGGACGATGTAGATGCCACCGTGGCCCAAGCTTTTGCGCGCACCTTGCAACGCATCAGCAAGGCAGGCGCACAAGTGGTGGAGATACCGTTTACAGCGCTGGGTGACATCGCTGCACTCAGCATGCCCGGTGGCTTTTCGCCCATTGAAAGTTACGCCGCACACCACGCCCGCCTAGAGCGCGGCGCTCACCAAATTGACCCCCGTGTGGTGGCCCGCATGATGTTGGGCAAGGGCATCAGCGCACAAGACTACTTAGCGCTGCACAACCGTCGCCGCGCGTGGATCGCTGCTGCCCAACAAACCCTGCACGGCTTTGACGCCATGTTGTGTCCCACCGTGCCGATGGTGGCACCGCTGACCGAGCCCTTGCTCAAAGACGATGAGGCGTTTTTCAAAGTGAACCGTTTGTTGCTGCGCAACCCTTCGGCCATCAACTACATGGACGGCTGCGCGTGGAGCTTGCCGTGCCACGAAGTGGGTGAATTACCTGTGGGCTTGATGGTGTCAGGCTTGGCAGGAAAAGACGCGCATTTGGCTCGTGTGGCCTTGGCTTTAGAAAACTTAATGAATTCTTTACATGCTTAGAACACAATCCAAGCACTGAGAGAAAGAGAGCACGCTATGACTTCTAAATTTCGCACATTGGCTTTGAGTTTGTTGTTGTCTGCAGCAGCGAGCGCAGCGATGGCGCATGGTCCATATGGCGGTTACCGTGGTGGCTACCGAGGTGATTATTTCTGGGGCCCCGCGTTGGTGGGTGGAGCCATTGTGGGCACATCCATTTATTTATCGCGTCCTGTGCAGCCATCGACCGTCATCATCACCAGTCCACCTGTGGTCGTGATGAGCAACCCACAACCCACGCAGTGGGTGAATGGCCAGCCCGTGCAACAACCGGTTGAGGCGTACTACTGCCGCGACTCTGGTCAGTACTTTCCTGTGGTGCAAACCTGCCCCACACCTTGGATGGTGGTAATGCGCTGACGGTTTGAGGTGCTGTCATCCGTTTGCAAGTGCTGCGCGTTGTAGAACTACCTTGTCACACAGTGAGTTTTTTATGAAACGCGCATCTATCTTCTTCGCCTGTTTGTTGTCTGTTGTGTTGGCTGTGCCAGCGCAAGCGCATGGCTACGGTCATGGTGGCGGATATGGCGCTTACGGCGGCCATCATGGTGGTTATGGTTACCGTGGCGGTTGGGGCAACAACTGGGTTGGACCCGTGCTGGGTGCCGCTATTGTGGGTGGTGCTATTTATGCAGCCAGTACCCCCACTTATGCCATGCCTGCCCAAGTCGTGGTGCAACAGCAATATGCACCGCCTAGCCGTGTGGCGTATTTCTGCCCCACCGCTCAGCAGTACTACCCCAGCGTGCCCACCTGCCAAGTGCCTTGGCAGCCTGTGAACTACTAACAAACTCAGTCAAACAAAAAGCCGGGCTAGCCCGGCTTTTTGTTGTGCGTCACGCGCGTCATTGAAGCGCGTGACGCACATGGTTTTAAAGCGTCACGACTTCTTTGTGGCCCAAGCGGTTGGAGTAACGCACTTTGCCGCCTGTGGTTTCCAGCTCCACACGTGCGCTGCGGCCTGCGTACACATGGTGTTTGAGCCATTCCAGTTCTTGCTTCATCTCCGCGTCGCCAGCCACCACACGGCTCCAGCAGCGCAACTCAGCAGACCAGCGGTAGTTGCGGGCTTTGAGCTTGTCTTTGGTTTCAAAGGGGGAATTGATGGCGTACACCTTTTGCTGTGGCTTGTTCAAAGTCAGCAGCACCGCGAGCAGGGCGGTTTGTTGGCTTTGTGGCAACACTTGGTTGAGCAGTTCTAGCAAGGCCCAGCAATCGGCTTCAGCGCGGTGAGCTTCGTAAAAGTAGCCTTGGGTGCTGAGCAAATACTCCAGCTTGGCTGAGCCAAAACCTTCTTCGCGCCAGTCGATGTCTTTGATGCTGCATGCCCAATTGAGTTGCTCAAACAAGGGCCAGCGTGCTTCGACGAATGGGCGGTCAAATGCAGCGTTGTGGGCAATGACCACGTCCACGTTTTTCAAAAACTCAGCCACGCGCGTGTCGTCAATGCGATGGCCTTGCACCATCTCGTCGGTGATGTGGTGCACGGCGGTGGTGGCGGGAGGAATGGGAAAGCCTGGGTCTTCTAGCTCGTCCAGTACATCCACCACGCGGTAAACCACGCCTGTGACGGGGTCGAATTCAAAGGCCAGCATGCCCAGTTCAATCACACGGTCTTGGACCACATCAAAGCCGGTGGTCTCGGTGTCGAGCACGATACCTTTGCTGAGCTTTTGGCCGGGAGCGGGGGTGTTGAACACACGGCCAGGCACGAGGCGGCGAAGCACGCGGTAGTCTGGGTGTTGTTCGAGTTGTTGAGCGAGTTGTTCGATGTCTTGAGTCATGGGGCAATGTTAAGCGTGGTCGGCCTGTGTGGCGTTGCGCTTGGCAATGGCGCGTGACAAATAGATGCCCATGGCCCAAACCACCAAAGCATCAGCGCCCAAAATCAATGGGGAGTTAAAGTGGCTCAACAGTTCAGCCAACACCAACACACCAAGCGATTGACCTAAAAACAAAAAGCCAGCAAACAGCGTCACGCCTGTGCCGCGTGCGGTGGGCACCATTTGCGTGGCCTTGGCTTGCATGGTGTTGTGAAACATGGCAAAGCCAAACCCCGCTACAAAGCAAGAGGGCAGCGCCAGTTGCCACCAAGGTGCAAACGCAATCACCAAGAACGCGGCGCCAAAGCTCATGCCGCCATAACGCGCCAAGCCAACTTCTCCAAAACGTCGAATGGTGATTTTGGCCGTGGCCATGTAAGCCATGCCCCCTAATCCAAAGAGCGCCGTGGTCCCGCCTGCCAACGTGAGGGATATGTGGTGCACCTGATGCAAGTGCGCTGCTGTCACGGCCAGCACGCCAAACACGGTGGCACCTTCAATCAAGGTGATGCTCAGAAAGGTGCGTGCCCATGGGTTATGCGCCACTTGCTGAAGCTGTTTGAAAAAACCAGTGGGGGCATGCGTTGGGTGCGCGATGGGGTCCAAATGTTTGAGCTGTCGACCCAGCAAAAAACTCACAGTGGCAAAAGCAGTAGCCATCAGTGCAAAAGCCCAACGCCAACCCAAAGTGTCGGTCAGCAGTCCGCCAAACAACTGACCTGCCGTGATGCCCAGCATGGTGCCCAAACCCACGCGGGCCAAAGTTTCTTGGCGGTGCTCGTAATGCACCACATCGCCCACCCACGCCAATGAGAGAGGAATGATGGCGGCTGCCGCTAGGGCTGTGCCGACACGAGCGGCCACGAGAAACGTCAAGTCTGAACTGAGTGCAGACAACACACTGCCCGCGCTGCAACCGATGGTGGCCAGCATGACGACGCGGTACTTACCGAAGCGGTCACCCACGGGGCCATAAAAAAGCTGCATCACACCGTAAGCGATCGCGAAGAATGAAATCACCCGCGATGCCTCACTGATGGGCGCATCAAAGACGCGAGACAGCTCGGGCAGCATGGGGTCGCAAATGCGCTGCAAGGCCATGCTGCAAAACGTGGCCAGCGACAACAAAAAAATCGCCCGACGGGTGGTGGGCGATAGGGCGTGAGGGGAGGATGTGTTTGTTTTCAAAGCGCTCTCACTTTACCCGCTACCCGCGTTGGGTGCTGTCGCTTGTAAGTCAAAGTCGAAAATTATTAGATGACGATTTAATATTGTCACTATGAAATTTTTTGTGTCTTTGTTAATTGGTTTGTTGAGTGGGGTGTGTTCATGGGCTTGGGCGCAACCCAACCAAGAAGCCATGACGGCTGAGGTGTTGGGCGTGTACTTCACGCCGCCCGCCAATGCTGCTGCTGCCATCGTCAAAGCGATTGATGACAGTGAGCGTGAAGTTTTGGTGCAAGCCTATGGCTTCACCCACAACGGGATTGCACAAGCCTTGGTGCGTGCGCATCAACGCGGTGTGACGGTGCGTGTGCTGCTAGACCAAAAGAGCCACACCTCAAACCGTTACGTCATTGGGGTGTTGACCGATGCACAGATTGAAATGCGTGAAGACGGCAAACACGCCATTGCTCACAACAAAGTGATGGTGATTGACCAAACCATCGTTATCACGGGCAGTTTCAATTTCACCAACTCGGCAGCCACCCGCAATGCTGAGAATTTCTTGATGCTGAAATCGGCTGACTTGGCCGAAAGATACCGTTTGCAATGGCAAAACCATTGGGCGCATGGCGTTGAGTAAAGGTTTGAAAAGCAGATTTAGTCTGCCAGCTCTAAAAATGCACCATTTCGGCGCAAAACGCTTGCCAGCGGGAAACTAGTCTCTAAAATACGTCCCATGCTGCACTGCAACATAACTTTAGCCAAATGGCCAGGTTCAGAGCAGTTTGACCATCCTTTTAATATTTTGGAGATTTGAAATGACTTTGACACCTGAACAAGTAATCGCTGCGAACAAAGCCAACTTGGAAACTTTGGTGGGTTTGACCAACAAAGCTTTCTCTGGCGTGGAACAACTCATCGAGTTGAACTTGGCTGCTGCGAAAAGCACTTTGGCTGATTCACAAAAACAAACCAACGCCGCTTTGAGCGTGAAAGACGCACAAGAGTTGTTGGCTTTGCAAGCGAGCCTGTTCCAGCCTTTGGCTGAAAAAGCTGTGGCTTATAACCGTCACTTGGTTGAAATCGCCACAGGTACAGGTTCACACTTCCAAGGTCACGTGGAATCTAAAGTGGCTGAAGCTCAAAAAGCTTTCCACGCCATGGTGGACAACGCTGCTAAAAACGCACCTGCTGGTTCCGAAGCCGCTGTGGCCGCATTCAAAACTGCAGTTGCCGCTGGTAACAACGCTTTGGAATCTGTGCAAAAAGCTGTCAAGCAAGCCACTGATGTTGCTGAAGCCAACTACAAAAACCTGACTGAAACCGCTTTGAAAACAGCCAAGCCTGCTGCTAAGAAGCGTTAATTTTTAAGGTCCTCCAAGACCACTGAAACGGCTCCTTCGGGAGCCGTTTTTCGTATGTGCTTAAGATTGGTTCAAAACACGGGAGAGCAGCGGTGGATAAAGTAGACGGTGTGGTGATTGGCGCAGGCGTGGTGGGCCTGGCTGCGGCGCGTGCTTTGATTCAGGCAGCACCAGAAACTGCTCGCGAGTGGTTGGTGTTGGAAGCGGCGGACGCCATTGGCACGGGTACCAGTTCGCGCAACAGCGAAGTCATTCACGCAGGCATTTACTACCCGCAAGGTTCGCTCAAAGCCAACTTGTGCGTGCAAGGTCGCGACATGCTGTATGCCTATGCGGCGGAGCGCGGTGTGTCGTACCTGCGCTGTGGCAAATTGATCGTGGCGACACATGTGGACCAGCTGCCTGCACTTCATGCCGTTTTGCACAAGGCCCATGCCAATGGCGTGACCGATGTGGTTCTGCTCAGCGCCGAACAAGCGCAAGCGATGGAGCCCGCGCTGTCATGCGTGGCGGCCTTGCATTCACCCAGCACGGGCATTGTGGACAGCCACGGCTTGATGCTGAGTCTGCAAGGTGATTTTGAACATGCAGGCGGCATCGTGGCCTTGAATTCGCCTGTTGCTTCAGCCGTGTGCTGCGGCGATGGCATCGTGGTGCGCATGGCCGATGGTTCTGAGTTGTTGGCGCAAACGGTGGTGAATGCAGCAGGGCTGACAGCACCTTGGCTGGCGAAACGCTTTGAAGGTTTGGCCGCGCAGCATGTGCCGCAGGCTTACTTTGCCAAAGGCAACTATTTCACGCTCTCAGGCAAGTCAGCGTTTTCGCGTTTGATTTATCCCGTGCCCGAAGCCGCAGGTTTGGGTGTGCACTTGACGCTTGACCTAGGGGGGCAAGCCAAGTTTGGTCCTGATGTGCAATGGGTGGACGGCCCAGATGATTTGGTAGTGTCCACCGCGCATGAGCAAGCGTTTTACGACGCCGTACGCAAGTATTGGCCAGCCTTGGGCGATGGTGCGTTGCAAGCAGGCTATGCGGGCATTCGCCCCAAAATATCGGGCCCCAACGACGAAGCCGCTGATTTTTGTATCCAAGGCCCAGACGTGCATGGCGTGAAAGGCTTGGTGAATTTGTTTGGCATTGAGTCGCCAGGCTTGACGAGTGCACTCGCAATTGGTGATGCGGTGGTTCAGGCCTTGCAGTAAAGTTGCGCGCATGAATAAACGCTTGTTCCTCAGCGTTTGCACGACGCACTTTTTGTTGGCCTGCTCGACGGTGTCGCGTCAAGCGTCCACGCCGACGTCATCAAACTATCCAAACAATCCAGCGAAACGACAAGACATCGTCATGCAAGCCATGGCTATGCTCGACCGCAGCTACACCTATGGCGGCAAAAAACTTCACACAGGTTTTGACTGTTCGGGATTGGTGACATTTGTTTACAAAGAGTCAGCCGGCATTCCGCTCCAAGGCAGCGCAGCGCAAATGGCACAAGTGGCCAAGCCCATTGATCCTACGCAAGCGCATCCCGGTGACTTGGTGTTTTTCAATACTCTAGGCAGTCCGTTCTCGCATGTGGGAATTTATGTAGGCTCAGGCAAATTCATCCACGCTGCGAATGAAAAAACAGGTGTGAAATCGGAACGCTTGAGCTCCCCATACTGGGCCAAGCGGTTTGAAGGATATCGCACCGTTTTTGCTTGATGCAAACCTGATCAGACTTGGTCGCGAATGGCCAGCGCAGCCTCTTTCACGAGTACAGGACCTTTGTAAATCAATCCGGTGTAAATCTGCACCACATCCGCACCTGCTTTGATTTTCGCGACAGCATCGGCACCGCTCAAGATACCGCCCACGCCGATGATGGGGAAATTGGGGCCCATCGCCGCGCGCAATTGGCGAATCACGACATTGCTTTTCTCGAACACGGGTGCGCCTGAGAGGCCGCCGGTTTCGTCGGCGTGAGCCATGCCTTGCACCGCGTCGCGGGCGATGGTGGTGTTGGTGGCGATCACGCCCCAAGATGGCGTGCCTTCGTGCACACAGTGGCGTTGCAACGTGGCTGCAATCACCGCAATTTGGTCGCTGTCTAAATCAGGCGCAATCTTGATGAACACAGGCACTTGCTTGTTGTGTTGCTGAGCCAGCTCTTTGCGGCGTTTGGCGAGTGTGCCAATCAGCGCATCCAAGGCTTCATCGCTTTGCAGCTCGCGCAAATTTTTGGTGTTGGGGCTGGAGATGTTGACCGTCACATAGTCAGCATGTGGGTACACGCCGTTGAGGCAAATCAGGTAGTCGTCCACCGCGTTCTCAATGGGGGTGACCGCGTTCTTGCCAATGTTCAGGCCCAGCAGCATGGGTGTGTCGCTACCTTTACGGCGGAACTGCGCTTGTTGCACGTTGGTCAAAAACACATCGAGGCCTTCGTTGTTAAAGCCTAGGCGGTTAATCAATGCATTGGCTTGCGGCAAACGGAACATGCGGGGTTTGGGGTTGCCAGGCTGCCCCTTGGGTGTGACGGTGCCAACTTCGACAAAGCCAAAACCCATCGCAGCCAAGCCGTCAATGCAGTGCGCGTTTTTGTCCAAGCCTGCGGCCAAGCCCACACGGTTAGGGAATTTCAGGCCCGCGAGTTGAATCGGATCTTGCACGCGCTCTTGGCAGTAGGCCCAAGCCAGCGGCGTATTTTGCGTGCGGGCCAGCATGGCCAGCGTGTGCTCATGGGCGGTTTCGGCGTCCATAGCAAACAGAAATGGTCGGGCGAGGGAATAAGGTAACAACGACATGGATAATCTCAAGCTTTTATAAAACCCTCGGATTTTCGCCCATGAACACGCCCACAAATGCCATACCTTTGTCTCAAGACGAATTGAAAACTTTGGTGGGCCAAGCGGCACTCCAATACGTGGTCCCAGGCGAGGTGGTGGGCGTGGGCACAGGCTCAACGGTGAACAAATTCATCGACGCCTTGGCCACCATGAAAGACCAAATCAAAGGTGCGGTGTCCAGCTCAGTGGCATCCACCGAACGCTTACAAGCTTTAGGCATCAAGGTGTTTGAAGCTGCCGAGGTCGAAAGCCTGTCGGTCTACATCGACGGTGCAGACGAAATCGATCACCACGGCTACATGGTCAAAGGCGGCGGTGCGGCGTTGACGCGCGAAAAAATTGTGGCTGCGCAATCCAAAATGTTTGTGTGCATTGCCGATGAAAGCAAACTGGTCGATGCACTTGGCGCGTTCCCCTTGCCCGTGGAAGTCATCCCCATGGCCACTGCGCGCGTCATGCGCCAATTCGCTGCGATGGGCGGCAGCGCCAAGGTGCGTTTGAAAGACGGTCAACCTTTGGTCACAGACAACGGCCAACACATCGTCGATGTGACGGGTTTGAAAATCAGCGACCCTCTGCAGTTTGAAACCGACGTCAGCCAATGGCCGGGCGTGGTGACGGTGGGTGTGTTTGCCCATCAAAAAGCGCAGGTGTGTTTGTTGGGCACATCGAATGGCGTGAAGACGCTGAAGTTTTGAAAAGCCTAGGCACTTCGTATCGAGCTTTGGTGCTGGGTGCATCAGGTGCACTGGGGAGTGCTTTTGTTGAGGCCTTGCAGGCCGATGCCGCATGCGTCGTAGTAGTTGGTTTGTCGCGCAATTCGCAACCTGCATTTCGCTTAGAAGACGAGGCCAGCATGGCTGCTGCGGCTACTTCATTGCATGGCCCGTTTCACCTCATCATCGATGCCACAGGGGCACTCACCATCGACGGGAAGGGGCCAGAAAAACACATGGCTGCACTCAATGCCACACAACTGGCCCGTGCGTTTGAAGTCAACACCATTGGCCCCGCGTTGCTGCTCAAACACTTCGTGCCTTTGCTCGCTATTGAGCAGCGCAGCATTTACGCCAAGTTGTCGGCGCGTGTGGGCAGCATCAGCGACAACCACAAAGGTGGTTGGTATGGTTACCGCGCATCCAAGGCAGCACTGAACATGGTGCTGCAAACCGCAGCAATTGAAGCCACCCGTAAACGCCCGCAACTCGTGGTGGCGGCCTTACAACCTGGCACAGTGGCATCGGGTTTGTCGGCGCCGTTTGTGCCAGCACAAGACTGCCTCGCACCTGCGCAATCGGTGGCAGGTTTACTCAGTGCTTTGGATGATTTGCCAGCGCAAGCCGCTGCGCACTTTTTGGACTACAAAGGCGCAGCGATTGCTTGGTGATGATCAATGCGCGGCGCTCATGCCTTGGTGGCGCAGCAGCGCATCCAACTGAGGCTCACGACCACGGAAAGCTTTGAACGATTCCATCGCGGGGCGGCTGCCGCCGACTTCCAAAATGGTTTCGCGGTAGCGGCGGCCTGTGTCAATGCTAGGTTCGCCATCTGCGCCTGCGGTTTCTTCAAACGCAGCATAGGCATCAGCACTCAGCACTTCGGCCCACTTGTAGCTGTAGTAACCGGCGGCATAGCCACCCGCAAAGATGTGGCTGAAGGTGTGCAGCGTGCGGCCCCATGCAGGGCTTTGCAACACGGCCACTTCGGCGCGCACATCGCGCAGTACTTGCATGAAGTCTTGCGCTTTGTCACCGTCTGAGTGCAGCAGCATGTCCACGAGTGAAAACTCGATCTGGCGCAGCGTTTGCAAACCGCTTTGGAAATTTTTAGCAGCCAGCATTTTGTCGAACAACGCGCGTGGTAAAGGTTCGCCTGTGTCGACGTGTGCGGTCATGTGGCGCAACACAGGCCATTCCCAGCAAAAGTTTTCCATGAACTGGCTGGGCAACTCCACCGCATCCCACTCAACGCCGCTGATGCCAGACACATCGCGCTCGTTCACTTGCGTGAGCATGTGGTGTAGGCCGTGGCCGCATTCGTGGAAGAGGGTGATGACGTCATCGTGGGTGAGCAGCGGTGGCTTGTCGCCCACGGCCTCTGAGAAGTTGCACACGAGGTGCGCCACGGGCGTTTGCAACGCACCTGTGTCGGGGCGCAACCAGCGTGCGCGCACATCGTCCATCCACGCGCCGCCGCGCTTGCCTGCGCGCGCACCGGGGTCCAAGTAGAACTGGCCCACTAACTCAGGGGGCAAACCGCGTGCGCGTGTCTCTTCGGTGTGGCGCTCAATGCGGTAGAACTCCACTGCTGGGTGCCACACGGGCGCTTGGTCGCGTCGAATGCTCACCTCGAACAAGGTTTCCACAATCTTGAACAAACCCGCCAACACCTTGGGCGCGGTGAAGTACGGTTTGACTTCTTGCTCGCTGAAGGCATAACGCGTTTCTTTGAGCTTCTCGCCGATGTACGGCCAGTCCCACGGTTGTGGGTCTTGCAGGTTGAGGTGTTCTGCCGCGAAGGTGCGCATCTCGGCCACGTCTTTTTCGGCGTAGGGACGGGCGCGTTTGGCGAGGTCGCGCAAAAAGTGCATCACCTCGGCGGGCGACTGCGCCATCTTGGCCGCCAACGACACCTCGGCGTAGTTGGCATAGCCCAAGAGCTGTGCTTCTTCTTGGCGCAGGGCCAAAATTTCTTTCACCCACGGTGTGTTGTCTTGTTCGGTTTTGCCGTTTTGCACCGCTTCCGATTGGTCAGATGCGCGTGTGGCGTAAGCGCGGTACAGCTTTTCGCGCAAAGCCGAGCTGTGCGCAAACTGCATGATGGGCAGGTAGCACGGCATTTTCAAATTCAACTTATGGCCAGCCACACCATCCTTCTCAGCCGCAGTGCGTGTGGTTTGCAACACGTCGTCCGGCACACCGGCCAACTCTTCGGCGGTGACGATGGCTGACCATTGGTCGGTTGCATCGAGCACGTTCTCGCTGAACTTTTGGCTCACTTCGGCTTGGCGTTCTTGAATCGCAGCAAAGCGTTCTTTGGCGGCCCCCACAAGCTCCGCACCCGACAACACAAAGTTGCGCATGGCCAAGGTATGGGCGTGTTTTTGCTCGGCATTCAAGCTGGCCACATCAATGGCTTTGTACTTGGCATACAAGCGCTCGTCTGCACCCAGTCGCGTGTAGAACTCGGTCACACGTGGCAATGCTTCGGTGTAGGCCGCGCGCAGCTCAGGTGTGTCGGCCACCGAATGCAAATGGCTCACGGCGCCCCAAGCGCGGCTGAGTTTTTCGGTGGCGACATCCAACACGGCAGCAATCGCTTTCCACTCGGCGGGGAAGTCAGCTGCCGTGACTTTTTCTAATGCGGCATCGGCTGCTGGCAAAAGCTGGTCAAGGGCAGGCGCGATGTGCGCAGGTTGGATGGCATCGAACAGCGGGTGATTCGAAAAGTCGAGAAGCGGATTGTTCAATGACATGCAAAACTTTCAAGAAATAGATGGCCGAAATTTTTGGCATACCCAGCACCGTCGCCAAGCTGAGTGGTCAGCGCTTGATGCAGCGACATTCGCTTGCGAGGAGCGCAGCAAGTGCTGGCCGCTCAGCTTGGCAGAGCGAACGCCCACCCAATGAATGCAAATACCTCAATGCTTCTCAGATAAGGCCCGTTGCGCCGATTCCAAGGTGTTGACCAGCAGCATTGTGATGGTCATCGGTCCAACCCCACCCGGTACAGGGGTGATGTAGCCGGCCACTTCTTTCACGCCATCAAAGTCCACATCGCCGCACAGCTTGCCTTCATCGTTGCGGTTCATGCCCACGTCCAGCACCACCGCGCCGGGCTTGACCATGTCAGCCGTCAGCACATTGCGCTTGCCCACCGCGGCCACGATGACGTCGGCTTGCAAGGTGAGGACTTTGAGGTTTTGCGTGCGCGAGTGCGCCACTGTCACTGTGGCATCTTTTTGCAGCAGCATCAAAGCCATGGGCTTGCCCACGATGTTGCTGCGGCCAATCACCACCGCGTGTTTGCCCTTGAGGTCGTAACCAATGCTCTCGAGCATCTTCATGCAGCCATACGGTGTGCAAGGCCAAAAACCAGGCATGCCTGTCATCAATGCACCGGCGCTGGCGATGTGAAAGCCGTCCACGTCTTTGGCGGGGCTGATGGCTTCAATCACTTTTTGCGCGTCGATGTGCGCAGGCAAGGGCAGTTGCACCAAGATGCCGTGAATGCTGTCGTCATGGTTGAGTGCGTCCACACGAGCGAGCAACTCGGCCTCGGTCATGGTGGCTTCGTATTTCTCGAGGACCGAGTGCAAGCCAGCGTCTTCGCAAGCCTTGACCTTGTTGCGCACATACACCTGGCTGGCTTGGTTGTCGCCCACCAGCACCACAGCCAAGCCGGGTGTCAAACCCTTGGCTTTCAAGGCGGCTGTGTCGGCGGCCACTTGGGCGCGCAGTTGTTTGGAGAGGGCGTTGCCGTCAATGAGTTGTGCAGTCATGGTCTTGTGTATACAGAAGAGAAGTTGAATTGAAAACGCCCGTGAGACACGGGCGTTCAAAGGGTGAGCAAACGTGCGGCCTGATTAGGCTTTGGCAGCGTTTTGTCCGAGTGCGGTTTTCAGCAAGTCGGCCACCGTGTTGGCGTTGAGCTTTTCCATGATGTTGGCGCGGTGCGCTTCTACGGTTTTGATGCTGATGCCGAGGTCGTCTGCAATTTGCTTGTTCAAACGGCCGGCCACGATGCGCTCCAACACTTGAGCTTCGCGGGTGGTCAGCTTGGCCATCAGCGCGTCGCGGCTGGCGGCTTGTTGTGATTCGGCGAACGACGTGGTGGCTTGGGCCAACATGCGTTCGACCAAATTCACCAAAGCGGTTTCGTCAAAAGGCTTTTGGATGAAGTCCATCGCGCCTTTTTTCATGGTGTCCACGGCCATGGGCACATCGCCGTGACCGGTGATGAACACGATGGGCAAAGGAGACTTGCGTTCGACCAAACGGTCTTGCAGTTCGAGGCCTGTCATGCCACCCATGCGGATGTCCACAATCAAACAAGCAACTTCACGTGGGTCGTAACGGCTGAGGAACGTTTCGGCTGAATCGAAGCAACGAACGCGGTAGTCCTTGCCCTCTAACAACCATTGCAAGGAATCACGTACAGCCTCGTCGTCGTCCACCACGTAGACCGTACCTTTTTTGGGAATCAAACTCATCAAAAAAACTCCAACCTATCGGACCGGTATCCAGAAGGAAAAGCGGCAGCCCGTTATTTCCTCAGCATTGTAGAGGTTCTCAGCCTTCATTCGGCCTTGGTGCGACTCCACGATGGAGCGGCACAAATTCAGGCCAATGCCCATGCCTTCTGACTTGGTGGAGAAGAAGGCTTCAAACAAACGCTCCATCACCTCGGGCGGCAAGCCTCGCCCTGTGTCAGTGACTGAAAATTCAATCACAGGTTGGCCTTCTTCGCTGCGTGGTAATACCTTTAGCTCCACATCGCGGCGTGTGAGCGGGCGCTGGGCGAGGTCAATGGACTCTGCGGCATTGCGCAACAAATTCACCAACACTTGCTCAATCAAGATGGGGTCCACGTTCACGGCGGGTAAGCGCGCCGCGACCACTTGGGTCAGGCGCACCTGTCGTCGGCGCATTTCAATGCCAGCCAATTCCACGGCTTCTGCCACCATGGCAGTCACATCGGATAGGGTGCGGTTGGGCTCGCTGCGTTTCACGAAGGTGCGAATGCGTTGGATGATTTGTCCTGCACGTTGGGCTTGGTGGGCGGTTTTTTCCAAGGCCTTGAGCAACTCTTCTTCGGTCAAATTGTTGGCTTTGATGCGCGACACCATGCCGCTGCAGTAGTTGTTGATGGCCGTCAATGGTTGGTTCAATTCGTGTGCCACGCTAGACGCCATCTCACCCATGGTGATGAGGCGGCTGGCCGATTGCGCGCGTTCGGCTTGCACTTGGGCTTGCTCCTCGGCTTGGCGTCGCGGGGTGATGTCTGAGGCAATCACCATCTGCGCCAAGCGGCCATCCACCCAGTTGAGGTAGCGTGAACGCACCTCTAACCACTTGCCTAACTCAGGCACATAGATTTCGGCGTTCTCGGCTTTGGTTTCGGTGATGCCTTCAGTGGGTAGCCCCATCAAGCCATCGTCTTCATCTTGACCGTCATCGTTTGCGGCGTCTGATGTTGTCGAGGGACGTGGCTGACCCGCTTGCGAGACCAAACTCAGGTGACCTTGTGTAGTGCTGGCAAACCATTGGCGATACAGCTTGTTGGCAAACAACAGTTCTTTGCTGCCCAACGGCGCGACAGACACGGAGGCGTCCAAACCTTCGAGCACGGTGGTGAATCGGTCGTGGGCGGCAGAGAGTTGTTCGCGCACGCGGTTGGGTTCGGTGATGTCAGTCATCGACGTCATCCAACCGGTTTGTTGGCCGCGTGCATCCACGAGCGGTGAGACATACAAGCGTGCGTCAAACACTTCGCCGCTCTTGCGTTTGACGCGCACTTGAAAGCCACTGCTCGTGGTCTCACCCTGTAACTCTTGGGTTAGCTTTTGCTCTAATGTTTCGCGGTCTTCCTCGGGCCAATAGGGAAAAGGCGGGACACGTCCTACCAATTCATCCTCTGTCCAGCCTGTCATTTGGCAAAACGCAGCGTTCACATAGGTGATACGACCCTTGAGGTCCATGGCGCGCATGCCGGTGAGGATGGAGTTTTCCATGGCGCGGCGAAAGTTGGTTTCGGCTACCAAGGCTTGTTGAGCTTGCACGCGTCGGCGCGTGTGTCGCCAAGTACCAATCAGCATCCAAGCGGTCATGGCGCTGAGCATGGCCACCAACCAAAACACACCGTTGCCAATCAAACCTTGCGAGGTGCGGTAAGCCTGCGCGTGCAGTGACAGCGCATAGCCCACAGGGGTGATGGGCACTTCGTATTCGTTGGTTTGAAAGAGCCAAGGCAACACCTCCGTCACCTTGGGACGTGCTTTGTTGGCTTGGCCTGCCAGCACGTTGTTGTTCACGTCTCGCAAAGACACGGCATAGCGGTTGGCGATTTCGCTGGGCACCGCAAAGCGCAGCATGCCATCCATCGTGTATTCGGCTAGCAACACGCCTTCAAATCTGCCGTGGTTCAAGATAGGAACGTGAAGCTGTAAGTGTGTGTAGGGTGCAGCATTAGGACGTTTCTCGATGATGGGTTGCGAGTACACGGGTTGCTGCAAATCTCTGGCCAAGTGAAAGGCGCTGAGCGTTTCAGCGTGGGTGACCGCATTGCCCGTGAGAAAGCTCATCGTCGAATTGTTGCTGGCACTGGCATAAGACGCATGCACGTGTTGACGTGTGTTCAACCACGTCAAGCTAGCCAACTCTGGGCTTTGATTTAACAAAGTTTGGGCTTCGCCAGAAAAAGCTTTGCTATCGGTTTCCCTGTTGGCAATGTCACGTGCCATGCGCATGATTTGTTCTTGTTTATCAAGCAAACGCAGGCGTAAACGTTGTTGGGCGTACTCCACATCGCGGCGAACCACTTCTTGTTCACGCACGATTTCTTCGTAACGCAGGTACCAAAACGCGGTGGTGATGGCGGCCATGAACAGCACCACCGCCGCTAGGGGGGCGATGAACGCGAAGCGGTCCTGACGGTTGGGGGTTTGTCGGCGCCACCACTGACGCCAGTGTGTGATGAGTTGCGTGAAAGGGGAAGTGGGCAATGTTTTTGACATGTGTGGTGAGTTTATGTAATTACTATATTTCACATTAAGAAAACATCAATCGCTATTTGAAATTTTTAAAATTTGTGCGAAACTTCGTACATTCGAGTCAAAACAAGTGCAACACAGAGGAGACAAGCATGTCAGCACAACCGAACGATCTGCGTAACGACGTGGATAGCCAAGAAACGCGTGAGTGGATGGACGCTTTGTCCGCCGTCATCAATGTAGAAGGGCCAGAGCGCGCGCACTTCTTGTTAGAGCAACTGCTCGAGCACGCACGTGAGAGCAGCATCGACATGCCGTTTTCTGCCACCACGGGTTACGTCAACACCATCGAACCTGACCAAGAGGCACATTGCCCTGGCAACATTGAAATTGAAGAGCGTCTGCGCGCTTACATGCGTTGGAACGCGATGGCGATGGTGGTCAAAGCCAACCGCCACAACCCAGAAGACGGTGGTGACCTGGGCGGTCACATCGGTTCATTCGCTTCATTGGCCCACATGTTTGGTGCGGGCTTCAACCACTTCTGGCACGCTGAAAACGAAAACCACGGTGGCGATTGCTTGTACATCCAAGGTCACGTGTCACCCGGCGTGTATGCCCGTGCTTACCTGGAAGGCCGCTTGACTGAAGAGCAGTTGCTCAACTTCCGCCAAGAAGTGGATGGCAAAGGTTTGTCCAGCTACCCACACCCCAAACTCATGCCTGAGTTCTGGCAGTTCCCAACAGTTTCAATGGGTCTCGGCCCATTGATGGCCATCTACCAAGCGCGCTTCTTGAAGTACTTGCACGCACGTGGCATTGCCAACACCGAAAACCGCAAGGTCTGGGTGTTCTGCGGCGACGGCGAGATGGACGAAGTGGAATCATTGGGCGCCATCGGTTTGGCCGCTCGCGAAAAACTCGACAACTTGATCTTCGTGGTCAACTGCAACTTGCAACGTTTGGACGGCCCTGTGCGCGGCAACGGCAAGATCGTGCAAGAACTCGAAGGCGAATTCCGTGGCTCAGGCTGGAACGTCATCAAGCTCTTGTGGGGCAGCGAGTGGGACAAGCTCTTGGCCCGCGACAAAGACGGCGCCTTGCGCAAGATCATGATGGACACCTTGGACGGCGACTTCCAAGCGTTCAAAGCCAACGACGGCGCTTATGTGCGCAAGCACTTCTTCGGTCGCGATCCACGCACGCTCGAAATGGTCTCGCACATGAGCGACGACGAAATTTGGGCCTTGAAGCGCGGCGGCCACGACCCACAAAAGGTGTACGCGGCTTACCACCAAGCGGTGAACCACAAAGACCAACCCACTGTGTTGCTGATCAAAACCGTCAAAGGTTTTGGCATGGGCAAAGCAGGCGAGGGCAAGAACAACGTTCACCAAACCAAGAAGCTCACGGATGAAGACATCAAGTACATGCGTGACCGCTTCAACATCCCAGTGCCTGACAGCGAATTGGCCAACGTGCCGTTCTACAAGCCAGCGGACGACACCCCTGAAATGCAATACCTGCACGAGCGCCGCAAGGCCTTGGGCGGCTACTTGCCACACCGTCGCACGAAAGCCGAAGAAACCTTCACCGTGCCGTCGTTGGACATCTTCAAATCGGTGATGGAACCCACAGCCGAAGGCCGTGAAATCTCGACCACCCAAGCCTACGTGCGCTTCCTCACGCAGTTGTTGCGCGACCAAGCACTTGGCCCACGCGTGGTACCCATCTTGGTGGACGAAGCCCGTACCTTTGGTATGGAAGGCCTGTTCCGTCAGATCGGTATTTACAACCCAGCGGGTCAAAACTACACACCGGTCGATAAAGACCAAGTGATGTATTACAAGGAAGACAAAGCTGGCCAAATCTTGCAAGAAGGCATCAACGAAGCCGGTGGTATGTCGAGCTGGATTGCTGCTGCGACGAGCTACTCCACCAGCAACCGCATCATGGTGCCGTTCTACGTGTACTACTCGATGTTTGGTTTCCAACGCATTGGCGACTTGGCATGGGCGGCTGGCGACATGCAAGCACGCGGCTTCTTGTTGGGCGGCACATCGGGCCGTACCACCTTGAACGGCGAAGGCTTGCAGCACGAAGACGGTCACAGCCACATCATGGCCAACACCATCCCCAACTGCGTGTCTTATGACCCCACCTTCGCACACGAAGTTGGCGTCATCCTGCACCACGGTTTGAAGCGCATGGTTGAGAAGCAAGACAACGTCTTCTACTACTTGACCTTGTTGAACGAAAACTACGCAATGCCTGGCCTCAAGGCGGGTACCGAAGAGCAAATCATCAAAGGCATGTACTTGCTGCAACAAGGCGAGGGCAAGAAGACTGCACCACGCGTGAACTTGTTGGGCTCGGGCACCATCTTGCGCGAATCCATGGCCGCACGCGACTTGCTCGCCGCCGATTGGGGCGTTGCTGCCAACGTGTGGAGCTGCCCAAGCTTCAACGAACTCACACGCGACGGCCAAGACGCTGAGCGCTACAACTTGTTGCACCCCACGGACAAGCCAAAAGTACCTTTCGTTGCACAACAGTTGGACCCGTACGTTGGCCCTGTGGTCGCTTCGACCGACTACATGAAAGCCTACGCCGAACAGATTCGTCCGTTCATCCCCAAAGGCCGCACCTACAAAGTGTTGGGCACAGACGGCTTCGGTCGTTCCGACTTCCGCAGCAAGCTGCGCGAGCACTTTGAAGTCAACCGCCACTACATTGTGGTCGCCGCGCTCAAAGCCCTCAGTGAAGAAGGCACCGTGCCCGTGGCACAAGTGGCTGAAGCCATCAAAAAGTACGGCATCAAAGTCGACAAGATCAACCCGCTGTACGCCTAAAAATTCGGGAGACACAACATGGCATTGGTAGAAGTAAAAGTCCCGGATATCGGGGATTTCGACGAAGTCGCAGTCATTGAGCTGCTGGTCAAAGTGGGCGACACCGTGAAAGCGGAACAGTCCCTCATCACCGTCGAATCAGACAAGGCCTCGATGGAAATTCCATCGAGCACCGCTGGTGTGGTCAAAGAGCTCAAAGTGGCTTTGGGCGACAAGGTCAAAGAAGGCTCGGTGGTGTTGGTGGTGGAAGCCGCTGGTGCTGCCGCAGCTCCGGCCGCCGCACCTGCAGCAGCTGCTCCTGTAGCCGCTGCACCAGCCCCTGTGGCCGCCGCTCCATCTGCATCTGGCCCCATCGAAATTCACGTGCCAGACATCGGCGACTTCAAAGACGTGGCTGTCATCGAAGTGTTTGTGAAGCCTGGTGACAGCATCAAGGTCGAGCAATCGCTCATCACTGTGGAGTCTGACAAAGCGTCGATGGAAATTCCATCCTCACACGCGGGCGTCCTCAAAGAGCTCAAAGTCAAAGTGGGTGACACGGTCAACATCGGTGACTTGCTGGCCATTTTGGAAGGCACGGTGTCTGCCGCCGCTGCACCTGTGGTGGCTGCCGCTTCTGCAGTTGCCGCCGTGGCACCTGCCGCTGTGGCTGCACCTACAGCAGTTGCCGCAGCAGTAGCTGCCGTGGCAGCACCAGCGCATGCACCTGGCGCGCCTACCTTGGGTCTGCCACACGCATCACCCTCCGTGCGCAAGTTCGCACGCGAACTCGGTGTGCCGTTGGAAGAGCTCAAAGGGTCCGGTGTGAAGGGCCGCATCACCCAAAGCGACGTGCAAGCTTTCACCAAGGCTGTCATGTCGGGCGCTACACAAACTAAGGCGCAAGCAGCCAAAGGTGGCGCATCTGCCGGTGGCGATGGTGCAGCTTTGGGCCTCATCCCATGGCCGAAGGTCGACTTTGCGAAGTTCGGTCCTGTCGAACGCAAAGAAATGGGGCGCATCAAGAAGATCAGCGGTGCCAACCTGTTGCGCAACGCCATCATGATTCCAGCCGTCACCAACCATGACGACTGCGACATCACCGACCTCGAAGCCTTCCGCGTCTTGACCAACAAAGAGAACGAGAAGAGCGGCGTGAAGGTCACGATGCTGGCGTTCTTGATCAAGGCTTGCGTGGCCGCGCTCAAGAAATACCCAGAGTTCAACAGCTCGCTTGACGGCGATGCACTGGTCTACAAAAACTACTGGCACATCGGCTTTGCCGCTGACACGCCCAATGGTTTGATGGTGCCCGTCATCCGCGATTGCGACAAAAAAGGCGTGCTGCAAATCAGCCAAGAAATGTCAGAGTTGGCCAAAAAAGCCCGCGACGGCAAACTCGGCCCCGCAGAAATGACCGGCGCAACCTTCACCATCTCTAGCCTCGGCGGCATTGGTGGCAAGTACTTCACGCCCATCATCAACGCGCCCGAAGTGGCTATCCTCGGTGTGTGCAAGAGCACCATGGAGCCCGTGTGGAACGGCAAAGAATTTGTGCCACGCTTGATGTTGCCTTTGAGCTTGACGTGGGACCACCGCGTCATCGACGGCGCCGCAGCGGCACGCTTCAATGCGTACCTCGGTCAAATCCTCGGCGACTTCCGTCGCGTGTTGCTCTAAGGACTTGATATGGCAATGATTGATATCAAAGTTCCAGACATCGGCGACTTCGACGAAGTGGCCGTGATCGAGTTGCTGGTCAAACCCGGCGACACCGTCAAAGCTGAGCAATCGCTCATCACCGTCGAGTCCGACAAAGCGTCGATGGAAATTCCATCGTCACACGCGGGCGTGGTGAAAGAGTTGAAAGTCAAGCTGGGCGACAAGGTCAAAGAAGGCTCTGTGGTGTTGGTGTTGGATGCAGAGGGTGCGGCTTCCGCGCCAGCCGCTGCCGCACCCGCACCTGCAGCGGCTCCTGCAGCAGCACCCGCTGCCCCAGTGGCTGCTGCGCCTGCACCCACAGCCTCATCCTTCGGGGGCTCTGCCGACCTCGAGTGCGATGTGCTCGTGTTGGGCGGTGGCCCCGGCGGTTACTCGGCTGCATTCCGTGCGGCTGACCTCGGTTTGAGCGTGGTCATCGTGGAGCGCTACGCCACCTTGGGCGGCGTGTGTTTGAACGTGGGTTGCATCCCATCCAAAGCCTTGCTGCACGTGGCAGCGGTGATGGACGAAGTCAGCCACTTGGGCGATCTTGGCATCGACTTTGGCA
>Ga0228700_1000734_pt1 | contig 26249 bp, 56 predicted proteins | sample McNCre317_Aug_MG_FD_178019 | JGI IMG/M metagenome (GOLD analysis project Ga0228700, IMG submission 178019) | Freshwater microbial communities from McNutts Creek, Athens, Georgia, United States - 3-17_Aug_MG | ecosystem: Environmental > Aquatic > Freshwater > Creek | place: USA: Georgia...
TGAAAGGCCGCAGAGACGCCGCAGTCTGAAGGACGCCAAGGTTGGGCGTCGTGACGTCAAGGCCTGCGGGCAGTATACGCGTGAAGGCTTGCTGCTCGACTTCAGCCGCCGCGATACTCACTTCCTTGACCGCCGTCGTGACGCTCGCGGTGACCTGCATGTGGATAGCGTTGATCAGGTTGGTGATCTGGACGCGCAGTGCGTTTAAACGGGCCTCGGTGAAGGTCCCCTCGCCGATGCGCGCGCCCTCGAGCGCGGCCTTCAGGTCCGCGTCAACGCGCATGAGGATCTTGAGCGCCTCCCGAACCTCGCGGTTCTGGAAGCGGATCCATCGCACCTGCTGCGCGATCTGGAAGTCGAGGAAGCGCTCGTTGATACTACTCGCCATAGCCCGCTCGGATGTAGGCCTGCTTCGCTACCTCGACGACGCCCAGTGCTTCGATGGGCGAGGCCGCTGCGACGGCGAAGAAGGGCTTGCAGTTACCCGGGTCGGCACCGCGAACGGACGCAGCAATGAAGATCGACTCGACGTCGCGCTCTCCCGAGTCGATGTCTCGCAGGAGCGCAATGAGGAGGTCTCGGGGCGTCCAGTCGGAGCCCTTGTTGCTCCGATCAGACCGGATCTCGGAAACGCTGCGGGGATGGTCGCTGTAGTCCATGGGCCTCGTACTGCTTCCGGCAGTGCTCACGTTCGAGAAAGATTAGGAGCATCATAGCGTCAATGATGCAGATAGGCAACCATTTATCCAGCAGCCAAAGTTCAGCACATATAGTGAGGTGGGGCAACTTGCCCCCTCTCAGTTTGTTGGCGCGCATCGACAGCCGCGCCATGAGTGAGATGGCGCGGCCTGACATGCTGGTCACTCGCAGGAGCGGGTGCCGGTCGCCGGATCAAAGACGCAGGCCGCACCTTCGGGCGCTTCCAGCTCGCCGGCGATCTCGAACTCAGGCACGACCTCGTCCAGCGACTTCATAATCCCGAACCGCTTCCCGTTGATCCGGAACGTGGTGCAGCCCTTCGCGCCCAGCTTCCAGGCCTGGACGTAGATGTCCTTGAACTCGGGGAAGGTGACGTCGCCGCCCACGTTGCAGGTTTTCGAGATCGACGAGTCGACGAAGCGCTGGGCATGGGTGTAGACGCGGACGTGTTCCGTCACCGACAGCTCATCCGCCCGCTTGCCACGGACGCCGAACTCGCGGACGCCGTAGTCGTCGATCTCGACGTAGGACTTGGTCACGCCGTCCTCGTTGATGATCTCGCGGCCGTTCTTGTAGGCGAAGACGGGCTCGATGCCCGAGGACATATTGTCCGCGGTGAGCGAGATGGTGCCGGTCGGCGCGATGGACAGAAGGTGCGAGTTGCGCAGGCCGTAGGTGCGGATCAGGTCCAGCACGTCGTCGTCGAGGATGCCCGAGTTGACGAACTTGCCAGCGAGGAACTTGTCCGCGTCCCACAGCGGGAAGGGGCCCTTTTCCTTCGCAAGCAGGGCCGATGCACGGTAGGCCTCGTTCGCGAGCATGCGCAGGATCTGCTCCTGGTGCTTCAGGTAGGCGTCGGAGCCGTAGGCCGCGCCCATCGCTTCGATGGCATTCGCCATGCCCGTGACGCCCAAGCCCATCCGGCGCTTGTTCTTGGCCTCGAGCTCCTGCTGGGGCAGGGGATACAGCGCTGAGTCGATCACGTTGTCCATCATGCGGACGACGCCAGGGATGTCCGCGCGGAAGGCTTCGTAGTCAAAGTAGAAGCGGTCGCCCCACTTGCGAACGTACTTGGGAACGGCCCAGGATCCAAGCAGGCAGGCACCGTAGGGCGGCAAGGGCTGCTCGCCGCAGGGGTTGGTCGCTGCGATGGTCTCGCAGTAGTAGAGGTTGTTCATCTCGTTGATCCGGTCGATGAAAAGCACGCCCGGTTCAGCCCAGTCCCACGTCGCGCGCATCAGCTTTTCCCACAGGGGCAGCGCTTCGACCGTGCGGACGACTTCGCCATCGAAGACCAGATCGAAGGTGGAGTCGTTCTCGACCGCTTCCATGAACTTGTCGGTGACGGCCACCGAGACGTTGAACGCGGACAGGCGGTTCTGGATGGAGACCTTCTCGACGATGTCCAGGATGATCGCCTTCTCCTCGTCGTCGAACTTCGTCTGGGAGAGGAGGAACTGCGCCTTCTGGATGTCCTCGGCAAGCGCTGCCGTCTTCGCGTCGATGAATTCTTCGATGTCCGGATGGTCGATGCGCAGGACGCCCATCTGCGCGCCGCGGCGCCCGCCCGCTGACCGGACCGTCTTGCAAGCCGCATCGTAGATCTGCATGAAGGAGACCGCACCCGATGCCGTCGACCGGAGGGACTTGATGAAGGCGCCACGCCAGCGGAGCGTCGAGAAGTCGTAACCGATGCCGCCGCCCATCCGCATCGTCAGGAAGGCTTCCTTGACCTTCTCGAGGATGTCCTCGGAGTCGTCCTTGATCGTGCCCGACACGAAGCAGTTGTGAGCGCAGATCCGCATTGGTGCGCCGACGGCGCGCTGAACGCGGCCCGCGGGCATGAAATTCTGGTGGAGGAGTGTCAGGTAGATGTCCCGCTGGTGGCCGTCATTGTCGGCGAGTGCATGGGCGATCCGGAAGCACATATCCTGGAACTGCTCGTCGGGTCCGATGCGGTACTTCTGGATATGCTGGTCGATGGAAACAGGGTGGCTGGGCCCATACATTCAGGGAGCTCCTTGGGCGGTTGACGAAAAAGGGCGCCCTCGAGCGCCCGCCATCACACCATCGCGCGGCGCGAAGCGATCTGCAACACCGATCTGAGGACTCACCTAACTCGGTTATCCGCGGAAATAGGTATTGACGGGCTGCTATAACTCGGTTATACGTTGTGGACGGGCACGCCGATGGGGCGGCCCATAGCAACGGAGAAAGACGATGAAGACCATCCGCACCCAACTCGCTGGTGAAGGCCTCGACGGTGACGAAGCGCGCTGCCAGTTCTTCTATGACTGGTTCTGCAAAGACTCCGCCCTCAAGGGGCGGCGCCTGCGCCTAGAACCGACCATCCAGTGGTTGGTTGACCAGGGTCTCGTGAACGCGGACACCTGCTACTACTGGCTGAAGAACAACTGCCCGATGATCGGCGGCACCTATGACGACATTCGGATCTCGACCGTTGACGGCAGCGACTTCCTGGGCGGCTTCTGCAAAGCACCGGGGCACGTTGCTGTCTGGTTCATCGACGAGAAGGGGGCTGACATCCACGACTTCGACACCTGGTCCGATCTGAAGCATGCTCTGAAGACGGACGAAGCTCTTCGTGCCCGCTGCAAAGCGGCCTTCCGGGTTCAACCGTGAAGGTCGTCCACTACATCGGGTTCCGTGGTGACGAGTATGGAAGGGCCCGCCGAATCTTCGGCGGGCCTGCTTTCATCCACCGCGTCCACGACACGCGCGCGAACCGCGAGATTGACTGGGACCAAGACCTGGTGATCTTCGCGAACAAGGAGCGTGAGGATGTCGTCCGGCCTGTGAACGCGCCGGACGTCGTCGGCTTTGGCTACACGCCAGACGGTATGGACAGGACCGACTAGGCGTCCTCACCGGAGCCACGCGGAGAGCCGGGCGGCTCTTTGGGTTCGGTCGGCTTCTTGGGTTGCTGCGGGGGTTGCCCTGGCTGACCCGGCGCTTGCGGCTGCTGTCCAGGCGGCGCGAGGGCGGCGTTCGCCATCACCTGGTTGATGCCCAGCCCCAAGTCGCCGCCCTCTTCTTCGATCAGCTCTTTCTCTTCTTCGTAGGTGCGGTCCACCGGTGCGATCTCGCCTGCTTGCAGGTTTTCCCACAGAGTCTGGTGAGACATGGCGCCCGACTGCCAGGCCTTAACGAGCGCGGTCAGCGTTCCCGCGTCCATCTTGGTTTCGATCCAGTCGCGGTTCAGTTTGACCTCGACGTCTTCGGACGAGCCCGTCACCCATTCAGCCGCAATCTCGAGTGCCTTGCAGAGCCCCGCCTCGGCCATGTTGACCACGTTCGCCATGAGCGACATCTCGGAACGACCGCGCATCCGCGCAGTGTCAGTCGCCTCATTGCGGTTGCGGCCGTCATTGATCATCCGCGCACCGAGAGCCGCCATGCGGTCCTCTTTGTCAAGCATCGCCTGGCGCATCGCCTCGATACCTTGACCCCCAAACTCGAGGTAGCCGCAGGTAGATCCTTCGGGAAGAATCCAGAAGGCGCCTGACCCGATGGCGGTCGGCTTGTTCTTCTCGTTGATAGCGCCTGCGGCCCACGGCGTCGGCTGAGACGTGAGGTAGAGCGCATGCTCGTAGTCGGCCGAGTTGCGATAGTGGCCCAGGTTGACGTCGACCAGGTCGAGCATCGGGGGCTTGTCTACTTCAGGTCGAAGATCATAAGCGTTGATGAAGATGAAGGGGATGCGCTTCAGGGGCTTTCCATTGACAAGCGGAACCACGGGCGGTTCACGCATCGAGAACGCAGCCACGTCTCCTTGCTTCGCTGTAGACTCGCGCTGGGCACCTGCAGCATACCACCGCCGAACCTCGTAGTTTCCATCCGGATTCAGGAGCAGCTCCAAGCGTACTTCGGCGCTTTCATCGTCGTTCTCCTGAGAGTCGAAGTCGTCCTTGAGCACGACGCGGGTCAAGGTGCGCATGCCGTCGATGAACTGCACTCGCCAATCCATGATATTCTCGGCCGTGTAGGTGGCGAGATACGGGATCGAGGTCGCAGTGGTGTTGGCCGTGGGGTAATCGACGAGGATACCAAAGCGGCCCAGGGCGAGCACTTCGTTGATCACGTTCTCCGCCATCACTTCGATGGAGTGCCCATCGGTCGTCGCGGCGTCCATCAGTGGTTCGAGGCGCTTGGGTAGCTCGATCTTGATCGGGTGCCGGAACACCATGCCCGACATGCCGCGAAGCGTGCGCTCGACGACAGGATAGAACTGCGCGCGCTCCTTGTAGGCGTCATAGGCCGCCTGCGTCATGCCGTCAGGGCGCTTCAGGTAGGCTTCGCCGTTCGCCTTGATCTGATCTTGGCCTTCAAGAGCATCTCTGATGCGCGTCCACTGGATCTTGCGCTTCGCATAGTCGGCATGGGTATTGGAGACCGTTCGAGCCATTGGGTCCTCGTTTGGGTGAGAGGGCTCCGCCCGTCGAGGTCCATCATACGCGCAAGCGCGTCTCGTGCAATGTCTGAAAGAAGGTGTTGACACGACGCTATAACTCGGTTATACGTTGTGGACCGCCTACCACTCAGCAACGGAGACCTACTATGAACACTGAACGCATCAACGCTCGCTTCGCTAAGAGCCACGGGGGCGTCGTCCGGACCTGGAATGAGACACAGCACGACACGAAGACGGGCGCTGTCTTCACCGTGACGATGGCTGAGCACGCCGACGGCTTCAAGCGCGTCTTCTCGGTGGTGATGTGATGCGCTTCGACGTCCTGGTGAATAACGGCTTCCGGTACGAGTACTGGGCCACCATAGCAGCCACGTCCTTCGCTGACGCTCGAAAGAAGTGGAAAGCTCGCGGCGACTGGACAAGTGAAGACTTTCGCGTTCGCAAGGTTAAGGAGACCTGACATGCCCGCACCGACCCCTCGCACCGAGCATGAACTCGACGTGATCGCCAACGCCGTGGAATGGACCTGCGTCCGAGGCCGAGGTGCTGCGCGCACCGTCACGCGTCACGCATCGCACGGCGAGTGCTTGCAGAAGGCCGTCCTTGACGGCCGGACCATGATCTACGCCATCGACGCGCAGGGCTTGTCCGTCCATGTCGAGAACGTCTGAAGAAGGTGCTTGCGCCCGACGTATAACTCGCTTATACGTCGTGGCGTGGGCACGCCGCCCACCATCAACGGAGTGCCTGATATGATCCCCGAAACTTTCACCATCGTGCTCGACGAGGAAGGACGCAAACTTATCCTTCTCGCTCTTCGGCTGCTCAGCACAGACGACGAAGTCGTCTTTGATCGCCGCAACTGCCTCCACGACATGCTCTCAGTCGCCGAATCCGGCGACGTCGTGAATGACTTCACGCTATGACCGCGCCGCTCTACCCGATCCAGGTTGTCGCCCGCTTGGGCGACATCCACACCGCCCGGGCATCGTCGCTGCAACAGGCTGCCTCGACGATCCAGGAGTGGTCCAGGGATCCCGCTCGCACACTGTCCGAACGCGCGACCGCAGGTGCCGCGCTGACCCACCTGGCCCAACAGATCAACGAGCGCATCTGCGGGACCGTCGATCTTCACAACCCGCGCGCGTCGTCGCGCATCACCGCAAGGAGCCGCTAAGATGAACAACCAACGCCGCAAGGAAATCTCGAAAGTCGTCTCGGACCTCGAAGAGCTCGCCTCCAAGCTGGGCGAGATCAAGGAAGAGCTCGAACGCATCCGCGACGAGGAGCAGGAGTACTACGACAACATGCCGGAGTCGTTCCAGAACGGCGACAAGGGCGATGCTGCGCAGTCGGCCATCGACGCGCTCGAGGGCGCCATCAACGACCTGCCCGAGGACTTCCAGGACGTGATCTCGAACCTGGAGGAGGCTCAGGCATGAGCATCCGTTATGAGATCCGCAGGGGCAAGACCGCACCGTGCGAACTCGTGTCCATCGTCCCCACCAACTTCGGGGGCGATGCGACCAACTTCGTGGCGGAAGGAACTCACACCTACTGCTCCCGCATCAAGGAGCAGCTGGAATCAGGTTCCACCATTCCGCTTCCCGAGAAACACGTTGACGCGCGGTAGCGTCGCAACCGATAACCAAGTTATCAGCAACGGAGATTGAGATGACCGACGCAGAACTGGTAGCCCTGTCCGTCGAGGCCAAGAAGGCCGCGGACACCTTGAACAGCATCACCAGGCAACTCGCGTTCGAGGGCGCCCGGGTGGAGATCCGCACGATCCAGATCCAGGAGGTGGGCTGGGCTCACGGCCTTGAGCTGGTCGACGTCGAAGTGTGGAGGCGCGTGAAATGAACTACCTTCTCGCGCGCAACGCGTTCCTGAAGTCCATCGGCAACCCGACGGGCGAGGACCGCCTCAAGGCGCTCACCGCGTTCGACCAGACCTTCGTCGCGCAGCACGCGCGGTTCGTGGACGCCTGGTCGGCGTTCTGGGAAAGCGTCAGGAAGGCGGTGGGGCTGTGACCGATGACGAGATCCTTGCTGCCGCCGACCGCATCCGCGCGCGACGCCGCAACGATGCGCGGTTCGAGGCCTTCATGGCGAAGGATGAGGTGATGGTGCGTTGGGACCTGCCGAACCGCTCGGTGCCGGGTGAGTCCTACGCCTCGGTGATGATCCCGCGGGAGGCCATCCAGAACCTCGTCCGCGAACGCATGGGAGAGCTGAGCCATGGACAAGCGTAAAGCCCAGGCACTCGCGGATGCCTATGGGGCGGGCCAGATCAAGCAGGCGCTGCTCGTGGGCGAGTACCCGCCGCCCAAGGTCGAGGACCTCTCCAAGGTGGGATCGCGCGAGATCGCCCACATGGTGCGGACGGGCGTAGTCACAGGCCGCTTCTCGCACGAGGGCCCGACGTTCGAGGACGTGTCCCCGACGGGGCGCATCCGGCGCACGCCGAAGGACTTCTGGCCCATGGCCTACATGAGCGGGCCGACCAAGCTGTCCGACCTGCAGCACGTCACGCCTGAGCAGGCGCGTGCTACGTCGAAGGCGCTGCTAGGCGCCGACTTCTCAGAACTCGAGCGTCGCGTTGCCGCCTGGCACGCGGAGACGGTCGAGAACCTCAAAGCCCAGGGCTACGAGCCCGCAGGTGATGGCCCGCTGGCGGACACCTGGATCAAGAAGGAGACGTGACATGCCCGATCTGCTTGGCGGAGTTGTTGGGTGGCTTTCGATTGTGGTCATGCTCTACATTTTCAAGAACTGTGAAAGTCTGAGCAACGGTAATGTGGGAGACGACGAATGAAAGCGGCCTTACTCGCACTTGCTCTACTGTGCCAACCTGCTTCTGCAGCAGTCATCGAAACGTGGTCGGGACCCGGGCCGAACGCATGTCGGGACCGCTGCACACTCGAGTGGGCTGAGACCCAGCTGACTGACGACGAGCTGGCGCAGCTCAAGGCTAAGCAGGAGGAGCAGCCCGACCCAGCTCTGTTCCTAGTAGAAGACGGGACGGTCTTCACGCTCATGTCATACTTCAAGGATGGCAAGCCTATCGCTTACCGGACATGGACTGTTGCAGCTCTTACCGAGTTCGAGACCGCTTGGGGCTGGGACATGGGAGAGTGGGCTTTCGTCAGGCTTGACGCGTGTGGCAACTGGGCCATCATCAAGAAAGGGACAACCATCCCTGTCCTTTCAGTGCCTAAGCCCATCGCTCCTTCTGTCCAGGTCTTTCTTACGCCTCCGGTAACTCCAGCGCCCGTTGATCCGTGCTGCGTGATCGTCGTACCGCCTGTGGATCCGGTAGACCCCGTGGATCCTTCGCCTGTGCCTATCCCGCTCCCTGGACTACTTCTCCTTGGAGCCCTTAGCTGCTTCGCAGTACTGAAAGGAAAAAGCAAGTGAACGAGTTGGCTTTCTATCTGGCAGTCTATATCCTGTCAGCTTGGGCGACCCTCGCATGGCTGGTAATCTTTACCTTGTGCAACAAGATGCCTGGAGGTGGGTCGCTCGGAGCTGTGCTGTTCTCAGCAGCTGTAGGGCTTCTGGTCACGGCTATGGTGGCCGTATCCGACTACTTCTTCTAAGGGTGGGCGTTTAAACGATTAGTGAGTCCCACGCAGGCGGGACGTCACGATCTCCTTTTCACCCGAGATCAGCAGTTCGTGGATGCACCACACCAGCGCGTCGATCCTGTCAGGCGAGTACGTCGCGGACAGGCGTTCCCAGGTGCACATCTGATCTTCCAGGTTGTCGAGGTGCCCATCGTTCTTGGTCCCGTCCTGATGCACCACGGCATGACCGACGTGGTGGACCTTGCCTTGCTCGTACTTCTGCGCGACGGGTTCGGCCCGGGCGATCTTGCCGCGGGACGCGTGGACCATCTTCACCGGCATGAGGTCATTCGCGCCCTCAAGGACGTGCTTGACCATGTCGCCACCTTGGTTGACTTCCGCGACCACCATGTCCGCCTGCCACTTCTCGAACGCGTAGGACACCATCTTGCCCCATGCCGCGGGCGAGTACTTTCCCGAGTAGTCGGCGAGCACATAGGCGTGGTTGTCGGACCCAAGAGCCGCGACCACGATGCCCGTCTCGTCCGAGCCTTCCTTGTCCGTCGTCGCAGGGTCGACGCCCACGACGATCCGCAGGAAGTAGAAGTCCTTGTCCAGGAGCGTCGGCATCACGTCGTAGCGGTTCGCGTCGATGGTCTTCCGGCTCCACAGGGCGCCTTCCAACTCCTCGAGCAGCACACCGTCGAGCTCTTGCCGGCCCAGCTGACTGCCCGCATACATCCCGCGGAGCTCTTCGATCACACCAGGCGCCAGGTTGGCGGAGTTGCGTTCGGACGAGCCGGTGGTCATGACCACGTCGTGGTCGTTCGGGTCCAGTGCCCGGGCGTAGAGGCGCTTCACCAGGGGCTTGGGCTTGGGCGTAGTCGAGATGAACACCCGAGGCTTCTTGCCGAGGCGAAGGCCGAACATGGCTTGGTCGAAGGTCTCCATGCGGCGCCAGGCCGCGAGTTCGTCCATCCACAGGAACCCGTGCTGTGGACCACGCAGACGCTCAGGTTCATCAGCTGAGTAGAGCGTGACCATCGCGCCATTCTCCCACGTCACGCGACGCTTGGACGGCTCATAAGTCGGTCGGCCCATGACGTTCCCGTGGATGTCTTTGTCCCACGGGTTGCAGACGGCGAGGAGTCCTGACTCCCCTTCCACCATGACGTCCCGCACGTCGGCGGCCGTCGGGGCGATCAGCCCGCCGCGGTTGTAGCCTTGCCGGATCAGGTCCTTGGTCCATTCCGCGCCTGTCCGGGTCTTCCCCGAACCGCGGCCTGCCATGTAGAGCCAGAACTTGTAGAGCTTGGTGGGCGGGAGCTGCTCATCCCGGGCGAGGAACTTCCAGTCGGTGACCAACTGGTGCATGACGTCCTGACCGAGCTGCTCCATCCAGACGGGGACCTGCTCCGGGTTCTGCCGGAAGTAGTCCATCGAGATGCCCAGCTGCCGGAGCGACTCGCCTAGGTTGTCCTCGTCAATGTGGGACGCGCTGATCTGGATTAGGTCTAGGGGCACGGTGGATCCTTCGGTCGGGTATCAGTCGCTTATGATAGGTGGAGCGGCCCTCTTCGTCAAGGGAACCGAACCACCCACAGTAGCCCTCTACCTTATCGGAAGCCGTGTCAGTTCTTGTTGATGTCTTGCTGGACAATGAACTTGCCCTTGAGCAGGGTGCGCTTCGAGCCGTTGAGCAGCATCTGGATGTCGTAGTAGTAGGTCTTGGGCTCAAGGTTGAGCTCCGAGGACGACGGCTGGAACGTCACGGTGCCAGCGGGCCCCGAGACGATCACGCCCGCGACGATGAAAAGCGAAGTCGAGTTGTCCACAGGCTTCGCTTGGGTATCGACCGCAAGCTCAAAGGTCCCACCGGTGATGTCCACGGGTGCGCCGCCTGACGTCACACTGAGCGGAATGACGGGGCTGTCCCCGCGCACCACTTCGATGTCTTCTTGAGTGGGTCCGAAGAATGCCATCAGTTCACCTCGCCGGTTAGAGTTGGGGTCAGATCAGCAACGAGGCTCGTTGCGACTGCCGCGGATAGAGTTTCACCAGTTATAGACGCCGTCTGCGTACTGTCAATGCTGACCGAGAGCGTTTCCACCACTTCGGCTAGAAGCGTACTCGAAGCGAGGGCTACCTCGACGAGTCCAACAGCAACTCCAACGCCCGTTGAGCGCTGGAGTCGGCCGAGTGTGATGCGGGTCAAGGTACTCATGGTTGCCGCGTCAAGGTGCTGGTCGTCTCGCCGTCGCCTGTGATGTCCAGGACGATAGTGCCAGCGGTTTCCTGATCCGTAGTAACAGTAACTGGCGTTGCCGGGTCAAGACCGCGCATCTTCCACAGCTCGGTGAGCATGGTGACCTGTGTGGGCGAAAGCCCGCCAGAGCCTGCAGTGCTGAGCAGCTCTCCCATGGTGCCAGGCAGGTCGTTCGCGGCGGCAAGCGCAGCCCACACGGCATCCGCAATCTGGGCGGCGGTGAGCACGGTGCTCTCAACGCCTGTTGACAGCTCGAGTTTCATCCGAAGGTCTGATGCGCCGACAAAGACGACTGAACCTGCCCCATCTAGCGGGACCAGCATCGCAAGGGCACCAGAACCCGTCAGGTTGGTAGTCGAGAGTCCTTCGAGGAGCTCTGCGAGCTGCAAAGCAGCATCTCCGCTGAGAGCTATCGTACCACCCCCTGCAAGGAACGCAGAAAGACTGACGTTTCCTGCCCCACTAAACGTCAGCACGTCAGCGCCTGACATTGAGGATCCACGGAGGAGATCAGCGGCGCCTGCGAGTACGAGAGTACCACCCCCTACAATCGACGCCTTGAGCGACGCACTGGCCGCACCGTCAAGCGTGAAGGATCCTGAACCGGAAAAGTCGACCGCGCTTGATAGAGCAGCGGAACCTGTGAGTGTGAGTACGCCACCGCCCTGAATGAACTCGAGCAAGCTCACCGCGCCGCTGCCTGAAAGTTCGCCTGAGACTGACCCCGCAACAAGCGTCCCCGCTGTTAGTCCAGCGGAACCCTCGAGATGCAGCGGATCCACGTAAGCGGCCATGCCACCAGCAACAACTGGCATGAGCGGGACTAGGTGATACCCTTCCGGAAATGAGGACGTCTTGAGAAGGAGGCCCGTGAGCATACCGCGCTTCGCCCCGGCTTTCTCCTGCGCGCCGTTGTACTGAGGACGACCGAGCAGTCGGTACGTCCTCTGGAACCCGTCAGCGAGCAGGGAACTGTTCGGGTAGACGGCCATGCCTCACCCCCATACCATCTCGGTGTGACCCGCGAACGTGGTCGAAGCGGCAACCGCCGCACCTGCGCCGAGCAGGAGCCCGAGGCAAGCACCTTCCTTGATCTGAGGAAGGGAGGGGATCTGGTTCAGGAGGTCCTTCTCGGTCAGGAGGGACGCCACGCCCAGGGTCAGCGTTGCGAGGGGCTTCGCAAGCACGAGAGCCGCCGTCGAAGCAGTTCCGCTTGCTGCGGACAAAGTCACCGAGTTGAACGAGCGGACGCCTGTGTCCCCGGCAGCAAGCGGAAGGAACGGCCCATAGTTGCTCGCAGCGACGCCTGAGTGCAGAATGTGGGGAACGATTGCGGAAGCGGTCGCGGCGACCGTGAAGGGGTTTGCTTTCGAGACGTTCGCCTGGTTCTGGTAGCTATAGGCGATGTTATGCGCAGTCGCACCAGTCGTGGCACGCGCCGCCAGGAAGGCACGGACGCCAGCACCTGTCGGATAGCGAAGGGTCGGTGTACCGAGGAGCGTCTGAGCCGTGTTGAGGTTCATGTTGATGCCCGGGTAGTACCCCTGAACGTCAACGAGCATCAAGGTGGCGGGCACACCGGTAGCCGCCGTCGTCCAGGCGGCGAGGTTCAGAGCGTGCTTCAGAAGCGGCGCGACGTTCCCGCCATGCGGAATCCCGAACGCGTTGGTACCGTCGCCTGTTGCTTCGTCACAGGTCTGCCAGGTCAGGGCCGTGCCCGGAAAGGTCGTGCCGACAGGCGAGCCCGCAAGCGAAAGCATCTCGTACCAGCGACCGGCCGTGTAGGCGGCTGCCCCTGTGATCTTGTTCCAGTCATAGCGCGACGTCTGGCCATTGCCAAGGGCCGCCACAAGATTGTCAAGCGATTGGATGGTCATGGCTGTCTCCTTAGCCCCAGATGAACTCGAAGTGGCCGAACACCGACGCGATTGCTCGGCCTCCAGCTGCTGAACGCAGGAACATGCCCAGGTGGGCACCGTCGTAGATGCGCGGCGCGTGCCACGCGTTGTTCTCAAACGCGGACTTTACAGTCGCAGGCCCTCGGGTAGCAACGACCCCGCCGTCTCCAATGTTGGTCAAGGTCAGAAGGGGCTTGTAAAGGTAGAGCGAGTAGAGACCGCCAGGTGTCGTGGTGAATTGGATCGACGTCACTGACCGAACGCCTCTGCCGCCCACCAAGGGCATAGAAAGTGCGCCTAGCATGCCCGCCGTGTTGACGGCTGGGTTAGCTCCAACGGTGCTGACTTGTCCAAGAGCACTGAATGAGGACACTCCGAACTGCGCGGAGCGAGAAATACCATCGTGTCCGATATAGGTGTAAGTGCCCGCGCCGCCTACTACTAGGGGCGCCACATGGTTGACCAGGACTGGAAATACGCCTACACCGTCCGAGTATCTAGGAAGAGGAACGTCGGTAGTAAGTAACTGCTCATCTGAGCTGTCACCGTCTATCAAGGGGTAGACACCCAGCAGGTCGTAGATCACGCAGTCAACCGACGTCTGGTTGGCGCTGCTTGCAGAGGTCTTCAGCACCACCTCGCTTAGGTGCCGCGTCTGGCCTGGAGCTAGCTCAGGGAACCAAATTGCATCGTTGCCGACCGCGGTGAAGGAGTTGAACTTACCTCCCACACCAATCCGTGCGTCGTAAGCAGGTTGACCTGGCGCAAATGCCCAGTCCTGCCACCGACCATCCGCCAGGCTCACAAGTGAGCCCTTGTAGAAGCGCTGGACATGCGTCCGACCTTCATCATAGGCCGCAAGTACGTCCGAGACGCTCCTAATGGTCATGGCTGGATCAGTCCATCGTCCCCGTCAGGGCGCCAATGTTGAAGAGCGGCGTGATCCCTGCGCTGATCGACCGAGCTGCCGCAAGGGGCGCACTGAACAGGATCACACCTGCTCCCGTCGAGGCGAGGCCGACCGAGAAGTGGGTCGCGGTCGCGGTGCCTGCCGTGCATTCGCCAAACTGCACTGCCGCCACATTCGAGATAACCGAAGCTGCGCGCGAGAACCCGCCCGCGGTCCGCGGAACGGCGACCCGAGCATAGCCGGTATAGGCAACCTCGTTGGTACCTTGGTTGCCTGCCTCGCCGGGGTCGGCCGTATGTAGCGCGACGTAGTAGTTGCCAGCTGCGGTGCTTCCCCGAAGCCCCGTCGCATCGCCGATATTGGCGAAGTTCGTGTTGAGGAAGAGAAGGTCGAGAAGTGCCGCCTCTGCAGCGTCGCTCATGCTCATGGTATCACTCCGGGTGGAAAGTTGAGAAGACCTTACCCAGGACCCAGGACCATGTCAACAGGAGAAGCGGGTGTCAGGTGCGAATCTGGTACTCGAAGTACTGGTCACCGCTCTTCTGCCTCAGTGCTTGCTCCGCCTGCTCGGTCGTCGCGTAGGAGTTGAACTTCGACCAGTCCTTGAACCAGATCGACCCGCGACCGTCCTTTGCCCGCCACTCAACCACCACAGGCTTCTTGACTGGTCGCTTCTTCTTGCCCTGCCGTTCGCGGTCGTCCGGCATGAAGGAGGTCTGCTTGCTCATTGAGGTACTTCCTCCTGAAGAACGGCGCCATGCCGTCTTTCAAGCGCCTGGACCTGAGGTACTCGACCATCCAGATGCTCTTCCTTTTCGCGATGCGGGACGCGTCGTCGTAGGACTCGGCGAGGCCCCGCTTAATCATGCCACGCCGCCTCATTCGATCACCCACAGCGGCAGGCCGCTCTTGCGCATGAGGCCCAGCATGTGGGCCGTGCCCTTCCCGCCCGGGAACGCGATGCAGCAGTCGGGCTTCCCATCGCGCAGCATCTCGATGTTCCTCAGGATGCCCGCGGCCTTCTTGTGCTTGTCCCAGTCAGCCGGGAACTCGACGCAGGGGATCTTCCGGAGGCGGGCCCACTCCGCAGAGAGCGCGTCAGCGCCACGGGCCCCGCCATGGATCACCGCAGTCACACCGTGCTTCGAGTGCACCGCAGCGAGCACCGAGAAGACGCGGGCCTTGTCCAAGTAGTCACGCCCACCCGTGACGAGGACACGCATCAGTAGGGCGGCGGGACGGGTTCAGGCAGGACCAGGCCTTGCCCACCGGGCGTGGCTTCCAGCGCGGACAGCACGTCGCCCATGATCTCATCCCACGACTGCTCGTGGTAGTCCTGCCGGGCCGGGTTGTCGAAGGAGAGCTTCTCGTTCGCCTCATCCGCGGCCTGTGCCTTGAGGGCCGCCTCGCCCATCGCCTCGGCGATCATCATCCGAGTGATCTGGTCATCCCGCAGGAGACGCAGGATCACAGCGAAGCGGAACTGCGGCGCGGCATTGACGACGTCCGCCAAGCCTTGGATCATCGCCTCGCGGACAGCCCCGCCCAGGTCCAGCTTGAGGCTGATCTTCTTCCCGATGTCTTGCGCGTCCACGACGGCCTCCTTGCAGTCACATTCCTTCTGGAGGCCACATGCGCAGCCTCCGCCATGATCGAAGCGGGCCATCAGATGCCCCGCCGTTTCACGTCCCAGACGATCCAGGTCCCGACGCAGATGCCGACCACCAGGTCGAGCCAGTTGCCGCGGAACAGGTCCCAGATCGTCGTCAGGGGCAGCACGAGCAGCAGGAACCGCTCAAGCGGCGACGCAAGCAGCCACAGGATGCGGATCCAGGTGCGCATCACTTGCCTGCCTTGTTGGTGTTGCTCTGGTGGGCCTTGAAGAAGGACCCAACGAAGGCGAGCGTGGCGCCGAGCTGCCACATCTGCAGGCCCATGACGTCGATGCCGAACCGCGACAGCGTGCCGAGGATCGTCTCGCTGAAGAACAGGCCCACGACCCATCCGACGAGCGCGCCCATCAGCGTGGTCAGGAGGATGATGAAGAACACCAGTGCGACGGCAGCAACGGCGGTGAAGGCGCCGGCGAGGATCTTGTCCATGATCACATTCCTTCCGTGAGGATCAGGTGGTTGCCCACGCGGTGGGCTTTCATGCCGGTGAACACCAGCGCGTAGGCAAGGGCGATGCGGGTCAGCCACCGCTTCGGGACTTCGACGACGAGGCGCCGCTTGCCTTTGGTCCCGCTCAGCACACCGCCGCCTGCCGCGGCGTAGACGCTGCGGTGCGGATCGGTGTCGCGTTCGACTTTGAAGGCCATTGGGATCTCCGTTGTGGGTTTGGGCGGGCCTAGGAGAGTCGCACTCCTACTGGGCGAGGCTTTCGCCTTCCGCGGCCCGGTGTTTAAACGATCAGGGTGCCATCTTGTCGGCCAAGGAACCGCCAATCGGAATGCCGATCACGGCGAGCGCATCACCGATGGAGATGGGATCGAGTGGAGGCAGGAGGGGCTGACCTTGGGCGGACAGGACCGCGTTGGAAACAGGGTAGACGACGAACCGCCACGCGAGGCCCAGCACCAAGACCCATCCCGCGGCGTTGCGCCACTTGACGGACTTCCAGGCGAGTGCCTGCTCAGGGGTTTGGGTCGTCGTGTTGGTCATCGTCTACTCCGTGGAAAAGCAACTGGGTGTGGGATTAGCGCTTCATGGCTCGACTCCGTTCTGCTGGCGTGGTAGCACAGGTTCAACAGAGCCGACGCTACGACGTGGCAGGCGTGGGTGTCGACCGCAGAATCAGGATCCACCTTCATCGTCGCGGACGACCTTGACGCCCATATTCTCGAACGCTTGCAGGACGCGCTCCTTGACCTCGCCCGGATCCTTCTCTTCGTCGCCCTCGGCGTCCACCTGCTTCGGTTGCAGGTGCTGGTGCAGGTAGGGTGCCGCTTTCGCCGCGACCGCAGATGCCAGGACGTAGTCGGGCGGGACCATGACGGGCTTCCCGGTCTCCGTGTCGATGACCGGATTTCCTTCCTCGTCGGTCGCCTGGTAGCCTTTGAAGGCCCGTGCCGAGATCACGGCGAGCATAACCACGGGATCCCAGTTGGTCATCCCAGTCATCCGCTCCACCTCGGCCTGGCACTGCTCGATCAGTTGAGTGCGGCGGTTCTTCGACCCTTTGCGATGCAACCCGCGCCGGGTGCCATCGACGGCAACCAGTTTGCGGGGCGGGATGGATTCTTCGTCGGTGACACTCAGATCAGTCAAGGTAGCGCTCCGGAAGCAGGTACTAGAGGAGTCTTCTAGGAGAAGGATAACTCGTTTATATCCTCATCCCGAGCGGTCGTCGAGCACGGATCAAGGACCTAGGATCTCGGCCCAAGGACGCCCGATCAGCGACGGAGAACCGCGTGTGCTCCCAGGGGAGCGCCGATTCCAGGATCCTGGCTCTTACGCGCGCACTCGCGACGTTCTTCTGAAAACCACCCAACTGATCACTCAGCGCTCTGGCCCGCATCAGCCAACCCCTTGGCAACTAACCCGAAACCTCGCACTGATGCGGACCACCCTTGGACCCCAACCACGAACCCGAAACCACGAACCGAAAACCCTCATAGGTCCGCATCACCTCTAACCCATTGATTCTTCTACTGATGCGGACCACCCTCAATCAGTCCGCATCAGCCAACCGATTGAAAACCATCAACCTTTTTCCACTGATGCAGTGATGCGGACGATGCGCGCATCAGTCTAACCCGTTGAAACTAAAGGAATGATGCGGACGATGCGGGCGGTTTGCCTCAGCGCCCCATTTCCACTTTCGGCCTACGCACTCGCGTAATGCACTCGCGCATGATGCGCGTGCGTGAGACAGACGACCATCAATGTCAAGAATGAAAAGCAGGTCCAAGCACCGCCGGGTCCGGGGCTCATTCCCCATCCTGCAGCGGTGCTCGAACCCTACCGATCTCGCTCGGCTCAGCGCCTATCCCTGTCTCGCCATCAATGCACCGCGCCTTCCCAAGAGCAAGACAGGGCCTATGACGGCTGCTAGGCAACAGCCGCAGGAAGCCCCGGGGGCGCAACCGAAAGATCAGGGAGCTGCCGACTCGATGGAAGCAGCAAGATCCGCGGCCACCTGGTCAACGAGACCCTTCACATAGCTGGTTCCGACGACCGCGCCGAACACGACGAGAACGGTGATAACCATCCACTGCTGAACATGAGCCATTAGAACATCTCCGAAAGTTTGTGCGCAACCCACGCGGTCGCAACCACAGCGATAACATAGACGAGAACAGGAGAGCCTTGCAAGACCTCCATCACATCCCCGACCATCGACGGCGCCTGGACGAACTTCATTTTCACTTCTCCTTCGTGCGGCCAGTCGCGAAAGCATACGACCAGCGGCCACCATGTGCCGCCTTCACCTTCGCCGCGGCTTCCGCCTCGGTGCGAGCCTTCGCGTAGAAGAAGGTACCGTCCATTTGGATCTCGAAGATGGTCATAGGCGTGACTCCGTTGCTATAAGTCGCTTATACAGGACCCCTACCACCTCGTCAACAAAAATCGACGTCAACCGCAGAACAAGGATGCTACTCGCTTATATCCTCGCACTTCGGTTGACGTTGAAAGCACGGTACTTTCAGAACGACCCAGGCGGCCCCTGCGTCGTGATCATCACAGGCGGGTGACCAGTACCGAGGATCGTCAGACGCACAGCGCCGCCCGCGTTCAGGTCAGCGAGTTCCTTCGGTGTGGGTTCCCAGACAGAGGTCATCTGCGGGTTGCCGTCCACCACTTCGTCGAGGATCGCGAGGGCGTAGTACTCCTCCTGCGTCTCGGCGAGGATGCGGGTTGCGTTCGAGATGCGAAGCGGGAGCACGGTCACACCTTCTCGAAGTAGTGCCAGACGAACCGACCATCCACGACCGATCCCAGGTGCTCGAGGCCCGTCGCGTCGAACTCGTGCCCCGTGCCATGCAGGACGATGCGCCGCGGCACAGCTACCTTCTCAGGATCGAGCATCGCCCACAAAGTCGGAACGGTGACCTGCATCGCGAGCAGGACGACTTTGGCACCTTCCGGCATCCAGACGACTTGCTCCTCTTGCACGAGAAGCGGGTACTTCCAGACCTGCATGGTCCCCTCCTTCAGAATGGTGACGTGGTGAAGAGGCGCAGTTGCCGGCCCTCGTGGGCAGGCGCGTGAAGCCCCTTCTGGTGATCCCAGCCCGCGGACGTGACAAGCTGCCACCCGCAGACCACGACGGCTTTGCCCTGTCCGTTGACATGGCACACTTCCGCCTCTCCGTGGCCCTGTTCGACCATCTTCGCGAGCGCGTCAGCGAGTTCCCGCACCTTCATGCCAAGGGTCCTTCGTCAAAGATCCAGGACTCGAGTTCAGAGACCTTCTGACTGAACGCCTCCCACCCAAGCCCATTCTCGTCGGACAGCCGGTCTTCTTCGGCGCCGAATAGTTCTTCAATCGCCCGCAGTTTGCCGATGGCTTCTCGGGCCATTGCTCGTTGCTGGCAGATGCGTTCACGACGGGTCATCCGAGCAGCTCCTTGTTTAAACGCAGCGCCTCGTTGATGGTATCCGGGAGGTAGTCGTGAGACCCGTGGGTGTTGCAGAAGCGATCCCACACCTCCCAGGTGATCTTGTCGCACTCGGCGTCCGTAGCCGGTCCCATCCCATCGCGCAGAGGCATGACGATAGGGAAGAAAGGCCACGTCCGGACGTCGAGTGGGTTGTAGTGCTCCCGAAGGAGCACCACGTCTTCTTGCGCGTAGGCGGTCAGTCCTGCCACTTCACGTCACCCCGAGGCTTCATCATCCCGTGGTAGGGCTTCAACTGCGCATCGACCAGGTCCGGGATTGCGCGCCGCCAGTCGCCCGGAGAGACGCGCGAGCGCCGGTCGGCCCATGCGACGGCCCAACGCAGTTCGACGGTGCACAGAGGCTGGGCGGAGATGCGCGAGATCAACGCGCGCGCCGCGACGTCGAAGGCCGCCGGGTTGTAGATGGTCAGGTTGCCGCTCTTCGACGTGCAGTTGAGGCCCGACAGCGCACCAGGCCCCGCCTCGCTGATGACCAGGCGGCAGAACTGCTTGCTCGTCAGCGACTCGAAGACGTGCTCCACGTCGAAGTTCGGATCGTCCGGGTGCAGGATCTTGACCCCATCGACCTCATGCGCGACCACGCCCATCCGTGCCGTCGCTAAGATCTCCTGATACTGGAAGTCGGCCGGCGTTGCGTTCCACTGCTCGACGTCGCCCACGCGAACGCCCGAGACGTTCATCCTGGTCAGCGCCTCGGCCATTGCCTGCGACGTCACGCCGGGAAGCGTGATCACATGCTCCGAAGGCGTCGGGCCGTCGTAAAACACTCGAGCCGCTTCCGCGTCCCACTCGTGAGCATTCGGCTCGATCTCGATCACCGTGGGCCGACAGGGTGCGCCGTCGCCCAGATGCGCGTAGTGATGCGGGTTCTTGTCCTTGTACCGCTCGAAGTTTTCCTCGACGGTCTTCTGGAGCCGATCACGCAGCGCGTCCATGTCCTTGATCTTCGGCGGGCGGTCGTCCTGCCAGAAGTCGTTCAGCATCGCGTCCCGCAGCACGACGAGCGAGCAGATTGCTTTCGTGACGTGCGACAGGCCTGAGTCCTTGTCCACGTCCTCGCCTTCGATGAACTGCTCAATGTGACCCATGGCCGCATCGCAGTAGACAGACGCGCGGACGCCGGACGCCCGGTAGTTGTGGCGCCCATACTTCAAGGCGCCCTCGAGCATGCCCACGCCAACTTCCCACAGCACCTGCCGCGGGACGACGAAGAACTGCCGCCACTTGCGCACCCCGATGGCGTCCTTGGGGTTCGTGTCTTTCATCATCATTCCACCACCAGACGGTCCACGACCACGTCGCCGTCGAGCATGTGCTCGTCGCCCATGTACTCGAAGACCCGCTTGTGCTTCGGATTGACCACGACTTTCCGCATGACCAGACGGCTTTCACGGTAGGCGTGATCGGAGGACTCGACCAGAACGTCTTGGACGAGGTTCGGGTAGTTCGCGACCGCGAACCGGAGCAGCAGCTTGGCCGACTCTTCGGACAGCATGGCCAAGACGTGGTTGTCGAAGGTCATGTGGATCTGAGTTTTCGACCATTCGTCCGTCTCCGGATCGCGGACGCGGTAGGCCGCGATCTTGAGCGGGCCGGCGATCATTGCCGCGTCACGAGCGACGCGGTCGTTCTTGTCGTAGGAGTTCTTGGTCACAGCCGCACCTCCTGGTGATGCAGGAACCGAGCCTTCCGCGAGAGCGTGAAGATCAGGTCCTTCGGGTCGATGGGCTGGACGTCCTTCGACAGCAGCATGAGCAGCTGGGCCGCGGCGAGGTCGGTCAGCTCCGCTTGCAGGAGCTCCCGGTTCGTCTTGCGGGTCGGGTCGTCCGGGTGGTAGGAGTTGAAGCCATGGCGCAGGATCTTCGTCGCGATCTGCTGCACCTCGGCGGCCTCCTCGATCAGCAGCGCAAGGCGCTCCGCTTCCGCGGGCGTCAGGCCGTTGAACGATGCTTCTTCCGGGAACATGGTAGAGTCCTTTCTGCTTAGCTCGCGTCGGTGACGACCAGCGCCTTCTTCGAGCGGATGTTGAGCGTTGACACGTCGAACCCACGCGCGACGAGTTCCTGCAGAAGCGCAGGCAAGCGGCTCGGGTTATACATGACAACCTTGCCTTCGTGAGCGGATACGAGGCCGAACCTCGAGCTGAAAGCCACCGTGCCGTTGCCCAGGGTTACCTGGTCTTCGTCAAAGCATTCGGGTGCCGTGATCAGCTCTTGGTCGAGGTAGCGCATGTTCTCCGACCCCACAACGAGAGCCGCGACAGTAGCGTCTTCGCCGCGAGGCTTCGGGTCGTGGCGTTGGCCCGAGTAGTTGCTGCGCGTGATGCGGCCAGTGAAGGCATGAACCATCCCCGGGATCGTCGGGGCAGCAGGAAGTGCACGTCCCTGCGCGACAGCATCGCCCGTGACCAAGATGCGCCCTCCTGCGCCCATGAAGACATGGCCGACAAGGCGGAAGGAGCTGTCATTGCGCGGCAGTTCCCTGAGTCCGCCGAACATTGCCGAGATGGCGGGCCGATAGAAGCCGATACCCCATTCCAGCTTTCCCTCCTGGTCGTAACCGTTCATAAAACGGCGGTTGAGTCGGATTGCTTTCACTTCACTCTCCTTGTGATCGAGCGAGGTTCCACCGCACTGCGCGTCACCTCAAACCGCTCTCAATCCCTCCGGTTTCAGCAGTGACCTCAGGCCCCGCCTACGGCTTCGGGATGCCGCTTACTCGGTCGATCTCACAGGGGATCTCCGATTGTGAACGTGATGGGGCAGACCTCGAAGTTGTCGTGCCCCAGGTTTTGACGCGCCGAATTGCTCGCCGCGCCCTTCGATTGGAAGATCTTCGCGTCCTCGACGTCATCCGTCCAGGAGGACCGTGCCTCATACATGCGGCCCGTGCCGCGACGAGGGGTCAGGTAGCACCAGCCAGCGCCGCCCCAATGCCGAACGATGCACTTCATCCGAGGACTCCCAGTGCTGCGAAGACGCGGTCCCGGAATTCCGAGTCCTCTTGCATCTTCTGGCGATAGGCCATGAGGATCGTGGTGTCCCGCTCGGCCACCATTTGGCGGAACCCATGACCCCAGGACTTCATGTGAGGATAGGGCTTGCTGTGCGCCATGTCGTGGTGAACGCGTTCGCGGGCGTCGAGCGCGATCTGAAGGGGCGAGCCCCACCAGCCACCGGCCGACGGCGCACACCCCGCAACTTCCACGTTGCCGCTGCCAGCGAGCAACGCAGTCTCCACGCCTAAGGCGGACGCCGCGGCCTTCACGCCGACCGCGGGCATGACCGAAGCGCCGCCCAAGAGCGCGAGGAGCGAACGGCGGTTCATTGAGCCTCCGGGTTCTTGAAGACGATCCGGCCCGCGATCTCGGCAGCGATGGCCTCGCGGACGATCTTCAGCAGCTGGTCGGACATGCCCTGGTGATAGGGGCCGCGGATGGCTTGGCGGATGGCGTTGTCGACCATACCAGCGACGTTCAGCTGGCCCACCAGCTTCTCAACCTCGCCCTTGATGGCCTCCTGCGTCCACGCTTTCAGGTCGTCCCGGCCGATGCCGAGTTCGTTGACCATGAAGTTGCGGAACATCTTGTACTTGTCAGTCGAGTCAGCTTGCACCATGCACCTCCGTTGATGATAACTCGCTTATACACGTCTACCGCGCATTAGGCAAGTGGAAAAGCGGGTGTGGGCCTTTCACCCACTCGTCACTGACTGGCACCGTCGTGATCACGGCAAGGACCCACTGACGCGGTTAAGCGTCCAGGGCGGCCAATTCCTTCAGGTCGTCTTGCCGTCGATGACCGCCACGACGTTCCCGACGTTGCGGACGAAGTGCTTGCAGCACGAGCAGTCATGCTCGGTGCGTTCGCGATAGACGGGGTTGGTGCCTTCCGGGAAGGCGGCAAGGTAGCGGTCGAAGATGTTCTCGACGTCCACCACGAAGAGCTCGTGCTTGGACATGGCGTCGAGTTTCTCCTCGACAGCGGCGGCGAAGTGCTGGAAATCGGACATTGCTAGTTCTCCGTTGCTGGTCCCTCGACAGTGAGGGATAAGCGAGTTATACGCAAGCGCGTTTTGAGGTGGCGGTCAGAAGGTGTAGACGTAGGATTCCACGACCTCGCGGGTCATGTCGCCCAGCGGCACGTCCTTCTCGACCAGGATGCGGCGCAGCATGTCGCGCCGGGACTCGATATGCTCGACGACACCGTGGTGCCAAGACGGGATCGTCTCGTTGCTCGCCACCGGATCACGAACCGGGAACTCGGCGTCCGCGACTTCCTCCTGGTAGCGGGACTTCGAGCGCCGGATCCGGATGCTCGCGTTGTAGACGTGGCCTGAGTACTCGAAGAACACGCAGTACTCGGTGTAGAGGTTGACGAGCAGAGCCAGGTAGGCGCACTCTGCGAACGCGCGATGGTAGCGCATCCGCTGGTCTGCATCGAGTTTCTGCAGGTGCTCGTCCGAGCCGGGTTGGGTCTCGAGGTCGATGTCTGCGGTGTCAGAATGGGACACTTCCGTCTCCTCCGAAAGGCTTGCTGGGATCAAATTTAGGCTTCTCACCCGGCTTGAACGCCGGACAGAGCTTTTGCGCGTCACCGTGGCGGTAGTTCGCCCACGGGTCACCCGAGAACGAGCGACCGCCGAAGACGTAGTGGGGATGGTCCCACCTGCCGACGTCCTTCACTCCGAACAGGAATGGGTCGTCCGATGCGTCGACCATGCTCAGGTTGCGGAAGACGTAGTAGGCTGGCGTCTCAAGTCCCGCAGCGTCTGCTTCGAGCAGCAGCGCTTCGAGCTTGTCCTGCCACTCCTGTGGCATTGCTTCGATGGCGAGACGCGGGATTACAAGGTAGGGCGTCCTCGCGAGGCGGTGATTCCAGTCAGCAGACATCGTCGCCTCCGTGCGGGTAGTCGGAGTTCAGCATCACGTTGACCACGCGGAAGCCTTCCTCCTCTCCGCCGAACTCGCGGCAAAGCTGCTCCGCCTTCGCCTTGTAGAGGCAGGCCGTCTCGAGCACGAGGACGTCGCCGACTTGGCGCATGACGCAGGCCATGGCAGGCAGGCCGAAGAAGCCCACCCAGGTGACGGTGGCGAAGTCGCCGCCAAACGACTTCGCGACGGCATGCGCTTGCGTGAGCCCGTCGTAGGGCCCCGCGACCGTGACCCCGGTCAGCTTGTGGATGACCCCGTATTGCTTCATTCCGGCACCTCGGTCGCCGTGCCGTCGATGATCAGGACGGTCTCGAGGAAGTGCTTCAACTGCTCGTGGGCATAGGCCACGGCGCGCTGATCGGCAATGGAAGGCAAGCTGATCGCCACGCGGTGGAACTGGTGGATCAGCGCCCCGCCCCGCATGATGAAGGTGGGCGACTTGCCTCGCGGATCCTGGACGACCTCTTCTTCCGAGACCTCCCAGACGACGGGCAGGAAGTTCGTTGCCTTGCACTTGGCGAAGTCCTGCTCCATCATGTCACCGCGCACCTCGTGCCAGGTGCCTTGGCCGCGAAACTCGCCGGCCCCCGAGATACGGATCCACTTCTTCACGGCTGCTCCTCCGGGATGGGCCCGACGCTCGGGAACGGATGTTCCTCAGGTTCGCCCGGCATCGTGTGGGTCTCTTCCTGCGTGGTGGACAGGAAGTACCACGACGTGAAGTCGAGCCCGTGCTTCGCTTGCCACGCCGTGATGGCCTCGCGGACCATTACCTGCAGGTCTGCTTCCTGCTCGGGCGTGACCTCGAACACCGGATCCCCGTCCTCCGACTGGAAGTCGTCGACCAGGTTGTCCTCGACGTCGTCCAGGAACCGCTCCGCGTCGAAGAACTGCGCGAGTTGCAGGTGGTGGATCTTGCAGAACGCCGTGGTGAAGACGTCACCGGGCTCGAAGTCGCCCGAGTGGACGGCCTCACTCACTGCCTGGTCGCGCGTTTCGCAGGGGCCACCGTGGTAGTTCTCTTCGTTCGAGGAGTACCAGAAGCCGTCCTCGTTTGCCTTCCTGAGCATGGAAACCTCCGTTGCTGATAACCGAGTTATAGATCGAACTGCTCGCCCCTCAAACCACCAGAACGAGGAGAACCTTCTTTCCTGTGCTGATCGGCCAGGTGCTTGACCAGACCGAAGAACATCCCGTGCTTGGGACCAGGCTCACCGATCACGGTAGCCGTGTTGCGGTAGACGACCATCAGGCCGTGACCGACGGGAACGGGATCGACTTCGACAACGCTCATTCTGTCCTCCTAGAGCCAGGCGTTCTTGACGTGCTTGTCCACCAGCTCGTTTAAACGGGCAACCATGGCCTTCGCAGACCCGAGGTTTTCTTGGGCGAGGAAGATGTCCTTCGGCACGCCGTCGACCAGCCAGTTGAACTTGTCCTCGAACAAGTACCAGCCGCCATCGCGAACCCGCACCCACCAAAACGCGAGTCCGCCTGCTTTGCGATGCGCGACGAGCCAGTTCCGTTGATGCGCGAGGCGCGGTTCACCATTCGAGCCGAACCGGACGAGCGTCGAGCCTTTCGCGGGCAGGTCCTTGAGGAACTTGCCTTCGAGAAAGATCGGGAAGCCGTTCAAGCAGGCCATGGTGTCGGGAATGCCCGGGGACAGCTTGTCCTCGAAGCGCTGGCAGTGCGCACCCTCGGCTTGAAGGTGCGTCCGCAGGGTGCGGGTTGCGTTGGTCTCGGACATCAGGTCGCCTCCAGGTGCTGGTTCAGTTCGTCGCGGAACAATACCATCTGGCGACGAGCGTCCGCAAGCGCCTCGGCGGGTGTCGAGCCTTGCCCGGCGAACCGGTACCGCGGCGAGATCGCAATCGCCTGGAACATGGTCGACCACTGACGCGTGATCTCCCACCCAGG
>Ga0228700_1000735_pt1 | contig 26227 bp, 30 predicted proteins | sample McNCre317_Aug_MG_FD_178019 | JGI IMG/M metagenome (GOLD analysis project Ga0228700, IMG submission 178019) | Freshwater microbial communities from McNutts Creek, Athens, Georgia, United States - 3-17_Aug_MG | ecosystem: Environmental > Aquatic > Freshwater > Creek | place: USA: Georgia...
ATGCTTATTCCTTCACCGCGCGCAAGCCTGCGACCATTTGGTCGATCTTGTCGTCGCTCATGTAGCTGCACATGGTGCGGTCGTTCACCAACAACACAGGCGCATCAGCGCAAGCGCCCATGCATTCACCGGGCTGCACCGTGAACATGCCATCCGCTGTGGTTTCACCCACTTCAATACCCAAGGTCTTCACCAAGTGCATCAAAGCGCCCTGCCCGTTGCGCAATTGGCATGGCAGGTTGGTACACACGTTGATCTTGAACTTGCCAACGGGTTGTTGGTTGTACATGTTGTAGAAGGTGGTCACTTCGTGCACAGCCATAGGGGCCATGCCGAGCAACTCAGCAATCACGCGTTCGCTCTCGGCGCTGACAAAGCCCTGCTCTTGCTGCGCGATGGACAAGCAAGCCATGACGGCAGATTGCTTCTGGTCGTCTGGGTATTTAGCGACTTCACGCGCAAAACGCGCGTGCGCCTCGGCCGACAGCGGTGCGCTGTGGTGGGTGTTTACAGAACTCATCGGTCAATTTCCCCGAACACAATGTCCATGGTGCCAATCACCGCCACGGTGTCAGCGATCATGTGGCCACGCGCCATTTCATCCATGGCTGCCAAGTGGGCAAAGCCAGGGGCGCGAATCTTCATACGGTAAGGCTTGTTGGCACCATCGCTCACGAGGTAGATACCAAACTCACCTTTGGGATGCTCAACGGCGGCATACGCTTCGCCTTCGGGCACGTGGAAGCCTTCGGTGAAGAGTTTGAAGTGGTGAATCAACTCTTCCATGTTGGACTTCATGCCTTCACGGCTAGGCGAAGCCACTTTGTGGTTGTCGGTGATGACAGGACCTGGATTGGCGCGCAACCAGTCCACGCACTGCTTGATGATGCGGTTGGACTGACGCAACTCTTCGACGCGCACCAAATAGCGGTCGTAGCAGTCGCCGGTTTTACCCACAGGAATGTCGAAGTCCATGCGGTCGTACACGTCATACGGCTGGTGCTTGCGCAAGTCCCAAGCGATGCCTGAGCCACGCAACATCGCACCTGAGAAACCGAGGTTTTTCGCGCGCTCTGGCGTGACCACGCCGATACCAACGGTACGTTGCTTCCAAATACGGTTGTCAGTGAGGAGTGTTTCGTACTCGTCGACCAACTTCGGGAAGCGCTTCGTGAAGTCGTCAATGAAGTCGAGCAAAGAGCCAGAACGGCCTTCGTTCAAACGCGCCACTGACTTGGCGTTGCGCACTTTGCTGGCCTTGTACTGAGGCATGCTGTCTGGCAGGTCGCGGTACACGCCGCCTGGACGGAAGTAAGCCGCGTGCATGCGCGCACCGGACACCGCTTCGTACATGTCGAACAAGTCTTCACGTTCGCGGAAGCAGTAGATCAAGATGTTCATCGCGCCGCAGTCGAAACCATGGCAACCCAACCACAACAAGTGGTTGAGCAAACGGGTGATTTCTGAATACATCACACGGATGTACTGCGCACGCTCTGGCACTTCGATGCCCATCATTTTTTCGATGGCCAAGCAGTAGGCATGCTCGTTACACATCATGGACACGTAGTCGAGGCGGTCCATGTAAGGCAACGATTGGATATAGGTTTTGCTCTCGGCCAGCTTTTCAGTAGCACGGTGCAACAAGCCGATGTGTGGATCAGCGCGCTGGACCACTTCGCCGTCGAGTTCCAACACCAAACGCAGCACGCCGTGTGCTGCAGGATGTTGAGGGCCCAAGTTCAGGGTGTAGTTCTTGATATCAGCCATGGTCAGTGCGTACCGCCGTAGTTGTCTTCACGAATGATGCGCGGCGTGATTTCGCGCGGCTCGATGGTGACGGGTTGGTACACCACACGTTTTTGCTCGGCGTCGTAACGCATTTCCACGTGACCCGAGGTTGGGAAATCTTTACGGAAGGGATGACCCACAAAACCGTAATCGGTCAACAAGCGACGCAAGTCAAGATGACCTTCAAACACGATGCCGTACAAGTCAAACGCTTCGCGCTCGAACCAGTTGGCCGAGTTCCACAAGTCGTTGACAGAAGCAACCACAGGCATGTCATCGTTCACAGCGAACACACGCACGCGCAAACGCCAGTTATGGCTGACCGACAACAAATGGCTGACCACCGCAAAGCGGGGGCCATCGGTGAATTTGGAATGGGCGCCATCTTTGTAGCCCGAGTAGTCGAGACCACACAGGTCCATCAACTGCTCAAAGCCCAAACGCGCATCGTCGCGCAGGGTTTTGCATACGTCGAGGTAATCGGCAGCAGAGACCGTCAAGGTCAACTCGCCCAAAGCGGATTCGAGGTGCTTGACTTTGCCACCCAGCACATCGTGCAAAGCAGCTTCAAGCGTTTGAATGGAATGACTCATCTGTTTTTCCTAATCAGCGAGCGATGGTGTTTTCGCGGCGAATCTTGCTCTGGAGCTGCAAGATGCCGTACAACAAGGCCTCAGCCGTGGGCGGGCAGCCTGGCACGTACACATCCACGGGCACCACACGGTCACAACCGCGCACCACCGAGTAGCTGTAGTGGTAGTAACCACCACCGTTGGCGCATGAGCCCATAGACAACACCCAACGTGGCTCTGACATTTGGTCGTACACCTTACGCAAAGCAGGTGCCATCTTGTTGCACAACGTACCCGCCACGATCATCAAGTCGGACTGACGCGGGCTTGGACGGAACAGCATGCCGAAGCGGTCGATGTCATAACGGGCAGCACCCGCATGCATCATTTCGACCGCGCAGCAAGCCAAGCCGAATGTCATGGGCCACAACGAGCCTGTTTTGGCCCAATTCACCACCGAGTCGTACGACGTGGTGATGAAGCCTTCTTTGAAAACGCCTTCAAGTGACATAGTGAGTCCTTATTCCCAGTCGATGGCACCCTTGATCCACATGTAGGCAAAGCCTGCAACGAGGATGGCAAGGAAGATCATCATGTCGATGAAGCCAATGAAACCAATTTCCTTGAGCGCCACGGCCCAAGGGAACAAAAATGCAATTTCCAAATCGAACAAGATGAAGAGGATGGCGATCAAGTAGTAACGCACATCGAACTTCATGCGCGCATCTTCAAACGCTTCGAAGCCGCATTCGTAAGGGGAGTTTTTGGCCGGATCTGGACGGCGCGGACCCAAGAAGAAACCGATCGCTTGGGGAGCAACCCCCACGCCAAGGCCCACAAGGATGAATAAGAGGACGGGAAGGTATTGTTCTAAGCTCATCGCAATCTCGCGGTCTGACTATCTGGTTTTTAGTCTGCGAAGTCTGCCGTAACTGGTTGACACCAGAGTTACAGCAGACTTTTTTGGATGGTGCCGTCGGCGAGACTCGAACTCGCACAGCTTTCGCCACTACCACCTCAAGATAGCGTGTCTACCAATTTCACCACGACGGCTTTGGGTTGTTTGTTCTACAAAAGCGAAGAGGTATAACGCTTCCTGAACAGCCTCAGAGTTTACCCCGAAAAAGGGCCCCGTTCGCTCTGAGGCGCGAAGGTTTTACGATTACTTGGTAGGAATTTGCGCTGCGCCAGAAGCAGGCACCTCAACGACCGGGGCTGGTGCGACCACAGCACCTTCGAGCACGCTGCCAGAGCTGGCAGGACGCAAGTTACCGAAGTAAGCCAGCGCCAAGGTGCACACAAAGAACACCGCAGCCAACACACCTGTTGTACGTGACAAAAAGTTCGCACCACCGCTGGCACCAAACAAGCTGCCAGAGCTGCCGCTACCAAAAGCAGCCCCCATATCCGCACCTTTGCCGTGTTGAACCAAGATCAAACCGATCATGCCCAAAGCAGCCAACAACTGAACCACTTGAACGATATTCAAAATCAAACTCATAAAAACTCCGAAAAAATAATTACTTTCAACGCGCCGCAGCCGCGATGATGGTTAGGAAATCTGCAACCTTGAGGGCAGCACCACCAATGAGGCCGCCGTCAATGTCCGGTTGCGCCAACAACTCAGCCGCATTCGCCGCATTCATGCTGCCACCATACAAGATGTGCACACGATCCGAATGCGGTGTAGCCGCCTTGAGCTGCGCACGCAGCACTGCATGTACCGCTTGCGCTTGCTCTGGCGAGGCAGTTTTGCCGGTGCCAATCGCCCAAACGGGCTCGTAAGCCACCACGATTTCGCTGATGCAATGGCCGTTGGTGTGAATCACCGCCGCCAATTGGCGTTTGACCACCTCTTCGGTCTTACCTGCTTCGCGCTCAGCCAAAGTTTCGCCCACACACACGATGGGCGTGATGCCCTCCGACAAGGCCTGTTGCGCTTTGTGCGCCACTTGCTCATCGGTTTCACCGTGGTATTGACGACGCTCTGAATGACCCACGATGGCGTAACGCACCGCAAAGTCTTTCAACATCGCAGCCGAAATTTCACCGGTGTAAGCACCCTGCTCGTGCGCCGACACATCTTGCGAACCCACCTCGATGCCAGAGCCTTTGACCAGTTGCTGCACTTGCGACAAATACGCCGCAGGCACACACACCGCCACTTGCGCGTGCTTACTGCCCAAGGCTTGCGCCAAGCCCTGCTGCACACCGCGCACCAAAGCCTCGTTGGCAGCTAAGCTGCCATTCATCTTCCAATTGCCCGCAATAAGTTTGTGTTTCATCACTTACTCCAAGTCAAAACAATCTTGCCAATGTGCTGATTGGTTTCCATCAAACGGTGTGCATTTGCGGCACCGTCGGCAGAAGCCGCATCAAACGTGGCGTGAACCACGGGCTTGATACGCCCAGCTTCAATCAATGGCCAAACGCGTTCGCGCAAGTTGCGCGCAATCGCCGCCTTGAAAGCCACCGGACGCGGACGCAAGGTTGAGCCTGTGATGTGCAAACGACGGCGCAACACTTTGCCCGCATCGAAGTTGGCTTTGGTGCCACCTTGCAACGCAATGATGACCAAACGTCCATCTTCTGCCAAGCAATCCACCTCGCGGGCCACGTAGTCGCCAGCGACCATATCGAGCACCACATCCACACCTTTGCCGTTCGTCAGGCGCATGGCCTCAGCGGCAAAGTCGTGGGTTTTGTAGTTGATGGCATGGTCTGCACCCAGCGCCACACAAGCGGCACATTTGTCGTCGCTACCGGCGGTGACGATGACGGTCGCGCCCATGGCCTTGGCCATTTGAATGGCCGTCACACCGATGCCGCTAGAGCCGCCTTGCACCAGCAAGGTTTCGCCCGGTTGCAACTGCGCACGGTCAAACACATTACTCCACACGGTAAAGCACGTCTCGGGCAACGAAGCGGCCTCAACATCGCTCCACCCTGCGGGCACTGGCAAACACTGAGCCACAGGCACCACGCAATATTGCGCATAGCCGCCACCGGCCACCAAGGCACACACACGGTCGCCCACTTTCAGACCCGCGGCAGACATAGCCACTGCATCGCCTGATTCAATGACACCCGCCACCTCAAGACCTGGCACGTCGGACGCACCAGCAGGCACGGGATAGTGACCCATTCGCTGCAACACGTCAGGACGATTCACACCACTGGCGCTGACGCGAATCAGCAACTCACCCTCGCCCGCCTGCGGCACGGGCCGCTGGCCCACGCGCAGCACCTCAGGGGCGCCGTGCGTGGTGATTTCAACGATGTGCATCATGTGCGCAACCGCCACTCAAACCCAATTAGGCTTGAGGTGCAGCGTCGTGTGCGTGGTCAGCTTGTGGACGCTCGATCAACGCCTTCATCGACAACTTCACGCGACCTTTTTCATCAGTCTCGAGCACTTTCACGCGGACGATTTGACCTTCGCTGAGGTAGTCCGTGACCTTCTCGACGCGCTCGTGTGCGATCTGGCTGATGTGCAACAAACCGTCTTTGCCGGGCAGCAAGTTGACCAAAGCACCGAAGTCCAAAATCTTGGTGATGGGGCCCTCGTAGACCTTGCCGATTTCGACTTCAGCCGTGATCTCTTCGATGCGACGCTTGGCTTCTTCAGCCTTAGCGCCGTCAGTCGCGGCGATGGTGATGGTGCCATCTTCTTCGATGTTGATCTGTGTGCCAGTTTCTTCGGTCAAGGCGCGGATGGTGGCACCACCTTTGCCGATCACGTCACGGATCTTCTCGGGGTTGATCTTCATGGTGAAGAGCTTGGGCGCGAAGTTAGACACTTCGGTCTTGGCTTCGCCCATGGCCGCTTGCATTTTTTCCAAGATGTGCATGCGTGCTTCTTTGGCCTGAGCCAACGCCACTTGCATGATTTCTTTGGTGATGCCTTGGATCTTGATGTCCATCTGCAAAGCGGTAATACCGTTGGTGGTACCGGCGACTTTGAAGTCCATGTCGCCCAAGTGATCTTCATCACCCAAGATGTCGGTCAACACGGCAAAGCGGTTGCCGTCTTTGATCAAGCCCATGGCGATACCAGCCACGTGCGCTTTCATCGGCACGCCAGCGTCCATCATGGACAAGCACCCACCGCAGACCGAAGCCATCGATGAAGAACCGTTGGATTCTGTAATTTCAGACACCACGCGCATGGTGTAAGGGAACTCTTCTTTGGTTGGCAACACAGCCACCAAAGCGCGCTTGGCCAAACGGCCGTGACCGATTTCGCGGCGCTTGGTCGAGCCCATGCGGCCCACTTCGCCGGTGGCAAAGGGAGGCATGTTGTAGTGGAACATGAAGCGGTCTTCAAACTCACCCGCCAAAGCGTCAATGCGTTGTGCATCGCGCTCGGTACCCAAAGTGGAGACCACCAAAGCTTGAGTTTCGCCGCGGGTGAACAAGGCAGAACCGTGGGTGCGTGGCAACACGCTGTTACGGATTTCGATGGGGCGCACCGTGCGTGTGTCGCGGCCGTCGATGCGTGGCTCGCCTGCCAAAATTTGGCTGCGAACGATGTGGGCTTCGATGTCGAACAACATGTTTTCGACTTTGACCGCATCAAACTCAACGCCGTCAGCCTTGAGGGATTCCATCACTGCCGCGTAGGCTTGACGGCAAGCCAGCGTACGGGCTTGCTTGTTGCGGTTTTGGTAAGCGGCGCGCAGCTTTTCTTCGCCGTGGGCTTGCACTTTGGCAATCAGTGGCTCGTCCTTGGCAGGTGCAACCCAGTCCCATGCGGGTTTGCCAGCGTCGCGCACCAAGTCGTGGATGGCGTTGATCGCGATGTTGCCTTGCTCGTGACCGAACACCACAGCACCCAACATGATGTCTTCTGACAGCTGTTGTGCTTCAGATTCCACCATCAACACAGCGGCTTCGGTACCAGCGACCACGAGATCCATCTGGCTGTCTTTGCGTTGTGTTTGACCTGGGTTCAAGACGTATTCGCCGTTGATGTAACCCACGCGAGCGGCGCCGATGGGGCCGTTGAAAGGAATGCCAGAGATGCTCAAAGCGGCAGACACAGCGATCAAGGCGGCGATGTCAGCATCGACTTCTGGGTTCAATGACACGGTGTGCACCACGACGTGCACGTCGTTGTAGAAACCTTCTGGGAACAAAGGACGGATGGGACGATCGATCAGACGACTGGTCAAAGTCTCGTGTTCGCTAGGCTTGGCTTCGCGCTTGAAGAAGCTGCCAGGAATCTTGCCTGCAGCGTAGGTTTTTTCGATGTAGTCAACGGTCAAGGGGAAGAAGTCTTGGCCAGCTTTGGCGATCTTCGAGCCCACAACAGTGGCGAGCACCACGGTGTCGTCCATGTTGACGAGCACAGCGCCGCCTGCTTGGCGAGCCACTTCGCCGGTTTCCATGGTGACCGTGTGTTGGCCCCATTGGAATGTTTTGGTCACTTTATTGAAAATAGACATGTGTTTTCCTGATGAAATTTGGCAAGCCACTGATGCAGTCAACGATGCCATTCCAGAAAAGTTGGTGCTTTTTTGGAATGACACAGCTTTCGAGTCTGCGCTTGGTTAAACCTGCCGGTTGGTTAAAAAGTGTGTTTAAAAGTGCAAAACGCCTGAGCTTGTTGAAAACTCAGGCGTTTGTCGTTAGAGCTTAAACAATTACTTGCGCAGACCCAACTTGGCGATCAGCGCGGTGTAACGATCAGCATCTTTGGACTTGAGGTAGTCGAGCAATTTGCGACGACGGCTCACCATGCGCAACAAACCGCGACGACCGTGGTGGTCTTTGGCGTGTTGTTTGAAGTGAGGTGTGAGTTCGTTGATACGAGCAGTCAACAAAGCCACTTGGACTTCGGGGCTACCTGTATCGCCGGCTGAACGTGCGTTGTCTTTAACGACTTCTGCAATTTTTGCTGTCAACATGGTTTTTTCCTTAAATATTTGACTTGCGTTGCACCGTGGAAGTTGGTGCAACGTGCTTTGCTTACCCAAAAGGTAAAGCCCGCAGAGTATAGCAGGCGCAGCCCTCTTGGGCCAAAGCCTTGAATTAGGCCAGTTCGGCCAACGGCCAGCGGGGCTTCACATCAAAGCTGTAACGCGGCTGGGCTTGGGCCATACCGCCCTCGCCGCTTTGCAAACGCATGGCGGCCGCCATGGCGATCATGGCGCCGTTGTCAGTGCATAAATGCAGCTCGGGGTAATGCACCCGCACGCTTTGGCGCTTGCAAGCGGCATTGAGTTGTTCACGCAAGTGCCGATTGGCCCCTACGCCACCCGCCACCACCAAGCGTTTCAACCCCGTTTCGCGCAAGGCGCTGAGCGACTTCTTCAACAGCACCTCCACAATCGCGGCCTCGGTCGAGGCGGCTAAGTCGGCTTTGCGTGGCTCAAAGTCATCACCCAGTTTTTTGGCTTGGGTCATGACCGCGGTTTTGAGGCCTGCAAACGAAAAATCTAAATTACCGCTATGCAGCAAAGGACGTGGCAGCTTGAACGCTGTGGGATCCCCCTGCTCTGCCAGCTTGGACAACGCAGGGCCACCGGGGTAGCCCAAGCCCATGAGCTTGGCGGATTTATCAAACGCCTCGCCGGCCGCATCATCAATGGTTTCACCCAACAATGTGTAACGCCCCACGCCATCGACGCGCATGAGCTGCGTATGACCGCCAGACACCAACAAAGCCACAAACGGGAACTCGGGCGGGTCTTGGCTGAGAAACGGCGATAACAAATGCCCCTCGAGGTGGTGCACACCCAACACCGGCTTGTTCAACGCAGCACCCAAAGCGCACGCCACGCCTGAGCCCACCAGCAAAGCCCCCGCCAAGCCGGGGCCGCGGGTGTAAGCCACCACATCAATGTCTTGCAAGGTGTGTTGCGCCTCGACCATCACCTCACGCGCCAACGGAATGACGCGCCGAATGTGGTCGCGACTGGCCAACTCTGGCACCACACCGCCATAGGCCACGTGCATGGCCACTTGGCTGTAGAGCGCATGCGACAACAACGAGGGAACGGCCTGACCGTCGGAACGGACCAAAGCCACACCTGTTTCGTCGCAAGAAGATTCAATACCGAGGATCAACATAAGCCACCGAGTTTATGCGCTCGACTCAACACCACGCATCAAGGCCCGCTGTCTTTTGACGTCAATGGCGTGTCCAACTCGAGTGACATGGACAGATCGATGGATGCGGGCACCGTGACAGGCAACATCAGCAAAGGCCCAACCACCGAGCGCCTCAACACGCTTCGGGTCTCAATCGGAGCTGCAAACACAAGCGCAAAGCTCGCGACAAGCAGCTGAACATAAACAAAGCCCCGACCGCGATAGGTCCACCAGCCAGCCATGCCTGATCGGACTTGTTTTTGAGGGGCATCTTTTGATGCGGGGGTGCCCTCTGATGTAGATACCTGCGCAGCTAGTACATCGTCTTGCGCGCAAGTCGGCGCCAAGCTACCCGACGTGGCACCAAGCTCGACCGACACCACGTCATCGGCAGCAGCAGCCACGTCCGACCCAAGCGAAGCCACGATGCTGGATGACGAAAAATCAATCCCCATGCGCTCACTTGACGCATCCAGCAATTGCCGATTCACATTCTGAGCATCGTTTTCAATCGGGACGAAGGCATCTGTGAATTTTTGCGTGCGCCCTATTTGCAAGAAACGGAAATGTGCGGTTTCGAAACGATCGAGTCTGTGATTCACCTCCTCGGCCACCTCGTGGATGTTTTGCAAGCGAACCTCCGGCGGTAGCGATTCGCAATGCGCACCTTGGGCATCCACATCCAACGTTTGCAGATTAGCCGAGCGCCCATCCACCTCCATCGACTGGCGATTGAGGCCGCTTTCATTGGCCTCGATGGTTTGTCGATTGACGTCTTGCGTCGAGGTGTCTATCTTTTGCAAATTCTCAATTGCAGCGGCGGCATCAATGGACAGACGGTTTTGAGCATCCCTTCCATCGTCCAGTTTTTGCAGATTCAAGCCATCCGTCGCATTCAACCCCACCTTCACCACGTTGTCTTGATTTTGAAAATCATCCGACACACTCTGGATGTTCTCTTCCATCGTCCGCGCAATGAACTGGCTCATCTCAGCATTACCAGTCGCCCCGACCCACACACCTTGATTGGCCGCATCTGGAAAGTCGTTGACGGCCGTGCCATTGACGTCGGTCAACTGGTGTTTGAACGTGATGCCGGTTTCCTCCTCATTTCCAGTCAAGCGCTCATGGCTCACATGGTTTTTGAATGCACTGGTATCAAATGGTTTGAAGTTTTTGGTTTCTAAAACTTGGTGGTAACGCGCAAAAGTTTTTTCGGTGAAACCAAACGCCGTCAACATGCTGAGGAAGAGCTTGTCCTCCAGATGCGCCACCTCGCCGTCGGACAACATCGAATCACACACATTGGTGAGGATGTAAAGCTTTTGCTCGGGCTTGAGCAACACGGAGGCCTCATCCAAAAACTGCTTCAGCTTCACCGAGCGAACATAGCGCAACGCGACGTTTTGCAAGCCCTCAAACTCGCCAATCACCGCCTCTAACTGCCCCACCTCTTGGGCCCCAATCGAGCCATCAGACGTCAACATGTAAAGCAAGGCAATCGCCAAGGCGAAGTGCGGCGTCATGGGCTGACGCTCGTCTCGCACGCCTGCGTATTTGCCTAAGATCGACTTGTCGTTTTTGAGCGCCAGTATTTTGAAATAAGGCTCAAACTGCGACTCACGCACACCAAAAGCCGACGACATCCTGGCAAACAGAGCCAGCTCTGTGCGGTCTGCATGGCCATCGGCCAGCAGGGCATCACACACGTTCGTCAGGATGCACCACTTGTCCTTGACGCTGAGCAACTCTGAAGCGGTTGTGAAAAATTGCTCGACGGGGACCGACTGCACATACCGCAAGGCATAACTTAAAACCGCCTGATCGCCCCCCAACACCGCTTGAAGCTGGCTGCTTTCTTGCTCTTCCAGCTCACCATCGACCGCCATCATGTAGAGCAAGCTACACGCAAGCGCCAAATAAGGCGTCAAAAAGATTTGCTCGCCGCCATCCAAACCCTCCCCCGCAACCTCTTGCTTGAGGGTGTCGAGAAGCTCAGTTTTTAAATTTGCGGCGGCCATGCGCCACGGTAATCAAACCAGCTCAAAGACTGGGTGACAACTGCGTCATAGAGGCGCTGGATGACAGCATCGTCATCCAGCGCAAGCGCGCCGCAGGCCTTACAAAGCAGCTGACAAAGTGGCGACGACGGTTTGCTTTTCAGTCACGCGCAGCGACAAGGCGGCTTTGTGTAATTTGGCGATCTCTAAACAAATACTCAAACCTAAGCCCAAGCCATCAACTTGACGGGTATGTGATGCGTCGCCTCGGTAAAACCGGTCAAACGCGCGCTCACTCAAGTCAGCAGGGGCGCCCGAGGTGGGGTTCTCGACCGACAACTGGAATGACCCATTTGACTGCGCCAGCGTGAAATGAATCCAGCCCTGCGCTTGGTTGTAATTCACCGCATTTGCGTACAAATTCTGAATCAATTGATGCACCAGAGTTTTGTCACATCGCCAAATCACGTTGGGCTCAATGGCGCTGGTCACTTTCAAACTTGACTGAAACGACTGCACATCCTTGACCAGCTGCGTCAGCAGCTGACTCACATTCACATCCGTCAAATCCTGTTTCAGACTGTTGGCATCGGCACGCGAGAGCAGCAAAAGTTTCTCTGTGATTTCGATCAAACGCTCGACCTCATCGCTCATGCTGCGCATACGCACCTGCGCATCGGACCCGACAGGCAAGTCGTGAATCAAGCGCTCGACATTGCCACGCAAAATGGTAAGTGGTGTTCGCAACTCATGCGACGCATCAGACGCAAAGCGACGGGCTTTGGTGAAGCTGTCGTTCAAGCGCGAGCGCAAGTCATCAAATACCTTGACCAAGGTTTCAAACTCTTTGAATGGCGCTTGCAACACACTGGACTGGTCGAGCGTGTTGGCCGTCAACTTGGCCATGTTGTTTTGAATGGAGGTGATGGGGCGCATCACCACGTACGTCAAGTACAAGGTCAAGGCAAACAAGGTGAGCAAAATCGTTGGCAATGCGTAAATCGTGTTGCGATCCCGCAAGGCCCACACGCGAAGCATCAGCGCATCGATTTCTTGGCTGTCCAGCCAAACCTCCGGCCCATTCCGCCGATCCTTGAACCGAACCGCGTACCAACTTTGCGGACCGATCACACCATGAGCAAACTCAATCGAACCTTGCGTCACAACAGAGTCGCCTTGCCAAAATTCACCCTTCGCCAACAAAGGTTGGCATGCAGCAAGCGCTTTGGCGGCGTTGTGAGATCTGTCGCACAAGAGGTAAAAGTCAGACATGTTGCTGAACAATCCTCCTTTTTCAAGCGCTTTGAAGCAACTCAAAAACTCGCTGGGCTGATGAAAATGGTTTTCACACGTTTGCAACGCCACGCCCATTTCTTGGTGAATACGGGTTTGCAGCTGGTCCGTCAGAAAGTGCTGCGCTGTTAATCGGTTGAAACCAATCACCACGGCCGCGATTGACACGACATGAAAAAAGATTCGGACTTTGAACGACTTTTTCATGCGTCAAACCTCTACACGCAAGCGATACCCCACGCCGCGCACAGATTCAATGGGCGACGCTGGGCCACTCCGCCCACGCTCTAGCTTGCGTTTGATGCGCCGAACACACACGTCCACCACATTGGTTTCGGGATCAAAGTTGATTTCCCACACGTGTTTGAGAATTTGTTGACGCGAAAAAATGTGCCCAGGCGATCGCATCAAAAACGCCAACAAACTGAATTCGCGCTGGCTCAGCACAGCCGTCACATCAAACCACTGCACTTTGTGGCTGACCACATCCAGCGTCAGGTGGCTCAGCGAAATTTGCTGCACCTGCTCCGGCAGCTTGCGCTGCATGACGGCCTTGATGCGCGCCACCAACTCTTCGACAAAAAATGGTTTGGGCAAATAGTCATCCGCGCCCATCTCAAAGCCCATCAAGCGATCAGGCAAGTCAACTTTGGCACTCAAAATAATGACAGGTGTCGTCACCCCTGCAGTTCTCGCTTGGTGCAGCAAGTCAAAGCCATTGAGCCTGGGCAGCATCACATCCAAGATGACCAAGTCATGCGCCGCGTCTTGCACGACGGCAAGACCTCGCTCACCATCGTCCACGTGCGTCACGTCATACCCTGCAGCAGACAAGCCTTTGACGACGAATTCAGCAATCTTGGCTTCGTCTTCAATCAACAAAACTTTCAAACCAACCATCCTGTGTTTTTGATCTGATTTCATTTTGAATCGATAAGTTCAAGTTGAAGCGCTGCACAAAATGACATATGCGTCATCGATGTTGCATGACACGCATGTCACTAATTTAACGGCAATGCACGCCGATAGTTCAGGTGTAAACGCTCACCGAGAACTGCCATGTCACACCTTGCCCCCATCACCACACCACCCGCACCACGGGAAGACCCCGCGGCAAGCGCTGTGGCAGCCATCGCTGGAAAACCAAGTACGCACATCCCAGCTGCCGTCCGCCAAGTGGTGCCAACGACCAGCGCCTTGACCTTGTCTTTCGCCTTTGACAGCATCGAGAAAAAGCTCAACGTGGTGATCCGTGATGAACGCTCCGGCGAAGTTGTGAGAACTATTGAATACAAGAACATCCCCGCAAACCTGCACAGCAACGACAAACTCCACGGACTCTTGCTGAATCAATTTGCTTAACCGCCCGCTGGGCCTAGCCATCGAAATTGACCATATAGCCATAAGTTATCAAGCCTGCGAGACAATCGCAGCATGAGCATCAGCCACTACATCAAAGACATCGGGCGCGGACGCGATGGCGCACGCGCGCTCGACCGCGCGCAAGCCGCTGATTTGATGGGGCAAATCTTGGATGGCCACGTGAGCGATCTAGAGCTGGGTGCGTTTTGCATTGCCATGCGCATCAAAGGCGAAACAGACCAAGAAATGGCCGGCTTTCTCGATGCCACCCATGCCCGTTTGCAAGCCATCCCCGCATCCGGACCTGTGGTGGTCATCCCCAGCTACAACGGCGCGCGCAAATTGCCAGTGCTCACGCCTCTGCTGGCACAGCTGCTGGCACGCGAAGGCTTGGCCGTGGTGATGCACGGCACGGCCACTGAAAGCAGTCGCATCACCTCCGAAAGTGTGTTGAACGCCATGGGTATCCATGCTTTGCAACAAACACGCGCTGTCTCCGCTGGCGAAGTGGTCTTTGTGCCCACAGAAGTGCTGCACCCTCACCTCAAGCGCTTGCTCGATGTGCGTCGCGTGGTTGGGCTGCGTAATCCTGCGCACAGCTTGGTCAAGCTGATGAACCCCACCACCGATACCAACGCCTTGCTGGTCAGCAGCTACACCCATCCCGAATACGCGGTGTCAATGGCCGCCACCTTCACGTTAACCGGCGCACGCGCCCTGTTGCTGCGCGGCACCGAAGGCGAAGTGGTGGCCGATGCGAGGCGTACCCCGCAAATGGATACGTTTGTCAAAGGCACGCGCGTGCCTTTGGTCGAGGCCCAAGCAGGCTCGCTGATCAAGTTACCAGACCTGCCCACAGAGATCGACGCACAAACCACCGCACGCTACACGCAAGCCGTGCTGAGCGGCGAACTACCCGTGCCTGCGCCATTGACCGCGCAAGTCCACGCCGTGCTGAAAGCCTTGAGCCTTTGACCATGACGCAACCACTTCAACCCCATGTCACCCTCGTCGGCGCAGGCCCTGGCAACCCTGAGCTGTTGACGCTCAAAGCCGTCAAAGCCATTGCAGCGGCCACCGTGTTGCTGGTGGACGATTTGGTGAGTGACGCCATCACGGCACACGCATCACCCACCGCGCGCATCATTCATGTGGGCAAACGCGGAGGCTGCAAGTCGACCCCGCAAGCCTTCATTGAAAAGCTCATGGCGCAAGAGGCACTCGCCGGTGAAACCGTGGTGCGCCTCAAAGGCGGCGACCCCTTCATCTTTGGTCGCGGTGGTGAAGAGGTGGAGCACTTGCAAGCGCAAGGCATTGCTGTCACCGTCATCAATGGCATCACTTCCGGTTTGGCAGGCGTCACATCATTGGGCGTTCCCCTCACGCACCGCGAACACGCACACGGCGTGGTGTTCATCACGGGCCACGCCAAGCAAAACGCGGCAGACCGTGTGGACTGGGTGGCCTTGGGGCAAACCGCGCAACAAGCCAAACTCACCTTGGTCATTTACATGGGCGTGAGCGGCGCGCTGCACTTGCAAGAAGCGTTGTTACAAAGCATGCGTTGTGACACCCCCGTTGCCGTCATTCACCAAGTGAGCCTGCCCACGCAGCGCCATGTGGTGTGCGAGTTGCAGCATCTGCACGACACCATCGTTCGCGAAGCATTAGCCAGCCCATCGGTCATCGTGGTGGGGGATGTGTTCAAGGGGTTGCTGGCGATGCAAAGAGACTCGGAGTTGCAAGCTTCTGCAGGATGAGCGCGAACTAAACTCGCCGCATGAAAACTTTTGACGTTGTGATTGTGGGCGCAGGTGCCGCTGGTTTGTTTTGTGCAGGCGTAGCCGCACAACAGGGTTTACAAGTCCTCCTCCTCGACCACAGCGAAAAAGTGGCTGAAAAAATCCGCATCTCTGGCGGCGGACGCAGCAACTTCACCAACCGTGACATCGATGTACGCGCCCCCCACAAACACTTTGTGGGCGACAACCCGCAGTTTTGCCGCAGCGCCTTGTCGCGTTTCACGCCGCAAGACTTCATCGGTTTGATCCAACAACACAACATCCCGTTTGAAGAAAAACACAAAGGCCAGTTGTTTTGCCAGCGCTCGGCCGAAGACCTGATTCAAATGCTCTTGGCCGAATGCAACAGCTCTGCCAATGGCGGCAGCGTGACACGCTGGCAACCTTGCAGCCTGCAAGCCATTCGCTACTCAGACGCGGCCCCTGAAGCCCAACGCTACGCGGTAGACACCTCGCAAGGCACGGTACACACCGCCGCGGTGGTGGTGGCCACGGGCGGGCTGTCTATTCCCAAAATTGGCGCCACCGACATTGGCTACCGCCTTGCCAAGCAATTCAACCTGCGCGTGGCTGAGCCCCGTCCGGGCTTGGTGCCCCTCACTTTTGACGAGCGCGCTTGGGCACCCTACGCACAACTTTCTGGCCTGTCGCTGCCCGTGCGCATCGAAACCGGCACCAAGAAAGCCCGTCAAAGCTTTGACGAAGACTTGCTCTTCACCCACCGCGGTTTGTCTGGGCCGGGTGTGTTGCAAATTTCTAGCTATTGGCAAGTCGACACGGACATACGCATCAACCTCGCACCAGACGTGGATTTGGCCGACGCCTTGATGTCAGCCAAACAACACTCCAAGAAACTCATCGCCAACGAGCTCAATGCGTGGGTCCCCTCGCGCTTGGCCGACACATGGACCAGCCAAGACCCCGCCTGGCAACGCCCCGTGATTGAAGCCAGCGACAAAGCCTTGAACCAATTGGCCGAGCGTTTGAGCGCTTGGCCACTGACACCAACGGGCACCGAGGGCTACAAAAAGGCCGAAGTCACCGTGGGTGGCGTGGACACCCGCGATTTATCGCAACAAACCATGGAATCCAAGCAGCCGGGGCTGTATTTCATTGGCGAAGTGGTCGACATCACCGGCTGGCTGGGCGGCTACAACTTCCAGTGGGCCTGGTCCAGCGGGCATGCTTGCGCAAAAGCCTTGGGCGCTCGTTTGAAACCCGCGGTTTAGTCGCTATAATCTCGGTCTTTGCTGGCAAACCCCCAACGGCCTGATCAACTTAATGTTGGGGAACACCGCAGGCATGGCGCTTAGGCACGATCTTCCTAGGCACCCTCTGACTGCAAATAATTGGAAATTTTGGTAATGACCACCATCCGTGTAAAAGAAAACGAACCGTTTGACGTCGCTCTGCGTCGCTTCAAGCGCACCATCGAAAAATTGGGTCTGTTGACCGACTTGCGCGCTCGCGAGTTCTACGAGAAGCCAACCGCTGAACGTAAACGCAAAAAAGCAGCAGCCGTGAAACGCAACTACAAGCGCATCCGCAGCATGCAGTTGCCCAAGAAGCTGTACTAAGCAGCCTCTGCCCCCAAAAAGCTCGCTAGGGACGCCTCAGCGGGCTTTTTTTTCGAATCATTTTTCCATTCAGGAACACCCCATGAGCCTCAAAGCACAAATCACCGAAGACATGAAAACCGCCATGCGCGCCAAAGACAGCGTGCGCTTGGGCACCATCCGCTTGCTGCAAGCCGCGATGAAACAAAAAGAAGTCGACGAGCGCGTGGAGCTGGACGACGCCATGGTGATCGCCATCGTGGATAAGCTCATCAAGCAACGCAAAGACTCGGTCGCCGCTTACCTCACCGCCCAACGCCAAGATTTGGCTGACATTGAAAGCGCCGAGATGAAAGTGCTTGAGGTGTATTTGCCTCAGCGTTTAAGCGCCGAAGAAATCACAGCAGCGGTGAAGGCCATCGTGGCTGAAGTGGGTGCAGCGGGCCCTGGCGACATGGGCAAGGTGATGGGCGCAGTGAAGACCCAGTTGGCAGGCAAAGCAGATATGGGCTTGGTGTCTGCGGCTGTGAAGGCTGCATTGGCCGGCTAAATCGCCTCAATGAAAGCGCCGACTAAATACCAACGCAGACATGATTTGCGTTTTTTGGTTGAGCACGGGGCTTTCCATCAACATGCCACTGGCTGTGGATCGCCCATGCGCGGCAATCAGGTCAGTGTCATGATTTAACTCAAACACCAACCCCATTTGTGCATTGGCGTACAACACGCCGGAAGCACGCGCCGTGAATGCGCTGTACCCAGATGCCTGTGACTGACTGGCCGTTACACCGTAGTACTGCTGCACATAACGTTGGTTCGCCCAATAGCGCGACACATCCACAAAGCCATTCACACGACTCACCACAGGAAACCCCACCGTGGTGCCCCACTGCGCCAAGGTGCCACTCGCGCTGTGCCATGAGTTGCCGACGTTGCCGTACAACGTCACTGCATCTTTGATCGGTTGCCACTCGCCCCACGCATAGCTCATGGCAGAACCAGCCACATCACCCATGCCGGCATAGCGTGCGTCCGCTTTCATTTGCCGCCCCATCATGTAGTTCACCGACACACCAGCCTTGAACAACTCTTCATGCACCAGCCAAACGCCCACGCCGTTTTGCATGCTGGCAAAACCTTGGGCGGTTTCGTAATTCACATTCAACGTCGGATCGTTGCGGTACGTCACCAAGACGCCATGGACCAGCGACTGGCTGGTTTTACTCAACCCGACAGTCACTTCCAACTTGTCTGAAGTGTCAGCAGCTACGGACCCAATTTGCCAACTCAGTGCCAGCAAGAAAAACAGAACGTGCTTCATGAATTCACTTGCGCAAGTCGCAAAATTCTCAATGGCTTGCCCAAAAACACGAAGGACTCCAAGGCCACTTGGTAAGAGACAAGGTTCCCATGCTGGAGAAAGCGCAGTGCAAACGTATCGAGTTCACCTGACTTAAAGATGGGGTGCGACAACTTAGCCAACAGCACCGCCAAATCCTCTGGAGACAGCAAGGCTTGCCATTCTTCTGAATTCAGGACCGGCTGCTGACTCTGCGTCAGCGCCATAAACAGGGGCTCTAATTTAACGTCGGCACCACCGTACTGAAGCAAGATGATGTCGTCAAAGTCCGTCAAAATTTCGTCTAGCACCGCCCAAGCTTCGTTGTTGGACTTGGCGTAATGAATACGATCATTTTCACGGTAGAGCGAAATTTTGTGACGCGATGCCATGATCTTCATCACCATCTGGCGCGCATAAACCGTACGTTGCAATTTCTCAATGATCAAAATTGCGATGGCTGTGACAGAGGCAAAGTTGAAGAACTGAATCACATCCGACACAGTGGCCGGGCCTAGGGTGAAATAAGGTTCCACGAAAAAGAAACTACCTAAGAGCGCACTCACCAAAGTCGCCACCAATGCCAAGCGATACCCATATAAATAAGCAATGAATAGGCATGCTACGATGAAAAAATGAAACGGTGCATACGGCTCAAGTAACGGATGCAAGGCATAGCGAACGATGAACGCGCAAAGCACCAAAGTCAAACTGCCTAACGCTGATTCGCTAAACGAGTACTTCACCCAAGATCTGGAATTTTGAATAAGCATGAGCCAACCTATAAAGCCACAACAAGACATTGAGCTCGTGGGCGGAGAACATTGCGTGTTGATGTTACATGGGCTAGGCGCTAGCCCACTGGAATTGTCTCGGTTGGCCAAAGATTTAAACGTTGCAGGCTTCTCCGTTTTTGCCCCGAGCATTCCTAACTACACATATGGAACCGAGTGTGGCGACTGGCAAGACTGGGTGAACCATGCCGAGCAGTACCTGTGGGATTTACGTCCTCAGTACACCACAGTGTCGGTTGTAGGACTATCCATGGGTGCCACCCTGTCCATGGCTTTGGCGCAGCGTGAATCCATCACCAGTTTGGTGTTGCTCTCCACAGCCTTGGCTTATGACGGCTGGGCCATTCCTTGGTATAGCTTCTTGTTGAACTTTGCTAGCTGGCTACCGTTTGCCAACCGTTATCGCTATGCAGAAGACGAGCCTTATGGCATCAAAAATCCAGAAATGCGCGCCATGGTCAAACGGGCCATGAAGCAAGATCACATCTCTGAATCGGGTGCAGATTACTTGCCATTCAAGTACGTGTCAGAGGGGCGGCTGCTCATTCAAGAAGCTCGCAGTAACGTGAAATTGATTGACTGCCCCACCCTATTCATTCATGCCGCCGATGATGAAACCGTCCATATGCGCAATGCGGAATGGGCTTACGACAACATTCGATCCGCGACCAAAGAGTTCATTTACTTAGGCGACAGTTATCACATGATCACCGTGGACAACGAACGTGAAACGGTCAATCAAGAAACTGTCCGTTTTTTGAAGAAAACGGTCAATGACGCGTTAGATGTCCCTGCATTTGATGTGGCCCCCATTCAATCGCCAGAATTGCGCCGCATGTTGCGCAAACGCGATTAACTGCCCGCCACCTTCATGCGGTTGATGAGCACCGAGCCAATCGTTTTCGCGCCCATCGTGTAAGCGTCTGCACCAATGGCTTCAATGCCTTGGAACATGTCTTTCATATTGCCTGCGATGGTGATCTCTTGCACGGGATAGGCAATGCGCCCGTTCTCCACCCAAAAGCCACTCGCACCGCGCGAGTAGTCGCCCGTCACGTAGTTCACGCCTTGGCCCATCAGCTCAATCACAAACAAGCCTGTACCGAGTTTTTGCAGCATGGCGTCTAAATCGTCTGTGCTTTGTGTCAAGCGCGAAGACATGACCAAGTTGTGCGAACCACCCGAGTTACCGGTGGTGGGCATGCCAAGCTTGCGTGCGGTATAGCTGCTGAGGAAATAACCTTCCACACGACCAGCGTCCACCACGCGACGGGCGCGGGTGATGACACCTTCATCGTCAAACGGCGAGCTGCCTTTGCCGCGCATGACAAACGGATCTTCTGAGATGTCGATGTGTTTGGGGAACACCGTTTTGCCCAACGAATCGAGCAAGAACGTGCTCTTGCGGTACAACGCCCCGCCGCTCACGGCTTGCACAAACCCACCCAACAAGCCTGCCGCCACGGGCGATTCAAACAACACGGGGCATTCCACCGTGGCGATCTTGCGGGATTTCAAACGGCTCAGGGCACGTTCGGCTGCGTAGCGCCCCACTGACTCAGGCGAAGCCAACTCCTCGGCGCTGCGCATGGAGCTGTACCACGCATCGCGTTGCATGCCATCGCCTTTACCGGCGATGGGTGCCACCGAAATGGTGTGACGAGAGCTGGCGTAACCGCCACGAAAACCGTGGGTATGGGCGCTAAAAAAGTGGCTTTGCTGCGCCGACACCGCCGCACCTTCGCTGTTGGTGATGCGTTTATCGGTTTGCATGGCTGCGGCTTCGCAACGCAAGGCCAAGGTGGCCGCATCGGCGCTGGTCACGCTCCAAGGGTGGAACAAATCCAAATCAGGGTGGTGCTGCGCAATGTCTTTTTCATCGGGCAAGCCTGCCACGGGGTCTTCTGCAGTGAAGCGTGCAATGTCATACGCGGCTTGCACCGTGCGCTCGATTGCAGCTTGCGAAAAGTCAGAGGTATTCGCATTGCCTCGGCGGTGGCCCAAGTACACCGTCACGCCCAGCGATTTGTCGCGGTTGCGCTCTACGTTTTCCAGCTCGCCTTTGCGCACCGACACGCTCAAACCGCAGCCCTCCGAAGCGTCCGCCCCAGCATCGGTGGCGCCAAGCTTTTTGGCATGCTTCAACGCGGCATCGACCAGCGATTCAAAATGCTCGCGGCTGTAGCTGAAACCTTGTGCAGGCGTGTGAGAAGAGGCTTGAGGTTTGGCGGCTTGGGTCATATCGGCGGCTATGATACTTGTCACAGCGTTTGCCCTTTGCACCGAGGGACAAACCGATCTATTTCAAGCTCCCAATTTATGTCACGTAAACCCAAAAAAGGCTACTTCGTCAAAGGCATGTTCGTGGCCGAAGGCAGCGAACTCGACTTGGAGCTCAAAGCCGAGCTTCGAGGCACCGAGGGCAAAACCCGCACCGACCGCAAAAAAGACAGCGATGGCCGCCAAGAGCTGGGCGTTGAGCTGCTCACCTTGCGCAACGACTTGACCGAGCGTCTGCACGCGCAAGGCCACATGACCGACTTGTTGCGCGACGCGCTGGCCGAAGCCCGCCGCATCACCAACTTTGAAGGCAAGCGCCGTCAAATGCAGTACGTGGGCAAGCTCATGCGCAAGCTCAGCGACGAATCGATTGAGGTCGTCAAAGACACCTTGAACGAGCAACGCATGGGCAGCACCAAAGACACTTTGGCCTTGCACTTGGCCGAGAGCTGGCGTGACCGCCTGATGGCCGAAGACACAGCCCTGCAAGAGTGGATGAACGAATACCCAGGCACCGACAGCCAACAACTGCGCGCGCTGGTGCGTCAAGCCCGCAAAGACGACGCCACCACCAAGGCTGACATTGCCAAAGGTTTGTTGCCACGCCAAAGCCGTTCGTACCGCGAGATTTTTCAACTCATCAAAGAGCAGCTCAACTTGGCTGACGACGCATTGCACACGCCCGAAGAAGACGAAGAAAGCTACAAACCATGACCTCCGACACCAGCTTGCCCGCACCCGATGCCCGTTGCGACACCCTCAAGGTCGGCATCGTGTCCATCAGCGACCGTGCATCGAGTGGCACGTATGAAGACAAAGGTCTCCCCGCCCTGCGCGACTGGTTGGGCCAAGCCTTGTACAACCCAATTGACTACGTTGAGCGCTTGATCCCCGACGAGCAAGCCACCATCAGCCAAACGCTCATCGAGCTGGTCGATGCCGGTTGCAACTTGGTGCTCACCACCGGTGGCACAGGCCCCGCCAAACGTGACGTGACGCCCGAAGCCACCTTGGCCGTGGCCCACAAAGAAATGCCAGGCTTTGGCGAGCAAATGCGTCAAGTGAGCTTGAAGTTTGTGCCCACCGCTATCTTGTCGCGCCAAGTGGCGGTGATTCGCGATGAATGCCTCATCATCAACTTGCCCGGTCAACCCAAATCCATCCAAGAAACTTTGGGCGGGTTGAAAGACGCCGAAGGCAAGCAAGTGGTCGACGGCATCTTTGCCGCTGTGCCTTATTGCATCGACTTGATTGGCGGCCCCTACATGGAAACGCGTGATGCGTTTTGCAAAGGCTGGCGACCTAAAACCGCTGTGCATTCCAAACGCATCTGAGTCACACATCAAAAAGCCCGCAATCGCGGGCTTTTTTATTTCTTTTTGGATTCAGGATTCACTTTTTGAATCACAGGCTCTACACCTGACATGTCAAAGTACATGTCATCGAAGAAAAGTTTAATCGTCGGCAACTCTTGACCGGATGGACTGCGGTTAGGCATGAGTTGCAACACATCAAACACGTAGTGATTCAAGGCTTTGACGAACTTATCAAAGTGCGGCATTTGGATATCAAACAACGGCTTGAGGGTGATCATCCACTCGCCGACCATCACTAAGTTCTCGGAAATCAACAGGTCACAAACGACCCCTGTATTCACAAGACCGTACTGTTCCAAATCAAAAGTGAGCTGACCTTCAAAAGCACCTTCCTCATTCAAAGTCGCCAACAGGCGTTTGGGATACACATTCAAAAAGCGCATGTTCAGTCCAGCAGTTGATTGATACGTGCAGCCTCAAAATGCTCTTGACGAGCTGCATCTTTAGGCACGCAGTCGGGCTTAGATTGACCTGTGGACAGCTGTTCAACGGCCTTCCACAACAAAGCAATTTGGTGCTCTTGAGAGGAAGCGTTGTCAATCAAGCCGCGCATGGCTTGGCTCACCGGGTCATCGTTTTGCGTCACGCCGTAGGCTGAAAAGCCCATTTTTGAGGCCGCCTCTTCGCGCTTGGCATCGGTCTCGGCTTGAATGATGCGTGCAGGATTGCCCACCGCCGTCGCGCCTGCGGGCACGGGCTTGGTGACCACGGCGTTGCTGCCCACCTTGGCTCCATCGCCCACGGTAAAGCCCCCCAACACTTTGGCACCTGCGCCAATGACCACGTTTTGCCCCAGCGTCGGATGGCGTTTTTCGCCTTTGTACAACGAGGTACCACCCAAGGTCACGCCTTGGTAAATCGTGCAGCCATCGCCAATCTCAACCGTCTCACCCATGACGATGCCCATGCCGTGGTCGATGAACACACGGTCACCAATCTTGGCAGCAGGGTGAATCTCAATGCCGGTGAACCAGCGCGAGAGGTGTGAAATGAAACGGCCCAGCCACTTCAACCCCACGTTCCAGCACGCGTGCGCCACGCGGTGCAGCATCACGGCATGCAAACCGGGGTAGCAGGTGAGCACTTCCCACCAGCTGCGTGCAGCGGGGTCGCGATCCAAAATGCATTGAACGTCAGAGCGTAGGCGTGAAAACATAGTGGTGTGATTATCGTTGCCCATCAGCGTGGCTGCTGAGCCACCTTCGACATGGCTTTGGCGATACCGCGCAAGATGTGAATTTCCTCTTGCGTGATGTTGGCGCGGTTAAACAACTGATTCAGTCTGGGCATCAGCTTCTTGGGCGACTCTGGGTCTAAAAACCCAATGTCTGTGAGGGACTGCTGCCAATGCTCCAGCAAACCCGCCATTTGCTGGGCATCGGCCAAAGACGCGTCTGCGGATAGCGCTGTGCTGATTTCAGCGGCATGCCCCGAGGGCGCGGAGCCAGCTTCGCCCATGGTGGCCAGCCCCCCCATCGCCTCACGCCAGTCATACGCCAACACCTGCACCGCTGCGCCTAAGTTGAGCGAGCCGAATTTGGGGTTGGTTGGAATGCGCAAGCAGGTGTGGCAGCGGTACACGTCTTCGTTGCGCATGCCAAAGCGTTCGGAGCCAAACAAAAAGCCCACGCCAAAGTCAGTGTTGTCACGGTGTTCAGCCGCCAAGGCCGCAAAGTGCGGACGCGGCTCCAACGTGGGCGGGCCAAAGTCGCGCGGGGTCATGGCGGTGGCACACAGGTGGTGCAGGCCCTCAATGGCTTCGTCCAAGGTCTCGACCACGCGGGCGTTGGCCAACACGTCCAGAGCGCCGCTGGCCCGCTGGATGGTTTCGTCGCGGCGCAGCACATTGTCCCAACGGGGTGCGACCAGCACCAAATCGGTAAATCCCATGACCTTCATGGCACGGGCTGCGGCACCCACATTGCCGGCGTGGCTGGTGTTTATGAGGATGAAGCGGGTTTTCATGAATGTTTTGTCCGTCTGAGCGCGTAAAATCCGCCACATTGTCGCCGCCCGCATCGTTCGGGCGCCCTCTTCGCCAGCTTTGGCTTCAGCTCTTCACAAAATCTATGTCGTCCTCTTCTGTACACCCCATGCTCAACGTGGCCGTCAAGGCTGCACGCGCCGCCGGCGCCATCATCAACCGTGCCGCGCTCGACGTGGAAGCTGTGCGTATCTCACAGAAGCAAGTGAACGACTTTGTGACTGAAGTTGACCAAAACAGCGAACGCGCCATCATCGACACCCTCCTGACCGCTTACCCCGACCACGGCATCTTGGCCGAAGAGTCAGGCTCGACGCATGGCAACCCGAACGCTGACCACATCTGGATCATCGATCCTTTGGACGGCACGACCAACTTCATCCACGGCTTCCCCTACTACTGCGTGAGCATTGCTTTGCAAGTGCAAGGCCGCTTAGAGCAAGCTGTCATTTACGACCCCACCCGCAACGACTTGTTCACCGCCACCAAAGGCCGCGGCGCGTTCATGAACGACCGCCGCATCCGCGTGAGCAAGCGCACCCGCTTGGAAGAGTGTTTACTCTCCACCGGTTTTCCTTTCCGCCCCGAAGACGACTTCAACAAATACCTGAGCCTCATGGGCGACGTGATGCAACGCACCACCGGCCTGCGCCGCCCTGGCGCTGCGGCACTCGACTTGGCCTATGTGGCCGCAGGCTTCAGCGATGGTTTCTTTGAACTCGGCTTGAAGCCTTGGGACATGGCCGCCGGCGCCTTGCTCATCACCGAAGCCGGTGGCTTGGTGAGCAACTTCACCGGCGAAGGCCCCTTCCTTGAGCACCAAGAGTGCTTGGCCGCCCCTCCCCGCATCTACGCGCAATTGGTGCCCATCACCAGCAAGTACTCCAAATTTGCAGGGGCTGACGAGAAGCGCGCAGCCAGCAGCGCCGCAAAAACATTGAGCCTGTCGCGTCAAGCGCCCGACGCCCCCCTCTAAATCACAA
>Ga0228700_1000736_pt1 | contig 26217 bp, 18 predicted proteins | sample McNCre317_Aug_MG_FD_178019 | JGI IMG/M metagenome (GOLD analysis project Ga0228700, IMG submission 178019) | Freshwater microbial communities from McNutts Creek, Athens, Georgia, United States - 3-17_Aug_MG | ecosystem: Environmental > Aquatic > Freshwater > Creek | place: USA: Georgia...
GGTTGTTTCCCGTTCTACATCGAGGGGGATTTTCCGCAGGAACGTCGAGACATCTTCGGTTTGGTCAGTGAGCACTCAGAAGTCAAAGAGCGTCGAGTCATTCCCATCAAGGTAGAACATGCCTGATGTGACGTTGAGTGACGCGTTGAAGGAGGCTTACGCGAGCGCGCCTTCGGATGTGGTGATCCTGCATACCTTGGAGCTACGTCACCCAGACTTTAAAAATGAGTTTGGGGTGACAACTGCCATTCGGGTAGTGCGAGATCAACAAGACCTCTTTGCACGCCTCGAACCCTCAGCCCCGTTGAACCCAAGCCAGACGGTGAGGTTTGTGGCCATGGGCTTTGATTTAGATTTGCCGCCTGTAGACATCGCACCGGTTCCTGAGGTCGTGTTGACCTTGGATAACGTCTCGCGTGAGATCGTCAAACACCTTGATGCCGCATCCGAGTCAGAAGCTTCTATCGAAGTCACCTATCGACCGTATTTGTCGAACGACATGGAGGGGCCGCAGATGGATCCTCCCATCACGTTGGTACTGACCGAGGTAGAGGCTGATGTGATGCGTGTGAGCGCAAGAGCTCGGATGGTGGATATCGGAAACAAGGCGTTTCCGGGGCGTCTGTACACCGCGACGGAATTCCCAGGATTGGCTCGGTGACGGAGATGACATGAAACCAACTGATGGTTACTGGGCGCACCGATACATAGGTCGTCCATGGATAGCAGGTGCGCGAGGCCCCGAGTCATTTGACTGCTGGGGTCTTTTTTTATGGGTCCAAGGAAAGCACTTCGGACGTGAGCTTCCACTTATCCCCGTTGATGCGCTGAGTCTGCGTGTGGTGCTCAAGACATTTAACGATCACCCCGAGCGAAAACGCTGGCAGCGCGTGTCCGCCCCAAAGCATGGGGATGCTGTGCTGATGCGTCAGTCCAGATATCCGGTGCATGTCGGTATTTGGCTGGACATTGATGGTGGTGGCGTGCTGCATTGCGCGCAAAGCGTGGGTGTGGTGTTTCAGGACTTGTGGGCACTAGACCGTCATGGCTGGCGTGTCGAAGGGTTTTATGCATTTCGAGGTGATCCATGCCAAGCAGCAATGACGGTGTCGTAGTTTGGCTTCGAAACCCGTTCGATCCCCATGAGCGTGATATCCATCACGTTCAGGGAAATCCAACCATCAGTCAATGGATGAACCAAGAGCAGATCGTTTTTGAGCAACCAACGCTGGTGCTCAAGAACGGCAAGCCAGTGCTGATGGCCGAGCGTGGTGTGACCCCCATAGATGCTGGCGATGTCATCGCACTGGTGTCATTGCCGCAGGGGGGTGGAGGAGGCGGCAAGAACCCTCTGCAGACGGTTTTGATGATTGCCGTGTTGGTTGTGGCCAATGCCTATGGCGGGGAGTTGGCTGCATCGTTTGGGTATTCAGGGGCCGTGGCAACTTCGGTGGCATCGACCGCGATTGCAGTGACGGGTTCCATCATTGTTAGCGCGTTGGTGCCGCTACCCAATCAGAGCCTGCCCAATGCGACTGCGAGTTCCTCCTCCCCAAGTCCTACCTATTCGTTGCAGGCCCGAGGTAACTACGGACGGCTCTCGCAGCCAATTCCTGTTGTGTACGGTCAGCATCTGATTTATCCGGATTTGGCAGCAATGCCCTATACGGAGTACGTCAACAACGAGGAGTACCTGCATCAGCTCCATGTGATTGGCATTGGGCACTTTCAGTTTGAAGAGCTGTCGATTGATGACAGTCCGCTTGCATCGTTTGAAGAAGTACAGGCGCAAGTTATTGAGCCGGGTGGTCAAAACACCTTGTTCAACAACGATGTGGTGACAGCTGCTGAAGTGACAGGGCAGGAGTTGATTGCCGTCGCTGATACGGGCGGCAGCATTATTGGCCCGTTCGCACTTAATCCTGCAGGGACTCAGGTCAATCAGATTGGCATTGACGTTGTGATGATGCGTGGGTTGTATTACGCGACTGACGGCGGGACGCTGGATAGCCGAACCGTTCAATGGCGGGTTGAAGCTAGAACCCTTAACGATGACGGAGACGCCACATCTGGATGGATTCATATTGCTGATGAGTCCTACTCTGCTGCGACCAACACGGCGCAGCGAAGAACCTACAAATATGGTGTGGGTATAGGGCGCTACGAGGTGCGTGTTCAAAGGCTAGACACCAAAGACACCAGCACCCGAGCTGGGCATGAACTTCGATGGGGACAGGCCAAGGGGTATCTGGTCAATCCAACATTGCCCTCTGATTTGACCTTGCTGGCATTGCGCATGCGCGCAACGGACAACTTGTCACAGCGCTCATCCCGCTTAGTGAACTGCTTGGTAACGCGCAAACTCCCAGTTTGGTCAAAGACCACAGGTTGGAGTGCACCGCAAGCCACCCGCTCGATTGCTTGGGCATTTGCTGATGCAGCGCGTGCGAGTTATGGGGCGGGGTTGCCTGATGCAAAGATTGACCTCAATGCATTGGCTCGGCTCGATGGCGTATGGTCTGCGCGTGGCGATACGTTCAATGGTGTGTTTGACCAGAACCTAACCGTTTGGGATGCCATGGGGCAGATTTCTAGAGTGGGGCGTGCTGTGCCATTCTTGCAAGGTGGCATCGTGCGAATTGTTCGAGATGAGCCCAAGACAATACCTGTGGCTTTGTTCTCCACACGAAACATCGTCCGAAGCAGCTTGAAGATTCAGTATGTGATGCCCGGCGAAGCAACAGCGGATGCCGTCACAGTTGAATACTTCAACCCCAAGAGCTGGAAATCGGACGAGATCACAGTCGCTCTTGCTGGTTCCACTCTGTCCAAGCCTGCGCGCTTGAAGCTTTTTGGTTGTACCGACAGATCGCAAGCTGCACGTGAGGGAAAGTACATCGCCGCAGCCAATCGGTACCGCAGACGAATCATCACTTTTAGGACGGAGCTCGAAGGGTTGATTCCAACCTACGGCGACTTGGTGGCCATCAGTCATGACATGCCCAGCTGGGGTGTAAGTGGTGAGTCTCTGTCATGGGATGGTTCATCAAGGGTGTTGTTCTGTTCTGAGCGCTTGCCTTGGCTGGCGGGGGCAAATCACTACATCGCGCTCAGACGCTTGGATGGCTCAGTCACTGATCCGATTGGTGTGACGCGCGGTGCGACTGACAGGCATGCCGTCTTGCAGCAAGCGCCGAGCGTTGATATCGAAACCGGTGGTGGTGAAGAGCGAACGCACTTTGCTTTTGGGGTGGGGCAGACTTGGGCCCAGATGGCGCGCGTTATGAGCGTCAAACCTCGAGCTGATTTGGTGGAGATGACCTGCGTGGCAGAAAGCGCTGCAGTTCACACCGCTGATCAAACATAAACGAACGAGTTGTTCACAACCCGCCTTGAAGCGATTCAGGCGGGTATTTTTTTGGAGTTAAGAAATGCCAGAACCAACAAGTAGCGGAGTGGCTGGAGCCGCCGCTGCGTACAAAGCCTTTGGTGGAACGGCTGCTGCCGCAGCCAGTGGTGCAACGCTTGCTGCAGTCGTGGTCATGCTCATGACGCCACCTCGCGATAAGCGTGAGTGGACAGTGGGGCTGATCAGTACTGTTGTATCGAGCATCTGCGGCGGGGCGATCACCATCGAGTATTTCCAGCTTCATCACTGGGCGTTTTCGACGATTGGCCTGTACGCCATGGGTGGAGTGATCTTTGCTTGTGGCTTGCCCGGTTGGGCATTGGTACGGTGGATTTTTAACTTCATCGTGGAGCGGCGTGATGCCTCAATTGATGAGGTGGCCAAAGAAGTGAAGGAGATGCTGTGAAACCACAAGACTTCATTGCCCTCATTGGCCCTGCCGCACGAGCTTGTCACAAGGTTGCGGGTGTTCCAGCCAGTATCACAGTGAGCCAAGCGGCACTCGAGTCTGGCTGGGGAGAGTCAGGGCTCACCAAGACGGCCAATAACTTGTTCGGGATTAAGGCAGACAGTTTGTGGCGCGGTGAAACCGTGACGCTTGACACCAAGGAGTTCATCCGAGGGCAGTGGGTCGTTGTGCCCGCTAAGTGGCGCAAATACCCAACATGGCAGGCTAGTGTGGATGACCATGCCGCATTCTTGAAACGCAATCCTCGCTACAAAGACTGCTTCCTGTGTGTATCGGCGCAGACCTTTGCGCGTGCGCTCCTCAAAGCAGGCTACGCCACGGACCCTGACTATGCGGACAAGCTCATCCGGTTGATTGGTACCTACAACTTGGGTTCGTTGGATGGGGAGGGGATATGAGCTGGATCCGTGCGTTCCTCGAATTGAATAAATCCTTGTTTCTCAAGGGACTGCTGCTTCTCATGGTGTTCTTACTAGGCCTGCAGATGGGGCAATCCCGTCTGCAGCGCCAGTGGGATGCTGAGAAACAAACCGTGCAAGTTGCACAAGCAAAGCAAGAACAACACGTGGCCGATGTGGCTCGAGTTCAAAACCAAATATTTAAGGAGATCTCTGATGACTATCGCAAGAAGTCTAGTTTGTTGGCTAGTCGTGCTGTTGTGTACGAGCGGGTGCTCGATAAGCCCGAAATCAGCTCAGGGGATTTGCCCGTTGTTTCCAGTAATGCCTCAGGAGTTACTTCAGCCAGCGCCTTCTCTTTACCTTCTACCGCCGGAGATGAGGCAACGATAAGTTGTAGGCAGCTAATTAAAGATGCGACGCAGACAACGCTGATGCTGCATGAAATGCAACGTTGGTATATGGGGCAGGTGTTGGTAGCGAATTAGAGCTTTTAACAAAATATGATGATTTTGTTAATTTTAAACAAGGGTAAAACCAAGTAAATAAAATAAAAACAAATAAAAACAATAGCTTAAGTGGATTGGCGATTCTTTTTGATTGTGTTTTGTGATTCCGTCTGATAAGCTTCTTCGCTCATTTGTGTGGGAGAAGATGTATGACAGGCAGTCAAACAGGGTTTGAACATCAGGTTGGATCAGTTTCGGAGATCAGGGACAAGCTTCAGCAGTTGGGTGCTGATTTGGCCGTGCTTAAGGTATTGCCAAAAAATGCAAACGATAAGAACCAAGTCTATTTCGCCAGTAGCTTCACTTCTCTCTACAACATCTTTGACTTGAAGCTCGCCGAACGCGGAGCAAGTACAAGTCATAAATCAACTGCAAAGCCAGGGAGTCATATCCCAGAGGCTGTATTCACTAGCTTTGAGTGGCTTAAGGCTGATGGCTCACGCATCAAGGCAAAGAACGTCAAAGTTATTGTTTACACGCAGTACCCAGAAGCGCGGTTATCAGGTTTTCTGTCGGTTGAAAACACAATGCCGCACTCTTTGTCGATTGCTTTCACAAAAGCGAATCCTGAAAGTAAGAGAGTGTTGGTGTTGGGGCGATTGCCTAGTGGCGCTTGCCTGGCGATGATCTGCCTTGACCCATCTGAAGCCTTCCTTGCAGAAGTCAATGCACTTGCAGGGCTTGAGGGGTCTCGTGTTTGTAAGTTGTTGAGCATTCAGCAAACCTACAGCGAACAATTGTTGTCGCAACTCGCTGAGATTGTTTCTCGACCACTTAAAGGGTGTCGTCTCGATAAATTTGGCAGAACTTTGCCGTTCACCGGAACTCAGGTTTGTGGCTACACGCTCGAGCATGCGCTTGGGATTATTCCGAACTCGAGTCAAGATGGAGACTTGTATGGCATTGAACTCAAAACACACACGCAGCTAAAGACCACGCTCTTTACGCCAGAGCCTGATTTTGGTCTGTACGCCGAAAGCTTCGAAGAGTTTATGCGTACCTACGGCTACACGACTGAGGGCGGTAGTGAATATCGGGTCACTGGTATTCACAGAGCTAACGTCCGTTGTAAAAGAACTGGACTTACCCTGAAAGTTCAGGAGTACCACGTCGCAGAACCCGGAAATTCAAAGTCAGATTGGGTTCGAGATGAGCAGGGTAACCGAGTCGCTTTCTCGTATGACCCATCAACACCACTGACATCAAAAATGGAAGCGGTAGAGGTGGTGCTTGTGGATGATGACGGGAAAATCGCTGCAGGCTGGAGTTTTGAACGCTTGATGAACAACTGGGGAGCCAAGCACAATAAAGCGGTCTATATCTCCGCATCAAAGCAAGAAAACACAAGCCAGCAGGAGTTTGATGAGGGTTATCAGTTCCTTGTGACTTATGAGCCTCGGGTCATCTTTTGTGAGGACTCATCCGCAGAGCGACTGTTTGAATCCATTGCAAACGGAACAATTTTCCTAGACCCAGCCCCTAAGTTTGTTCCTGCAGATCCGTCCAAAAACAAACGACGCGCGCAATGGCGTGTTAACGACATTACCCGCGCTGTGGAAAACCTCTACGAACATGTCCGTGTTTGTGATCTCACAAACGCATGATGCGCAAAGGCCTCATGCAGCTTTACGTTTTTGACGTGCTTGCTTATCTTTAGCAGCCTTGATGTAGGGCTTCATCAGTTTTGCGACCGCTGCAAAGACGGGAACCACAACCGAGTTTCCGAATTGTTTGTATGCCTGCGTGTCTGATACGGGGATCCGAAAATCATTTCCTGTGGGCTTGTCATATCCCATTAAGCGAGCACACTCCCTAGGTGTCAAACGACGAGGACGATTCTTCATGTTGATTGGATCGTGCAGATCTCTGTCGTGGTCATATCCACGATCAATAAGAATTTCTGAACCGTCTTTGTAGTAACGGGCCGAAAGGGTACGGGTTACATCATTTTTCTTTACGAGCCCATAACCGAATCCATTGCCTTTGGCTTTGTGTTTGATGGAGTAGTTGAAAAGGTATTCCCAGAGCTTAGGAGTCAAGATGTACTTGTCATCAATTGAGTCCTCAAGGATGTCGCCAAGTTTGGGTTTCTTTTTAGGAAAGACATTTTTGATGTCCGTGAGAGTGAAGCCTTTGTGAATGTTCAGATCGCGACGGAACCCGACAAGGACGATACGTTCACGGTGTTGAGGTACAAAGTGCTGGCCATCGATGACTTTTGGATCGGTTGAGTCATTGACATCGACGTCTGCGACCCAGTAGCCGAGTTCATCAAGTGTTTCCATGATGATCTTGAACGTTCGACCCTTGTCATGGCTCTTGAGGTTCTTCACGTTTTCTAGAAGGAATGCGGCGGGTCGCTTCGCATCCAAAATCTGTGCGACATCGAAAAATAGTGTGCCTTGTGTTTTGTCTTCAAACCCATGTTTGCGACCCAGTGCATTCTTCTTGCTCACGCCCGCTATCGAAAACGGCTGACAAGGAAACCCAGCAAGCAACACATCGTGGTCTGGAATCATCTTGTGGATGTTCTGATTAACTTGCTTTTGAGTGACGCCATCACGGTTGCTTAGCGTGACTTCGCAGATATCGCCATTGAAAGTGTGAGCATCAGGGTCGGCGTAGTTATTGGCCTTGTATGTTCTGACTGCAGGTTCGTTCCACTCACTAGTGAAGACGCAACGCCCGCCAATCTCTTCAAAGCCGCGACGTATTCCACCAATGCCCGCAAACAGGTCCACGAAGTCAAATTCAGGACTGTCGTAGTGAGCAGGACGTTCAGGAAGTAGCTTAAGCAAGGCTTGGTATTCACGATGACTCAGGCGAGGGGAGGCTTTGCCTCTTTGCCAACGATTGATGGTCTCCCTGCACCACTGGCCGGGGGAATGCTTGTTCAGATATTCACCAATGAAAGTCTGGTCATAGATTTCAAGTACTTGCTGGAGAAGTTCGAAGTCATCTACTGTGTTTTTCATCTGTTTAAATCTGGGTCAAAAGTGTGACGAATTATCACATAATTGACCCTTAGTTCAAAAAGGGTGAAGGACATTTTTAAGGCGTTACCCGCGCTGGTCAGAGGCGTAATGACATGTCGATAGTAAATTCCGAGAGCAAAAACCTGTTGAACCGACAGTTAGGGATTGGCGCGATTAAGCCCCAGAACATTGCGGATAGATTCATTGTCCGGCCAGCTACGATGAAGCAGCCACCAGACACATGCCTGACCAATTGCACGACTGATAGAACCGATGCCTTGGAGATGCATTTCACATAGGGATATTGAGTCGAAACTGTCGTTAGGTGCGTCATGGTGGCCATGAGTTTCTAGGGACATGAACCGATAGAAGACTGTGTATAGATCAGAAACCTCAGCTTCTTTAGCTAGTTCCTCCACGCTCTTTCGCTTTGGAATGCTTTTCATTTGATCGGTTTTCAGAAACTCTTCGGTGGCATCGGCTCCGGTATGCCTGTTTTTGATCTTTGCCTTTCCCGCCTTGAGATTGATCCTAAGCACTTTGGCAAGCTCAGCATTGGCCGAATTCTGATGTAATTGGGCATTTTCAACCGAACGGACCGCCCACAAAATAGTGATTAATTGCTCTAGTAGACAGCGCCCCAGAATGCCTAGGCAGGCAGCGTTGTGATTGGCACCTAATGTTGCCGCCCCGCGCACCAAATCTGCCGCACGGCCAAGTTGTTGACGAGCAATCTCATCTCTCAGATCTGCTTGTCCCGATGCCTCAACTTCAGATGCGGCAAGTAGTAGGGCGACTTGCTCGTGCAAAGAGTCGAGCAGTTCTTCTAGACTCTTTGTGGTGGGTGTCATGTGATACGAATGAGAGTCCCAACGTAATGCACAGAGCATACCTGTTCCATAAACTGGCGCTTGCTCGGTAATCTGGACATGATTCCTCATGAGAATGGCTCTCAGTATTGCTTGCGGAGGCATTGCCTGAAATTTATACAAGTACGTGGTGCAAGATGGCTACTCACGATGCCCGCTTTTACTGAGTGCGGTAGTTCACCAGCGACTGCTTTGCGATCCCTCGGCGCCAAGCAGAAAGTCAGGGGGCAGTACAAAGCACTGTCGCCCATCCGTACACAAGGGTGTAGATCATGGTCCTCGCAAGATCTGCGTGCCTGAGCAACTCCTTCACGGTCCGGATGTCGCTTTCAGCCCGAAGCAGATGGGTCGCAAAGCAGTGGCGCAGCGTGTGCCGGCCGATATCCGACGCTCAAGGTCACTGACAATTACCTCGTGCGAAGCTAACACAGGAGATACTCTTACTCACCTGATGCAAGCTTGGAGGCCAAAGATGACGCTGGTAATAGCTGGATACATGTTCGACGACCCAACTGCTGGCTACGCTTGGCCAGAAAGCGCTGCAGAGTGCAAATCGCTCGCAGCAAGGACGTCCGAGCCTAGCGGCATCTTCATCGTCGCAGATAGCACGATTTCCAACACTGAAAGCCGCCCCCCGAAGACCCTGCTAAGCGGCTTCCGAAAAATCTACGAAGTACGGGCAACTCTGTGGCAGCCAGACTTCGTCGGCAAGTACTTCAGGGACTACGGAACTGAACACTCATCCTGCCAACTGCTAGTTGCTTTCGCTGGGAGTACCCTGACTGCGCAGCACTACCTCAACTCAATCACCACGCATCTTCAGAATCTTCGCATCTCGCATCGGGAAAGGCCGATAGGACAGTCCGAACCCATCGCGTACGTGGTCAGGCTTGAATGTGAACCGAATCCGATTGAGAGCGGAGGAATGTTCGGTGACAACACCTACACGCCGAACGACATGCAGGTCTTCCAGCTCACAGCGGACGACCTAGCGCACGCCATACAGCACTCGCTGGAACATGCCTTGCGCTCGGCCAAGAAATACAAGTTAGACAGGCAAGACTTTAACTCGCTGAATACGCCGTTTGTCGCGGGTGTGCGGTGTCCAACCACGAAGAAGTACCGACTGTTCAGGTTTGACATCTTGGAGACAAAAAACCTAGGCGAACCGCTTTCAATTTCAGTCGACATGACCGAAGTTACCCCGGGCCATGTCGCCGTTCTAGGGATGGGCGGCTGCTTTGACCAGCCGGCGCAGGCTTCTTACGCCAATGCCTTGGCGGCCAAAAGCTCGACGCAGGAGGCATGTTTTGCTTTCTTGCAACAGGCAATCGAAATAGAACGTAACAAAGGAAGCAAGACTATTGACCTGCCGGCGGTCCTCAAGATGCTCGACGAGCGAGGAGTTACCAAAAAGGTGGTCCGTGCGCACGAGGTTGAATGACGCTCATGTCAAGGGACCGCAACTGCTGCCTTCTCGTCATTTGGCAAGAATCATTTTGATGTTTTTTTGTTGATTTAAAAATGTTAACCCTAGTCTCTAGGCCGGCGTAAGTGATATCGGCAGCTATCTAACCCTTGTGGGCATATGAGATGCTCGGTACATTACCCCTAGTAGGTAGTCCAGAATGATCGAAACGCGGCATCCTCAGAATCGAATCTCATCGCTTTGTCTGCGTATCGACAAGGTCAATCGACTGGTGCCGCTTGAGTCCCTTTGAGTTGACTAGTAAAACGTAATGCTTTTCTACATTCAGCAGGTTGACATCAACATGGTTTCCGGAAACCACGATGTGATTCTTGATGTCGCAACAATGGACGACCATGTACGACTGGCTTCATTTCTCAATGATCAGTCACAGTTGGATGGAGCTTTCTCTGCTAATCAAGCTTCAATGCTGCGACTCTCTTATGCCCCTTCTGGCTACTACGGACTCAAGGAGGGATCATGGTATGACATCGATCTTGACGCATTTGGCGGCATGAGTTATCAAAGAACCAATCCTGATGATGCTAGTGCTTCGTTCTTGCGCGCTAACTTGGTTGGAATACCGAGTAATGGCAATTACGCGCAGTTCTTGACCACGCCACGAATGGCCAAAATACCGCGCAGTACTTTGGAGTTGGTTGTCGATCCAAATCCAACGGGTGACATCGAGTTGACAGTCATCGACTGTGGTCATGGAAACTGGAATGAGATTAAAACTGCTACAGATCGAGTGATTTACGACGTTGGCGCAGGACGGTGGTTCACGAAGGCAAAGGTACGTTCTTTAGTGGCTGGACGGAGAATTGCGAGCGAAACCCGATCGATCAGTATCGTAATCAGTCATTGGGATGTCGACCACTTTCACGCATTACTAGAGTTCAATCCGGCGGAGCTCGCAAAGGTTCGGGTGGTTTTCACCCCAAGCCAAATACCAGACACCGAAACCTATAGACGGGTACTTAGACTTTTGACCAATAATGGGGTCGCCTTGTCGGCGCTGCAACCAGAGACTAGGTTAGGTACGTCGAGAGAAATCGTTTTGGTGCCGCGTTGGCAAAAGGGCAATTTCACAATGTTTCGCGCCACGCCAGGCCGTTCGCGAAATCAAACTGGGATTGTCTTAGGTGTTCGCGGACAGAACGGAATTGCGCTCCTTACTGGTGATCACCACTACGACAAGGTGCTCGCTGCAGTGAGAAAAGTACCAACATTTTTTCAACAACCATGCGTATTGGTAACGCCGCATCATGGTGGTCTGGCCGGAAAACTGGCTGTCGCGGACTGGCGGGCAGTCTTTCCAACCATGACAACACCTATTTCCTGTGGAAATAACTCGTATGGCCACCCAATGGCTTTCGTAGAAGTGAAGCTACAGGCCATGCAAGCTGGCGTTGCACCATGGCGTACCGACGTCAATGGAACATGGTCGAGGGTGCTTTAACTTCGGTCGGCCGCAGTAGATGCGCTTTCCCGTACCTTTAGTTCGCGGAAAGGCAATGCAATTATTGGTGGCTGACCGCAGCCGCTGCGAGTCGGGCATCGACATGTCGATGTCGGCCACAGGCTGTTAGTAGACCTTTATCACTCGAGCGACATAAGGGTTGCTTACTGAACCAAGCAGACGCCCAGTACGTTTTCTAAACGCGAACTCCATCAACCTAAGCGGTCGTATACTGATTTTCAAATGAAGTCGTGCTTGTTCAGTAACTGGGTCTTGGCGAGCCTGTGTTGGTAGAGACTAGTTCTGTCACCGAAAGAGCAGCGTTTGCCCTCCCAAATTCATCTACTTTTTTTAGGCCAAGGTAGAATTTTTAGAGTGCGTCCTTTATCACTCACACGCAGTTGTAATTAAAAAAGAACGAACATGACACTCGATATCAGAGGCAGCTTAAAAGGCACGAAGCTCAGCAGAAATCCTTATGTCGTATTTGAGGAATTGATTTCTAACGCCGTTGATTCTTTTCTGATACGAAAAAATGATGATGTAACCGCAAAAAATCTGCGAGTCGATATTGCAGTCGACTTCTTCGATGGGGATTTGATCGATGGATTGGAAGATATGTCGATCACTTGCAAAGATAACGGCTGCGGATTGGGTAATGAGCAACTCGATGCATTTCTCACAAAAGATACGTCTTACAAGGATGACCTACCTATACCTGGGATTGGCAAATGTATGGGATCGGGTCGCATCCAGTTTTTTCATCATTTCTCTGTCCTCTTAGTAGATAGCACCTACCGTACCGGAGATATCTACATCGTACGTAAGATGATCTATTCCGAGCCTGAGAAGCAAATTGACTCCCGGGACTTCTCATCTAGCCCTGGGAGTGCGGACAATCTTGGAACGAGCATCACCCTTAAGAATCTTCGGACGCCGATTCGTGATCGCGTTCTCAGAAAGGCTTTACCAAGTAGTTTGTACTCCGCCTCAGTGCTCAAGCAACAGACGCTTTTGACTTTTTTGCAAAGACTTGTCGGACTTGGCGATCAAGTTGGTGATTTCGAGATTAATTTTGTTTCCCGCCAGTGGAAGGGTGGAGAGCAGGTGAAATCCTCAGAACAAAATTATTCTTTGAAACGTTCTGACTTGCCAACTGTAACGACGGAAAAAAGACTCTCTGTTGAAGAGTGCGACCCCGTCACAGGTGATGGATTGGGCACACATCAACATTTCAATTTATCCCACTATCGGCTCGACGCTCAACAATATAGTCTTCCAAGAAATGCAGTGGCTTTCTGCGCCAAGTCATCTCCCGTTAAAGATGTTACGTCGCAATATTTTCGGACGCGAGCGGAGCAAAACAATCCAACAGCAGGCTTCTTTCATTTTATTTTGATTGAAAGCGACTATTTTGATATTCACGTCAATGAGCAACGCGACGATTTCGAAGGAATTCCTGAGGAAATCCCTTCTGGAGACTTATTCTCTTCGGAAAAGATCTCTTACGCAGCAATCCATGAAGTAATCGATCCTGAAATAGTCAATATGGTTGCGCCTTCAAACTGGAGCAGAGTCGTCGTTCTTCAGGAAGTCGTTGATCAATTTGGTATCAGCGAAGATATGCTTCAGGATACATCTACGAGGGTTCGCTATGGCGAATCGGCGCAAGTCGTAGCCGAACGGGTTTTGAAGAAGTATCAGGAGCAGGTGGTCAACGAGACGAGCGCGATCTTCAAGCTCAAGGAAGAAATTAAGCAGACGGAACCAGATACGGAGGAGTTCCGGTCAAAAATCAATGAGCTGGCATGGAAGTACACCTCTTCACTGAAGAGTTTTGACATGGCCAACTTATCTCAACTTATTGTCCGCCGTGCTGCAATTATCGAAGTCCTTGATCTCGCGTGCGGGAAGAAGCTTTCTATGCAGGCTATTGCTGAAGGGGTACGCCGCAAGGATGAGCGCATCATCCACAGCGTCTTTTTCCCGATGCGAAAAGATAGTACGGAAGTCATTGATCATGACATGTGGCTATTGAGCGAGGAATATCACTACTACGACTACATCGCCTCGGATGTGCCACTAGCCAACATCGCTTGGAACAATGGCGATAAGATATTCGCAAGTGATATTGACGTCGAGTTTCAAAAGCTGCTTTCCAAGCGGTTAGACGATAACGACGCAAAGCGTCCGGATATTGCTCTCTTCAACAAGGAGGGTTCAGCAGTCATTGTTGAATTTAAAGCGCCGGGAGTTTCAACAGACGAGCACATTGGTGACCTTAGCGAATATGCACATCTTCTTGCAGCAAAGTCAGGTGGAAAGCTTCGGAAATTCTATGGCTACCTGATAGGCGACACGGTTAATCCGTTGCGCTTGAACGGCTGGACTCCATTTTCAGAGGGAAAAGGGTGGTTTCAGTCTAACCCGTTGGTTGATCCATTGACTAGGCAGCCGCTTGGAGAGACCTATTTCGAGATTCTTCAATTTAATGATGTGATTGAGCGCGCAAAAAAACGAATCAGCATCTATCAGAACAAGATTAAGCTGGACCTTAAATGAAATTTTTTGTCAAGTTCAGCTCGGGTGACTCCCCCACGACCACTTACTATCCGCATGCAGTGCTCGTCCAGAATAACTGGGATGACTATGGTTATAAGACCTCATTCCACGTCACGCTGCATGTATCAGCAGATGAAAGCTATGACCTAGGTAGCATAAAGATCATTGAGGCAGGTCGAACCAGCGGCTACACCAAGATGCCTAAGCGCCCCTTTAATGCATTACCCGCCGGCCACGCCTCGCTGGCTGCAGACCTCGAATACTATGAAACGCTCTACAAACTGGGGCGAGACGTCTTCGAACCTTTTTTCAAAGGGCTTCGAGATGTTGCGTTCGACGACGAGATTAAGGCCAGCGTCGAAGACAGTGAGGCTTATCGGGTTTCTCTCATGCGCTTTGGCGGGGCAGAGAGGACGATAAGCGACGCCACACGTTTACTACGTGCAACTACTCACCCAGCAAAACGGCGAAACGCAGGATTTACTGTTAAGTTCAAGACACAAGTGGCACGACATTCGAATGCTTTCACCGTCGGCTTCGATTTTCGTCGACGCGCCGGGTTACCCAACCGTATTAATGCTCTGATCGGCTACAACGGGACGGGCAAGACTCGGCTGCTCTCGAACCTTGCTATCGTGGCAAGCGGATATGGCTACGGTACCAAAGAAGACGTGCTGAACAATGTGGCGGGCCGATTCGTTGGCACTACGCCACCATTTAAGAGCGTTATTGTTGTTTCCTACAGCGCTTTCGATACCTTTGTCATTCCAGGACGTACTGAGGAAGAGAAGGAGAGGCTTCAAGAGCAAGGAGAAATCTTTGGATACGTCTATTGTGGTCTTCGCGAGCGATCAGTCGACGTGACGCCCAACAATGAGCAAACTTATCGACTGCTTACCACTGCAGAGATCGAGGCAGATTTTCTATCGGCACTTGAGCGGGTTAGAAGTGCCGACCGCTTGGAAAACCTGCTCGATTTCTTAAAACCGCTCCTGCGCGATCCATCGTTCCAGAGTATTGGATTGACGCAGATCTATGCAAATAGCGACTGTGAAGAACTCGGCGAGCTTTTTCGCGGATTGAGTAGCGGTCACAAGGTAGTGCTCAAGATAGTTACGGAACTAACTGCGCACATCTCGGGATCGGAACCGACGTTGGTTCTCATCGACGAGCCTGAAACTCACCTACATCCACCTTTGCTCGCCGCGTTTCTAAAAAGCGTTAGGGCATGTCTTGAAACCTTTGACGGTTATGCTGTCATCGCCACTCATTCGCCGGTAGTATTGCAGGAGACGCCGGCTAAATATGTTCAGATGCTGCGTAGAACAGCTGACCATAACCGTGTTACAGCTCTTAGCATGGAGACATTCGCAGAAAGTATTGGCGTAATCACGCAGGAGGTTTTTAATCTCGGCGATGGCTCTACTGACTGGCACGAGACGTTGAATACTCTGGCACGGCGGAAAACGCTTGAGGAAATCGAGGAAGCGTTCGGTCGTAGGCTAGGCTTCGCGGCGCGCTCGTACATTCTTAGCATCCGTGATGAGATAGCGGAGTAGCGGATGCGATCGATCCCTCTACTTGATGTAGACGCGATAGATGTGTTCGATCAAATCGCAGCTGCTAAGCGCCAACCACGCCGTAGACGAATTCAAGAGGCTCGAGCGGAGATCCTAGTCGCTTATCAGAGCTATGAGGATATTGCGCCTGAGGTTGGCGAACTCAATGAAGTGCCGTTAACCGCGCAGCAGAAAGACGCAATGCGACATGCGTATTCTGTCGAGACCGCGCCTATGACGACGCTTCGCGGGGATATCCTGAACAGAAACAGTGTCGCGCGATGCCCATTCTGTGGCATCAGTGAATCGTCGACGCTCGATCATTATCTGCCGAAGGAACAGTACCCCGAATTTTCGATCTTCCCAAAAAATCTCGTGCCAAGCTGCGCAGCATGCAATACGCTTAAACGAGGCCGTATTCTGGATGTTGGAACTAATGTGCGGATGTTCTTGCACCCGTGTTACGACACTATCCCGAACGAAGCATTTCTAAATGTGCGTGTGCGCATGGAGGCAAATGCGCTGATTCTTTCCTATCGTTTGAAGCGGCCAGCTGGTATGACGCTTCAAATATTCCAGCAACTTAGTTCGCACTTCAACGAACTCAACCTTGCCGATCGTTACAGAAAGATGGGCCTGGAGCATTTGGGGGGGGAGTATCCCGCCTTGCGCCGCGCTTATGGTCCGGGCAAAGATGCCAATCGCGTTGCTGAGAAGTTGGTTGAGGGAGCGGAGGATAAGGAGGAAGTATCGGGTCCAAATTTCTGGCTCGCGAAGCTTTATAGAGCGCTGGCCGACAACAACGATTTCTGTGCAGGCGGCTTCGAGGTTGTTCGGGTTCAACACACGCCCCCTTGATTTCCGCCTTTTAAGAACCACGATTATTTACGAAGTGGACTACAGAAAGACTTGCATACGGCCATTGCATTCCCCGTGTGCAAATGACATTATTTGACGTTCGCGGCTACGAGCCAAACAAAGGCAAGTCTCATCGTATACCTCCTGGCGTTTGTTAATGAGAGATCTGGTCGAGAGGCCCGTATCGGCCATTGGGTCGCGGAGCAGTCCCAAGTGTGGCTGGATTTGAGGGGACACGAAGGACCGCTTGGTCGCCAGTCGTCGACCTTAGCGACCGCGAACTGTCCGGCAGCCATCGCTGCAATCACGCCAATCAACAAAACTGTTGCAACTAGCGTTTTTGTCGGTTTGACAGATGCTGATCTGCGTCGGGCATACTTGTCTGCAGAACGGCGGCTCGATGAGCCAGCAGCTCAACCCTCTGGTGCTGGCCGCCTAGGGTGAAGCTGCCCTAGGTCCCTTGGACTTGGCCAATTACACAATTCATTTTCATGGCACCGAACAAACCCAAGAAGCCGAAACCCTCCACAGCTAAAGCTCCTGCCACGGCACCAGCGGAAGGCGAACGCCGAGCGCTTCGTGGATACGTCGGCCAGTACGAGCGCGCAGGAGCCGCTATCTACGCCGCTCTTGAGCGCGGCGAACTGCTTTGGATCGGCGTCGCCGACCGCAAAGCTGGCATTGCCGACGACCTAGTACTTGGCTTCGATGGATTGGTGGTCGGCCACCAGTTCAAGACGTCCAAGTTCCCTAGCACCTTCACTGTTGAGACGCTGTTTACTGGCGCCAACGGCCTATTGAAGCCCCTAGTTAATGCTTGGCAATGCCTGAGCAAGGACAACCCGGGAAGCCGAGTCGAGATTCGCTTGGTTGTCAATGACTTTCCCTCGATTACTGACAAGCCAGGCGACGGCACGCCACCCCACAGCGCGGCATTTCTTGAAGAGCTCCAACAACATCCAAATCGGCCGCTAGCGGATTGGTACACGCCGGAATGGAGCCGACTGATCGACCACCTGCGCCGTGAAGCCAGCCTAGGCGACGACGGCTTTCAACAGTTCTTGCACAGCCTCCGTGTGGTGTGCGGAGCTGCGGCGGACTTCATCCAGTCGCACAAATTAAACGCCGAGCAGGCGCGGCAGGCATCCGAGATTGCAAGCGTACTGCCCAAGCTGGTCGCCGATGCCCGCGACAAAGACAGGTGGACGCGTGACGAGCTGCTTCGTGAGCTTGGCTGGCGCGATCCCGCAAAGACGCTGCTCATCCATCGGTTCCCGGTCGGCGCCTATGTCCAGCGCAACCGCGACACTGAGGTCAAGCTGCTAGCCGCGCTGCATGCCTCCGATCAGGGCTACGTCTCACTCATAGGACCGCCTGGTTCCGGGAAGTCCACTCTCCTGCAGGTTGCGCTGGCCACTGAAGCAAATGTCCGGCTCGTTCGCTACTTGGCGTACGTGCCGGGCGCTGCCCAAGGTGTGGGTCGCGGGGAGGCCGACAACTTCCTGACCGACGTCGGCACGCAGCTGCGTAACAGCGGTTTGGTTGGACTTCGTCTTCGCGATGACTCGCTGCATGAGCGCCGCGAACAGTTCGGCGTCCTAGTGCGGCAGGCAGGAGAACGCTTCGACCGCGACGGGATCCGAACAATCATCGTCGTCGACGGACTCGACCATGTGCCTCGCGAAGAGCGGCCGACCAATTCGCTTCTGGGCGAGTTGCCTCTTCCCGCAGCCATTCCCAACGGGGTTGTGTTCGTGCTCGGCACGCAGCGGCTGGATCTTGCGCATCTGAAGCCCACCGTAAAAGAGCAAGCGGAGAGGATCGAGCGACAGGTTCTCATGAAGCCTCTCGGCCGCGAGGAGGTCGCCCGGATGGCGGATGCGCTTGGCCTGCCCGCCGAGATTCCAAGATTGGATCTGAGCAATCTCACGCATGGCCACCCGCTGGCAACGCGTTACCTAATTCTGGCGCTGTTGCACGCGGACGAAGCCGGCCGTAAGCACCTGCTCAGCGGCGGGATGCCGTTCGACGGCGATATTGAGACCGTGTACACCGCTGCTTGGCGCGAGATCGCAAGCGATGTCGATGCCATGGACGTGCTAGGCTTCATCGCTCGGGCTGAGGCACCCATGGACCTGCGGTTGCTGGCCACGATATTTAAGGAGTCCGCGATTGAACGCGCCCTGATCGTTGCACGGCACCTGCTCCGCAATTCATCCCAGGGGTGGAGCATCTTCCACAACAGCTTTAGGCTGTTCGTCATCGCTCAACCGCGAATCCGCCTCGGAAGCGTCGACGCCGAATACTCGCAGCGCGTGTACCGCGACCTCGCCCAGTTGGCGAAGAACGCGCCGCCAGAATCGGCGCAGCACTGGCTTGAGCTGCGCTACCGCGCTCGTGCCGGCGACGATGCTGATGTACTTGCACTGGCGATGCCTGCTCGCTTCAGGCAGCAACTGGCTGACGGGCGTTCTATCGCCGAGATCCACGCCGATATCCGCCTGGCTCTGCTGGCAGTGCGTGTAACGTACGATGCGACCGTCTTCGCACGGCTGCTGCTGTGTCGTGACGAAGTGGGGCGGCGCGAAACGGCCCTTGAGTACGCCAACCAGCTTCCGCTGGCGATGCTGGCAGTCGGGGACATTGATGCAGCCATCTCCTTCGTGCAGTACTTCCCCAGCCACGGCTACGAGGTCGTCGACGCCCTGTTGGTGCGAGGCGACTTCGAGCGCGCGAAGGAACTGTTTGAAAGCCTTGAACCGCTGTCGCAGCTCCATACGTCCAAGTTCCAGAACCACGGGCACGACCACAACGTCAAGGAATTCGAAAGGTGGGCAAGGCGCGCCGTCCACTTCCGAGACACCGAGCAGATCCAGATAGCGATTGACCACCTCGTCGCAGAGGGGCTAGGCCAGCCTGAAAAAGTGGATCAGCAAACTGTCGCTGAGCTTCGGATGCATCTGAGGAGGGAAGCGGCAGAGGCTATGCTCCTTCAGAAGGTTGGCGTCGATCCACAAGAACTCTGCAGCAAGCTCGGGGTAGTCAACGAAGACAAACCTTCGGTGATGGTTCAGGCAGGGCTTATGGCCAGTCGGTGTGGCGATGTTATGCAAGCGCTTGCCCTGTTTGATGCTGCCGCCGTCCTTCCTGGCTTCGTAGATGTACCCAACGGCTACCGCCGCCGGATGGCACTGATTGCATTCGAAGCTAACCGTCGTGACCTAGCTGAGGCCTTGTTCGACAAGCTGGTCGCACCGATGATCTCCATGTGCGACGACGAGACGGACTTGGCCGGGCTTGGTAATCTGGTCGGCGCAGTGATGCATCACGCAAGGCTTTGCACGCTGCTCAATAAGCCGCTGCCAAACGCGACACCGTCGAAGCACACGTTCCTTCATCCGTTCCAGCAGCACGCCTCGACGATAGGCGTGCATCTAGGTCGCGTCGCCGTCGATACCGCGGCCGTGCCGGCTGGCAGCATCCAGGACGAAGCCCGCATTGCCCTTGGGTACGTCCTACGTCTGACATCACAAGGCGGCAGCGACTCATATCGCATTCAGCAGGCCTTCAAAGCGGTCCCCGTGCTCGCACAAGCGCTGATGAGTCTTGGCGCAAAGTGTGGCGAGGACGAATACCGCACGATACTTCGAGAAGTTGACGCAGCCATCGCCTCATCGACGCTGGGGGGGGCTGCGTACCTGCGACGCAGATTGGCCGTCGATGCGTATCGGGTTGACGGTGACCGGGTGGCGGCCGTCGATCGACTCAACGCACTCGTGGTGGAGCTTCAGGAGAGCACGCCGAGCGAGCAGATTGACGGGTTGGCGGATCTGGCCATCGCGTTGGCTGCGGTCGGGGACTTAGGGCGGGCGAAACAGTTGCTGGCGACGGTTCCCGAGCAATGCCTTGGCTACGCGTTGGCCCCCAAGAAAGACCCGCAGTACGCAATCTGGCGAGACATCCTAGTCCTTGCGAACGCCGCTGACCCGGAGAACCGTGTCAGGCGGGTTTCAAACTTGTTGCGCCAAGTCGGCGGCATGACTGAAACGGAAGGATCGGCGGCCGCGCATCGCTTGACGATGTCGCTCATTGAGGAAGCGATGCAGGTTGGACCTCGCTATGGCTTCGAGGTGTCAAGGACGTTGGAGGAATGGCATCTGATTGGCTGGCCGAACCGCGTCGACCTGCTCATGACGGGCATGATCCGGCGAAACCCTGAACTCGTCTTGGTCTGCGCAACTGTCTGGTGCGGGCTGTGCTTGCCGTTCTACATGGAACCGTACTACCGAGACCCGTACCACGTTGGCGACTTCATCGACATCGCCGCCGACGCCGCAGGCCCTGGACAGATTGAACCGCTCGCGCTGATGCTTTTGCAGGTAATCCAAGTATCCAGCAGAGCACACGAAAGGGTCAGACTGCTCCAGCGCCTTCGCACCGCTGCCAGAAAACATGGGTTTTCATTAGCCGAGCTCGACGCAGCCGTAGTCCGGTGGACGTCAGAAGCGCCGGAACCTCGACACTCGTCTACGCCTAGCAAGTACGACTCGGAGATCACTCTCGAGCAGCTTGAACGCGCGTTTGAAGCGGATGGCGACGAACTGAACTACAACGCCCCGTACCGTTTCAGAGATCTGGCTGAGACGGCCCCGCTGCATTTGGTCCAGAGGATGTTTGAGCGCTGGCAGGTCTTGCAAGACAATGCGCGCTGCCGCTTCTTGGTGGTTAGACGTTTTGCTGCGGCGGGGGAAGTCGCGTACGCCAAAAAGCTGATGCAAGGCTACGAGTCAAGCAAGGATCCTTGGAGCTCTTGGAGCCAGTGGATGGGTGGCGGCAAGTTCTTTTACTTTGAGGCGAAGAAGCTTTTGCAAGGGCCATCCACGTGCCTTGCTGCCTTCGAGAACATCGTCGATTCAGTGGTGGCGGGCCAGGAGAATACTCAGTCGCTTCTGACAGAGTTGGATTCGATACTGCCAGTAATCAGCGAGACGCCGGATTGGCCGGCCATCTGGTCGATGCTTGAGGAGCAGATGGCCTGCACTCGGGAGTTCCAGCTGGGACGGCCCTTCCATCCGAGCGAGCTACCGCTCAGCGACATGGAACTTCTGGAGGAGTTGCTGCACTTTGCCTATCGACTGCCCGTTGCAGAAGTTCAGCGACACGCACGCAATTGCACGCTTAGCTTGGCAAGGCAAACCGAACTCGGTCAATCTTTGTTCAAGTCCCTTATGCGGCGACTCATAGTCGGCGATTTAGATGCTCCTTTACAGGCGCTCGGAACGCTGCTGGCTGCTGACAGCGCGGACCTTGCACTCGAGTTGGGCAGCGCCGTGGCTGCGTTGGTCAGTCACCGTGACATCGCGGTGGCAGAGGCTGCCGCACTCTTGTCGCATCGGTGGGGGCTGACAGTCACCTCGGACGCAATGCCACTGCCGCTTTTCTACAGCCTCGAACTCGAACAACCGCCAGAGAGCGACCAAGCATTCACGGACGAGAGAACTGGTGCAATGCGCGTCGAGTCTTCTCTCGGCTGGACTGAGATGTTGCGTTCGACTGCACGTAACCTGGCGAAGGCGGCAGGCATTCAGGAGATGACAGTCCGCCGGCGCGCGGCGATGTTCATCCAGGATTGGGGTGGACTTGAAGCATTTGGAGCGGCTGGCGTTAAAAGGCTTGAGGCTCAGCTTCGCGTCCTCGACATGCAGATTACTTACCTGAAGCCTCACGCCTACATTGCCATTGTTGCCCTTCGCCATGTCGCGGGCGAGCTGCGGCTGGCCGGCAAGTTGAATGGCCACGACAGGCTAACGCTATTGGAGCGTTTGGGTTGCCCGCTTCCGCCTCGGCCGCTGAAGCTCCCGCGAGTGCGTCCCGAATGGATTCGTATGCCGATGCTTGACCGACACGCGAGTTGGTCCGAGCGAGAGAGTAAGTGGGTTGACGAGGTCGACAGCGACGTTGCGTCTTTCCCGGCGCATCACGATGGCCAAGTCGTGGCTGAGGTGACGCGCATAAAAATTTTTAAGCCGCGCCTGTCAGAGCATCGTTTCTACCGATTTCGAGCACCCTCGGCACAAACCGACGGAGAGGACTTCGACCAGTGCTATGCCGCGTTGCCCATTGCTATTTGGCTAGGCCGGCACGTTGCTTTCGACGATGAATTGGCACCAACGCTCGTAAGGCGAGTTGTTTGCTCTATGGACATGGACTTCGACGCAGCAGCCTATCCACTCGCGTTGTGCCCAAACTGGTTGATGAGGCTTCACTGGCGCGCGCATGACGAAGAACCCAGCGTCTTCCTTAACGCGAGCGGGGTTGTGGTCGCAAAGCTCCATTGGTGGCGTGACGCCGGCCCGGTTGATATAGATGCGGAGACTCTGTGGGGTGAGGGTTGCTACTTGGTTCTGACGCCGGTAGGCCTCGAACAGATAACTACTGCACTTGGGAAACCCGCCCTAGACATCAACGTATTCGCAAGCAGGCAGATCAAGCAGTCAAGCAACCACGGGAAATCTCTCATGAAGACGGCGACGAACCGTTACTCGCTCTAAGTCGTGCACATTAGGCGAGTGGGAACAAACTGGCGCTTTTGGTTGGCCTGTCTTTGCTGTTTCGGAGGACTGCTTCCGGCACGGGGCTAGGTAATGGAAAAGAATATGGCGGCTGGCGTACTTATCTCAGGAGGACAAATAACCAGACTGCTTGACGATTACTTGCGATCCTTGTTCGACACGAAACGGTTTTATCCGCCTGAGCTATCACTTCGTCTCAATCCGCAACTATGCTTCCCGAGTCAATCCCAAACGATTTCACAACCGAGATATTCCCGGAGAACGATCTTCACGGTAAGTTCGTTAGATTGGCTGGTACGAAAGCGATAGTTTCCCTCTTGTACGGTCACCCATTCTTCGGCGAATGAATCGGTGCCCGCAGCTAGCACTCTCTGCATTGCCCGACTCCCTACTTCGGGCCATATACAGAATGCGTAGTCATCACGTTCGAAAGCTTCTCGCTCGTCTGCCATCATCACCGATAGCGGCTTGATTCTGAGATGTGATGGATCATTGAGTTGCGGCTCGTTGAGTTCGAACGCCGCGTGGCAACGAGCCAGTTTAAGGACAACGCGACTTACGCGATCGTTTTCGACGGTCCAGACTGAACCTTTTTCGTCATCTGTCCGTGCACGTTGTAATCGGGCCAAAAGCGAGGAATTCCCTCGCAAGATACGTGCGATCTTAGCCCTGTGCAGTTGTTCAGGGGCGGTGCTCCCTGATATGACACATTCGAGTAAGCATGCCAGATATTCTTCGTCAAGCGAAAAATCGTTGTTGCATTTGCGGCATGCCGATGCCGCCATGAGATTCTCTGGATAGGGCTCATCCAATAGAACCTTCGACGGTACGTGGTCGACGGTTTCGCTTGGTCCACCGCAATGTACACAGAACCCTTTGTTTCGATCGTCTCCATAGCACCGCAATTGCTGCACTCAATTAGCCCTCTATATCTGCACGCGCCATCGCTAGGTCTATATGCGCGATGGTCAAACGGCGGTTACAACGTTAGCATCTTCCACGAAATTCTTGATGCAACCTCAATTCTCGTCGTCGAATTCAGCGAAATGGGGGGCAGCACAGAAGGTTTGACTGGGTGTTTGTGGCTGAGATTGGAACAGGGAGCGTCCTTTGACTTTGACCGTAACAGTCGACAGCAGTACATTACAGTTTCAAACAATTGCAAGCACTGGAAAGTAAGAAGGTAACGCTCATCAGGGGCAATTAACTCACGTTCAGTTGCATACATAGATGGTATGAAATTCGCCTTGTTGTCAGAAAAGCGTGTTGAAGCACAACCGAAATTGCGAGCAATTTGTCCTGCTTGCCGTGGTGAAGTTATTGCCAAATGTGGTCAACATATTGTTTGGCATTGGGCGCACTCTTCTCGATCACACTGCGACCAGTGGTGGGAGTCGGAAACTGATTGGCATCGGGAATGGAAAAATCGATTTCCCTCAGAGTGGCAAGAAGTGCCGAGGGGCGATGCTCGTACAGGTGAGCTTCACATCGCAGATGTAAAAACTGCTGCAAATCTAGTCATTGAATTTCAACGCTCATCAATTCATCCAGATGAGGTGCGAGCCCGTGAGAATTTTTATGACCGGATGATCTGGGTAATCGATGGTCGAAAAAATGATGCCGATCGATTCAATTTCAGCAACATGCGAAGCAGCCCTAACTCTGACGGGATATCCCAGTTTCAGTGGTTTGGGCGAAGCACACTTTTCAGTCGCTGGCATACATTGAAGCCAGTGTTTATTGATTTCGGGCCTGAGCATGGTTTTTGGCGTATCCTGAGATTTGATCCTAAAACCAAACGAGGCCTTGCTGGAGCATGTGATATCTCCGCATTTGTGGAGCTTGCTTCGAGTGGAACGACAGACTTTAGCTCAGTGGGTGGCCCTGCATCGGTGTAGTAAATTGTGAAACGCGGGCGACACCAATTTCAGATGATCGGTAGATTTACATGACTTTCCCGGCTGTGCCAGATGCGGCGATAGGTGCTATTGCCGCCGCCTCCATCGCAGGACTTCTTGCCTTTCTTGGCTTGATCATTGCAAAAGAAAACAAGACCTCTGAATTCAGGCAAGCTTGGATAGATTCGTTGCGTTTGGATTTGTCTAAATTGATTTCAAACGCTAGAGCGATCCGAGGGGCTGTTGCTGTTGGATATGCCGAAAAGTCTGAGCTATTTGATGCAACTGAAAGCTACTTCATTGAAATTAATCAGGTGACAGTAGCTATTAGATTGCGGTTGAATCCGGAGGAAAAGTCCTGCAAACAAATCTTGGCGGAGATCATCGAGTTAGAACGATTGATGATCGATTGCCCTTCAATGGACCTAGTTGCTTGTCGTGCCTGTGAGGAAAAAATCATTGAGCAAGCGCAAATTCTCTTGAAAAGCGAGTGGAAACGTGTTCGACGGGGGGAGCTTATTTTTTCCATTACAAAGTGGATTGGCGTCCTTATGATTATTGCTGGGCTGGCGCTTCTCGCTTGGGCTGCGTTTCAAATGCCGAGTTCATGAAGATCGTTAGTCTGATTGTTAAATTGTGGACTGTGGTTCAAATCCATAAATCATCAAGCACTAACTTGGTGCATTTCAGGCGTTAAGTTACCACCTCTTATTGCCGCGTATTTGCTTTTAATTACTAAGTGATCAAAATAGCTGGTTGTTAGTTAGTCAGCCATCCACCACCATTTGCATATTGAGAGAAACACTCTCTCATTTTTTAAGAACCCCGTAGAGGCCCTGTCTCTGCGGGGTTTCGCCGTTTTTAGGTGTTGTCTTCGTCCTAAAAAAGCACCATGAAAAACAGCTTTTCGGCCTATTTTTACTCTCCATTCTCCAAAACTTGTGGACTTGAGAGTAGACAGTCAACAAGTCGGAGCCCTTAAAAATCAACAACTTACGCGATCTCAAAAAGTGCCATTCTTTTTGACGCCGCGCCTAGGAGAGTTGAGCAATAAAAACAACTCTAAGCGGCTGAGTGCTAACAGTTGCTGGTTTGGTAGGTGCTTAGGAGAGATTTGAAAAGTGGGGTAGCAGACTGTTAGCGCAGATACCGATCGTTCGTATCCTTCGTTGCCCGCCAGTACAAAGACCTCAAACCTGCTCAGCAGGC
>Ga0228700_1000737_pt1 | contig 26154 bp, 37 predicted proteins | sample McNCre317_Aug_MG_FD_178019 | JGI IMG/M metagenome (GOLD analysis project Ga0228700, IMG submission 178019) | Freshwater microbial communities from McNutts Creek, Athens, Georgia, United States - 3-17_Aug_MG | ecosystem: Environmental > Aquatic > Freshwater > Creek | place: USA: Georgia...
AAACTTTGTTGTTTACAGCCCAATAAAAGCGGTTGGAGGCCACATCATAATAACTACCACGCAAAGCATCGCTAAAACTATTCTTAGATAAACTATAGATAGATGTGGTAAGTCCCGGCCGCTTTTTAAGAAAAACCTCACGTTGTTGATTCTCCTGACTAATACGGTCATAAAACAAATTAATAATATTGCTATCACGCTGTACGGCAAGATTACCTGTTCGGTATGTCGTTGTCTCATCAAACTTCACATCAATAGTTTTATAAGTTTGAAATGATGGAGAATTAGTGTATGCCATTAATATTTACCGGGTTGAATATAAAAACTACCGTCTTCATCTCCATAGTCGCTAGCCATCTTTTTATAAACAGCGGCTTCCTCCATAAGACTTTTACGATCAGCAATTCCAAATCCGACTTCTGGGGCAAGAGCAACAGCAAGCATATAAATAATAGCTTGTTGCCAATGCTGTGGAAAATCAGGTGTTTCTGTTGATGCTGTAAAACCGTCAAACTCTTTTTGGTAGACAATATGAATTTGTTTAGAAGCTACAGTACCTGTATCCGAAGTTAATGGCCAGATTTGTACTGTGCCTCCTTGTAGGCTAGGTTGCCATGTGTAATTTACTGGAACGCTTACTTGACCCTGTGGTAAACGATTAAAATCGTACAAGCTTTTCTCTGGTAAATCATACTTTACACCACTGGTTGTATCGTACAATGACACCTGTAAAACTTTGATTGCATCCGTAATGTAGTAGGCTTGAGGGGTAGCTGAAGGAGTTTTAATTACAGTAGTCCGTTTCCACAGAGGCATTCCGTCAGTGTTTAACAGAGCAATAACCGCATTAAGGGCTGTAGCACCATCGTCATATTGCGTACTTGAAAGAGTGTTATCTTCACCCGGAACACCGAGCTTACGATAAGCTGATTCAATTAGCTGATTACGAGTAAGCTCCCAAGATGTATTACTTGAAGTAGTCATTATCTTCCAGCCTCTAAATATTCATGTAAGTTAAGATGATTGTTTTTACCAGCAACCATACAACCAGCCACTCCCGCACCAGCAATACCTTGACTAGTTAGAATTGTGCATGTTGTAACAAATACTTCAGTTGGGCGTGGGCGAGTCCACGGTAATGGTTTTGGATCACTCGCCACACGAATAAATTTTTGAGGATGATCAATTTCCCAATCATCCTTACAAACCATTAATCCGTCCCAACGTGGCCGTAATTCGCTACTGTGAAATTTAAATCCACAGGAATCACAAATAGCAAGCCATTGGCCGGATTTAAACATTTGGATGGCGCTCTCTGATTTCTTTCTTTAAGTCATCAAACATAAGGCGCAGTTCAACTTTGAATTCCTTGAAATCGTCCTTGTGCAGATAGTTCCGCATTTCACGTTCCTGAGAATCAAACTTCTTTTGCAAATCTGTTTGTTGTTCTTCGACTTGATCTAGAGTTCTTTTCATAAACCACCCTAACAATCCAATAACGCCTGTAGCGATCCAATTAATGATTTGCGCTTCCATCAGTTTTGTCGCTTTCGTAATGTGTTAATAATAGTTCCGGCAGTTGTGCCTTCGGGAATAGTGCTGTCAATTTGATGCCAGAAACTGTCTGTCAACTGTAAAGAATAATTTACATTCACACTATGACTAGCAGCAACACCTTGATGGGGCAATTGATCGAAAATAAATAAGCTGTTTGTATTATTATTATCGTTTACAATAAAGCCGTTTGCTGTGCGACTAGACGGTCCAACAATTGCACCCTCAGTACGGTCACCAGCGTTTAGGAATGTAACGACGCCTGGGTTTGCTGGGTCATCAGTTGGCAGCTCAGAGTAGAAGATTTTAGAAGTGCCTGTGTCATGACCATAAAAGTGCATGTCCAAGGCAGGTGCCACTAACGATCCAACATAAAGACCTGCTGGGGGTGATGGCGAAGTAGTTGCAGCAAAGATACCGCTGTTATTAGTTCCAGAAGTAGCAACACCACGGCTCCAACAACCCTTGACATCAATGTCTTCATAATTAGGCCAACGACATTGAATGTTCAAAAACTTTGGAAAACCTTTAGCAATATTATAATGCAAGGTGGTGAAGGTCATGGACGAAGGATTTTCAGGATCATCCACAATACCGCGATGAAAGAAAGTGTGACCACTATTACCAGAAGGAGAGCTGTCACAGATTGCAACGTTGTATTTAAAGCTACCATTACCTGCTGTAGATGGTTTGTGGATCATTCCTTTATAAACGTTCCACATATAATTGTTATGCACCATCACATCTGATGTAGCATTTTCACAATAAATACCGTAACCGTCCCCACTCCAAAAACGTCCATAGTAAACCTTACCAATGGAGTTATACTGCACCCAAAGTTTATCGGTACCCCCGGTGTTATGACGAGACAGGTAGATACCACCCGTTCCGTATGTCACACAACTATTACTAATAATGTTGTAACGAATATAAGAAGCACCACCAGCAATAGTTGTGCCACCATAACAACCCCAAGAAGGGCTACCAATGAATTCAATACCACCTTGTCCAGTGTTATTGATTCGGTTGTTTTCAATCTTCAGGCCAGTGAAACCAGTTTGGTTGGTTGCATGACCGCCGTTGATGGCAATGCCAAAACGTGTGTCATGAATGTAGTTGTCATGAATGTTTACACCAGGCCACAGGCTAGCAGAACTTTGGCAATCAAGAGTAATACCCTTGTTTGCCTGTTTAATTTCCGCTCCCCAAATCTCAATACCACCAGTATTTTTTCTAATGTAAAAAGCAGAACCTAAATAAGTATCTCTTTTAGCAGCCGTGTCAAAACGTAGGATGATAGGGGCTGTGGAGCCTGTGGTTGCAGGGTTAACAGTGCCATACACTTTGTTTTGAGTTGTACCGCTTGGGGCTGATTGATAGTTCCATTCAAAATCGTTAGCCAACACATCAATACCAGCACCACCCCACGAACCAGTGGTATTAGTAGTGTCACGACGACGGCCAAGATTGCTGCCGTATTGGCCCCAATAAATGTAAAAATCCCCACCGTTGGTTAAACCAATACCAGTCTTTGAAAGACGCCAAATGTTGCTTCCTTCAGAAGTCCAATCACTTGTGGTAGTAGCTACCCCACAGTTAATGATGTAATAGCCTTTAGAAGTGTCGTCAGAGCCATTACTATTGTAGTAAGGCATCACAGTAATTTTAGAAGCCTCACCACCTGCTGTACGAATTGTTTCGTCTAAATTATATGTAACACTACGCTTAAAACGATAAGTGTTACCACTCTCCATTACAAACGGAGTGTTCCAACTTGCTGGACTTGCATAAATATTACCCGCATTTCCACCTGATCCATAGGGATCGCCCGGTGCTCCAGCATGTGAGGGGTCGGTGTAAATGATTGCCATGTTTTAGAACCAAGTAGTAATAATAGCGTAACCGTTACCGCCGTTACCGCCGTTTCCAGGAGTAGCTGCACCGCCAGAGACGCATGAGCCACCACCACCGCCACCACCGCCACGAGTGGCATGGCCCCCGCGAGCACCAGAAGTAGTGTTGTTGCTTGAACCACCGCCGCCGCCCGCCCCGTTACCACCTTCCCGACCATCAGCAGCCGCACCGGCTGTACCAATAGCAGGAGAAGCACCACCAGAGCCACCAGTGGCACCAGCAATCCAACCATAACGAGTGCCAGCAGGGCCACCAGCTTGACCTGAAGGGGTTGTAGACACACCACCACCGCCACCACCTCCGGTGGGACCATACGCACCGGAAGAAGCTCCCGTACCACCTGTGGCACCTGAAGCGCCGGCTCCGCCACCAGAACCCGCATAAATAGACGAGGAAGCCGCAGCACCTGCTGCGCCACCACCAGTACCACCAGTACCGTTTGATGATGTAGTTGAGTTGCCACCAGCGCCTGCATGACCGGCTGAACCACCCCCTCCTGCTGCTGCGGCGGATTGGCCTACGGCACCACCACCGCCACCATAAGCTGCGAAGGTAGTCACACCATTTTTAGTGAATGTGGTTGAACCACCGCCGGCACCAGAGCCAGTGGAGCCTTGTCCACCTTGACCAACAGAGACTGTTTCTGTGGCTGCCAAATCAGAGGCTTTGACAACAAACCGAGAGTAGTGGGCTCCACCACCTGCACCGCCGCCTGAAGCGGCTGTACCAGAAGCGATAGCTAACCCAGCGCCTCCAGCGCCACCACCGCCAATCAAAATAATTTCAACAACACTTTCAGGACGAATACCATAAACAGGTTTTGTCCAAGTTTGTGTAGAGCCAGTGTAGTCAAACTCACTGACTGAGTATTGAGGAACAGGATTACTTAAAGGCATGATGTGTCCTTAGGCAACGTATTCAGTTACGCGGGCAGAACCACTTCCATCGGCTGACCAAATGCCCGTGATAATACCAGTATAGGGTTTACCGTTTGCCATCATAGGCAGTTCATAAAAACCACCACCACCTGCAACGGCGACTGTATAAACGCTCGAACTAACCGTTCCAGCAGAAGCCACTAGCAGATATAATGTATTCACATCATCGTTTGTAATTGTGGCACCATAACGGTTAGCATTAGAAGCTAAGATTGTTTGTGCGCTAGTGGTACTAGCCACACTGGTTTGTATACCTGTCGTAGCACCGGCACCAGATGATGCAACTACTCCAGAAACGACAAGAGCGCCCGTCGCATCAATCTGCAACCTGCGCCATGTTCCATTTTGTCCATTGACGGGAGTGGAAGTATCCCAACCATATACCATTGCATTTTGTCCCATAACAGTCTCCTAAACTGGCTTGCGCTTGAGGGTTAATGTTGTTAAAAGGGGGCTTCCCACCCCCATTGGACGAGTTAGTCGTCTACAGCTTCACCTGACGAGGCAGGTACGAAGTATTCAATAATCACATAACCTGTGCCACCAGCAGTTGAGGTACCAACTGAGTATGTGCATAGGACTGTTTGATCTGCTGTTAGTGGAGTAAATACACCTGAACCAATTGTTGTACCCGGATTAACCAGACCAACGGCTGTAGTAGCCATTGAAAAACTATTTAGAATTGCTGTGGTAGCACCCGACCAACCAACGTTAAACGTCGCTGCACCTGTGGTCGCGTTAACGTTTTGATAAACGTGTACACCAACAATAATTGCACCCTTTGGTAGAGCACACTTTGGTGTGGAACTGTCTGTACGAGCTACAGCAAAAATCTTAGTTTGTAGAGCACGAGGCTTAGGATAACTTAGTCCAACTAGTGATGCTGGTACTGTCATATCAATTTCCTTTCAAAGAAAGGGGAGGAAAACCTCCCCAATCAATTAGGCGCCTGGGCTGCCGTAAATACCACGAGCATCTGTCCAGCCGAATGAGTAACGAGCTGAAGCCTTAAACTTAGCGTTCTCAGTATCAAAATCGTTATCCATATCAAAGCTATCTGCACGGCGCTCAAAATACTTCATACCATGAGGTACATCAGTACGTAGGAACCAAGCATCAGTATCAGTTAGGTAGTGGTTAACAACTACCTCTGGTACTATACCTAGAGCTTTAAGCGCGTTAATATCGTTGGTGTCAACACCAGCACGACCATCTGGAGCCAGAATACGCTTTGCTTCAAAGATTAGCTGGCGAGGTACAATTAGTGACTTTGGACGTACTGAAATCAGTAGACCACGGTCATTTGTAAAACCAGCAATATCAATATGAGCTTGTTCTAGGCCAGCTTCTGAAAGGTCAGCGGCTGTACCTAGTGTATTTGACCATGTGCCTCCGGCCCAGTTGGGATGAGTTGAAGCACAAAGTTGAACACCATCACCACCAACAAACGAGCTGTTAAAAGCGCGGTTGTACACGTTAGCAGCAACGATTTCCTTAGTTTGACGCATAGAAAACGCAAGACCTTGGGCCTTACGTTGACCAACTACGTCATACTGGTCGTCGTCCATGATTTCACGAGTAATCATGAAACCAAGAGCATAGACTACGTGGCTGTAACGTGTGATAAATGCTTGACGCTCTGAGTCATAGCTGATTGGTGAGCCTTCAGGCTTAACAACCGCTAGACCAAAACTTGATACACCAACGTCTTCTTCAAAAGCCTTGCTTGACTTATAAGTGTCAAAAAGCTTTGTGTATTCGACTGGATATTCGCTATAAGCTTTACCGTACCAAGCATTAACGCCAGGCCAGAGGGCTTTTGCAAAACTTGAACTATTGATAATAGACATAAATTACTCCTTAGACACCAGCAACGCCAACAGAACCGAATGCATGGGTGTTGATACGAACCAGACATTCAGCAGGGCGAGCTGTTGAAGTTTCGTCGTTATCAGGAGCAGCGGTAATACCTACAATTTGTAGGGGAAGTGTTGATGTTGTTGCTACAGTTGAACTATCGACGCTCATTGTTGAGGCATACGGTGCAGTTGAAGCACCAGAACCACGGTTAATGGCGACGTTAAGACCAACGGAAGCAGCGGCAACGACGCCACCAATACCGTCTTGAGGACCAGCAAAAATTAGGTCAGAAGAATCAGCAACTAGCGCAATACGACGAGTAGAAGCTACACGATAGTTTGTTGCGCTTAGGTTTGTGTAATCAACGTCAAAGCCAACAACTACACCTACAATAGATGAAGCTGTATCTGAACTGATACGTGATACGGCGGGATAAACACCACCTGCTGTGTCAACAAGTGAAGGGTTAGTAGAAAGTTGAACAAAGTCACCAACGTTTACAACACCTGCATCAGATGCAGAAATCATATAACGGTTGACCTGTCCATTAAAGGGAGCACCGGTTTGATGCTTTACAGGGCGAAAGCCCGCGAGAACTGCGGCCATTGTTTAATCTCCAAAATGGGCTCCCTCCATAAATGATTAGTTTTGTCCCCGGGTAATTTCAATACGTCCGGTACGTAAATCATTTTTGGAAAGAGCATCTTGTTTAATAGATTGCTCAAGGGCATCAACGTGAATTTGTTTGGCTGCTTGGTCTTCGTCATACCATTCTTTTGGAATACGCATAACAAATGCCTTTGTACCATTCTTGTCCACGGATACTTGAGCTTTAGATCCTTCCGGGGAAGCAGCGTTCACACGGCGGTCGCCAATACGAACACTCTTGCCCTCCACCAGTTCATAACCGGCATCTTGGAAGGTTGTGATGCGATCTCCCACATCATTAACTACGCGATAAACGTAATTCGGGTCTTTTCCCTCAACAGTTAAGACATTACGACCATTAATAGGGGTACGCTTGGTGCGCTGTGGCGCGGCTTTAGATACTGTTTCTCGTGTCATGATTATCGTACTTTCTTAAGTTCAGCAATATAAGTTGCTTCGTCAATACCACCCGCTCGGACGATACGTTTCATAATTTGCTTTTCTTCGTCAGTCATAACGAATTCAGGTTCCTTTGTAACGCCACGACGAGGAGCAGCTTCTACTGGAGAACCTACTGCGCGACGAGGATTTTGGAATTTATGAGCAAATTCTTTCTTTACCTCTTTGGTAACTTCAGCCAATACGGCTTCAGGGCTCATACCTTGTTTAGCTAGTTCAACACCAAGTATGTCAGCAAAAGCCGTCATTGCTCGGTCTTTTTGATACCAGCTATTTTGTTCTTGCCAGCGAACAAATTCTGGCTGGACTTGTGTAGGAGTGGGAATTTGTGCTACTGAGTTATCAAACTCAGCTTTTTGTTCACTAATTTCCTCAATCTTTTCTTCAATATAAAGAGCTTTTTCAGTCTCACCATTTACCATAGCTTCTTTACGAGAAGCTTTAAGTTGTTGGAGAGCACGGTTATATTCAGCTTCCTTAACTTTAGAATGATGTGTCTTAAAAGCGTCAAAAGCCTTACGTAGTTCCTTTAGTTCTTTGCTCTGATGTTCAATTTTTTCAAATAAAGGTTGACGACGTACAAATTCTTTTGCATCAATAAAATCTTCTTCAGGGCCTTCCCAATCTTCAATTGGACGCCAACCCATACTGGTTGCACGTTCAACAATTGGATCAACTTCTGGTTTTGTTTCTGGAACTTGATTGGTATCTTCTACCTTATTTTCTTCAGTCATACTGTTTCTTTCTCAAAAATCATTACAATGTCTTCGTCATTCAGCACTAGGTATTCTTGTTCATCAAAAGGGTCTTTGACAAATTTACCTGATGCTTTTACGAATGCTACGGTATCTCCGGGTTTAACATCTTCATTGCTTCCACCTAATGCTACAAAAGCAGTAGGCCCTACGGCAACTACGACACCCATATCTACACTAGCTTTAGCTCGTCCAAATTGTTCTGCATCTGGAAGTGCAAAGCCAAGAGCTTTAGCACGTTTACGACCTTCATCCCATTCGTCCACATCAAATGGTTTTACAGTTACACGATGTAATGGTGTTTTAATCAATGTCAGTCTCCTGATCAATAAGTTCCATAAATAATAGATCATTCACGGCGGCAATATAACCGCATTTAAATTGATCTTCTAGGGGCGCTTTGCCCGCTTCAGTAGCTAAGTGCTCTTTTAACGCTTCGGCGCGGGCTTTGAGGGCCGCGATGATTTCGTTGGTGCAGGAGTCTTTTTGCCACTCACGCCATTGTTGGATTGTTGCGATGATTGCTCCTTCATCTGTTGAAGTTTTTGCTGATGTTGTTGCTCACCATGTACAAGACCTTGATTAGCTTCGGCTTGTGCTTGAGCAGAGAAAATGCGCTGCATATGGATTTTTTCGGCAGCATCTAGTTGTGCCATTTGTTCCTTATGCGCCATGTTTTGACGGTGTTCTTGTTCCTTCATTGCCATTTGCTGTTGGCGATCACGGCTTTCAAGTTCCATCTTTTGCTGCATTGCTTCATTAGCGGTTGCAGCCTTTTGTTGTTCGATTTGAGACTTCATTGCCATTTCCTGAAGCTTAGGATCAGGAGGAGGTGGAGGTACTTGACCTGTTTGTTGAATTGCAGAAGTAAATAGTTCTTGCCAATTAGGTTGTTCTTGTGCTTCTAGTACACGAGAAATTACCTTAACTGGATCTAACATACCACTTGGTAGTAATTCAAGTAGTCCTTGTGCTTTCATTAATTTATCAGTCTGTGACATAGCATTGGGGTCTGCACCCGGGCAAATGTCATACGATTTATCATCAAAATCAGACTGATCAACAGGAATATCTAACACTGTTTGATACTCTGTAGGGTCTAAATAAACTTTATTAAGTTGATAAAGTTTTTGTAGTTCGCTACTCAAAGCACGATAAATACGCTTATATACGGCTGTAAATACTTTCATGCCCTGCTCAATAGTAGCCATTGTTGTAGTAGCAGGGGTATTTTGGCCAGGCATTTTACCTACAAAAATTTCAGCTACTGAGGCAAGTTCTTTACCAGAGGTAATTAGAGTTCCCATTAACTGAAATAAAACAGCAGACGGCTCCTTTGTAGGGAGCGGTAGAATTTGTTTCTTAAGATCATCAGCAGTGCTGTTAATGGTTTTCCATTCACCGGGTTTGAACTGATGTTCACCCATCTTGAGCTTTAGTCCTTTACCTAAGAAACCTGCTTGAAGGTTGTTTAGGTGACCAGCATCTAATAGTTGGTTAATAAGTGTGTTAACGGACTCGTTAAGAGGTCCAAGTAATACACCAAATCCAATGTCGTAAAAACTACCATCTGGATTAGGAATAAAACCATATTTGGTGTAATAATGAATTGGTCTAATTTCTTGCAGCTCATGTTTTTCATTCAGGTAAATACCTGTTTCATCATATCGAGCTACAATTCGTAGAATTTTCTTTGAGTATCGCTCAAAAGTGACAATATATGGCTCAGGATAATCATCACCATCATTATCAAAAAAGCAATGCTGTTCAATAATAGTGTATGGAAGTGTCTCATCTTGACGCATTCCTACAACATTGTTAGAATCTAGTACGTATACTGGATCACCAATATCTGCTTTAGCAAAAATACCTGACATTTGACGTGATTTTAAAACACGCTTAGACATATAAATAATCTCGGAGACACGTTCCGCGTCTTCGAGAGTTTTTGTCCAGTAATCTACAACTAAATTTTCTGGTAATACCAGTTCAGATACATTTTGCTTAATAACAGAATTAAAATATGTCTTTTTAAAAACCATCCCAACAATGGGAAGCATCATTAGTAGCTTATCCATGTCTTCTTCCCAACCTTGCATTTCATGCAGTAGTTGATAGGACATGAATTTGCTTACGCGATCCGCTTTTTCTTTCTTTTGACCATTTAGGTCTTTACCAATTACACTGGTTTTTACAATGTCACCGGTACTTGGTACTAAAGAAGGGTACGCACGAGCATTAAATTGCATTGCCGCTGTTGAAAGCAGCGGATACTTGACGTTACTAGCACCCGGCCACGGGTATGTTTTTTGTTCTTTTACTTGCAGAGCAAGTTTTGTCCATTCTTTTGCAGCTTTTTCCCAATCAGCACGAGATTTAAGGTCATGTTCAAACCCATCAGAACACTGATTAGCTAGTTTTTCTAAATCTTCTTTAGAAAACTTGTCAATCAAATTCATACTTTCTGTTTGAGCCCGAAGTGATTCAATATCCTGTGAGGGCTGATCGGCCATCTGCTCCGATGTTGGATCGTTCGAGTTCATCATAGTATAGTTCATCCTCTATTTCCCGTAAAGTTGGAGCTTCAATAAGATTATCAAGCATCAAACCAAGATAAGCAAAAGCATCAACTTGGTCATCTTTAGTTCCACGAGGAAACTTACATAATTCATCTTCAAAGATTGGATACCAATCTTGAGATTTATCAAATTTAACTCCATGCGCTCTAACTCTAGCTTGAATTGATTTAGCGCGCGCAATTTTATCTTTACCATTATGCTTTAACAGATGAATGTTTGGAAACATTCCCCGTTTAAGCATTTCTTCTCTTAAGAATGGTCCAATTGCTTTGGACACTTGCATTTCTTCAATACCAATTAATTCTGGTTGATATACTTTGTATAAAGAAAAGATTGTGTCTACAATTTCACGACCATCTAATCGTTCACGAATCACGTTTTTAACGTGAAGCATTTTATTCTCATCGACACCTGCTACAAGGAACACACTGTAATCAGCCGTTTCTTTTTCTGAAATAGCTAAGTCCGCTGCAATGTAATAATTTAGTTTTTGGCGACGGTCTTCAGCAGTGTCTGTAATGAAATCAGATCGCTTAAAATACGCGACCGATTCATCAATAGGCATGTTGAGATATTCTTGGGAGTATACATCTGCAAGACCACGGTCAATAAAATCTTGCCGTTCTCGTACAAACCATTCCGTGTCATAACGACTTGCCCACAAAATTTGTCGAAAATCATCAGAGTGAGCCCGATATTTGTAAGCAATCCATGTTTTTTTAGGAGCATTGCTATATGTCTTTAATGGTGTATTAACTGTATGCTTATCGTAATCCGATGGCATTAAGTTATTTAATAGTGAATCTTCATGCAGAATTGTACCAACAATACGGATTACACCGTTAACTGCTAATGAAGGAACTAGCGCACCATAAAACCAACGCTTAAATTTATTACGACGGTCTGCATTCATTACAATTTCGTCGTTTTCTAGATCGTCACCAATAATCAGATCCGGACGTTTATTATTCCACTTAAGACCTCGCATCTTTTGTTCGGAGCCTTTAGCTGAAATACGAAATTGATGCCCATCATCACACGTAACAATTACGTTATCTTCTGCATCTTTTTCAAACTCTTTAATTTTAAAGAGTGTACGAATTTTATCATTGTCCGCTAATTCTTTTTTAATATCACCTAAGAATTGCGTCGCCTGTGTAATAGTGTCTGAAACAATAAGAACATAGGACTTATTACGAAATAAAACGGAAGCAAGAGCGTAAGCAAGAGTAACTGCGGTACTTTTAGCATGTCGCCGCGGCGCTGCAATAGCTACCTTTCCCCATTTTGAGCAACATGCTTCCCACCATTCATAATGACAATCCGGTGATTCCACCGCATTATCGTAATTCTTTTGTAATAGACTGCCACTAAAGCCTGCGATTACGTCAGCCGTTAATTCCATGTGTGTCCAGATAAGTTAGCGCGGCTTTTAAATGTAATCGGCTATCTTTAAAATGTCCTAATGCAACATTACAGTTACGACAAAGAACACCACGAATTTTTCCTGTTACATGACAATGATCTATAGAAGCAGATTCTACTTCATCACTTTTTTTTTGCCAGCTAGTTGTAAAGGTTTTTGGCAAATTTCACAAGAACCATTTGCTTTATTAAATAATTCAACAAATTTATCCCATTCAATCCCATACTTTCTTTTAATAGAACTTTTTCGTTCTACAATTAAATTTCTTTTTTCAATTACACCAGATAAACGTCTTAATTTAGAGTATTCTTTAAACTTTTCTTTATTTTTTAAATAATAATTTTTATTTCGTTGTTTAATTTTATCTGCTGTAAGTTCCAACTTGGAGCCCCCACAATGAATTGAACACTGATCCCCGGACTACAAAACCGGTATAATACCGTTATACTATAAGGGCTTGGCGTGCCGGCAGGGATTTGAACCCCGACCAACAGTTTTGGAGACTGTTGTGCTACCGTTACACTACCGACGCATTATTTGGTGGATACCGGAGGGAATCGAACCCTCAACATCCTGCTTGCAAGGCAGGCGTTCTCCCAATTGAACTACGGACCCTTTATTTTCCTGGTGCTTTTAGTGAAAGAACCATTCGTTCACCAAAAATAAATGAACTTGCTGAAATTGCTGCTTCCATACCAATTGGTGCTAAAGGAGCTAGTGAAGGTACAACCATTGTTGCAATACCACCTAACACAAACAAACCACACGCAATGTAACGGAAACTAGCACGTAAATCTACAACCCAAGGAGAAGGAGTACCATATGGATTGTCTAAAGCCGCAAGTGCTTTTAGACGTTCAATGTTGGCATTGTCAAGTTTGATTTGATCATCAACTGAAAGTCCAATAAACTTACGACTAGCTGCTCCAAATACACTTTTAATTGCGTCAACCGCAGCAGGTAGTAAAGCTGATACTAAAGCAGTTTCAATCATCATTTACCCTTTTTAGATCGTTGTGACTTAAGACTAGAATCACTATTTCGAGAAAAAGAGCGATTAGTTGAAGCAGGAACTACACGTAAATTAGATTTAGTAGTTGTACCACCTTTTGATAGAGGAGTTTTATGGTCAACATCTTTACCATCTCCCTTGTGAACTTTACCAGCTTGTTCCATCATACGACGAGCTTTATTTTGTTCAACTCGTTTTTGAATTACTTCCGGCTTGCTCGTATACTTCGCTACTTCCTTCTTGTAATCCCGTTTCCCGTTTGTCATGTACGGCATCGTTTATTTCCTTGTATTCAATTGTTTGAGCGTTGTTATTGTTTCGTTTATTAAATTTAGCAAATTCGTTTGCCAACATTTTTAATTGATCAACAATTGTTACATTGTCTACAAACGTCCGGTTGTCTAATTCTTCCAGCTTAATTTGCTGTGTCATTAAATCAGATGCTACTTTTGATGCATCCTTTAATGAGATTGGTTTTCGGATTACTTCACCAGTTTTATTGTTTAAAACAAAGTCACCATTGTCGATTAAATCTTCTACTTTTTCTAAAGATTTATTGACAATACGACTTAATTTTGAATTCAGTTCCTGTCGGTTTGCAGATTTAACTTCTTCTACAATACGTAACCAACTAGGATGTTTTTTCCATGAAAGGATTGTGTGATAAGGGACTTTAGTTACATCGGACACTAAGCGCAGGTTACCTAATTTTAAGATTTTTGCACACACATCAAGCTTAGTTTCGTAAGACCAATCTCCCTTTTCATCGCGTTCACCAACGCGAGTAATGCGTAATTCTGTAGCAGACATAAGACTCCTTATAGCTTTATGCAGACTATATTATACCATATTTTAAAGGAAATGTCAATAGTTTAAAGGAAAGGTATGGGCGCAGCCCTATTGACAAATTTTACAAAATACATATAATATAATTAATATAATTATATGTATTTAATGTATTATTTATTGTATTTATTTCTTTTCTTTCTTTAGAGAGTTTAAGAGAGACTTTTCTTTCTTTTCTTTGTAGGTAAGAAATGTACTGGGAGCGTCAGCGACCTAAATGCTCAGGAAGGGGTCTAAAAGCCTCTATAAGCTCTTAAAACAAGGTAGTAGCTACCCATGTACCTAATACCCTATTTTAATGTCTTATAGGGCCTTATTTCAAATTTTTATAAAAATTTTACAAGGACTCTCTCTGCATCATTATAATTTTCAAGTTTTCCCCCCCCCACCCCCGGTCAAAATTTAATTAAAACTGCCTCATTTTATAGCAGTTATGTGATATGGTACTCTACCATACGATACAATCAGCATACTGACGGTACTGATTCGATATAGTACGGTAATGCACTTTCATCTAGTTAAAGGCTTACAGTTACACCTACAGAATCGACCGACTGTCAAGAATCAGACTAGGTTAGTGGGGCTTGTTCACATTGTGAGAATGCCCGGCAAGGCCCCTGGAAGGCCCATAGAGCGATTTTTCACCCCTCAAGCTACCCTAGTCCCACAAAAAAGTTATCCCGCGCTCCTAGGACTATTCACAAGTTATCCACAGCTCATTTCCTAGGTAAAAACGAAGTTATCCACAAACTATTCACCGCTGTGGATAGTTACAAATTCTCACAAGTTAAGGGTTTCCCCCATTGACAACCCTCCCAGGCGTGCTACAGGCGCGCGCATGCGCGTTACGCGCGTCTAGACAAACGCGCGAGGCCTCGGCGCGGCGAGCGCACGCGAGAGGCAATACCCGACTAAATTAGTCAACTAAATAGCCCTACTCTTGACATGGGTACTTAATCCTTTTAAAGTGGAGCCCAGTCGATAACAAGACTATTCTTTAACAATTTAACTCTCGCGGTGGGTGGGGGTTGGCCTTAAAGCCAATCTCCGGCCTAGGCTCCCACTCACCGGACGGCCTGACGCCCCACAAGGGGCAAGCGCGCAACGCTTAATCGTGGCCGTTGTATGTTCCGCACTCTAGGTGCAATCTCGGACGGTTAGTTAGTGCAACGGGGCGGCCCCATGTCCTAAGCTCAGAGCCTCACAGTAGGCGCGCAGCGCGGCAGCGGCCCGATAGAACCCGGTCAACCCTTAGGGGGTTTATGCATACTCTGCCCAGTAGCGATAAGTCATAACCAAACTAGACGGAACCATCAACGGCTAAAGGCGACGCCCGTACTCGCGTGAAAGGGTGGGTTCAACGGTCGATAAATAACCCGGCATGGTATCAATGGCACGCCGCCTAAACCGGGGGTTTAAATGCGAAGCTGTGAAGCTAACGCAATGGCGCAGTGATGCGCCTATTGATTCTTATTAAACGGGATTAATAGGTGCATCATTCCGATGCACGCCCGAAAGGGTTTGATGTTCCTAACCGGAGAAAATCATGGAACACAGCATGAGCAAGATTCAGCGCACCAAGTCGGCGCCTATCACTCGTGACGATGGCTCGGCGAAGCGCGTGGCAACCCGCGATGACCGCACGGTCGGGGTGCTGCTGGCGCAAGAAGTGATCGCGCTCGAAATGTCGCAGGGCAACGAGTGGCCGCGCGTGGCGAACAAGCTGTTCGATCAGACGATCGAAGCGCGCGATCAGTTCGTCAAGACCCTGCGCGAGTGGCTCGCCGATCGCCGGAAGCAAGTGATCGGTGTGCACGATTTCGACAAGAAGCGCGCCGGCAAGATCGTTGCATCGAGCACGGTGCGTGTGAGCCAGCTTGCCAAGATCGCGGAAGCGATCACGGCTGGCATGGATCGGGAAACGGTGGTTCGTTCGATGATGAATCGGAAGAACTACGTGAGCGACGCCGAAATGGAGCAGGATGTGGAGCAGACCGCGAAAGTCGATCACTTCCCGCAAGCCGTCGGCGTGGCAGCCATGTACAACGTGGCACAGCAGTTCGTCGGCTCGGACGCGCGTGGCCGTAAGCCCGACACGCTGCTGGTGAAGATCAGCAAGTTCATCAAGGCGAACGAGCCGAAGGAGGACACGGACCCGGCCGATGCGGCAACGTGGAAGGATCTCGTGGAGTGGTACAACTCCCAAGTCAAGTAAGCTTGACCCCCTGCTTCGGCAGGGGTATTGGTTCTAACTGAATTAATACCCCTGTCGAAAGACAGTTCACACCCCCGATGGTGTAATTGGTAGCCACAACAGACTTAAAATCTGTCGCTCTTCGGGCGTGCCGGTTCGACTCCGGCTCGGGGGACCATTGTTTAATCGGAGTAAATCAATGGTGCATATAAATAGCAGGGCTACCCTATGGGTGCTGGTAGCCTGAGCACGTAACATTCCTGCCTACAGGGGTTGTCGGCCACAAATACCCCACTCTTTTAACAGGAGTAAATCATGGGCAAGAAGTATTACCATCAAGGTCGCGCGGCTCACATCAAAGGTGTGCCATACGATCCGACCGCATCCGCCGACTGGCGTGATGGATGGGTGGACCGGGAAGCTGAAGGTGACTCCATCTTTGGCAAGGAATATCAGGCCGGATGGAATGCGTGTCTGAAGGGCAAGCCTCTCAATCGCCATCAAAGTGACGATTGGTGTCAGGGTTGGCTGGAGTGCAGCGCATACATAGGTCTGTGATCCCACTGTATCCTCGGTCACGGGATAGTGGGTTAAGCGTGAAGGGTTTAATCGGATTTAATCCGATCAAAACGTAGCGCATTGCGTATGCAACATGGTACGCAATTCGGTACGCTTTAAATCACATTAATCAATGTGAGGCGCTACCAAGTGAGATCATAATATGTTCATCCGTCCGACCAACATGGCCGAAGCGTTCATCAACGCGGCGGTCAAGGTGGAAGCGAGCATGAGGGACGATCATCATCGCCGTGCATCGCAGGATACGTGGGTCACCCGTCGTGTGATTCACAACTGCGAGCGAGGCACTTTCGGTTTGATCACCGAGCGTGACTCCCGGCCTGTGCCGCCGCAACACAGGCCGCGTGTGTTGCAAGGGGATTAACTGATGAGGCCCACCCAATAAGGGCCGAAACCCGGCGAAAGCCGGGTCTTAATATTCTATAACCACGTATTGAGCTATACGTGGGACTTGGTTAATGGGGTGCACACCTTTAATCACGTTAATGCTCCGTCTGGTTGTGCGACCAACACATAGGAAGGTATGGCTTATGTGTTTTCGGTGTCTCACTAAGAGATCAACATCGAATCAGTACCTTGTTCCAAGGGTAACACCAGAACCCTTATCTTCTAACTCTGTTAATTGAGGAGGCTAACGCCATGCAGTCTCGTTCTTCTTTTCGCAAGCCGCCCACGAACCGCACGATGGGCATGGATCTTGAGTGTCAAGTATCGTATGAACAGTACGATAAGCTGTGGCAGAAAGGAGATTTCACGGGTTTCTGGTACATGACACGGGACGGTAGCATCCGTTACCGCGCAGGATTAGAGGGCATCGAGTTTGTCAGTGAGCCCCTGACTCCGGAGTGGTTGACGAGAGAGCTTAATCGGCTTAATAAAAAGGTCAAGTGGAAGTATGATGAGAGCTGTGGGATTCACATACACGTTTCTCGTCAATGGCTGACGCTGGCCCGAGCCGAGCTGATCTACAAGTTCATGCGGGAGCAGATGGGTACCTACAACATGACCGAATTGTTCGGTCGTTATAACGACACCTATTCTGCTGTGTGCTACCCCGAGTTGGGTGTTTCCCGGTACTCTGCAATTAACACGGAAAATAAAGCAACGATCGAGTTCCGTGTCTTCGCCTCTGGTGATGCCAAGTGGGCGCAGTATTGCGTGGCGATCACGAAGTACATGATTGACAACGCAAAGCATCTCAACATCGACGCGATGTATGCGTTCTATGACAACTTCTGGAAAGGAGAAAAGCCCAACAAGGGCACGTATGTCGAACCCGAACCCGATGTCGCTCCGCGTGTGGTCACTCGGACGCTGGGTGAACTGCTTCGTTCTCGTCTGTGATGAAAGGAATTAATCGTGCAAATTCCCCGCCTCTTCCAAGCTCCTTTGCAAAGGACGATCATCCGCCAACCGTGTGCGCTGGTGGACGAACTGCTGGACCATCAACATGACCTCATGCTGGTGCCCAGCGACAAGCTGCACGAACTGGTGGACGCATTGAACGTCGAACTGGTCAACCGGACCATTCAGTTCATGCCTTACCCTCCCATTGACCAGTGGCAACAGATTGCTGGTGCCAATTTCGATTAATATTAACTAGGTTAAATGCAATACGAAGTGTTTAAGGGTGAATACCCTTTTGAAGAATTCCTTGGTCTGGTCGAAGCTCCTGAAGATCAGCCGGAACTAGCACTCGAACGTGCTATCGGATTGTTTGGGCACATTGACCCTCATCCGGTGGTGCAACCGTGTGCTTGATGTATTACCGCATTGTTTCTTTTGCGGTAGCCTGTTCAATCGTATTAATTCTTCTTTGAGGGAATAAAAAATGCAAATCGAAGCTCGTCGCGTGGACCACAACACCTACGATATTTTCTTTGGCAAGCAATGGAGTGATCACGCTCGGGTGCGCCAAGGTAGATCATCGACGTATCGTCTGAGCGGTATGAAGGTCGATCACATGACGCTCAAGTACCTCGACACGATCCTCGCTCCGAACATGCCCATCACTCCGGGACAACTTCTGGAAGAGATGGTTCGTAACAACAACGCCATTACTCCGCGCGGTCGTTAATTACAATTAATTGAGGAAATAAAAATGACGTTCAAGACTTTCTATCTTCACGCCCACCACGGTGCCAAGAAGCTTTCCAATAGCCATCCCCGTGGGTTTACCGCGTTGATCTCTGCCAACCCGGATGATCCGCGAACCGTGAAGATGCAGGTGACGTTCTGCTCACCGAAGGATCAATTCAACAAGAAGGAGGGGCGCAAATTCGCTGCGCTTGCCCACACGGAAACCATCAACAAGCGCCAAGTTCCGCGCATGTTGGCTGCGCTTTCCCAAGTGGCTAATCTTCAATTCCACTCTTACGACGAACACTGGTTCTACGTCTACAAGTACATGCTGTAATGCTGTCGCATAAAGTCATAATTCACAAGCCTCTTATCTCATATCAGAGTTACCAAACTCCGAAACGACTGACACAAGAGGAATACGATGAGTTTCTTAAAACTGTTAATTTCAAGGTTGGTGCTGTTGTTACCTTGATGAGTGCTGGTCGACGTGCCTCCGCCTTGATGCAGTGTCATAAGATCGTCAAAATCGAGGAGTCTGCGTCGAATCTCCAATACACGACGCATGGTAATCATCCGAAGTTTGCTAAGTTGCTTTCTTTGGATTATCACAATCATGTGCCGTGGACTCGTTGGGATTACATCAATGACACACATAACGGGTATGCGCCGTACCGTTATCTAACCGAGGAAGAAACACAACAACTTATCGAACCACACAATGCTGGAATACAAAGTCATTGTCAGCGATACGAACAAGCCAACCCTGTTTAATCGGATTAAGCCGATTACTCCGGATCAGCCTGACTATCGCAAACACATCTTTGAAAGGCTTGTCAAGCAAACTGACCGATATCAAGTTGGCACTCGTATCAAGGTGCGTGGTACTCCAAACAAGGGGACAATCACGTACATCGAATACGATCTTGACAAGATTAAATGGCAGAAAAACAAACCGTACTACATTGAGATTCGCCTAGAAAATGGTGAATCCTTTGTCGCCCATCCCTCTCAACTGAAGACGACACAGAAATGAAGCGTTTTGTTATTTTTCAAGTCACACAAGAAACGGATCAAGCACGCTACAAGCGTTCGGATGATCCAGAGTTGAGCTGTATTGTCGAGTACAATTACAGTTCTACGGTTAACGTGAACCCGATGAACTTTCCTCGTGACGCGACTCTTTATCGGGCTGACAATCATAAGGAAGCTGTGGCCTTTGCAATGTTCATGACCATCAAACATCCTGGTAGCTGCTGGTCGGTGGCTGAAACTTCGGATGTGTTTCAGAGTCGAGTTGGTCCCATCGACCACTCCAAGTTCGATGAACGTGGGTTGTTTCCAGCTTAAAGGAAATTAAATGAAGCAAGGTATTGCTCTCGTGAAGTGTGGTTGCAAGCACGAGTATCAAGATGCCAAGTATGGGCATGGTATTCGTGTGGCTAACACCACCGCAAAACAAGATAAAGATATTGCTACCGTGCGCTGCACTGTCTGCAATAACACTCAAACTGTTCAACTGTCGAAAGTGAAGTAATGGGTTATCTCCAACAAACCAACAAGATGGGTCCGTGGAAGCGCCGCAAACTTGAAAAGGGTGTACGAGGTAAGCAAGAAAGCGGAAGGTCTAAGGGTATCATTGCCTCCCCATTGGAACGATTTATCTGTCGTTCTAATCGTAGTTATAAGCATCCGGAATACGACCGGATCATGAGTTCTCTCACTGGTGAAAAGCGGCTGCGTAAGAAGAAAGGTTAATATGTCTCGTCTCGTTTCTGCTCTGTTTCATGATTGGGGTCCGTTCGGTAGTCTGCCGGGCGTAGAAGATTTCGCTGTGGTCGATCATCACAGCGAACTACAGAAGGGTGATATCCTCATCGTGCACGGCGGTGCCGATATCAGTCCGGCTCTTTACAACAAGAAGGTTTCTAGCTATACTTGGGCCAAGGAAGTTCCTAGCCGGCAGGATCGAATTGAATTCGACCTGATGAAGCGTGCTTGTGAGCTGGAAGCGCCCATCATTGGTATCTGTCGTGGTGGTCAGATGCTGTGTGCGTTGGCTGGTGGGTACCTTATCCAGCACGTTAACAACCACGGTGGTGGTCACAACGTCCGCACCAACGAGGGTCGGATTATTCGGGTTAATTCTCTGCACCATCAGATGATGCAACCGGGTAATGCCAAGCATGAGCTTATTGCTTGGGCCGACGAACGTCGTAGTGATGTGTACTATGATGAGGATAATCTTGTCGAAGTGGACATTGAACCCGAGTATATCTATTTTCCTGATGTGAAGGGCTTTGCTATTCAATGGCACCCTGAAATGATGGATGGTGACGCGGAAGCCAATCAATATCTTCTCAAGGACATTGGAGAACGTCTCAGTGTTTAATTTCGCTAATTTTGATGCGCGGAACGGTTCTACTTTTTGCTGCTGCTGCGGATCCGCGAAGTATGATTCAATTGCTTCCTGCCAGAAAGCCGACTGTAACATGGGAGTGGAACTTTTCCCTACTGCGACGGATGTTAGTAAAGATGACAATGGGGACTATTATCTCCACAGTGTTAAGATTGCGGATGGTACGTATCTTTCTTTTAAGATGCGTACTTCCTCTGAACCTCCCGTTTACGAAGATGATGAGGACGATGATGACTACTAACGTGTACAATGTGTACTGGGACTCGATCAAGCCTTGGACTATTAATCAATTTCCAGAGGCTTGGATGGCCGACGGCACGCGAATCAGTTCTCTATATCAGTTACATTTTCGTAACCGGCACGGTTATAAAGATAACCTTAAACGGGAGTGGTACGCCGACACGGACTACATTCGGTTGGAGCATGAGCGATTTATCCGGATAATGAAAGACTCTTATGGTTTCCCGGGTATTTACATCTACATCATGACGACTGAGCAGAAAAAAGGATTTGACGCAATCATTTCTAAAGAACAATACAAGCCTGTTTTTGGTGAACTTCTGTGGCAGTCTGAGCAAGCTGCCGTTAATCGCAATTATTGCGACTATGGTCCCCGTCTGAATGTTTACGTCTTTAAAAAGGATTAATGTGAGCAAGACTTTTTCCCTTGGTGCTGATCCCGAAATGTTTCTCGTGGATGCGGCTAATTCGCTTGTGTCGGCCATCGGCCGGATCGGTGGTAGCAAGGAAATGCCATTGCCTCTGGTGGAAATCGGTGACGGTTTCGCTGTGCAGGAAGATAACGTGGCGGTGGAGTACAACATTCCACCGTCGCATAGCCGTATCGCATTTGAGAACAACATCACAATGGCGATGGAATGTCTTACGACTCGTGTTCGTGACATGGGTCTTAAGTTCATTAATTTGAGTGCAGCTCAGTTCCCCAAGGAACAACTGAGTGATCCTCGGGCAATGGTGTTTGGTTGTGATCCTGACTTCAATGCTTGGAAGGATGGGCGTAAGAATCCCCGCCCGCGTGCAACGGATGCTACTCTGCGTACCTGCGGGGGACACGTTCACGTTGGCTATCGTTTCGAGTCGCCTGAAGATGTGATTTCTTTTATCAAGCATATGGACCTGTTTACCATTGGCTCCGTGCTGATGGATAAGGGTGAACTGCGTAAGGAACTGTATGGTAAGGCCGGCGCATTTCGGTTCAAGCCCTATGGTTGTGAGTATCGCAGTCTGTCTAACTTCTGGATCTTCGATAAGAAGTTGACGAATTGGGTTTGGGACTGCGCTTCGATGGCTATGTACGCATGGCAAAACAAGAAGATTGATATTGATGCGGAAGCCAAGATGATTCTGTCGGCTATTAACAAGAATAACAAGGAAGCCGCGTCGATTCTGATTGACAAGCATAACCTTCTGGTGGTTTAATGTACGACACTTATACGCAAGAAAATCAACGTGATTTTGCTGCGAGGTATTGCGATACTTTTGGTTGGCTGATTGACGAAAAGCGTAACAACAAACGCTTAGTCTATCTGGCTGAAACTGACGGTGATCATCTGTATTTCTACTCTCAACTTGGGGGTGTAAAGCAGCATACGATCGCCGGTGCTGGTGTGATGTTTGAATTTATCCCGGTCGATCATGGGTGGTTCAAAGCAGACAACGGTGCTATCTATCTGCTGACTCGCGTCCCGGCGCGGCAGTGGAAACGTGGTATCAGTCGCAGCAATACTAGCATTACGGGTATTACCGGGAATAACGTTCCCGTGAATTTCGAGGTAATGTCCAGTATTTTTAATGAGAAAAATCCTCAAACGTACACGTACTCTTCGGCCCGTCCAATCGCATTGTCTAAGCATTTTGCAATTGATGCTAAGAAAAACGTATTCTTTTACGACAGCTTGATTGGTACCGAAGACAATGGTATTATCACGCTTAAAAACAATCACGTTCTTCAAGAGCTACAGGATTTGGTTCGTCGTAAGAAACTTCCTCTGGAGATTAAAGTTGGCTAAACCACTGACTATTGCCCGTTTGTTCGGGCGCCGTAATCCTACTGTGTACACGGTGGAAACCAGCCTGTTGGGCAAGTTTGCAGATGATAAGGGTCCCGACCCTTTTCTGCTATACGGTGTCGAGCTAGAAATTGAAAATGCTTCTAGCGATTGGACCGTTGATGGTATGCAATGGAAGGAAGACGGCAGCTTACGTAACGAAGGGCTTGAGTTTATTACTCAACCAATGCATTACACGACGCTATCCCGCTGTCTTTCCACGTTCTTTGAAACGGAACTTGATTCGGATAATTACTCCGAGCGTTGCTCTATTCACGTTCATGCTAATTGCTTGGACATGACGCTCCAACAAGTAACCACGCTGCTCATGATGTATCAGACGTTTGAGCAGGTGCTGTTTCACTTCATCGACAACAATTCTAACCCTAGCTGGAATCGTCAACAGAACATCTTCTGTGTGCCGTGGTCTGAGACGCAGCTCACTTTCCGAGCATTACAAGAAATGGCGGAGGGTAATTATCATCTTCTACACCGTTGGCAAAAGTACACTGCACTGAATCTCATTCCACTTGGTACTCAAGGAACGATTGAGTTTCGTCATATGGGTGGTACCAATGATCTGACCTACATCAATATGTGGCTGCGGATTATTGGACATCTGTTCCGCGTTGCTAAGTCGTATGAATTTGATTTTATTAAATCTCGGCTGGTCAACCTTAACACCACATCGCAGTATGATGCTATCTTAGACTTTGTGTTTGCCGAGTGTGCGGATTCTCTCCGTACGTTTGGATATCACTACTGTCTGGAGAATGGTGTGCTTAATCTCAAGTATGCTTTGGCTCCTACAGCGGACACGTTGGGTAGTATGGCAGCTTCAGAAAGGCGTGAAGCTGCTCGTCAGCGAAATCGTCAGTGGGTTGAAGCACAAGTTCCTAATGGAGCTAATCCTGTGCCTTTCGGGGGTGCGGGGGAGCTTTTGCGCCGAGCACCCCCGATCCCACTCGGAGTTTTTGATGAAGCTGAACGTATTGTTGAGGCGGTAGGGGGCCTTAATGTGAATATTCGTAGGGCTGATGATCTTCTGCGTCGGATTGACGAACGTGTCGCCGCTCGGAGACAGGATATCCTTGATGCCACGATCAATGGTACTCAGGCACCCGTGCCTCAATTTAACTGGACTCCTGACGGTCGTTGGATTGCTGCTGATTTCCCTCGTAACGAAGATCGTTAATTAACAAAGGTAAATAGAATATGTGTGGTATTGTTGGATTTCTGTCTGGTTTCAGTAACGGTTTTGCTTACAGCGAGGCCAAAGCTTTTACGGATATGCTTTTTGTTGACACGTTGCGTGGGTTTGACTCGACGGGTGTCTTTGGTGTTTCTAATCGTGGTAATGTCCATGCACTGAAAGAAGCGTCGAACGGTGCCTCCTTCATTGCTAACAAGCAGTATGACGAATTTATTTCTGACGCTGTGCGTGAAGGTGTGTTTCTTGTTGGGCATAATCGTGCTGCGACTCGCGGTGAAGTTGTGGACCGTAATGCCCACCCGTTCTGGATTGATGACAACATCTTTCTTGTTCAGAACGGTACTTGGAAGGGCAGTCACAAGCATGTGAAAGACACTGAGGTTGACACCGAAGCGCTTGCTCACATCATTGCGGAGTCTGAAACTATTGACGCTGCTGTCAAAAAGATTGATGCAGCTTACGCTCTTGTGTGGTATAATGTGAAGGAAAAGTCTCTTAATCTTCTGCGTAATACCGAGCGTCCGCTGTTCATCAGCCGTACCAAGAATGGTGGTATCATGTTTGCCAGTGAACCTACTACTATTCTGTTTGCTTCGTCTCGTCAAAGTATTGATTTGATGGAGAAGCCGTACATGCTGGCGGATGGTAATTTAGTTCAATATAAACTGGACGACAAGACTCGCACTTGGGAAATGGAGCAGCGTGAGATTGATATTAAGCCGGATGTTTCGTATGAAGGTTACTACGATCAATGGAGTAATTTTCGTCGAGGTTACGAAATCCCTTATCAAACTAGTCGTCGGCTAAACAATTACTCGTCGCATAATGTTCACGATCTAGCTCCTATTACGATGGCCGCTGCTGGCATGGCGAGTGATATTGATACGACTACTACCATCGGTGAAATTATTCGTAATAATGAAGAGTTCAATCCCTTTTGTTACGATGAATCAGTGGCTCAAGGGTTGTATGAGGAGTATTTCAAGTTCCCTATTAATCGTAGGCTTGTGATTGCTTTTAACACCTATTATCCTGCCAACGATCATCCTAATTGTAGGGCTTGGTATATTGCCGGTACGGTTCTTACGTCGAGTGATGATGAGCCTTCGCCGGTTACGTATGCCATCATGATTAACAAGACTGAAGGTGAGATTCAGCAGATGCTTGCTGAAGAGTTTTACACTGTTGCCCCATCCACTCCGGTGCGACATAAGATAGGTAATGGTAAGGGACAGATTGTTACGGTGTTTGTCCCGAGCACTGGCCTGCGTGCTTTATCTCAAATCCCTACTATCAAGGAAGAAAACAATGACTCGTCGATCCATTAATCGGATTCCTTCTCTTTTTATCGCAGTTAATCCTGTTGGTTCTAAGTTTGCCAAGGCACTTCAACAGGAACTACGAGAGCAAGTTGTCAACAAGGTTTGGCGTATTGATCCTCGGCGTGTAAGGCAAGGACGATCATGCTTCTACGTTACGCCTGTGGTGCTGAATAAGGTGGAACAATTTCAACGATTCAAGCAAAACAACGTGTCTTGTCCTGCGTTTACCACTGATCGTAATGCTGTCCGTGATCTTGGTAAGGTTGCCTTTGCTCGTACCATTATCAA
>Ga0228700_1000746_pt1 | contig 25889 bp, 51 predicted proteins | sample McNCre317_Aug_MG_FD_178019 | JGI IMG/M metagenome (GOLD analysis project Ga0228700, IMG submission 178019) | Freshwater microbial communities from McNutts Creek, Athens, Georgia, United States - 3-17_Aug_MG | ecosystem: Environmental > Aquatic > Freshwater > Creek | place: USA: Georgia...
AGGTGAATATTTTTACTACAAGACCTCGGGTGTAGAAACCACTTGACCTTGGCGAAAATTTTAGTAATATAGAGGCGTTATGCCAATCAAAAATAAATCTACCAATCGCCAACTAGGCATGGTCGCCAGACTAACCAAGGAGAGGGACATTTTGAAACGCGAATTGCGTGAGGCTAAGTTCACTATTGATATTATGGGTTCCATGAACCATTTGAATCATATCGACTCCACTTGCCGCAAGCATCGCGGCGATACTGGCGTGGGGCGGAGTCACTTGGGCGAAAGTGACGCGCCAAATGATATGCAGTGATGATGAAATATCTTATGATACTATGAGGGTATGATGTTCGTATAATATGGTTAGTCAATTGGGCTATGCAATCGCACGTAATATCAATAATTAGCAAGGCGGCGTTATGATGTTTGAAAATAATTGATTAAAGATTGGTGATTAGTAATACGGATATGAATTAGCAACCCCTTTAAAAGATTACGAGGTTATGAGGTAATTAGGCTCTTAAGTCGTTCATAATATCCACGCTTAATCACTAAGGGGTGATATGATGTTTGAAAATAATGAAAGGAGATGAGACGTTTGTATTTTGGCGGTATCAGACACAATGGGTCGCAGTAGTATGAGGGGCAAGACGCTCGTAATACTATCCATGAATCAGGGTTATGATGTTTGAAAATAATAGATGGGGGTTGGGTTGGATATTTTGAAGTCACCCCCACCCCAACAAAAACCTTTCCCATCATTAGACAATCATTTCATAAATTACCCCACCCCTAAAGTCAACCTAAAAAACAAAAGAAAAAGCGCGCCCCTTTCGGAGCGCGCCTTCCCCTTGGCATGGGGTATGCTATGCGCCTTTTATCCCCTCACAAGCTCAAAGGTTTTTCCGCCGAAGCGCACCTTGCGAATGCTGTCAAAGCTATACGTACGAACCATTACTTGCGCGCTTGCGTCACCTTCCCCCACGCCAGCCGCGCTCTGCCGCACGGAGACGGAGGGGGCGGGGAGGAAAGGCTTCACTTCGTCGCGCGAGAGAAAGCGCCCGGTTGCGTCACGGAATGCAAGCACCTTGGCGGGTTGACGTTTGCGCTGTCCCGGTGTAGTTTGTGTGCGCAGATAGAATCCGCCCTTGTGAGCAATCACCTTGCCCTCCGCGCCCGCGTGCCACGCGCCCCACGGGAGCGGCATTGCTTGGAATTCCTCCGCACCCTCCGCCCCTTGGCGCTCGCCTTCGCGTTGAACGGCTTTGCCATAGTCAGCGCCCACAAAGCCAACGGCGCGAATATGTTTGAACACCGCCCCACCGGGGAACGGGTTGCCGGTCTTGCGCGCCTTGGCATCCGTTAGGGCTTCAATGCCTACGGGTGCCGCGCCCGCGTGCTGAATTAGTTTTGCGATGAACTGTGAGTGAGTGAGCGTTTGCATAGCGTAGAGACTATGCGCTCACCCTATCAAAAAGGCAAACTAATTCTTCTAAAAAAGTTTCATGCCATTTCATAAACAAAATGCACTTGGCACGTTCATTGCTGTGCCCATAATGGTAGGTTCCCTTAGAATTTCCCGGCTGCGGTGTGCTGTCCCGTTCGGCGCTGTCACTCTCTCATGGGGAGAATCAAATTGCAAGATAAAAAGAAAAGGCGCGCCCCACTATGGGGCGCGCTCCTAACTTGGCACACGTCCTGCTTAGTCCATGCGGCTGCCAACGTGCGCTTTGATACCGTGGCGCGTGAGCACTTGCGCGAGCGCGCCCGCGTGCGCCACCTTTTGCTCCATGCTTTGCCCGTGGTCGTAAATCCAGACGTGCAAACCGGATGGATAGGCGGGCGCGGCGTGCCCCTTGGCTTTCATCCACTTTCCGAAAGACGTATTTCCCGCAATTTCCACCCAAGCAAAGCCGCAAACGCCGCCAAGTACGGGCTCGTATTGTTTCACCACGGGCGAGCGGTCGTCTAAGGGGTTGGCGTGCTGTCTGACAATCATGGGGACAGGAACGTGAGCGTTTCCCGCCGCAAGTCCCGCAGAGCGTGCGCTTTGAAAAATACTCTCAAAAGAGAGAGGCGCGGGGCGGGCGGGCGCGGCTGCCGCTTTAGTGCCGGGGCGCGCTTTATCCTCCGCGCCGGGCGTGGCGAGCAATTCAGCGCGTGCCGCGGCTTTATCGGCTGCCGTGCCGTTTGCGCGGCTAAGTAAGCTGTGCGCTGTTTCTTTTGAGAGATTGCAGGCGCGGGCATCTACGCGCAGAGCGCAGAAAAGGGCGAAAGTTTGGGCTTTAGATGCGTTCATAAGAATAGCGGATGACTTTTTTCATTTGATGCACAATTGATGTTCAACGCACGAAAGCGCGAAGTTTTCCGACTCTAGGCCGTGCGCGCGTAACTCTGCGCGCATTTTTTCAAATGCCTCTAGGTAGGATTCCACACAAATCATTTGTGTGATTTTTTTCCGCTAGGCCGCGAAGTGCCTACACCTTGTTCATTTTCTGTGCGGTGATATTCTTGCGCCTCAATAATATAGACGTAAACACGCGCGGAAATTTCGATATCCTTTCCGCTGGCAGTACGCGCTTGCCAAAGTGTCAGATTGCCCTCGCAAACCGCCGCAACGCTATTGGCGAAACATTTGGCGCGCGCCCGTTCTTGCTGTGCGTAGTGTAGCTCTGTTGTCATATAGCGACACTATCACAGCGCCCCCATTTGTCAAAAACAAAATGAGTTTTCCCGTAATTTTTTTCTAAAAGAATTCCCTTGCATTTTTTCTAATATATGGCAAAGTAATGCCACGGAAGCACGAGACGCCAGCCCGATAATTCTAAGGGATGCCGCCCTAATTGCCCGCCAATAAAAAGCCACGTTCCCTTAGAATTTAGCCGCTACGGTAGTTTCCCCGCTGGCAATTTCACACTAACAGCGCGCCATTGAAAAAGCAACTTCTTTTTTTCTTTTTTTCTATTCGCGCGCGCTACGCGCACGCAAGAACCGTACCAACTATCACAAACGGCTCTGGCAACGCTTGCCAGTGGCGAACGTCGTTTGATTCGCGCGGCTTGGCACCGTTAAAGGTCGCAATGGTTACGTGCGGCACTACGTTGTTGCTATCATGCGCGCCTGACACACAGAAAGCCGCCACGCGCCCGTTAATCGTGCCGTAGTGTGTAGCTGTCAAGTGGCGTTCCTCGCCAATGGCGAAGCGCCCGTCTTTATTGTCTCCCATTGTGAGAGTTACGTGATGACACAGCAGGCGGTGCGGGCGCGGGAGCAATCCCAAGCGGCGCGCGTGCTGCGCGCATAGCTCATGAGATTCTTGTGAAAGTACTATGGCAACGTAAGGCATAGGCGAAAGAATAGACGAGAGAGGGGAATTGTCAACAGCTAAAGCGGCGCGCCCCTAGCCGCGCAGATAGTGCGGACCATGCCAGCCCCAGCAGTCCACGCCGCTTTCGTCGTAAATGTTGCCGCGCGCGTGTTTTGCGGGCGCTTTGTAACTGGCAGACTTGAAAACGTCACCCGCGCGCACCTTGCCAAGCCCTTTGTTTTCAAATTCGCAGAGCGCGATAAAGGCAACGGCGGAGTGATGCGAAGGTTCCGCGGCGTCCTTGTAGAGTTCGCAATACGTGACGCGCGCGAATTTTTCGCCAATTTCAATTTCCATGCTGGGAGTTGCATAAGTGAGCCCGAGTTCCGCCCAATAGGTAAAGCGCGTGGTCAGCACGTAACCCAAAAGTTCAGCGAAGGCATCGGATGAAAGGACGTTGTTCATAATTCGAGAAAATAGCAGGGCGCTTGAAAAAGCAATCTATTTTTCGTACAAATCAGCGAAAAATTCTTGCGGCTTGGTTTCTGCGGTGCGGCCCGCAATCCATGCGTTAATGTGTTTGCTCGTTGTTTTGCTCCACTTTTGCGCCGTGCGGAACCATTTTCCGTCCACTGACGCCGCAACGGGCGTTTGATAGCTGAACAGGATACGCGCGTGCGCTGTGATGACTTCGTTTTGATTAGGGCTAATAGGAATGAGTTGCATAACGTCACCAAAATTATCACAGCCCTATAAAAAAGCAAATGATTTTTTCTAAAAAAGTTTTATGCCATTTATAGAATAAATCTTATGTGGCACGAAAATTGTTTTGCGATTTTTGTTGCATTCTATGGAGCGCGATGCTAAGGTGACACTATCGAAGGGGAAAGAACCCGTAGCCGACAAATTCTAAGGGAATCCGTACGTAAATTCAAAGCGCGGGCAGATTGCCCGAGCTTTGGCCGCTGGCGTATGTTACACTTAGTTAATGGGGAAAATAGCATGAGCGGGGAAAGAGTCAAGAAATAAAGCGGCGGGTGCGAAAAGGCCAGCCGCGCAGGCGGGCCGCGGCCTGTCAAATTCTTTTTTGAGAAAAATTCACTTGCACCGCGCGCGCACGTGGCGGCGGATGTTTCCGGGAAGGTCGCGCCATTTCACCTTGCGCCCGCAAGCGGCGCGGTTATAGGCTGGCATCTCTCCCCATTGCGAAAAGCCTTGCGGGTGCGTGGGGGCGTCACTCATTCCCAAAAACGGCACACTACGCCCCATTTCGGGCGTCCAAAGCGGCCCGCCGAAAATGACCGTGTAACGGTCGGCAGTTTTTCCGCCGTTGTCATAACAGGCGAGAACGTAGCGCGGTGCGCCTTTAAGCCAGCGAAGTGATGAGCATTTGGGTTGGTATCGCATAGAAAGGAAAAGTTAATCGCCAGACAGGGAAAGTCAATCAATTTTTCTAAAAACTAGCCTTGCACGGTACTATCGTTCCCATATCGTGAAACAACCCAAGCGTCAAAACGCTCGCACTCGTCTTGTATGAAGGCGAGCGGGTGTGGGTTATGCCATTTCCACAAACTTCTTAAAATGACGCCCTTTTCCACGATATAGGCATCACTCATTTCCCCATTCTGAACGTGCCATTTCAGGACAACGCCGGGAAATCCAATGCGGGAATGTTCGTAAGTAGCAAAAACGAGTTTCATTTTTTGAAATTAAACGCCCGCCATTAAAAAGTCAATTACTTTTTTCAATTACGGCAAGAATTTCGTCGGCAAATTCCTCCGCCGTCAACTCTCCCCGCACTGCGCGATTCATTCCGCCCGTGTAGTCTTTTTGCCCTTTACACTCGCGCCAGTATCCGCGCCCAAGCGCGCCGGGTGACAAATTCACATAGAAATTGTCAGCGTGCAAAATGGGGTCCCCTTCCACGGCGATTCCGCCCGCGTTAAAGCGTACGGAGAAAGCGCATTTCGCCAATCCCAGCCGCTTGGCGACTTTACGCAGGAAAGAGAGAGAGGCGGAGCGAAAACGAGCCTTGCCCGTGTCATTGTAGGGCGCGTTTTGAGCTAAAGTATAGAGTTGCGAAGTAGTCATGGCGCGCAGACTATACACACACCGCCAAACGTCAAACAAAAAAACACTAATTCCCCACAATTTTTTTATAAAATAATTCTTGCCATTTTTAGATTCCCCGTCATACTGACTACGCCGAACGGGAAACCGCAGCCGGGAAATTCTAAGGGAACCTGCCCTCATACAAAAACTAGCAGCCAAGGCGCGCGCGCGGCCTTAGAATTGCACGGCTACGCCTTCGCGCTCGTCAACCGCATTTCTATCAACCCGCCCGATATTGGCAAGTCTTTTTTTCTCTTTTTTCAGCCGGGGAATTCCTGCGCGAGGGTAGGCTCTGCGCGCCAAGCAATCACCGTGCCAAGCCGCGCCGCTTCACGCGCGCCCTCATACTCCGCCGCGCCCGCGTGCATATCTTCGGCAGTTTCGGAAAAATTCATTTCGTCATTCATAAGGCGAGAAAATTACCAGACGGCGCGAAACAATGCAAACAAAAAGTGAATTAAAATTGCCAGTTGACAACGCGCGTGCGCCCGCCAATTTGCACGCTCTCCACGGATTGCACGTTGTAAGTATTGCGCACTTCGCGCAACGCGCGGCGGAGATTCTCCGCGCGCACGGTCACGGATGTTTCCACCGTTTCGTCGCCGGGGACGTAATAGCGGGAAAATTCCGCGCCGGTAACGGTGAAAGCCAAAAAGAAGGTGAACGTTTTCATAATTCGAGAAAATAGCGGGGCGGCGGAAAAAGTCAACTGCTAAATCACGAAAAAATAAACGTCATAATGCGCGAGAGGAAATTCCGCACGCAGCAAGTCAAAAGCATACTGCGTGCCAATAAGAGAACCATCGTGCGGGCGCTCTCCTTTTTGCGTCACCTCCCCGTTTTCCAACAGGGAGAAAGTCAACTTGTTTTTACAAATGAGAATTTGGATTGTCTGGTGCATAGCGCCGAAACTATCAACACCCGCGAAAAAGTCAAATGTTTTTTCGCACTATTTTTACCCCGTTGCGACTAGCGCCGCCCGCTCGCCTAGCAAAGTTTGTGCCATGCCCGGAACATTTACCCAGCGAACCAAAGCGGCCCAACGCGCGCCCGCAGGCGGGCACCCGCGCGCGGGAATTGCGTATTTGCCACCGCGCCGCGTGGCATAGTATTTGCACTCAAAAGAGAAGCGGGCCAGCCCTTTGCACGTCAGCGGGCCGCGGCCCACGCGCCCTATCGAAAAACTGCGGGCGGCGCTCGGCGCAAAGTTGCGCACCTTATTTAGGGCACAAGTGCGCGCCACACAATTAGATATAACTATTTTTGAGAGCATGGCGAGGCTATTTGCGGCGTTTCACGGGAGCTTTCTTGCAAGGCGCGGCGGGCGGGACTTTTCGCACGGGAATTTCGGGGAAAAGTCCTTCACCGTTCAACTTCAAATCAATCCCCGTGATTTCCGCCTCCGTGGGGAGTGGGAGCGAGTTATTTACAGAGGCGGGCGTTTCCCGCGCCGTAATTTGCACCACTTGTGGCACGGATTCTGCGGGCCGTAGCGCGGGTGCTTTAGTGTAAAGCGACGATATTTGACACGTCGCCACACTCGCCAGAATTAGAGCGAAAATGAGTTTCATGCGGCAAAGTATGGCAGGCGGGCGCTATTTGTCAATTGTTTTTTAATACTCACTCGTGAGCATCACCACGTCATCCTGAAAAAAGAGATGAATGGTTTGCAACGGAAAATCAGTGAACGGAATATGTTGCGCGTAATCAATACGCCCGTTTCCATCGTCTGCCGTGAATGTCGCGCCGCCCTTGTCGTCCTTCACCAGTTTGACGGAGTGGAAGTAATCTTTTTCGCGCAGTTTCCGTGCCACGCTCGCGATAATATCAAAAAGCCAGTAGCACTCCGCCGCCTCGCGCAGATAATGCGCGCCGTCTGTCAATTTAAGACGCGGGCAACCGGGCAGATTGTGCGCGTAGTAGTTTTCCGTACCGCTGAATTGTGAGAGAGTTGCTTGGATAGTAGTTGCGTCTTGCATGGCTTCAAATTAGCAGGGCGCGCTAAAAAGTCAATTGATTTTTTCTATTTTCTCCTAATCAATTTCCATGCCAAATCTTTATTTTTCTAAAAATGGCACCCTATTTGCTCAGTAAGCCATCATATCGAATGCCACAGCACGCCCACGCCAGAATCCTACGTTACGGTGATGCAAGTCATAGGGTATAAAATGCCCGTCCCGCCTCTTGGATAGTATGGATAAAATCGTATTCATAGCCTCATGGCCCCGCGATGTATCTACCCTTGGCTGTATGCAAACTTTATGCGTTGCAAACAAAGGTTTAAGCCATATTTTGACGAGTGGGGGGTGTTTTTGCAAATTGGGATAATCCACGCCCAACGCACTCACTTTCACCACAATGCCGCCAAAAGCATCGTGGGCGAGTGCTACGCTCGTGCCACCGCACCCCACTTTTACAAATCCGCGGGAAATCAATGCTTCCACCGCCTCATCTCGCCGTGACGTGGCAGAGCCGCGCCTACTTTCCATGATTGCGACCGTCGCGTTGAAAATTTCCCGCAAATCCATAAAACGAAAACTAGCGCCGCCCCATCAAAAAGTCAATTATCTTTTTCAAGAAACTTTTCTGCCCTTGCGGAATAGGTGGCAAGCTTTCCGCTTTACGGGCGCATAGACGTTTCAAAGCCTCGCGTTGTCTAGGGGAAAGTTTTTCGCTCATAGGTGTATTTACGCGGCGATATTATCACGGGGAACTATTTGCGCGCCCGAAAATACTTGCACCCGTCAACGGTGCCGCCGTCGCCGTCATATACCACCCCGCCCAACATTACAACCGTTTTTTCCCATTTCGCGGCATGTTTTTCCAGCGATTCGCGGGTTTTCCGAAAAGTCGCGCCCGTGTCAATCAAATCATCCACAAAAACCGCGCGCACTTTGCCTTCCGGCCAAGCTGAAACTTCCGCGCCGTAGTCAGAATGCGTCCCGTCTTTCTTGCGCACTATCCCCCCAAGATATTTCCCTTCGTGTGGCTAAGTAAGGGATAATCATCGCGCCGGACAAGCCGCGCCCGCAGAGTAAGTTACAAGACGGGAAGCGCGCTGCAATCGTAGCAAGCAATCGTTCTGCGGTATCCATATAACGTTCAGGGCGCAAAGCGTCAAGATAGTGAACGTGAGCCATAGTGTTTCGTTTGTTTAGAGATAAATATGGTGAATGGCGCTTTGCATCATGCAAACCGCCTCGCGCCCGCGCCAGCGCCCCTTAAAAAACGAAACCGACCAATCTTTTGAAAGTGGCACGCCGTTTGCTTGTTCTATTTCGCGGAACTGCTCCGCGCCCACGTGCGACTTAAAAGTGCGCCAGTTAATTTGGCGAGCGGAATCGTCAAACGCTTCCAAATCGTCGGGCCGTAGTCCTATGCACGTTCCGTGAAATTGTTTCGGCGTTTTCATACGGGAAAACTAGCAGCCGGGGTTCAAAAGTCAATCAATTTTTATCGCGAATTTTTGCCCATTTTTCTTCGCGCTCGCTTAAATAGGCGCGCAATTTGCTTAGGGCCGCTTGCGCTTCCCTATGCGTGAGGAATGGTGACTGCATTTCGGGGAATAGTTTGGCATAAAACATGCGCGACACATCGCGATAGTCCACGGGCGCATCACCGCGCTCGCCCATAAGCAACGCGAACAAATCCTTACGTTTCTTTATCAGAAAGCGCGCGCCTCCGCGCCAAAATTCGATGGTGCGCCCCCGCCGCTCCACGTGAATGCCGAGTTACCGCGCTTGATATCGCAGTTGCTTAGATGTCATTTTCGTTTTCATGGAAACAAACTATCAGTCCGCCGCTAAAAGTCAATTGATTTTTTTCTTGGGGATGAGATTTTTCCAGTGCCGTTTTACGGCGGTCTTTAATGAAATACGCGCGACGAGGTTCTGCGGGGTGTGATGCTCCGCCGCAATCACGGCCTGTGCGTTCCCTTCTATCACTTCCGGCACTTCGTAAATAGAGAGTTTCACGCCATTAGCTGTCATCGCCACGTAAAGAGATTCATCATAAAACCAAGCGCGCAATTGCTTTCTGGAAGAAAAACCGAAGCGGTAGTGCCCGCGCTTATGCACGTATTCGAGGTCCCAGCCTTTCAACCCCTTCGCCACTAACCCCGCTTGGAGTCGCGTATCTTTCCCGGGAACCGGGTGCCGTTGCGTATCATACGCCGTTTCGTCCGAAGGCGGCGCGAAAAAAGCATACGGGTGAACGCAATAAACGCCACGGTAATTGTCGTCCTCCAATCGGAAAAATAGCATGGTGGGAATGTAGCGGGGCACGCGCTAAGAGTCAAGAAAAGAAGCGCCGGGCCGCGGGAAAATAACTGCGCGGCGGGGCCACTTTTTTGTGGACAGCCGCGCGCCGCCCTGCTAGTGTGGCGCTGTGAACGGTAGCCGCCGCAGCCACTAAATTCTAAGGGAACGCGCCGCCATGTCTTTTCTTGAGATTAGCAAAGCGCGTGCCAGCGGCGGGAATTCCCACTACTGGCACGCATCTTGCAGCGCAGCTACCAGCTCCCGATAGCTGCTTCGCGGACTTCATCCAACATGGGATTGTCATAATCACCTTCCGCTTCGTCCTCCGCCTCGTCAAGCGCGGGGTTGTCAAGCGGGTCGTCATCCGCATATGAACCTTGCGCTTCATCCATTAACGCCTGCGTGTCAATCCAACTGTCAAGTGCTGTTTGATTAGCTTCGCTCATAGGTTGAAAAAATAAATGAGTTGCGTGCAAATTGCAAGCGAAAAGGGGCGGGGATTGCTCCCCGCCCCCGCCGCCCGTTACTCCTTTGCCGCGCTTGCCGATTCCGCGCGCGAGCCAATCTCCACAAGCTCCGCGAGTTGCCGCCCGGTGAGCATATTCACGAACGCCGTCTTGTGCTCCGCCGCGCCGCCAAAGTTCGCGCGCCCGATGCGTTCAAAGCGCGTGCTCTTTTTGCCCGTGCCGCCGCCGTGCGTCCAATAATCGGTTGCGCCGTTCAGCAGGTCAAACGCCGTGCGGCCAAAGTTGCCAGCACCACGGCTGAACAGCGTGGAGATTTCATCCGCCGCGTTAATGCTGCGCGTGCTAAGCGCGTAGTTCAGCGTTTCCTCACCCGCGCTTTGGCCAATCACAAAATACGCGAGCGCAGCGAGATACGCTTGGCGCGCGGAAACGGTGATTCCCTCCAACATTTCCGCCGTGTTACGGAAATTAACGCGCCCTTGAAGAACCGCGTTAATGAGTTCCCCCATACGGTTCACCGCCACGTCTGCATTGGCGGTATGATACACGCTAAAGCCCACGCTCCCCGCCGCTTCCAGCGACCAGTTAAGCGTGTTTTGGCACACGATACGCACCGTGGAATCATACCCCTGCGCGGCGAGCGTGCCGTCGTGCGAAGTAATCATGTTCAGGAACGCGAGGATTTTGTCCTCAGTCACTACGCCGTTATGTGTGCGGCGCATGACAATTTCCGATTGCCCGCGCAAGTCAACGCTCAGGAAAAAGCGTTTGCCGCCGCCGAGCGTGCCCGCCGTGACGATATCGGCATCCAATCCCGCAAGCGCGGCTTTGGTTGCTTGATACACTTCACAATTGTTAATCACTTTGTATCCGTTTTTGGGGATGTGGAGCGGAACAAGCGCGAATTCGCCAATCTCGCCGTTGTCCGCCACCAATTCCGGGCGGCACTCGCGGTAATCGGCGACGAGCGCCTTATGGTGCGGGAGCGAGACGGTAACGCCGTCAATTTCCCCCATCACGCGCATTTCGCGAATTTTCGGGCAGAGCCGATTGACGGTGTTATCGCCAATCTTGCCGTTATCGTCGGCGAGCGGCGGGGATGCCAGCCCGTGCCATTCCGGGCCTTTCGTGCTGTAAACTTCGTCAATGGGCTTGATGATTTCGTGAGACATAGTAGTGAGTGTGTTTTGTGGTTGCTGTGACGTTTTTCGTTTTATCTCATTTTCCTTTTAACGCAAGAAAAATGTTCAGATTTTTTTCTTACCAGAAAACTGAAATAAGCGAAGGCGTCACTCTATATCATTCCCTCTATAATGCAACAGAAAAATACAAATCAATTTCCGTGCCATTTGTAGAATAAATCCATTTTGGCATGGTGATTGCTGGGGCGCTATGTGCAGATTCCCTTAGAATTTAGCGGCTGGCCTGATTTTCGGCTTCGCGTGTGTAGGAATAGAGCGAGGAAGGCGGAAAGTCAAGAAAGAAAAGCGGCGGGCGGCGACTCATTCTATCACGGCAGTCTAGGGAATGGACGTAATGCCCGCGCCTTCAAAGTTTGCGCTAAGTGAAAAATTTCGTATCCGGGGCGCTGTTTGATTTTCATCACGAAATGATTGAACGCTTGTTCCGCGCGTGACGTTTGCCCGCGCCTAAGCAGCGCGGAAATCCCGTTCCATACCGAAGGTGGAACATCATCAATTGTTTTATATTTATAGGGCGAGCGTTTCATAGTGGAAAGTTAGCACACGCCCCCCGCGCAGTCAACCTTTTTTTATCAACTTCCCCCATTTTCTCATAACCGCAGAATGAAAATTTTTAGCCGCAAGACTATCCGGGTGCATTTTCATCAAGTGGCGTATTGAAGGGTTAGCGGCAGCGAGTTCTTTTGTGTAGAATGAGACGAAATCTAATTTCATAGTGCCACCCTAACACGCCCGCCAGTATTTTCAACAACTATTTCGGGCGATAGCGCGACCGATTCAAAGTCGAATGAGTATCGTCCGCCCTATTTAGCCACACTGTTTTTAGCGGTCCGCCCTCGCCGATTGCGTAACAGCAATCAAATTCCGCATTATAGCGCAGTCTCACCACTATTTTCGTAACTCGCCCGCCCTCTAATACTTCCGCCTCTATAATGTCTTTCCCGCCAAAAGTGATAGCTACGGGCAAGGTTATTTGCCCGTATCTGTCCGACGCGGCAGCTTCTACAGCATGACGTGAAAGATTCAGCCGCATGGAGCACCTTGCCGCCGCTTTTATAGCCGCAGGCATGAAAATATCTACATGATATAACCCTATTTGCACGTTGACTATTTGAAAAAAATTCCAGCAGGCGGGCCATTTCAACCCGCACGAATCTACTTTTGACCTTTATGTTATTGACAAACCCGCACTACGCACGGGCTAGATTCTAGGTCTTAGCGTCTCTTTTCCGCCACTGCCAGAAAATTGGATTGGAAGTTAGTATTTGGGTAGTTTCATGGATAGTTTGTTTCGTGATGAGTCGCTACTTACCATAGTTTCAGCAGCCGTCAAACCTTTTTCGCGTACAGTTCCTATTTAGCAGACCTTCATCGAGTGTCAAGCGTATTGGCCAAACTGCTTCTCTGCGCCCGGAATTTCCGTACACTTACACTCCCACCCCACAAACGAATCGTAATAGCCATGATAATCAAATGGCTTCATTTCCGCGTTACAATAGGGGCAAACAGGCATAATCAATTTTGATTTGTCCTGCGGTATTTCGGTTTTTGCGGGTTGTGCGGCCATATTCAAGCTATTTGAGAATTAGTGGGCTCGCCGGGATTTGAACCCGGAACCAAGCGATTATGAGTCGCCTGCTCTAACCATTGAGCTACAAGCCCTTATTGAAAATTGTTAATCCTCGCATTCCACGCGGTCGCGGCGCTCCGCCATTTCGCGCTTGCCGCTCCGCACTTCGTCAAGGAGCCAGCGCGCATTGCGAAGTTCCGGCGTATCTTCATCGGGCGCAAGCTGATAATTGCGCGCCTCGGCGGAGGCGTTGCGTTTCTCGCCCGCTGGCAAGTCTGCCGTGCGCGCGAAACTCGCAATCAGCGCATCCGCCGCTTTCCCCGCTTCCGTTTGAAAAAAGCCACCAGCCACCGCCAGCGGACAGAATTCATTGCGCGGCTTGCGACGGTGGCGACTGATAAGTAACGTCTCAAAAAGATTGGCCAGCGCGGGGCGGAGGCGCGCTTTAGTGACGGGGAAAGTTACGGCGGTATCCTCGCCATCTTTATAGGTATCGGGCAGCGCGGCGGGGCGCATCATGCCGTTGTTCATATATTGCGCCACGCGCTTTGCCAGTTCTTGCGGGAACGGCGAGCGCATCGTCAAGTGGTATTGCGCGCCGTAAGTTTTGATTGAATGAGTAATCATGTGAGAGAAGTTGTAGCGGCGGGCCGCTGAAAGTCAATAGTCTTTTTCAAATTCTTTCAAATTTTCCGCGAGCCGATAGCAATAGCCGTGCCACCCGCCGTAATTGTGGGCAAAGACCAGCGAAAAAGCTCATCCATGCATGGCAGGATAACAGCGCCCGCCGCAATGAGTAAAACGCCCACAATGACAAACGCCAAGTCAACAAACGAAATCAATTGTTTCATAGTTGCGCCTTTATAGGGCAGGGCCGCGCCGCCGTCAACCTATTTCTCGCTAACAATCGTCGGCACCAAACGCAAGTTCCTCGCAAACAACTCTTTCTCAATAAAAGGGAATTCCCGTAGCGCCGCCAGCGTCGCGCCCGTGTCGTGCATGAAGCAGCGCAGCAGCTCTTCGCGCACCCGCTCCACAGATACCGCGGCCAGCAGCCCGGCGCTTTCCTTTTTTGAGAGAAAATCCCTCATCGCCCCGCAAAAACTGAATTGCTTTGTAATAGCAAAACGAATGGCACGCAAAATGCGTAGCGCGTCCTCTGCCATGCGCGCTTCGGTATCGCCCACGCAGCGCAGCACACGCCGCGCCAAATCCCCGCGACCCCCAAACAAATCCACGATATTTCCATCGTCATCAATTGCCATTGCGTTGACGGTGAAGTCGCGCCGTCTCAAATCGTCCTCCAAGGTGCCCACTTCCACACTATCCGGTCGTCTGCCGTCACTGTATTTGCCTTCGCGGCGGCACAGAACGAAATCCACGCCTCCTATTTTAGGATGCACCGCACGAATTGTGCCAAATTCCGGTTTTTCGAGTTTGATTGCGCCCGTGCCCCCGCACCGCACGGCGATAGCGTCGCGCATGGCCGCGTAGTTAGGCGCTTCTACCGCATAGTCAATATCCTTCGGCTGCAATCCCAGCAACTTATCACGCACACATCCGCCTACTTCGTAAAATTTGGCGTTCATTAACGTGGAGAATATGGATATTTATTGATTATGTCAATAATAAAATGGGGCGCGCTGGCGGTGCCTCGCCAGCGCGCCTCTATTCGTGCCACCCGTCAAAAAACCACCGCTTATTCTGAGGGGCGCGGGGAATCGGCGCATTACGAGCGTGCCACGCGCCGCATAGCGTGCAAACGTACAAGTCCTGTGCAACCACCGCCAGCCTTTTAGCTTGGCCGTAGCTGAACAGCCTTTGACTGCGGCACAAATCGGGCCGCTCCATTTTTCGCTTACCCTTTGCAGTCATAAGGCGAATTAGGCGGGCACCACATCCGTAATCACACCATCACCCTTTTGCAATTGCATGTAGGCATCGTCGCGCGCCTCGGCTGCTTTGCGAAGCAGCGAATCGCTTGCGAGGAAATCTTCCAAATGACTTGCCGTAGTTCCTTCGGGCAAATCCTTTTCCACAGTGACAGCCCAAGCCACGGTTAAGTGCTTGCCTTGACTTTGAACGTGTCCCGTTTCAGCCAGCTTTGGAGCATCGGAATCAGAGCTTCGACTTGCTCACGATTCAGGTGCATCCGGGTTGTCAGATGGACTTTATCCGACAGTGGATATTTCACCCATCCGCAGGTTGCATCGGTTTTTATTCCGAGGCCGGGCGCGTCACCATGCAGGCATTGCGGGTTGGCATCGTCAACGCCGAGCCACACGGCAGACGTGCCGGGTTTTTCGTAGATGGCGAGGCTGCTGGCTTGCAGACTGCATTTTGTTCCGTAGTGGTCTTGGAAGTTCACGACTTCAAATCCACGGCTTGTCCGTTCGACTTTTCCGAGTTTTTTTGCTTTCATATTTTTGTGTTATTGACGTTCGCACTTAACAAATCAGCGCAGCCAATGCGCGTTACGGCTTCGGTTTGCAGTCGTGCGCCACAGGTCGCGCATGGCTGGCTTCATCGTTACGAGATGTTTCATAGTTTGAACCTTGGCAGAGTTTCTAGTTGCGTCAAGTATTTATGCAATTTCGCCAGCTTTATCGTGGCAATCTCGCAAAAAACCGTCTAGGGTGGGGCGGTTACATTCTGTGAATTCTGCCTCTGCCACTTCCCACATCACACGGTAATACTCTGTCACACCATATCTATGGACACCATTTTTCACCAACCTCCTACAGAGTCGCGCTAGAAACCAGCGCGCGAAACCGCGTATTGCGTAATACTTGTATTTGTGGCGGGTTTTGTTTTCCATATCTCCAAAATTAGCAGATTTTCTATCGCCGTCAATCCTTTTTTATCCCCTACAGGGAACCACAAGACTAGCACAGAAAGACGAAACAGCCACCACCACATCTGCAATAAAATAATCTATTTCCCCTTTATTTAGAGAGACTAGCGCACACGCCAAAAATACCCCCGAAATAAAGCCTAGCAGTGTTTTTGTCATTCTATCGTTTTTACTCCTCCACTTCCGTTTCCACGCCCGGCTCTTGTCCGGTTCGCCTAGCCACGTCTTGCAGCGAACTCGCTCCACGGTATCGGCGGTTCGCACCTTCGCACGATTTCTTCCGGCATCACGTCCAAGACGTGAGCTCGCTGCTTGGCATCGTGGATGACCATGAATGTTTTGCCGTTACGCTGCCACACTGCTCTCAGGTCGTGTGTCGAGCCGATTTGCACAGCGCCTTCACATGGGGATTTTGTTTCAGTTGTTGTCATAGAATCGCATAACAAGGCGCTGGACCGAAAGCGGCGGGCCACGCCAGTTTTGTTTTCGGGAGTCACTGACCGCCGCTTCGGTCAGCTTTCTCGTAATGTAGCCGCTTCCCACGTCGTCTTTACTACTACTCACCTATGGTGCGATATTCCGTTCCGCCACGGTCGCAATTAGTTGAGCGCGACAGGATTAGAACCTGCAAGCCGTTTTGGAGCGGGTTCTCTAGGGGTGCTACCCCGTTCAGGCTTTCGCCCGTCTTTACAACCACGGTCTATTCCATTCAGCGTCTTTACATTCCGCCACGCGCTCAAAATGATTGACACCGGCAGGATTTTAACCTGCATGGCGATAGGTGCTCGCCCCTACCATACTTTCAATGTGCGTTGTACATTCCGCCACGGTGTCAAATTAGTTGTCAGCGGGCCGGTCGCTACTCCGGCTGTAAAGTGTCCTACTGTATCTATTCTCACTTTACCTTACCTCTTGGCGATGGGGTTCCCACCTACCTGCTCTTCAGGTTTCAAGGCGTGTCTCCCGTGCCCCCGAATACTCAGTAGCACTGCTTTCCACGCCGCCGCTGACAAATTGAAAATTCTCAAAGAACTATGGGCAGTTTACACAACTTTAGCCCCGCGTCAAGCACCTTTTTTACAGCATTGCGCGCACAATGTATCCCAAAAGCAGTGCCAGCACACAGCGGAAAGTGTTGACAAGTAGCATTTCCGCCAATTGATTGCCGGGCGTAGCTTTTCCCGTGTTGGCAGCCGTGTGAACGTCTTTCGCGAGGTAGGACACCACCAAGGCCACGCCAATGGCGGCGGGGACGCTAAGGTGGGGCAGCCCGAAAAGGGGCGCGATAAACCACCCCCCACAACTTAGCGATTACGAAACCGTTGATTGTAATCAGATAGGTTGCGACGATGATTCCGATAAGAATAGCGAAGAGTATTACCATAGAGTGATTAGATTAGCGATGTTTCAGTGATTGTCAAGTGACCGCGCTTTCACTTTCTCGATTTTTTTGGCGAATCTCGCGGACATAGGCGGGCTGCTCAAACAGATTATCGAAAAAATCGCCAGCCGACAACTCAGACGGCTTGCGCCGCCCATAGATTCCGTCGCCCTCCATTACCATTCCTTGCGCATCTTCCACCGTTTCAGCTTCGACGGTGACAGGCACGTAGCAAATTTCGCGCAGATATAGAGTGATTCGTTTCATGGTGTTTAATTTAACAAACTTTCGGCGGCTGTCAACTACTTTTCGCCGCCGCCCGGCCTACCATAGTGAAAGCCGCGCGCGTCTTGCCACCCTTCGGCTACTATATGTCGCCGCACAAACTCGCGCCCTGCTTTCTTAAGCATCCTCCAAAGAAATTTCATTTGCTTATTTCCCCGCCTCTGAATAACGGGGCAAAATTGCGCCGCCCAATCTGTCCAACTTCGCCGCCCAATCGCCCGGCGTATTGAGTGACGGCGGTAAGCCCGCGCAATCCAGCGTCTTAGCGACAACGAGCGCGGCGCATTCCGTAGCCACTACCGGCAGCGCAACCAGAACCCTGATTCCATTAAAAAGAAATTTCAGCATACGTAGTTTATTTACACTTCTTCCAGCAGTTTCACCGCTTTCGCGAACAGCGTACCTTGCGGCGCTCTCTGAACTGGCACTGTCAATTTGCGCTTCTTGTTTCGTTGCCGCCAAAACACGTCAACCGTTAGACGCTCCGCGGCTACCAGCTTGGGGCGGCTCACACCCTTGGCTTCCGCTCTGAAAATGCGCTCGAAACCTTCCGAGAACGCGCGGGCATGTGCTTCCGTATCAAACACAGCGCGCGGAGTAGTAGATGTCGCCATCCCGATAACTAGCGACTACTTTATAAACGATTCGTGTTTTCATTTAGAGAAAAATAGACTATTCTAGGAGAATGTCAACCCCAATCAAAAATTCACACTAATAACAGGGTGCCCCTCGTCAAGCACGCCTTCCATAACGTCGCCCTGTTGAATTTCCCGTATATGCTCCACGGCAATCGCCTCGTCCGCCACGCTCATTTCCACGGTCGCCGTCATCTGCAATTGTTCAGGAGACAGTCGCGACAACCTATCAATCAGTTGTTGGTAAGTCATATACGGATACTATGATATTTTCTCTAAATGTCAACAGCAATTCACACTGCCGACAGAAAGCGCGCGTAAAAAGTAATCGTTGCCCCGTCGCGCTTACCCAAATAGCGTCGGATGAAGTCGTTACGCATTTGCGTGCTCGCGATTTTCACTACGCGGCCTCGTTTGCGAAAATAAGCATTATCGCCTTTTAATTTCACACACACTTCCCCCTTTTTCTTCATCGGGCGCGAAGAAACAGCGAAAAGCAAATCTCGCTTTGCGGGCGCATCCGGCGCGACTGCCAACACAGAAGCTCGACACATCAGAGCACACTCGGTATCGTGCTCCGATTTGTACTCTGATTCCGAGAATTCACTCACGCATTGAAGTAGAATTGTTTTCATTTTTCGATATTGATTATGAGTAGGCCAATGCGGGGATAGCCCCCTCTGGCAAGTCATCGTCCGCGAATAAAATCGTTCCCCGCTGCCATATCCGCTGTCCGAAAGAATCAACGGAGGGTATCGCTTCCATTGCATAGTAGAAACTCGGCGCGTTCCAGTTTTCGCGTGGAAAGCGCACATTCGACACAAACGCTCGCCTATTTCCTTTTCGGAAACAATCGTATGATTTCATATGACGTGGCGCTTTCATCGAGAGCCACCCGTCTAATTCTAGTTTTTGATAGACGCTCATCATAGTTAACCCACCGTTCCGAACACTTCACGCATCGCTACTTGCGAAGGCTTGCGCCAATTCACGATACGCCCGGTATTCACATCAATCGTCAATTCGACGTAATCGCCGCAATGTTCGCCGGGCATGAAAGCGGGCACGTAACCAGTATATTCGCCCTCGTCACCACCCGCTGCATTGAAAGCGCGTGCGCTGAACATATCGCTGCACTTGGCGCAAATGACAGTTGTTGTAATGGGCGCTTTAAGCGTTTTTGGCTTGCTCATATTAGGAGATTAGCACCCTTTTTTATTCCGTCAATGAATTTCGAGAAAAATTATTTAATGCCCAATTTAGCGCGCTTTTCCTCTAAAATTTCATTTGCTTCAAAAAATAGGCGAAGCGTGGCGGGGTAGTAAGGCTCCTGATTTTCCGCGCCCGTAGGGGCTAGATAGGGCAAACAAAGGGACTTTTCGCGAATATATATGCGATTAAAGCCCACTTCCGGCGAATTATCTGTTAATTTTACTTGGCCGTCATCCGCCAAATTGCTGGCAATATCCGCCAATTTCACCAAGCGCGCTTGCGGCGTAAATAGCTTATAGCGTTCGCGCTCTAGTTGTTTGCGCTGCTTTCTATTCAGGGCGGGGTAATTTTGCTTTGTATAAACGTCTGTTAGTTCCTCGATAATCAAAGCGGCGCGCTCGCCAAATTCGCGCCGCAGAATTTCAAAGCCTGCTGCCTCACCCGCTTGGGCGGAGTAAATATCCTCCAAAGAATCATGGCCATAGCCCGCCACAATAACATCCACGTCCTCCACGCCCGCCCGCGCCAGCCGCCACGCTACGTCCTGCAAATGAACGAAATAGGGCCGGATATTGTCTTTGCGAAATTGGTGGCGATGCAACTCGCGAAAAAAATCAGCGGCGCGAATGGCTTCGCTATTTTGGAGTATGGTGTTTTGCATTAGGTCACGGTGACATTAGGTGGACTTCCCTCTTCATCCTGCGCTTCTTGCGCATCGCTTCCCGCTTCCGGCATCTCCGCTCCGCTGCCAAACGTAATATCGTGCGCCTCTTCTGCCGCAGCCAACCAACGGCGGCTGACTTTTACTTTGTGCTCTGGCGGCAGCTTTGAGTTCAGCTCTGCGAGCGTAATAGAGACGAATGAAGTAGCGCCGGGTGTTCTGGCCATAGTGTGAATTTAACTTAGTTTTTGCGAATGTCAACCCCGCCCCACCACCAAACACCGCTTCACCCGCACCTTGCCCTGCAAGCAGCAAATTACGTCTTCCTCGCGCACCTTGCAAAGCAAGGTGGCGTCGCCGGGGAAGTCGTAATCCTTGTCCGCGAGGTGAATGCCTGCCGCACAAGATTTTGTCACGTCGGGGTCGTAGTCTTCGACGACGACCTCTTTACCGACGGGGCACTCGGTGATTTTGCCTTCGAAATCGGTGTAGAAGCTGCCGTCTGGCCGCTTAAACACCTTTTTGTAGAAGGTGTAGGTTCCGCCACGCGAGGGTTTGTCTTTCGGAAGTAAAGTCGTATTTGTTCATAAAATCAATCTATCAAATTTTCTAAAAATGTCAACACCTATTGCACCGCCACGCCACCAGCGACAGGCGCGGGGCCACCAATCAGCCTGTCCGCCCGCAATCCAGCCAGATAATCCCTACCCCGCGCCGTCAATTCGCGCAATAATCCTATTCGCACAAATCCCCGCTGCAATAGAAACTTTTCATTTGCGTTTTGTTCATCCGCAGCGCATTGATTTTTCGCCGCCAGCTCTTTCAATTTTTGCGGCCCGTCGCGCTCCAAAATAAGCAAACTCGCCAATTCATTTTTAGTCACCCCGAAAGGATAAACTTCCCGCAAACGAATAATTTCAATCACGTCTCCACGATTCAGCGAACGCTTACCAGCAAACGCCAAATGCTCGCGAACGGAATCAATCCACTGAACCACGTTTCTCGCCGTTCCCCGATTGCACTCCGCAATCATTCGTAGCGTATTCGGATGGAAATTGATTCCATCGTTTTTAAGCTCCTGAAAGAGAATCGCTTCCATTTCCTCGTCAGAGTATAATGAAAGGTCAATGCGCTGGCAGCGGCTCACTAGGGCAGGGTCAAGCAAATCAATCCGGTTAGTCGCGAAAAAGAATCCGTGACGCTTGGGACTAATAGTCACGGACAAGTCGCCGCGCTTCACCGTTTTAGGGGTGCGCGCCGCCGTGATTTCAATCATGGCGCGAAATAGCGATTGGATTCCCTTGGGGGCCGCATGGAATTCGTCCACAAAAAAGCAGGCGTCGTTACCTTCTACGTGGCGCGAGAGAACATCCTCAAAGAAAGTGGCGGGCGAGCCTAGTTCGTCGCCGGACGGGCACCAAATGGCGCTGCGCGCGTCGCCCCACACGCTCTTATAGAGCCCCCTGCACGCATCCAGCAGCCGCGTCTTGCCAATGCCGGGCGGCGCAATAATCAGCACCGGGGCCATGTAGCCTTCTTGCAGAGTAGCGCCGTAAATGGCGCGCGCCACTTTCATTTTTGAGACTTCTTGCCCCACGATGCCAGCGAAGTGCCGTTGAAAAAGAGAATCGAAAGCCATATCGTCGTAATATAATCGTTTTTCTTGGGGGCGCAAGGGAATTTTTCTTTTAATGATGACTAGCCAAAGCCGCGACAATTACCACCACTACAACCACGGGGAAAATCCAATCGGGCATTAGCCAACCACCCCGCTTTCCGGGACTTGCACCGCGAAGCCTGTTTCGTCACGAATCGCGCGCCCTTTGGCGAGCAGCCCCACTACCACGCCGCGCTTGTCTCGAAAGCGCAAATCATTTTCATCGCCGTTCACCACCGGCTTGCCGTTATAGCTAGTCGGCAGCGTTTTACCCGCGAAAACGATAGCCACGTTGCCGCCCGCTTTCAAAAATGCGTCGGCATACTTGCCGTTAGTTTCGCTGCGCGAGAAAGTGAGCGAGTAATTTTCCGGCATTTCGCCATTGAGAAAACGCGCGAAGCGGGCACGGCTTTTAGTGTAATCGTAAAACGCAATGCCCGGAAACTTGGGGAAAATGCCCCATTTTTCATATGGCAAGTCGCTTGTGCCGTTGAGCCGCACAGCGGGACGCAGACCTTGCGCCGCCGCAATCGCCTCGAAAACCCGCAACTCGCCCTCCAATGTTTTGAGAAAATGCGCCCGGTCACTTGCGAAAGACAGCGTACGGGCAGTACGCGCTTGGATGACGTTAGCGAATCGCCCTCGCCCCGCCGAGAACAAACACGCGGCGCGGCAACCGGGTGAGGCGTGGGGGCATACGTTAATCACTCCGCTCTGGTCAGACGGGGCCATATAAAGGATTGCAGTAAGTACCCCCTCCTTTTCCCCTTTAACTGTTTTTGCGTCACGAGACACGGAAAGCAAGCGAAAGAATTTCAGATTCATTGAGTCGTTAATCTAACAGTGTTTTTATAGTTGTCTAGGAATTTTTACAGAAAAGAGCGGGAAGTCAGTCAGCGTGAATAATGGCAATTTTGTAGCCATTTCCATCCTCTAACACGCCCTCATGGATACCTTCGTGGATTTCCTCGTCGGAAAATCCGTTATCCTTGGCGCGCGCTGCAAACGCCGCCTCCGCTTCCCGGTTGCCCTCATCGGTATCGTCAAAGGCTACCATCCCCAAGAATGTTTCCCCTGACATCTCCACAACAGCTACGGCTTGAATTTGCATAGCACCACCCTACCGCCATTTTTCCGCCCGTCAATGAATTTTTCTCTAATTACTCACCATTTTTATGCAAGAAAATACGCGAAATGATTTTTGCACTTAGGCGGTCGCCCGTTTCCGTTTTCCCCTCTTCTACGGTACGAATAACTATTCCTTCGGCGGGCGCGCCGTTATCATATTTAAGATTATCCGCCATATTTTGCAGGTCATCGAGCGAAAACTCGCAAACACCCCGCTAAATTTCGGGCACGGATGGAATAGCCGCGCGATAATATAGGGCGGCTGGGTCGTCACAACTCAAGAAAGAATGGTGGCCGGGGTCGAAACAGTTGAACAGTGCGAGCGCCCGCTCAGGCGCACCCATCTTGTTACCCTGAATGGCCGGGCCATAAAGCTCGCCCTGCAAAACAAAGTCGCGGCCCGCCGCCGCCATTATTTCGCTAATATTATATTTGCGGGCGATATTCCAGAACGGCGAGTTGGGCGTATCGCGCAGCTCCAAATTGCGCGAGCAGACACCGAAAGTGCCGCCGCGCCAGTAGAAGGAGGCGGACTGCCCGTCCATTTTAGTCGTGATATAGACGCGCCGCCCGCGCAGTGCCGCCAGCAACTCGGGCTGCGACAATATATTTGGCTCGTCCGTTTTTCGCATGAAGCTAGGCAATCCTCCGATTGCTTCGCTGCCTTCGGGTAAGGGCTTACTATACTTTACTATCCCCAATATTGAGGTTATGTCGGTGCCTTCTAGTAATTGAATTGTCTTGCTCATATTTAATACGTGCGGCGTAAGCTTCTTCTTTCGTCTCGAATCTCCCAAGGTTTACGGTTTTCTTGTTTCTCCAGATGGTAGCATACCACTTTTTTCGGTGGGCGCAATAGCCAACACCCTTTGTTTGAATTTTTTCTGGTGGTAATTTAGCACAGAAAGACTCAATAGCCTCCCTTTTACGTTTGAAAAAGAACTCAGCATCAGAATAAATCCATTTAGCGAATCGTTTCACCGAGGCCCGTTCGGCAAGTTTTATTTCATGGCAATGTTTACTAGAGGTCTTGTAAATGTTACAGAAAATTCCCTTAGCTTCAAACATCCCCTTGATTCTATTTAGTAATAGTTCGCCACCTAAAATAGAAATAGTAATTGAGTTAAACCTCTTCGAGAGAGTCGAAGAGCCGTCGCCATCGAAAACTCCTCTTATGAAATGCGGCCACAAAGATTCTTCCAAGTCGGGCGCGGGTGCTTCTATTTGTGATTTATTTGGAATACAACCTGCTTTAGTTAAAGCATCGGATAATTTCCTTGATACGAGATGCAGCGTGGAAGCTTTAACATCTTTATATTTGTTGATTTTTGGCTTTCTATTGCCAATTACTATCTCGGAAATAAACCAGTCGAGAGCGTAGTCATCTTGTTCGTGGAATGTAACAGAGAACCCTTTTCGGGTATTGCACCCATCAGCAAATAACAAGCCAAGTAGATAGGCTTTATTTGGGGAATTTATCTCGTCAAAATAGGTTTCAAGTTTCTGAATTTGGAAGTGGCTCATCGAGAGTATTTACACTCTCAAACAAAATCAGGGAAAGCCCTTTTTCAGTTTTCTCTAATTTTCCAAATCGTTCTAAAATTGACAAAGGCAGCGCCAGCCCTTGCGAATAAACGCCCTTGAACTTGGAAATCTTAATTCTATATCCCTGTTTTTCTAGGAAAGAGTAAACAGGATTATTTGCATCAACAATGGTATCGGGCAGGTGAAAAATGCACCAATCATCTTCCTGAAACTCGCCCCTCTTGACTACCGTTTGGTAGCCTAGCACAGTGCCCAACTCAATTGAGTCCGCGCCCGGAATGGGTCGCAACGAATGAATTTTTTGGATGGATGCGAGTGGTGTACTCATAAGCGTTATTTGGCCGCTATATAAATCGCGGGGCTATTTATAAACCAGTTTGGTGAGCTTCACGGAATCGACGCAGTAAGTTCCCCTCCACGCTTTAACTAGGTGGTGATGAGGCTTTTTACGCGCGACGCGGCGCTTCCAAAACGATTTAATCATTCGCGGGGTCATTTCGCCGGGAGGGTGGCTGCGCATTTTCTTCGGATTAGAAACTTCGCACTCCCATATTTCAGTGCAACCGGGTAAATACAAAGTTTCTGCCGCTTTGACACTATCAAACACAAACAATTTAGAGTCAGCGATAACTGGCGTGGTAGTGACATTCTTGCCGTAGCGTAGGAGAATACCCTCCCTGATTTGTTCGATGGGGTTATCCCCCGCGTTGAATGACAGCGCGCCTGCACCGTCGGATGTAACAACTTTGTAATATTTCTTCGACATTTGATTATTCGTTTCGATGGAGAATACTTCGGTCGCCCAATAGCCCGAACATTGAGACAGTCCCGCGGATACGGGGCAACATTATTTGCTCGCCCGGCTCTCCGGCGTCGCCATCATATTCCGCAGGCGAGCCATCATCGAAACGAGCGAGTGTCACCACGCGGCCTGAGTCTTTTACTATTTTACGAACTATCGCTGGTTCATTAACATAATTGGGCGACAATGTGCCCATCTCGACGACAAAAACACCAGCCAACGAAACCACCGCTATATACGCGAGTGGATAAACAAACTGTTCGTATCTCATACTGGCGATATGTTACTGATTATTTCAGTGTTGTCAACCCGGCGAATTAATTTCACCGAATCTACCACGCAAAGCCCCTTGCCTTTGTCAACTTCTTCGCACCCCTCATGCCAAAACTCGTGAATTGAATCGGGAGCGGGCAGTAGTGAAGGCACGTTCCTGACCCATGAAGGGTTGGTTATTTCACACTCCCATATCTGCTCTGTAAGACCAGCGAGTGTGTATGCGTCCGCTACAGCAGAACACACAAAAAGCTTTGACCCCTCAATTTTTGGCTTTGTAACCTTTCCCGGAATATATTCCAATATCAAACCGCTCTGAATATGCGGGCGGTTGAATTCTGGACAGTGATACAAAGCGGCGAAAGAAAGACGCTTACCATCAGGCATTACCGTAACGACTTTATAGAATTTATCGGCGAATGGTTGGCTCATGAAATGAAAATAGCAAAATTCAGAAAAACGTCAATCAAAAATAGCGGCGCTACCATTAAATGAGGGCGTTATACCCCAAGCCGCAAAATACGCTGCCGCTTATTCCATCG
>Ga0228700_1000751_pt1 | contig 25810 bp, 26 predicted proteins | sample McNCre317_Aug_MG_FD_178019 | JGI IMG/M metagenome (GOLD analysis project Ga0228700, IMG submission 178019) | Freshwater microbial communities from McNutts Creek, Athens, Georgia, United States - 3-17_Aug_MG | ecosystem: Environmental > Aquatic > Freshwater > Creek | place: USA: Georgia...
TGAACTCATAAAAGAGCTGATCTTGGTTCGCCGTTTGACCCATCATGGCTTGCACCTCCGTCTACGCAGAAGCATACGCAAGCCACAGGTCAATTTCTAAAAAATCGGGAGTTTTTCAACAGAATTGACCCATAACTGTCTGTCATACAAGGACTCATAGGGATGAGGTCACTGGTTGAAAGCGGATTCCGGTCTTCTTGATTGCTTTTGCCTATAGAAGATCAGGTCTCAGCGTTTATCCCTTTGATCTGGTTGTATTCTTGGGAGGGTGATCTGACCAGAAAATCCCGCACCGTTCAGCTTATCCCACAATTTCTTCAGGATAAATACGTTAGCAATCCAGAAAGGCGTACCCATGCCAGCAAGCCGATCATCACCAGAAGTCACCTTCGCAAACGAGTTTCTGAAGCACTACCTAAAAGGTGGCATCGGTGCGATGCCGAAATCGGACATTGACGCACTAGTCATGCATCTCTTGGATAAGCACGCAAGTGAAAATGGCAGCCCACTTGGTAGCTTCCCAAATCAAATTGCCAGTGAACGTCTCCGCGCGCCCTTAGCCAGAATTAAGCGGTTGCGCTACGAAGGAAGTCTCAAATTCGGCGGTAGACCGGAAGATGAGGCACGCGTCAGATTTGTCCGCTTGCTAGAAAAAGCCGGCCTTGAGCTCGACAAGAAGGAGGGAACTGCCACCAAAATTGTTTTCGTCGTCGAAGATGTTTTGGCGAAAAACTGGATCCAAGGGCAGATCAAGGAACACAGCGGTATCTTTGATGGCTCGTTCAATACTGAGATCATCAAGGTTGATCCAGACTTGTTTTTCCATTTGTTGCGCACTCTATTACCTGACGCCGAAATTGACAAATTCGAGGAAAAATACAAGGCGCTGATTAAAAGGGTAAAGAAAGAGGAACTCGTCTCTGGCTTCAAGTCACTCATATCATCATTCGTGAAGGGCGCTGCACAGGCAGGCGGTGCTGCAGCAGCTACCGCGCTATTAGCCTTACCTCTAATCGGTGGCTAGTCAGTATGCCATTCCAGTGGCAGGCGTGGATCGACTCGCCCGGCAGGTAGGCGCACATGACTACGCCAATCTGTCACTTTGGTTGATGTGGCTCCACCAGTCAGGCATACCTTCGATACACGCGATCATGACGCCTTCGAGAAAGACCGCCACGGGCCGGTGCGTGCCATGGCCAGCATGCGTATCGCGTGAGTTGTCGAGAAACAGAGCCAGTGGTACTCGACTGACAGCTAGGGCAGCGTTTTGGTAGACCCTTGGAAAGCGCTTGGATTGGACTTCTGGCAGCACATCGTGTCCACCCTGCGCCACGCGTTGTTTAACACGCTGCATGGCCAATTCCAGATCGTTGAGTCCGATGAAGACCATGACCACAAAGTGTCCGCCCTTCACTCCTTCATCCAGTTCTTTGAGCTTGTGCCCTTCAGTGTCCGAAAACACCGTCTCAAAAATGAAGAAGGCCTCATTGTGACGACATACTTCTCTCTTTGACGTGGCCTCACGTTGCGCAGCTCTTGCAGTTTCCTCTGTCTGAGGGGAACTTTCCTCGTTCCAGTTCAGCTCACGCTCGATCATGTCGGCGTTGATGTACTCATCAACGACCTGGCCTAACCTGGGTTGCAGATGTTGTGTCCAGAAGGTAGTCTTGCCAGCCCCGTTGGGGCCGGCGATCATCATCATCAGCGGCTTGTCATCAATACCAGCTTCCAGTTCATCCCAGAAGGCATCCAGTACTTCTTGGCCCGTCAACTCAGATCCATCCCCGTTTTTTTTACTTCAGCCCGAAGCTCACCGATGGCCTTCTTGAATGCGGCACGCTTTGCTGCATGGGCTTGTGTTGCGCGATCGGAGGGTGACATTGCCTTGGCGAGCAGCTCGTAGGCTTTTGTAAAGCTCCATTCGGAAAGCTCATCCCTACAGAGCATCTCCATGATGGACACCTCCAACTGAGGAATGATTTCCAACAAATAGCTCCCTGTCAGCGGGGTGAACTTACTCCACATCTTGGCCAGACGATTCAACGCCTGCAGACGCTGACGATTGGCGCCGTGCAGCTTTTCAAAATTGGTCAGGCGCAGCCATGCATATACAGTGACCCGTTCGACGTGCAGGGCCTCCGCGAGTTGTTTGATGTTCAGTCCGAAGGCCTTACGCACGGCATTGATCATGTCTGCCGGCGTCTCCAGCACCACCTCATTGGTAGTCGTGAGACGACTGGCGTATTGGACTGGCAGCGGCGCAGCGCCATTGATGCTGGTCCCAATGTGCCTTTCGATGAATCCAGTGCTACCTTCCAATTTCATGACCATTGTCGAGATGGCATTGCCCACGTCGACACCAACTACCAAGACGTCATTGAGGGAGGTAGGACCTTTTTGCTTCCACATTTTTCGCTGGTCGAGCCGGGTAGCCAGTTGGGCATCCTCTGCGCTTGCGTAAATCATGGTGTGTTGCCGATATTTGAAGTTGGATTCCAGACTTCCCTAGCGAATGGAGTGATCATCAGCTGAAAAGCCTGGGACAGTTCTGCGTGAATGGTTTTGTAGGATACGCGCAGTTGCTCTTCGGTTGAAGGAACTTCTGCATCCACCCATCGGTCCGTGTCGATGATGCCACACCAGCCCGGTTCGTTTTGTGTCTGTGAGTTTGCGGGAGGCAACATCCCCTGCAGATCTGCCGGCAATGATGGCACGCCAAAGCCCTTCATGAATTGAAGGCGCATCATTCCTTCGGGGAACGGAACATCCATCATGTGCACGAGCAGGGATGGCCCCTTATTCGCGCCGGGCAACTTGGGCATGTTGCGTGCATCCCACGGTGGACACACGTAGTCTTCTGGCTCGTGTCCCTGGGCCGGGATGATGAAGTCCACGTAGCGCATGCCTACCCGGTTCACGGTCTTGATCCCTACCGCTGGCAAGGCCTTGAGGATTTCCATCCAGTTCGTAAAGAAAAGTGTGGAGTTCAAATAGGTCGTGGTGGCATAGGAAACGGAGTCGCGGGTGACGCGCACCATGGACTGCATGTCTGTAGCTAACATGTCATAGCCGGCCACGGAGGTCTGGCCAGTGACCACGCCCGCCTGCCCCTCCATATTGATCTGAAACCCGACCTGTGTCGCCTCGACGATGGATGTGAAGCGTTGGCCCAGTCGGGCGGTAATCGCGTCTCGAATGTTTTCCGGGCCTACGCCTGCTACCGGCAGAAAACGCACTTGTGCTAGTACGAACACCAACGGGGCGTTCGCCCATTGCCCCAATGCTGGGGCTTTTGCTTGAGTCACGGACTTTCCTTGGTTGGGGCTGCAAAAGTGTTTTTGATGGATCTTACACGATACTTTACACGGCGCAAGATTTCTGGCACACTGAGCCCACCTTACACAAAATCTTACAGATGTAGGGATTGTTCAGAAAGGCTTTTTATGTCACATACCTCTCAGCCCAACACCTCTGTGATCCTCAACATGGAGAAAGTGGATGTCCCTCAACAGAAGCTGACCTATGCCCAACTGGTGCACCTGGCCTATCCAGGTGACCCGCCAGCGGATGGCTCTGACATCGTCTACACCATCTCGGTGACGTACACGGATGGCGTCGGTGATACCTCTGTGAGCCGTGGCTCTCAACCTGTTAACGTGAAAGAAGGGATGGTGATCAATGTCCGCAAAACAGGCCGTTCTTGATACCGCCCTGGCGCCGTTCGCGGCGGCCGGATTGCGCGTTAGCGTGGTGGGTTCTCACCTCCTGCTGCATGATGTCCCTGTGGTGGACGACCAGCGACGTCTCCAAATGGGGGCCTTAGTGGCCACGTTCATCCATACGGAAAACGCTGTCACACCCCCAGCAACCCACCAGGCGTGGCTTGATGGCCCCTACCCCTGCTTTTCAGACGGTCGGTCCATCGAAATGCTGCGCCACTCGGATGTACCGGGGGGGCTGCTGGCCCCGGACGTCCCAGCGCGGTACTTCTTTTCCAACAAGGATGAGGGCTGGACTGGCTATGCCACCCATTACGACCTGCTGATGCACTATTGGCGCATCATCACGGATCAGGCCCGCGTCATCGATCCGCACTGCACGCGACCATTCCAGCCCGGCGCCGTTGGGATCGCGGTTGCCCCCCATGAGTCGCCCTTCATGTATCCAGATGCCTGTTCTGCACGTGGAAATTTCTCCATGGTCAGCGAGCGGCTGGCGCAGAACCGGATTGCGATTGTTGGGCTGGGCGGTACCGGCTCGTTTGTACTGGATCAGGTTGCCAAGACGCCCGTGCGCGAAATCCATCTATTTGATGGGAAGGACTTTGAGGTTCACAGTGCGTTTCGCTCCCCAGGAGGGCCGTCAGCAGATTCATTCGGCCAGAAGAAGGTAGAGCACTATACCCGCATGTATGCGCCCATGCGCCGTGGTGTGATCCCCCATCCGAACAATGTAACGCAAGACAACGTCGAGTTGCTCCATCAATTTGACTTCGTGTTTGTCTGCGTGGACAAGGGGCTCGCACGTAAGCTGATTTGTGAGTTTCTGATCGCTAGCGATATCCCGTTTGTGGATTGCGGCATGGACTTGTCGCTGTCGTCAGAGCAGCAGATCTACGGCACATGTCGTGTCACGGTTTGCACGCCCGACAAGTCGGACCATTTCTGGGGCCGGGTTCCGGTCATGGAGGAGTCTGGCGACGGCCTGTATGACCAGAATATTCAGGTTTCGGATGCGAATGCCTTGAATGCCATCCTAGCGGTAATGCGCTGGAAGCAGCAACTCGGGTTTTATGCCCAAACCGACGATTGGCACCAAATGGAGTTTATTCTGCAGAACATGGCGCATCTGAGGACGGATAGACGGGAGGGCAAAGGTGCGAATTGATCGGATCACCCCTGAAGTGGTGGAGCTGGCCCCCAAGCCCCTGCAGCCTGGTGTGCTTTACATCAGTCCCAAGTACCGAGTAGCGGTGCATTTGTGCTGCTGTGGTTGTGGTGACAAGGTGGTCACCCCCTTGACACCGGCCGAATGGCGAGTTCAGCTGACCAACGGCATCGCCTCGCTTTATCCGTCGATAGGCAACTGGGAAATGCCTTGCCAGTCTCATTACTGGATCTGCGGAAACCGTGTCTTATGGGCGGCATCGATCAGCGCCAAGGAGATCGATCTTGTTCATGCCCGTGACCAGGCAGATCTGGACGCCATGCTTAGGAAGGCCAATGCAAGCGCTGGACAGGAGACTGGTGAAGCCGCTCCGGTTCTGACTAAGCCCAACTGGATCGTGCGTTTGTGGAACTGGTTCTTTGGTTGACTACCTTGGTTTAAGTTTGGCGAAGCTAGAGAGTGGCTGCTCTCGGCCATCAACGGACATCTACGACTGAGTCCTATAGCGGACGCTCAAGCTCGATGAAATCGCTCCTTCATAATCAGACATCACTAAGGAGTATTTGCTTGACGCTCGAATGGAAGTACACGGAAGATTCTGTTGATTGGGATGATCTCTCGGCGCTGTACAAAGCGGCGCCTCTTGGCGACAAGAAGCCGATACATCTTCAGAAAGTCTTTTCCAATAGTTTATTCAAATGCTTCGCCTACGAAGACTCCAAACTGGTAGCTGCAGGCAGAGCTTTGGCTGATGGCGTGGACTGCTCGTATATCTGTGATGTCGCTGTCATGCCAAGCCATCAAGGCATCGGCCTTGGCAAACAAGTTGTCGCGCATCTGCTTGAAGTTTCGCGCGGCCACAAGAAGATCATCCTGTACGCAGTGCCAGGTAAAGAATCTTTTTATCGAAAGTTGGGCTTCTGGCGCATGACGACGGCGATGGCTATTTTTGAGAACCAGCAAGAGCAGGCGGAGCGGGGTTATCTCAGTGAAGCGTGACCCTTCAACTGCCAAGCATCGAGTTTCAGCTTGTCCAAGACTCGACAGTCCTCCAAGGGTCGGTAGATGATCTTGTGCAAGTGTTGCCCTGTCTGGAAAATCTGCAAAGGGATCACCTTTAGCAGGTAGAACAAACACGGTTGAACATTCATCAGTCAGTTCTTAATATGGCCGTTTAGGAACTGATTGATGTGGCTGCTCACCAATATTGGATTTTTCTCGATCGTCGAACGTCCAGAAGACATTGACCAGAAATCGGTCACCATCAGAGCAAGGGTCAGGTCAGACCTTGAAGCCCTGCAAAAGCTCTATCTGCCGAATTTGACCCACATCCATGAGACCACTCATACGGACTATCGATTCAGGGCCAGAGCCTTCAAACGAGACCTTGCCAAGGCCATGGCTGCACTCGTGGATGGCATCAGTTACCCCAATTTCAAAGATGAGGTTGACGAGGTGCAGGGCCGTGATCGTGCAAGTCTCTATACCCAAGTCTGGGCTAGCCTGTACGAGATGCAGCGCCAGTCATTCACCTATGCACTAGATGCTGATGAGGTGACCCATAAGATCGCAGTACCGCGATATCCCAACCACTGCGCTGTGGTGCTTGACCCAACTCGACGGGTCTTGGTCAGAATGGATGACCGGGATGAGTCGCCAACGCTTTTCTTTCACACCAGGGGTTGTCGTTTGCACCATCCTCAAGACGATTTGGTGCAGCACCTATACCAACTTACCGGGAACCGGGCAAAAACCGCTGCAAAGTGCGTTATCCCCGCGCAACAAGGGTATGCAGACTGGGTCTCTTATACGATCCAAGTTGATGAACTGTCAGATTTGCCGGAATACGAGATGTCTCCGTACAGGTGGGTGCCATTCGATCAGGTGATGGGGCAGATTGAGCAGGTCATAAACAAGCGTGCACGCAAGCGGGACAAAGACCATTTCAATGCAGCTGCGACTAGGGTGCTGATGGCGATGTTCAATTGAGCAGATAGCGCCTCAGCAAACCAATTACCTGCTGTTCATCTGCATAGTCAGATCTGCCCTTGTACTGTGTGGGGCAGGCATTGATCACGATTTCTTTGAGCCACCATTCATCAGGCTGCTCGACAAAATTCAAGATGAAGATGCAGTACTGGGTTGTACTGCGATAGATGCGCACCTGGCTGTCAGTCTCGGCATAAATGAACCAGCGATCCCAAACCTCTTTGGGGACATACCCAAACCTGATGCGCTGCATCTGCCCAGGGGTAAAGACATAGCAGCCATGGATGATTCGATGCGCCTCTGGCATTGGCTGCAGGTCGTGCCAGTCTTTGCCAACGCTCCTTTGAGCACCTATCCTAAATACGTCAGTGGTTGAAGAAATATCACCCCTAAGTTGAACCATCAAAGTGAAATGCTGCAATACATCAAAGAAGAAAATTGCTAATCAAAAGCAACCGATAGCTGTTTTTGACTAGCCACCAGTTGCTTTGCACGATCAAAGAATGCGACCACTCAAGCGCTAACTTCTCAGAGTTTTCCGCTCATCGTTGCACTGCCAAGAATATGTGATTTGTAAGTAGTGGCAAACAAGACATCTGTCGTCAAGGGACTGTTCGAGTTGGCACCGTTCAGAAGATTGGCTGTCATGCCGTTAAAAAGTGTGCCAGTCGCACCATTGATGGTCGTATCAAGCGCATATGCGGTCCACGTGTAGATATGCGGCGTAGCTTGAGGATTGCACGGAGCAACATTCGAATAGCGGGTATAGCTTGACCCTGAAATTGTTGCGTTAAGACTGGTGCTTGATGATGCAATCGACAAAGAAGTGCCTGAGACCGAAGGAACAAGAGTGACCTCATGCAAATAGACGGACCCGCCAACATACACAGCCTGAGGATCATCCATGATCATGACAATGGATTGGGTTCCACTTGGAATATTGGAGAGGTCAATCTGGGGCAGTTGGGCTCCACCCGAGTGACCGTTAGATGTGCATTGGAAAGCAACAGGAATGGATGATCCAGAAGTAAATGCGGGAGAACTAATTGCGAATTGCGACGATTGAACAGTAGCGGCACTGGAGGTGTTGGCAAGTTTGACCCCAATCTCGTACATATTGAGATACGGATTCACGTATGCATAGACACCAGAACCAGCGGTGATTGCATGAGAAGTGCCACCAGTTGAATTGACAGCCATCATGCCATTCCATGGACTATCCGCAGTGAAGGAATATTGATATGGGCCATCAGCCACCATCCCAGTTGTCGCTGTTGTTTTTGTCAATGCAACAGTTCCAACAGGCGATAGTGAGTTGGTGCTTCGATAGAAATATGTTCCTACATAGTCAGCAAGTGTTGTTGCATTGGGATAAGACGAAAGAGTTGCTTGCCCATATCCATAGCCGCCACTTGCCGAGTCATTGAAGTCTACAAATCCAACAGACTGACCATTCGTTGATCTGAGTGCAGCCATGTAACCAATCGTGCGTGAATTACTGACCAAATTCCAAGTGCCATCATTGTTTGATGTCAAAGTACCGCTGCCACCAGCGCTTCCACCCGCACAACTGTTGGTAACGTCGCCTTGTCGACAAATGCTGAAATGACCAGCTTGGTCAACCTGAACGGAACCATAGCTGGTTGCGCAGCCACTGAAAACACCTTGTGATTTATTGGCACATTGCATGGATACATAGTTGTATGTACCCGCAAGTGATGCGGTATCTGCAATCGGATTCTTAAGCCCAAGGATTGGAATATCTTTTGTCCCTGCACCAAGATCGACCTTAATTGAGCCAACCAGCACACCATTAGGCAAAACGTTCAATTTTGAAGTGGGTGATGCACTTGGAGAATATGTTCCGTCTGCATTTGCAATCAAAGTGCCTGATCCTGTGTGACAACTTGCAGATGCAAGCTCACACCCATATGCACTTTTCGTGATCGTATAGCTATACGTGAGTGCAGTCGTATCTAGGTTATAGGTCAGAACTTCACCAACAGATGCGGATGAGAGGAATTGCTGATTTGTAGAGACTGGATTAGCACCTGAATTGCTGCTTCCACCTCCGCCACCGCCCCCGCAGCCTGAAATGGCCAATGCAAGACCAATTGCCATCACTGATTTCATCGCGGCCATAACCTTCATCCGACTTTTCATGTTCGCTCCATAACTGTTTGTAACGTATTACGTAACAACATTCTATAAGGGTTTCACGAAACTCGTAACATGTTTTTTTTCCGGTCTAACGCGACAAATGGCGCGAATGTCTTTGGGGCTCGTCTGCGCCATGTGCGCGAGCGCCTCGGCATGGCACAGGAAAAGCTTGGGGTTCAGATTGGAATCGACGAGTCAGCAAGTCGCGCTCGAATCAGTCGCTATGAGACTGGTATCCATGAGCCCCCTATAGGGACTGCAAGGTTATTGGCACAGGCATTGAATGTGCCTCTGGCCTATCTCTACTGTGATGATGATGAAATCGCAAATTTGCTGCTGAACCTAACCACTTTGCCACCGGCAACACAGGATCGGGCAATGAAAGCCTTTGAGCAAATCTTTAGCCGGCTAAAGAGCACAGATAAAGAAACGTTCTCAGTGGACGTTTGACGAATATCACCTGGCGTGGGGTAGAGCTAACGTGGAGAAGTAAAAAATCTCAAGAAGAGACGCACTCAGCGTGAACTTGCCCAATAAAGAATGGCGTTAGAGGCCGATGCAGATAAGACCTCCGTGAGGAAGATCAACGGGCCGTGACCAACCCGTCCTAGAAATACTGTTGAGGCAGGCTAACCGACTGAATGTTGAGGTTGCAGACATCTTAAAGGCACACAAAGGCACAGGGGCAGATTGCCCCCTGATGTCTCATAGGTGGGCGATGCCCGTAGCGACAAAGACATGAAAGTCATAAAGGCTCAAATTAAACCAAGCATGGGCTGACCACCAGAGAACGCAATGAACCAGCTTCTTACAGTGGCTGAACATGCTTGTATGAAATAATTGTCCATAATATAAGCAGCGAATGCCCCCCAGCTGCGGCGATCTCAAGCACCCGTTTGACGCCCGCCTGGCCTTTCACATCGGCCAGGTCGGCATAGTGCGGCGCCTCGGAAGGTGCCTGGGCGCTCAGGCGGGTCCAGCCATCGCCGGGCTCGGGCGGTGGTTCGGCAGAGGGTGGCAAGAACTGCTGCACCACATCGAGCAGGTGCCGCGCCCGGAAGACTTCGGCGTCGGGCACCAAGGCGGCCTCTTCGGCGCTGCCCGGTGGCAGCACCAAGCGGGTGCGCACCTGCTGCTGGCGCAGTGCCAGGCTCATGGCCAAAGCCCCGCGGATCGGCCTGAGTTCCCCCGTCAAAGACAGCTCCCCTGCGAATTCGTGGCCTGTCAGCTTGTTGGCATCGATCTGGCCACTGGCCGCCAGAATGCCCAGCGCGATGGGCAAGTCCAGTCGCCCCGAGTCTTTGGGCAGGTCGGCCGGAGCCAGGTTGACGGTGATGCGTTTGTTGTGCGGGAACTCCAGCCCGCTGTTTTGCAAGGCCGAGCGCACGCGTTCACGGGCCTCCTTGACCTCGACATCGGCCAAACCCACCAAAGTGAAGCTGGGCAGGCCGTTGGCCAGATGCACCTCCACGGTGACCGCAGGCGCTTGCAGCCCGACCAGTGCACGGCTGTGCACCAAAGAAAGACTCATATCCCCTCCCTGCCCCATGCTGGTGCATGGTATGTGTGCTTGCGCGCTGTCTTGGCGCGTGCTTCTTGTATGAATGCCATTGAACCACGCAAAGAGGGCCAGCGCACCGGTAAATGCCCCAGTTTCAGGCGCACCAAGTGTTGGCACGGTCTGTGCTTGATGGGGTGTGTCCTCAACAACTTTCAACGGAGTCCAATATGAAAAAGATCCTCGTTCCTTCCCTGATTGCACTGGCTGTCAGTTCTTTGGCTTCGGTGGCACAAGCCCAAACGGCCCCTGCAGAACCTGAAAGCACCTTGTCCTACAACGTCGGCGCCGTGACCGATTACCGTTACCGTGGCATTTCCCAGTCGCGTCTGGACCCTGCCTTGCAAGGCGGTGTGGACTATGCCGACAAGAGCGGTTTTTATGTTGGCGCTTGGGGGTCGACCATCAAGTGGATTAAGGACACTCCTGGCGTGACCTCTGGCGCGACCGAGCTCGACTTGTACGGCGGCTACAAATTCACTGCCGGTGACTTCGCCTATGACCTGGGTTTCCTGCGTTACCAGTACGCGGGTAACAACTACGACAAAGCCACAGCAGGCGGCGTGAATGCCAACACCAACGAAGTCTATGGCGCTGTGACCTACGGCTTGTTCACCGCCAAGTATTCGCATGCAGTGTCCGATTTGTTCGGCAACATCAACAGCAAGAACAGCTATTACCTTGACCTCAGCGCTGCTTTGGATCTGGGCGATGGTTTGACCTTGGTGCCACACGTGGGTCGTCAGTCGATCAAGAATTCCCCTGGGCTGAGCTACAACGATGCTTCGTTGACTTTGGCCAAGGACCTGGGCAATGGCGTGGCCATTTCCGGCGCAGTCGTTGGCACCAACACTTCCGCTTACACGGTCTACAACAGCGACAAGATTTTGAGCAAAACCGGCGTCGTTCTGGGCCTGAAGTACAGCTTCTGATTCCCTCAAACATTTCAAAGGAGCCATCATGAAACTGGTGACCGCCATCATCAAACCCTTCAAGCTGGACGAAGTGCGTGAAGCACTCTCGGGCATCGGCGTGCAGGGCATCACCGTGACCGAAGTCAAAGGCTTCGGTCGTCAAAAGGGCCACACCGAGCTGTACCGCGGCGCGGAATACGTCGTGGACTTTTTGCCCAAAGTGAAGATCGAAGCCGCTGTGTCCGACGAACTGGTCGAGCGCGTGATCGAAGCCATCGAGTCCGGTGCCCGCACCGGCAAGATCGGCGACGGCAAGATCTTTGTGTACGACCTCGAACAAGTGGTTCGCATCCGCACCGGTGAAACCGGCGGCGAAGCCCTCTGATTGACAAGAAAGAGAGTCGAAAAATGAAAAAGCTACTCGCTTCGTTGGCCTTGGGCTTGACCCTGGGTCTGGGTTTGTTCGGAACGGCCTCTGTGGTCACCGCCCAAACCGCACCGGCTGCAGTTACCGCGCCAGCAGCCAAAGCGGCTGATGCCGCTGCACCTGCGACGGCACCTGCTGCAGCCCCCGCTGCCGCAGAGGCCGCACCTGCACCGGTGCCCAACAAGGGTGATACCGGCTGGATGATGCTGTCCACTTTGCTGGTCTTGATGATGGCTGTACCCGGCCTGGCTTTGTTCTACGGCGGCCTGGTCCGCAGCAAGAACATGCTGTCGGTGCTCATGCAGGTCATGGTCACCTTCTCGCTGATCCTGGTGCTGTGGTTCATCTATGGCTACAGCCTGGCCTTCACCGAAGGCAGTGCCTACATCGGCGGGTTCGATCGCCTGTTCATGAAGGGCATCTGGGACAACGCCGCAGGCACCTTCGCGAATGCCGCCACCTTCTCCAAAGGTGTCTACATTCCTGAAGTCGTGTTCGCAGCCTTCCAGGCCACGTTTGCAGGCATCACTTGTGCGCTGATCGTCGGCGCCTTTGCCGAGCGTGTGAAGTTCTCTGCCGTGCTGGCTTTCATGGTGCTGTGGTTCACCTTCAGCTACCTGCCGATCGCCCACATGGTCTGGTTCTGGATGGGTCCTGACGCTTACGCTTCCAAAGAAGTCGTGGACGAAATGACTTCCAAAGCCGGTCTGCTGTGGCAGTGGGGCGCGCTGGACTTCGCTGGCGGTACCGTGGTGCACATCAACGCTGCTGTGGCCGGTCTGGTCGGTGCCTTCATGATTGGCAAACGCGTCGGTTACGGCCGTGAATCCATGGCGCCTCACAGCCTGACATTGACCATGGTCGGTGCCGCTTTGCTGTGGGTGGGCTGGTTCGGTTTCAACGCAGGTTCTGCTTTGGAAGCCAACGGCTTCGCGGCGCTGGCCTTCATCAACACCATGATGGCCACGGCCGCCGCCGTGATCGCCTGGTGCCTGGGTGAAGCCCTGATGCGTGGCAAAGCCTCCATGCTGGGTGCAGCATCCGGTGCGGTGGCTGGTCTGGTTGCCATCACGCCTGCAGCTGGCAACGTCGGCATCGGTGGTGGCGTCGTTATCGGTTTCATCGCTGGTTTCGCCTGCCTGTGGGGTGTGAACGGCCTGAAGAAACTGCTGGGCGCGGATGACTCGCTGGACGTGTTCGGTGTGCACGGCGTGGGCGGTATCTTGGGTGCCTTGCTGACTGGCGTGTTCAACTCGCCAGCCTTGGGTGGCCCCAGCGCCGTGGGCGACTGGGTCACGGTGAGCATGGTGACGGCTGATGCCTACTCCATCGCTGCGCAAGTGTGGATCCAGGCCAAGGCCGTGCTCGTGACCATCGTCTGGTCGGGTGTGGTGTCGGTTGCGGCTTACAAGATCGTTGACCTGACCATCGGTCTGCGCGTCTCGGAAGAAGAAGAGCGCGAAGGTCTGGACATCTCCTCACACGGTGAGTCCGCCTACCACGGTTGATCCCGAGGTCTCGAAAGCGGTGACACCCGTCACCGCCCCTAAACCCGCAGCGCTTGCGCCCTGCGGGTTTTTTCATGGGCCGGTGCGCTTCACTTGGCCTCGGGCAGCATCAGCCGGAACGCCTGCATCACCGGTGACTGGTCGGCTTTGCGCCAGACCGCTTCGGTGGCCACCAGGGGTTTGTCGCCGCGCAAGGGGCGGTACACCACGCCTTCGCGTTGCAGGGCTTTCATGCTGGCGGGCACCAGGGCCACGCCCAGCCCTCCGCTGACCATGCTGACGATGGTGTGCATCTGGCGTGCTGTGAAGATTTGCGGGCTGAAGCCATGCTTCATGCAGGTGGCCACGATGGCGTCGAACATCATCGGGCCGTTGTGCCGTTCAAACCCCAGAAATTGTTCTTGCGCCAGCTTGCCCAAAGCCACTGCGGCCTGTGCTGCAGCAGGATGGTCTTCGGGCAAAGCCACCACCAAAGGCTCGTGCATGACCAATTGCGAATCCAGTGTGGGTGGCAGGTCCGAGGTCTGGAACACAAGCCCCATGTCGATGCGCCCACTTTCCACGTCATGGATCAGCTGGTCGGTGGTGCCTTCGAGCAAGGACACCTTCACCCGGGGATAGTCTTGCGTGAAGCGTCGCAACAGCGGCGGCAGGAAGGAATAAGCCGGCAAGCTGATGAAACCGATGGACAGTGAGCCCATCAGGCCCAAAGCGGCTTCCTGTGCGCGGCGGCGCATCAAATCGGCCGAGGCCAGCACGGCGCGAGCGTCTTGCAAGGCCTCCTTGCCTGCCAGCGTGAGGGCAATGCGCCGTGATGTGCGCTCCAGCAGCCGCACGCCCAGTTCGTCCTCCAGCTCCTTGATGGCGAGGCTGACCGGCGGTTGTGTGAGGTGAAGGCGTTTGGCGGCGCGACCGAAGTGAAGTTCTTCGGCCACAGCGACAAAGCACCGGAGGTGGCGCATGTCCATTGATATATTTCGCAAATTGATCGATCTGGAAAGTAAATTTACCAAAAACAAAGCAGGCCCTTGAATTGGTCTCAAAATAGAAGTTCAAAGCGACCCCATGAGGTCGGCAAAAGAACAGATGGCCTGCACGGGCCAGGAGACAAAGCATGGCAGTTCCCTCTCAGGGCCGCGCTGATGAGCGACCCCGCACCATGGTCCATCCCGGACCCCGTGCCGAGGTGCGCCTGGAGCATGTGGCTGCGTCGGGTGCGCGGCAAATGCGGCTCGCCCTGACGGCAGGCACCAACTTGCACGAGGGACTCACCCAGGCCCTGGCCGCCACGGGCGTGCAGGCCGCCGCCATGGCGCTGATGGGCGGCGATCTTCATGAAGTGGCTTACTGCTTGCCTATTCCGGACCCTGAAGGTCAGGTCATTGCCACCTACGGTGAGCCCCATGTCTTGCAGGGGGCCAGCTTGTTGCGCGGCAGCGCAACGCTGGGGCGGGATGCACAGGGTGCGCCCGTGATCCATTGCCACGCCAGTTTTTGCGATGCCGATGGCGCTGTGCGCGGCGGGCACTTGCTGACCCAGCGCACCGTGGTGGGCCGTCAGCCGGTCACGGTGCTGGTGTCGGTGCTCGATGGCGTCGCGCTGCGCCTGGGCTTTGATCCCGAAACCCGTTTGAACATGCTGCGCCCCAGTGCGCAGACCACCCCGGCAGGAGCCACGCCATGACGAAGTCTGTGCAGACCGAGGAAGGCCGCATGGGCCGGCTGGTTTATGGCCGCATCGCGCCCAACGAAGACCTGGTGCAAGGTCTTCAGGCGATTTGTCAGGCCCAGGGCGTGCGCCATGCACTGGTGCGCGTTGGGCTGGGCAGCCTGGTGGATGCCTGCCTAGAGGCGCCTTCGGGGCGCCACTTGTTCATGGCGGGCCCGGCAGTTGAGGTCCTGAGCCTGTTTGGCGAAGTGCGCACCGAGGCCGATGGCACCTGCAGCGCTGCACTGTGCGGTGTGGTGGTTGATGCCGCAGGCCAGGTGCTCAGCGGTCGTTTTGTGTCCGGTCACAACCTGGTATTTGCCACTTTTGAAGTCACTCTGGAAGAGTGGCTGCCCCGTGTGTCCACAACTGCGCCGACGAGCGCACTGTGAGTCTGTTTTTCCAACCTGTTGATTCAATCCTCTCCATGACAACTTCTCACCCCACTTCTCCTGTTGCCGTCATCACTGGCGGAGCCCGCGGCATTGGTCTGGCCATTGGCCAGTGGTTCCTTGCACATGGCCACAAGGTGGTGCTGCTGGACATCGACAAGGCCACTCTGGACGCCACCGAGCAACAACTCGCCCGCCCTGATGATGTGCTGTGTCTGCACACCGATGTATCGCAACCCGAGCAGGTGCAGGCCGCCGCCGCCAAGGTGCTGGAGCGCTTTGGCCGTGTGGATGCGCTGGTCAACAACGCCGGTGTGGCGGTGTTCAAACCCGCTCTGGAAACCACTTTCCAGGAGTGGCGCCATGTGCTGTCGACCAACCTGGACGGCGCTTTCCTGTGCTCGCAGGCCTTTGGCGCGATCATGACGCGCCAGCGCACCGGCGCCATCGTCAACATCGCTTCGATCTCGGGCCTGCGTGCCAGCACGCTGCGCGTGGCCTATGGCACCAGCAAGGCCGCACTGATCCACCTGACCAAGCAACATGCGGCCGAGTTCGGCAACTACGGCGTGCGCGTGAATGTGATCTGCCCCGGCCCGGTGGAAACCGAAATGGCCAAGCTGGTGCACAGCGTGGCGATCCGCTCCGACTATTACGACACCATTCCGCTGGGCCGCTATGGCTCGACCGAGGAAATGGCCAACACCGTGGGCTTTTTGTGCAGCAAGAACGCCAGTTTCATCAATGGCCAGTACCTGGCGGTGGATGGCGGCTTTGACGCCTCGGGCGTGGGCCTGCCCACGCTGCGCCGTAACACCCCCGAACTCAAGGACGTGGGAGCAGCCCAATGAGCGCACCTTGCATCATCGGTTGGGGCCACACCCCGTTTGGCAAGCTGGACGCTGCCGACAGCGAACAACTGATCCGCGACGCCGTGTCGCCTGCACTGGCTTCGGCCGGTCTGCAGGCCAGAGACATCGACGGCGTGTTCGTGGGGCACTACAACGGCGGCTTTTTGCCACAGGACTTCACGGCGTCGCTGGTGGCCATGGCCGTGCCCGAGCTGCGCCATGTGCCCGCGGTGCGTCTGGAAAACGCCTGCGCCACCGGCTCGGCCGCGATCTGGGCAGCGCTGGATGCGGTGGCATGCGGCCGCGTCAAGCACGCCCTGGTGGTGGGCTTCGAGATCATGAACGCCGTGCCCGGCCCCAAAATCGCCGAGACCTTGCTGCGTTGCTCCTACGTCAAGGAAGAAGGCACGATCCCGTCGGGCTTTGCTGGCGTGTTCGGTCAGATCGCCAGCCAGTACTTTGAGCGCTTTGGTGACCAGAGCGATGCACTCGCCGCCATCGCCGCCAAGAACCACGCCAACGGCATGCACAACCCCTTTGCCCACATGCGTCGCGATTTCGGCTTCGATTTCTGCCGCAACCCCTCCGACAAAAACCCCTTTGTGGCCGGCCCGCTCAAGCGCTCGGACTGCTCGCTGGTGTCGGACGGTGCAGCGGCACTCGTGATTTCGCGTGAACCGGTGTCTGGTGCCCGGGTCAATGCGGTGCGCTGGAAGTCGCGCACGCAGGTCAACGAATACCTGCCACTGTCACGCCGCGACCCCACACGTTTTGAGGGTGCGGCCCTGGCCTGGCAAAAAGGCCTGGCCACGGCGGGCGCCACACTGGACGATCTTGCATTTGTTGAAACGCACGACTGCTTCACCGTGGCCGAGCTGCTCGAATACGAAGCCATGGGGCTGGCGCCACACGGTCAGGGTGCGCGTGTGATTCTGGATGGCGTCACGCGCATGGACGGCAAGCTGCCGGTCAACCCTTCGGGCGGTCTCAAGTCGCGCGGTCACCCGATTGGTGCCACCGGCGTGTCGCAGCACGTCATGGCGGCGATGCAGCTGAGCGATACCGCCGGCGACATGCAGGTCAAAAATGCCCGTCTCGGTGCTGTTTTCAACATGGGTGGTGCGGCGGTGGCCAACTACCTGAGCGTGCTGGAGCGCGTGCAATGAACGACGCCCAGGTCATGAACCTGTCGGCCCTGCTGGCGCAGACGGCGGCCTTGTTCCCGGATCGGCCGGGGCTGATCCAGGGCGACCGTCAGTGGACCTGGCGCGAGATCAATGCGCGGGTCGATGCCTGTGTGCAGGCCCTGCGCGAACTGGGCGTGCAGCCCGGTGACAAGCTGCTGGTGCAGTCGCGCAACAGCCTGGCCATGTTTGAAAGCTGCTGGGCGGCCTTTCGTTTGGGGGCGATCTGGGTGCCGACGAATTTCCGGCTCACGCCGCCGGAAGTGGCTTACCTGGGCAGTTCCAGCGAGGCTTCGATCATGCTTTGCGAAGACGTGTTTGCCGAACACATCGATGCGGTGCGCGCCGAGTCCAAGCACCTTCAGCATGTCATTGCCATTGGCACACCGCGTGCGGGTGAGCTGAGCTACGAAGACCTGCTGGCCCGCCATGCGGGTGCACCCACCGACATGGCCACGGTCACGGCCGACCAGGTGCTGTGGTACTTCTACACCTCGGGCACCACCGGGCGGCCCAAGGCGGGCATGCTCACGCATGGGCAACTGACTTTTGTGGTCACCAACCACCTGGCCGACCTGATCCCGGGCACGCGTGAGACCGACAGCTCTATCGCCGTGGCACCTTTGTCCCATGGTGCGGGCATCCATGCGTTGCTGAATGTGGCGCGTGGTGCGGCCACGGTGTTGTTGCCTTCCGAGCGCATGGAGCCGGCCGAAGTCTGGCGTCTGGTGGAAAAACACCGCGTGAGCAATTTGTTCACCGTGCCGACCATTGTCAAACTGCTGGTGGAAGATCCTGCGGTCGATCAGTACGACCATTCGAGCCTGCGCTACGTGATCTACGCGGGCGCACCCATGTACCGGTCTGACCAGAAATTGGCCTTGCAAAAGCTTGGCCCGGTGCTGGTGCAGTATTTCGGTCTGGGCGAGGTGACCGGTTGCATCACCGTGCTGCCGCCGCACATGCATTCGGCCGACGATGCCGACCTCAATGCCAACATCGGCTCTTGCGGGCGTGCGCGCACCGGCATGGAAGTGGCCATTCTGGATGCGCAGATGAACCCGGTGCCCGTGGGCACAGTGGGCGAAATCTGCTGTCGGGGGCCTGCCGTGTTTGCCGGTTACTTCAACAACGAAGACGCCACCACCAAGGCCTTGCGCGGCGGCTGGTTTCACACCGGGGATCTGGGCCGGCTGGATGCGCGCGGCTTGCTCTACATTACAGGGCGTGAATCCGACATGTACATTTCGGGGGGCTCCAATGTCTACCCGCGTGAAGTGGAAGAGATTTTGTTGATGCACCCGGCGGTGGCCGAAGTGGCTGTGCTGGGTGTGCCTGATGCCAAATGGGGCGAAATCGGCGTGGCCGTGGTGGTCAGCCGTGACCCCGCCCTGACGGCTCAGGCCCTGCTGCAGCATTTGGAGGGGCGTTGTGCCAAATACCGTTGGCCACGTCACATCTTTTTCTGGGATGCCCTGCCCAAGTCGGGTTACGGGAAAATCACAAAGAAAGACATCCGCCAGATGCTGGAAGAACGAGGCGATCTGCAACAGCAGATCGTCACTTGAAGAGCGAAAAGGCCACCCGGCCCTGATTTGATTGATGACCAACCCCAAGGAGACAGACATGACTTTTTCTCGCCGTTCCGTGTTGCGCACCGCTGCTGCTGCATCGGTTGCCGCTTTGCCCATGACCCAGGTGCTGGCCCAGCCCAAGGCTGAATTCACCTACAAGTACGCCAACAACCTGCCGGTGACCCACCCGATGAACGTGCGTGCCAAGGAAATGGCCGCTGCCATCCTGGCCGAGACCAAGGGCCGCGTGGAAATTCAGATCTTCCCGGCCAGTCAGCTGGGCAACGACACCGACATGCTCAGCCAGTTGCGTGCCGGTGGCATCGAGTTCTTCACCCTGTCGGGCTTGATCCTGTCGACCTTGGTGCCCGGTGCGGCCATCACGGGCCTGGGTTTTGCCTTCCCTGATTACGACACCGTCTGGAAAGCCCTGGACGGCGATCTGGGCGCCCATGTGCGCAAGGAAATTGGCAAATCCGGCCTGGTGGCCATGGACAAGATCTGGGACAACGGCTTCCGCCAGATCACTTCGTCGACCAAGCCGATCCAGAGCGCCGACGACCTCAAGGGCTTCAAGATCCGTGTGCCCGTCTCGCCCATGTGGACCTCCATGTTCAAGGCTTTCGATTCGGCCCCTGCTTCGATCAACTTCGCCGAGGTGTATTCCGCGCTGCAGACCAAGGTGGTCGACGGCCAGGAAAACCCGCTGGCCATCATCGACACGGCCAAGCTCAACGAAGTGCAGAAGTACTGCTCGGTGACCAACCACATGTGGGACGGTTTCTGGTTCCTGGCCAACCGCCGCGCCTGGGATCGTTTGCCCGAAGACCTGCGCGCCATCGTGGCCAAGCACATCAACGGTGCAGGCATGAAGCAGCGCGTTGATGTGGCCGCCATGAACGCCACCTTGCAAAAGTCGCTGACTGAAAAAGGCATGGTCTTCAACCAGGCCAAAGCCGATTCCTTCCGCAACCGCCTGCGCCAAGCCGGTTTCTATGCCGAGTGGAAAGCCAAGTTCGGTGACGAGGCCTGGTCGCTGCTGGAACGCTACAGCGGCAAGTTGGGCTGATTGCCCATACCGCAGACCAGACGAAAACGAGGAGCAGGAACTTTTATGTCGGACGTTCAGACCCAGCCGCTGCTTGGCGGCGAGCATTATTCCGAGCCCGAGCCCACCAGCTCGGGCATCGGCCGCACAACGTCTCGATGGATGGTGCCCCTGGAGGCGGCTTCGGCCGTCTTGACTCTGGGCATCATCGGCCTGCTTCTCGCAGCCGTCTTGTCGCGTTACGTGTTTGCCAATTCGATTGTCTGGATCGACGAGGTCGTTTCGATCTCGTTCATCTGGGTGACCATGATCGGCACGGCCCTGGCCATGCACCGCAATGAACATTTGCGCTTGTCGCTGGTGGTGGACAAGTTGCCAACGCGTGTACAGCATTACGTGCATGCTTTTGCGCTCACCGTGGTGGCTGCCTTTTTGGTGGGCCTGCTGCCTTCGGCCGTGGAATACGCCCAGGAAGAGTGGTTCATCAAGTCGCCCGCACTGGACCTGCCCAATACCTACCGTGTGTCATCCATCCCGTTTGGCTTGGCCTTGATGCTGTTGATCGTCATGGGCTACGCCTGGCGCACGGTCCCTGTCAAGGCCTTGGTCAGCGCGGTCCTCCTGGTGGGTGCCACGGCCGCGGTTTGCCATGTGCTTGCTCCTTCACTGCCGGCTCTGGGCAGCTGGAACATGGTCATCTTCCTGGTGGGCGTGGTGGCAGTGTGCCTGATGGCGGGTGTGCCGATTGCGTTTTGTTTTGGCCTCGGTGCGCTCAGTTATCTGGCGTTCACCACCCATGTGCCGTTGCTGATCGTGGTGGGACGGATGGACGAAGGCATGTCCAGCCTCATCTTGGTGTCGGTCCCGATTTTTGTGTTGCTGGGCTGCGTGCTGGACGCCACGGGCATGGGCAAAGCCATTGTGGATTTTCTGGCGTCGCTCATCGGGCACGTCAAGGCCGGCATGTCGTATGTGCTGCTGGGCTCGCTGTTCATTGTGTCGGGCATTTCAGGCTCCAAGGTGTCTGACATGGCCACCGTGGCGCCCGCGCTGTTCCCCGAGATGAAGCGGCGCGGCAACAAGCCCAAGGAGATGGTGGCTTTGCTGGCCACGGGGGCCGCGATGGCCGATACCGTGCCGCCAAGCATTGTGCTGATCGTGCTGGGCTCGGTGGCGGGTGTGTCGATTGCCGGTTTGTTCCAGAGTGGCTTTGTGGTGGCGATGGTGCTGCTGTTGTCCTTGTTGGGCCTGGCCCGCTGGAAGGCACGCCATGAGCACGTCGAAGGCGCAACGCGCCCACCGCTGAAGGTGATTGGCCGGGTTTTGCTGGTGGCTGCGCCTGCATTGGTGCTGCCTTTTCTGATCCGCAGCGCCGTGGGTGGCGGTGTGGCCACGGCGACCGAAGTCTCGACCATCGCGGTGCTGTATGCGCTGGTGATCGGGCAGGTGATGTACGGTGGCATTGGCTTGCGCAAGTTCTACGACATGCTGGTGGAGACTGCCGCGCTGTCGGGTGCGATCTTGCTGATTCTGGGGGCGGCCTCGGCCATGGCCTGGACGATCACGCAAAGCGGTGTGGTGCAGCAGTTGTCTGTTTTCATGACGTCCTTGCCCGGTGGTGCTGCGGCGTTCATGGCGGTGACGATCCTGGTGTTTCTGGTCCTGGGCTGCCTTTTGGAAGGTTTGCCTGCGGTGCTTTTGCTCGCACCGATCATGTTCCCGATCGCCAAGAAGCTGGGCATCAACGACATCCATTACTCGATGGTCATTGTGTGCGCGATGAACGTGGGCCTGATGATGCCGCCCATTGGGGTGGGCTTTTATGTGGCTTGCCGCATTGGCGATGCCAAGCCCGATGAGGTGATGGGCGCCATCTGGCCCTACCTGGTGGCATTGTTGGTCGGGGTGGTGGTGATTGCCGCTGTGCCTGCGATTTCAACCATCGCGCTTTAATTCGGCCATGGGGTGTGGAGACACCCTGGCTTCCCAAAAAAAAGCCTGCAACTTGCGTTGCAGGCTTTTTGTTTTTTTGAGCAGAATGGCTGGATCAGCCCAGTGCGCAAGCGGTGATGCGTGAATCGCCAATGTCCAGACTGCGCAAGGCCACGGCTGGGCCGGGGTTTTGCATCACATTGTTTTTGACCTGCACGATTTCTGCCACGATGGACACGGCGATTTCGGCAGGTGTCTTGGCACCCAGATGCAAACCCACGGGGCCATGCAAACGGGCCAGCGCTTCTTCGCTCAGGCCAAAGTGCTCGGCCAGCCGCACTTTGCGGGTGGCCTGGTTGCGTCGGGAGCCCAGGGCACCGACATAAAACGCATCGGAGTTGAGCGCTTCCAGCAAAGCCATGTCGTCCAGCTTGGGGTCGTGCGTCAGCGCCACGATGGCGGTGTGCGCGTCGGCGTGCAGCGCTGTCACCACATCGTCGGGCATGCCCATCACGCGGGTCACGCCGCTCATCTGCAAGGTGGCCGCGTATTCTTCACGCGGGTCGCAGACAAGCACCTCAAAGTCCAGCATGCTGGCCATTTGGGCCACGGCTTGGCTGAGTTGGCCTGCACCAATCAACAACAGTCGCCAGCGGGGGCCAAACAAGGTGGTCAGGGTGAGACCATCAAACTGAAGGCTTTCACCGCGTTGCGCATCGCGCAGTTGAACCGCGCCGTCCTTGAGTGACACGGTGCGTGCCACCAGCTGATGGGCACTGGTGCGCGCCAGCACCTGTTCGATCCAGGTGGTGTTCTGCACCGGCTCCTGCACCAGACGCAATGTGCCGCCGCAGGGCAGGCCAAAGCGTGTGGCTTCTTCTTTTGTGACGCCATAGGCCACGATGGAGGGATGGCTCAGGTGTTCGTATTCGCCCGCCTTGATGCGGGCGATCAGATCGTCTTCGACGCAGCCACCCGAGACCGAGCCGCTGACCAGGCCATCGTCTCGCACAGCCAGCAAGGCCCCGGGGGGCCTGGGGGCGCTGCCCCAGGTTTCCACCACAGTGACCAGCGTGACCCGGTGGCCAGCCTGTTTCCAGGCCAACGCGTCAGACAGCACGCGCAGATCCAGGCTTTCCACAGCGGGTCTCCCGGATCAAGCCTGACGGATCGCGTCGGCGGTCAGTGGCAGGCGACGCACGCGCTTGCCCGTGAGGGCTGCCACGGCATTGGCAATGGCAGGGGCTGCCACGGCTGTGCCGGGCTCGCCAATACCGCCGGGCTTTTCGGTGCTCTTGACCAACACGATGTCGATCTGTGGCGCCTCGTACATGCGCACGGGCTCATAGGTGTTGTAGTTGGTCTCTTGCACACGGCCTTGAGTCATGGTGATTTGGTGCTTGAGCACCGCACCCATGCCGAAGATGATGCTGGACTGCAACTGGGCTTCCACCGTGTCGGGGTTGACCATGTGGCCCACATCAGCGGCAACGGTGACCTTGTGCACCTTGACGCTGCCGTCCTTGTTCAAGCTCACCTCGGCCACTTGGGCCATGTAGCTGTCGTAGCCTTCCATCAAGGCGATGCCACGTGCACGGCCCTTGGGCAGTGCCTTGCCCCAACCGGCCTTTTCAGCGGCCAGCTTGAGCACGTTGGCGTAACGTGGTTTACCTTCGAGCATCTTCATGCGGTAAGCGTAAGGGTCCTGGCCTGCGGCCTTGGCCATTTCGTCCACAAAGCTTTCGTTGGCAAACGCGTTCATGCTGTGGCTCACCGCGCGCCAGTAGCCGACACGGAAGCCGGTGTCATGGATCACCAGATCGTGCTGTGTGTTCGCCACGTTGTAGCCCGTCACAGCCGCTTCGGCCATGAAGGGGTCCAGCGTTTCCTTGGGCAGACCAAAGGCACGTTGCGTGACCGATTGCGAAGTGACCTTGAAATGCACACCCACCGGCATGCCCGAAGCGTCCAAACCAGCCTTCAGGTGGTTGACACCCATCGGACGGTAGTAGTCGTGGGTCATGTCTTCTTCGCGTGTCCACACCAGCTTGACAGGCTTGCCCACGGCTTTGGAAATTTCAGCGGCTTGCACGATGAAGTCCAGCTCCAGGCGACGGCCAAAGCCACCCCCCAGGTAAGTGGTTTTCAAGGTGATGTCTTCAGGCTTCAAACCCAAAGCACCTGCAACAGCGCCTTGAGCGCCTTGCTGGAACTGGGTAGGACCAATGAGCAAGGCTTTGTTGCCTTGCACATGGGCTGTGAAGTTCATCGGCTCCAGCGGCGAGTGCGACTGCATGGGCGAGATGTATTCGGCTTCTAGCACCTTGGCAGCGCCCTGGATGGCCTTGGCCACATCGCCTTTGGCGTCGATGATCGGGATGACCTTGCCAGACTTGGCCGCAGCGCGGTTGCCTTCCAGCATGGACGCGTCGCTGATCGAAGCCACAGAACCTTCGTCCCACTGGATGCTGAGTTTTTCAGCCGCCTTCTTGGCGCGCCACCAGGAGTCGGCCACCACGGCCACGCCGTCGCTGACCTGCACCACGGCTTGCACGCCGGGCATGGCCTTGGCTTGTGCACCGTCAAAACTCTTGACCTTGCCGCCGATGACAGGGCACTGCGTGATGGTGGCGTACACCATGCCGGGCAGCCTGACGTCAATCCCGAACTCGGCCGTGCCGTTGGTTTTGGCGGGTGTGTCCAGACGCTTGGTGCGTTTGCCGACGATGCGGAAGTCCTTGGGGTCCTTGATGGCGGGTTTCTCGGGCACAGGCAACTTGGAGGCCGCTGCGGCCATGGTGCCATACGTGGCTTTTTTGCCGTTGGGGCCGATCAACATGCCTTTGTCGGCCTTGATCTGGCTGCGGTCGACTTTCCACTCTGCGGCCGCGGCAGACACCAGCATTTCGCGCACCTGGGCACCGGCGATGCGCAGTTTTTCCCAGCTGTCACGCACGGAGGTGGAGCCACCTGTGATCTGTGCACCCAACAGGGCGTTGACATACGCCTCGCCGGGAGGCGCGTCGACCACCTTGATCTGGCTGAGGTCCACATTGAGTTCTTCGGCCACCAGCATAGGCATGGAGGTGTGAACACCCTGGCCCATTTCAGAGTGGGCGCTCAAGATGGTGATGGTGTTGTCGTCAGCGATGTGCACCCAGGCATTGGGCGTGCTGACGGTGCCTGCGGCCATGGCCTGGCCCAGCGTGCCGGGCAGGTTGACAGCCATCAGCAGGCCACCGGTCGCGGCTGCGCTGGTCTTAAGGAAGGAACGGCGAGAAGTTTGGATATCGGTCATGTGTGTTCTCCAGCGGATCAGGCTTTGCGCATCGTTGCAGCGGCATCCTTGATGGCGGCGCGGATACGGGGGTAAGTGCCGCAGCGGCAGATGTTGCCGCTCATTGCGTTGTCGATGTCGGCATCGCTGGGGTTGTTGTTTTTGGCCAGCAAAGCGGCAGCGCTCATCAACTGACCCGATTGGCAATAGCCGCACTGGGGCACATCGTGCTTGATCCAAGCCACTTGCAGGGGGTGGTTGTTCTTGGCCGACAGGCCCTCCACCGTGGCCACCTTTTTGCCAGCCACTGCGCTCACAGGCGTTTGGCAAGAGCGCACTGCCTCACCGTTGACGTGCACCGTACACGCCCCGCACAAGGCTGCACCGCAACCGAACTTGGT